>CENU01204994.1_pt1 | contig 31498 bp, 22 predicted proteins | sample 361331 | NCBI WGS metagenome assembly CENU01 (sample SAMEA2619766, study PRJEB7988) | marine metagenome | isolation source: saline water (ENVO:00002010), including | reverse complement strand
GGCTCTACCCACTTAACGGGGGATAGACCGATATTCACTAAACGCCCTATACACGATTGATGATGCCATCCCATCCACAATGAGTTAACACTCTCAACCGATAATTCTCAAAATTCCTAAAGCCGTAAGCTCTTCTACTCATCATCTCCATCTTGATGTGGAACCCTTCAGTGATGCCATTGCTTTTGCTGAACCGCCACATAGCAACAATCGGTTCCAGCCAAGACTGAAGGGTGTGTGCCAGCCTTTTAAGGGGGCTGGGCCCTACCTGGCGAGGGTTTAGGGGTAGAACACCTGGGCCGAGTAAGCCGTGAGTAAGATGAGGTGTAGGGCGCCAATGACGCCTAGGGCCGTTAGGTAAAGTTCAACTTTCACGTTGAAGCATCCGATTTTTATTGTTGTTAGCCAAGGGTAGCAGAAATTGGAACCAATCCTCGATCAGCGTCACCTTTTTCTTCCTGAAATTTTCAATAGGAGGGCTGCTCAGCTGGCGGCCTCTTTGATTGGCAGGTGCCGCTGTTTGGCGCGGGCGTCTAGCAGATACTTAGACAAGAATCTTCTTGGAAAGAGGCAGCTGTGCTACCCTCGCCGGCCCCCAAGAAGGACTGAGTTATGACGGTTAACTTCAACACCATAGAGGAAGCCTTGAGCGCCATCAGGCAGGGCGAGATGGTCGTTGTTGTCGATGACGACGACCGAGAAAATGAGGGCGACCTCATCATGGCAGCAAGCAAGGCGACGCCAGAGGCCGTGGCCTTCATGATCCGTCACACCAGCGGTATTCTGTGTACGCCCATTCTTCAGGAACTGGCGTCCAAACTGCACCTGGACCCGATGGTGGCCCATAATGACGCCCCCATGAGTACCGCCTTTACCGTCTCCATTGACTACCGAGAGGGGCTGACAACCGGTATATCAGCAGAAGAGCGGGCGGCGACCATCCAGGCGCTTACCAATAGCAATGTTTCGTCGGCCGACTTTGTGCGCCCAGGACATATCTTTCCTCTCGTCGCTCGACAGGGCGGCGTTCTCGTGCGCTCTGGACATACCGAGGCAGGAACGGACCTCGCGGTGCTCGCGGGGCTCCCCGCCGTTGGCCTCCTGGCCGAGCTGGTCAATGATGATGGCACGGTGCAGCGGCTACCCGAGCTGGTAGAGTTTGCTGCAAAGCACGAACTCAAAATCGTCACCATTGCGGATCTGATCGCTTATCGCCAGCAACGTGAACAGCTGGTTGAGCGAAGCTACGAATTTTCTGTTAAGACCAGTATCGGGGAAGCCAAGGCTTATGCTTACCGCACCCAGTTTGAGGCGGCTGAACACATTGCCGTCGTCTTTGGTGATATCGACAAGATGGAATCGGTGCCGGTCCGAATTCATCGAGAAAAGGTCGTAGAGGATATTTTTGGCTCCCAGGCAGATCACGAATCTAATCTCTTGAACGCTGCGCTCAACCGCATTGACGCCCTCTCAGGCGGTGTACTCATCTACCTTCGTACGGGTTTTGTGGGTGTGCCCCTCGAGAAGCTGTCCTCCCCAAGCCGGGAAGAAGAGCGGCGTAGTCAATGGCTGGAAGTTGGCGTAGGGGCGCAAATACTCCGCGATCTTGGCTTGACGCGGATTCGCCTGGTTGCGGGTCGAGCCGTGGACTATGTGGGCGTCGAGGGCTTCGGGCTGACCCTGGAATCAGTGGAGATGCTTTAATCTCGGGAAGCGTCTCTTAGCGCCGATACTGAAAAATTGCCTTTCTATCGCCGGTGCCGCCCACATAGACGATGCGAATATCCTCACTGCGGGTATGGCAAAGCCTACACCTTAGCTTTGAGCGCATGGTATGAAGCTTCGTGTCCTTGCCAAGCCTTTCGATCAGCTTAGCGATATCTAGTTGTCGCTGGCGCTGGCAGCGCTCACAAATCGCATAAAGGTGGAAGTTCTCAATAATATCGTTAAGGGACTGCATTTTTCAGGGAACGGGCCATTTGCGTTGTTATTCAAATTTAGTTAACTGTATAAATATACAGTTAACTAAAGCAAGATAAATGTTACTTTTTAATGGCCGGATACCAAGAGAGGGCCGCTCAATGTCCCGACAGCCATGAAACCCATTGCGCTAACCTTAGGAGACCCAGCAGGAATTGGTCCTGAGGTGATCCTTAAGACGCTGAGGGGCGGTGTGGATCAGCTTGTGCCCTGGGTTCTCGTTGGCCCTCGATGGGCGCTTGAGCGGACGGCCGAGGCCCTTAATTACTCGCTTCCCAGCCTTCGTTCGATTGAGGCATTTGGAGCGGCTACGCCCGGACTCAATAGTCTTGAGGTCGGGCCTCCACAGCCCGAAGACTTTCGTTTTGGAGCGGTGCAAGCCGCCTGTGGCGCAGCGGCCGTCCAGGCAGTGGAGCATGCTGCTAGGGGCTGCATCGAGGGAGATGCGGCTGCGATGGTGACGGCGCCCATTCACAAAGAAGCTCTTCAGGCTGCGGGCTACGTCGAAGACATTGGCCACCAGGAGATATTGGCTCGTCTGACCGGGGCCACCCGGACCGCGACCATGCTAATGACGCCTGGCCTCAAGGTCGTGCATCTTTCAACCCACAAATCGCTGTTTGACGCAGTGTGCTTTGTCCGTCGGGAAACCGTCTTCGATAAGCTCTGCCTAATCGACGAGACCCTGGGGACATGGGGCATGGTTCGACCGAGGATTGGTGTTGCGGCCTTAAATCCACACGGTGGAGAGGGTGGGCTGTTGGGCTCGGAAGAAGCGGAGGAGATTCGACCGGCCGTTGTGGATGCCCAGCAGCGAGGGATCAGGGCCACGGGCCCGCTGCCCGCAGATTCGATCTTTAACCGGGCCATAGCCGGTGAGTTCGATGTAGTGCTAGCGCTCTATCACGATCAGGGCCATATCGCGATCAAAGTCCACGATTTTCATCAGTCCACCACGGCCACTCTAGGACTGCCCCTGGTGCGAACGTCCGTTGATCACGGCACTGCTTTCGACATCGCCGGTCGCGGGATGGCCGACGCGACGGGTCTGGGCGAGGCCATTAAGGTCGCCTTAGCTATCAGTTCCTCCACGCTGAGCTGACGGTCCGCGCCATAGACTTGGTGGGCAACCAAATTAAACACCCACCTGAAGTTTATGAATCTTTGCTGCCCCGCGAGGCCTATGGCAAACTCCACGGCATTCTTTTAGCCGAGGTGGTGTTGTGAAAGCAGCTGTTTTTCGTGAAGTGAACGTTCCGATGGAGATTGAGGAGATCACCATCTCCAAGCCAGGCCCTCGCGAAGTCTTGATTCGGACCAAGGCGGCTGGCATCTGCCATAGCGACCTGCATTTTTGGAATGGAAGCTATCCCGGCGTCGTACCCATGGTCCTGGGCCATGAAAGTGCGGGCATTGTTGAGCAAGTGGGTAGCGATGTGCACTACGTTAAACCCGGTGATCATGTCATAACCTGCCTATCGGTATTTTGCGGTCACTGCGAAAAGTGCCTCACGGGGCACCTCTCTTTGTGCAGAGAACCAGAAACCAACCGAGGGGCCGAAGACGAGCCCAGACTGAGCCAGGCGCAACAACCATTAACGCAGTTTGCAGAATTAGGCTCGTTCGCAGAAATGATGCTGGTCCATGAGCATGCTCTGGTCAAAATGCGGGAAGACATGCCCATGGATCGGGCTGCGCTTATTGGCTGCGGCGTGACCACCGGCGTGGGTGCCGTTATTCATACGGCGGCCGTGGAGCCCGGGGCCACGGTAGCCGTGATTGGCTGTGGTGGGGTTGGGCTCTCAACTATCAATGGGGCTGCGCTGGCAGGCGCCTCTCGAATCATCGCCGTGGATAGGGTGGCTTCGAAACTGGAATTGGCTAGAAAATTTGGTGCCACTGACGTTGTGGATGCAAGTGATGGTGATGCGGTCGCCAAGGTCATCGAAATGACGTCGGGTGGGGTGCACTATTCCTTCGAGGCCATTGGGCTCAAGGTCACCGCAGAACAGGCCTTTCAGATGCTGCGAGTGGGCGGGACGGCCACTGTGGTTGGCATGATACCCCCGGGGCAAATGGTTTCCGTTCACGGGGTTGATTTCTTGTTTGAGAAAAAAATTCAGGGCTCAATGATGGGCTCTAATCGCTTCCGCGTGGACATGCCTCGTTTTGTGGATTTTTATCTCCAGGGTAAGCTGCATCTCGACGAGCTCGTCTCGAATCGAATCGGGTTAGAGGACATCAACGAGGGGATGGCCGCATTAAATACCGGTGAGATCGCGCGCAGCGTTATTATGTTTGACTGAGCCCCGATGCTGCTAGGCCGTCGCTAACGCTAGGCCGTCGCTGATGCTCAAGGGCAAAAAATTGATCTGACTAGGGGTACCTATGCGCTGGCTTTCATTTTTGCGAGAGGACGTCGCGTCGTTTGGCTATGTGGTGGGATCAGATGCGGAGGGGCATGGCGTGGTGGACGCGGGCTCGAGAACGTCCTATGCCTCCCTACGGGAAGCCATTGCCGCCGACGCCCTGACGACGCTTCCCGCCTCTTGCGGTGACCAAGCGGATTTTTCACTGGACGACGTTGTCTACCTACCCACCATCACCGACCCCGACAAGATTTTATGTGTTGGTCTTAACTATGTAGCCCATCAGGAGGAGACGGGTCGGGGCGGCGAGGGTTTTCCAACGATCTTTGTGCGCTTTGCTGCCGCCCAGATGGGCCATGAGCAGCCCATGGTGTGTCCGCGAGAGTCTGCAACCTTAGATTTTGAGGGCGAGATTGCCATGATCATCGGTAAGGCTGGGCGTCGAATCGCCCACGCTGACGCCCTGTCTCATGTTGCCGGCTTCAGCATCTACAATGACGGCAGCGTGCGTGAATATCAGCGGCAGACGAGTCAATTTACGCCGGGCAAGAACTTCGCTAATACTGGAGGATTCGGCCCCTGGATGATGACCCTGGATGAAATTGGTGATCTGTCTCAGATGGAAATCACAACCCGTCTAAACGGCGAGGTGATGCAACAGGCAAAGGCGGCCCTGCTGGTCCATTCTTTCGCCGACTTAATCGAGTACTGCTCCACCTTTATCGAGCTGTCTCCTGGGGACGTTATCGTCACGGGGACGCCCGCTGGCGTGGGTGGCGCCAGAACCCCTCCACTATTCATGGATCACGGCGACCTGATTGAGGTGGCCGTTGCGCCCATTGGGGTGCTGCGTCACCCGGTGATTGCTGAACCCTAATGTTTGGCGGAGAACGGTGCGTGCGTCCATGAAGTTTGGAATAGGGCAAGCCGTTTCTCGTACCGAGGATGCACGTTTTTTAACCGGGCGGGCGCAATTCACAGACGACATCAGTCATCCTGATCAGCTCTATCTAAGAGTCCTTAGGTCCCCCTATCCTCATGGCCTGGTGACAGACCTGGATGTTCGTCCCGCACTGAAAAAAAAGGGGGTTCGCGCCGTGTATACGGCCAGGGAGGTCGCTCATTTGGGCCGCTTGCCCTGTCGTGCGGTGCTGCCTGATGACCAGAGTCATTCGGCCTTCATTGCAGAGCGCCCTATTCTGGCAGAGGGGCGCGTGCTCTTTGTGGGCCAAGCCATGGCTGCAGTGGTCGCCGAAACACCACAGCAGGCGCAAAATGCGGTGGATGCCATAACGTTCAGCATCCAAGAAATTCCCGCCTGTAGTATGACGGCTCATGCACTGGATCCTGATACGGCGCTGTTGCACCCTCTGCATGAGAGCAACCTCTGTCTGCACTACCAACAGGGAGACGCCCAGGCGGTAAGCGCTGGGTTTCAACGGGCGGCTCACCTGGTCGAGCTGAGTCTGGTGAATAACCGAGTCGCGCCGAGCCCCCTTGAGCCGCGCGCCAGCTTGGTGGAGCCCACCGAGACAGGCTATACGATTTACAACCCGAGCCAGGGTCCGGTCGCACAGCAGGCGGTGTTAGCCCAGGTCTTCTCCCTCCCGAAATCCGTCATCCGAATTGTTGCTCCAAATACCGGTGGGGGTTTCGGCATTCGCGGTGAAGTGCACCCCGAACTTTGTCTGGCGCTGCACGCCGCACGGGACCTTGGTGTTCCCATCAAGTATACGGGTGACCGATCAGAGATGTTTCTTGGGGACACTCACGGTCGCGATAACCTGACGCGAGTGAGGGCGGCCTTTGATGAGGGAGGGATGCTCCAGGCTCTACGCGTAGAGACTACGGCTAATCTGGGTGCCTATTGCTCGGCCGTAGGCCCCTTTGTCCCCACGGTAGGGGGCGGTCGGATTCTAGGCACCGTGTACCGCGTTCCCTTGGTCTATCACTCAGTCCGCTGTGTCTTCACCAATACCATGCCCGTGGCCGCCTATCGGGGCGCCGGACGACCAGAGGCTTGCTATGTGATGGAGCGCCTTATGGAAACGGCCGCCCTACAGCTCGGTATCGACTCCACCAGTCTCCGGCGACGTAACCTCATTACCTCTGATTTGATGCCCTATACCCTGCCTTCCGGGGCGCAGTTGAGTTGCGGCGAATTCGGTCAAACGCTGGATATGGCGCTTGAGCGAGCCGATTGGGCGGGGTTTGCTGCGCGAGCTGAGCAAACCGCCAAAGCCCGCAGGCTGCGCGGGCGAGGCCTCGGCCTTTATATTGAGTCTAGTGGCGGCGGCCTGGAAGAAGAGGCCAAAATTTCAGTACTCAAGGACGGCAGAATCGAAGTGGTAGTGGGGACTTTTTCCCATGGCCAAGGCCACGCAACCACTTTTGCGCAAATTTTGAGTGAGGTCCTGGACGTTGACGCCGCGTTAATCAGCATCATTCAGGGCGATACTGATCGGGTCGCATTCGGTGGCGGTACCGTGGGATCTCGTTCCTCTCAGATGGGGGGCGTCGCCGTATTGAGGGCCGGGCAGGGCCTTATTCGACAGGGGTTGGCCATTGCTGCGGAGATGCTGCAGCAGCCTCAGTCAGAAATCACCTATCAACAAGGCTCCTACTCTGCCCGTCAGCAGGGCACCCACGTTAGCTTGCAGGAAGTTGCGATGGCGTCGGCGCCACACTTTGGGGGAGAGGGGCTTCATCAAACCCTTCGCTATCGGCGTGAGCCGGGGTATACCTTTCCCAACGGGGCGCATATTGCTGAGGTGGAGGTCGATCCGGAGACTGGCCGCGTGGCCGTGGTGCGCTATACGACAGTCGACGATTGTGGCCGGGTAATCAATCCCTTGCTCGCCACGGGTCAGGTGCATGGTGGCGTTGCCCAGGGCATCGGGCAGGCGCTGTTTGAGGAGGTCGTATACGACCGAGAGGGGCAATTGGTCACGGGTAGCTTGATGGACTACAGCATGCCGCGTGCTCAGCAGCTAAGCGACATAGATGTCTGCTTTCATGAGGTGTTAGACCCAAATAATGAGCTGGGTGTGAAGGGTATCGGCGAAGGGGGTGCCTGTGCTGCACCTGCCGCCATTGCGAATGCAGTGCTTGACGCTCTGCGCCCCTTCGGCGTCGCCACCCTGGACATGCCGCTGACGTCGGAAAAGGTATGGAACGCGATTCGCGCCGGCGCTGAAGGCTCGTGAAAGGATCACTGATGTCGGTAGCTGGCAGCAAAAGCAGGGGAGAATAGATGACGGATTTTAGCGGTGCTGACTTGGTGGCAGATGCCTTAGCTCAGCTCGAGGTGGAGCACGTTTTCGCTATAGTTAGCATTCACAACATGCCAATGCTGGATGCGATTAATCGTTTGGGGAAGACGCAAATAATCGACGTGCGTCATGAGCAGGCTGGCACCCACGCGGCAGACGGCTACGCGAGGGCGAGTGGCAAGCTGGGGGTCATGATCGCGTCCACGGGCCCAGGCACCGCCAACACCGTTACTGGTCTATACGAGGCACAATTCGGGTCTTCTCGGGTGTTGGTGATTACTGGTCAGGCGGAAACGGCCTTTTATGGCAAGGGCCTCGCCTATGTGCATGAGGCGGAGCAGCAGGTACCCATGCTGGCGTCGGTTTGCCGGCGGGTGGAAAGTCCGGGGCACGCTGATCAATTGGGCCCAGCGCTAGCCGCTGTCGTGGCCGATATTCTGGCGGGCAGAGGCGCTCCGGGTGCGCTCGAGATTCCCATCGATATTCAATACGCGGCCAATCAGCCCAGCAAGATGCCGGTCCCCGACCTTGTTCAATTCGCGCCAAATGAAAAAACAGTGGCCCAGGTGGTAGACGCCCTCAGAAAGACTGAAAGGCGCATTATCGTTGCCGGTGGTGGGGTCATTGCGGCCGGGGCTCAGGATGCTGTTTGTCGTCTTGCCGAGCATCTGAATGCCCCGGTGATTACGACGGTTGATGGTCGTGGGACGCTGCCGGAAACCCACCCGCTTTGTATTGGCAATTTTTACAACGCAGCGGGCCTATACGAGGCTATCCAAGATGCAGATTTGACCCTGGCCGTCGGCACTAAGTTTGCCGTGGGCGTTGAAGGCCAGTTCGCTGCGCAAACGCCCCCTGGCACTCTAGTGCAGATTGACATCGACCCCACGATGATTGGCCGCACGCACCGTGTGGCTATTGGACTCATGGCGGACGCCAAACTGGCGCTGGATGAGATAAATCGCCAACTCAGCACTTTCGCGCCCAATAATGTTCGCTTCCGGGATGAGCTTTTGGCTGCAGGGGAGGCGGTGCGGCAGGCGACGCGCCATCGACTGGGCCCTGATTGGCCTAAGGTCATGGACTGTATTCGACACAAGCTGCCTGCAGATAGCGTCATTGTTCGCGACCAGACCATCTCCGCCTATAGCTGGGGGAATCAGTTATTGCCCATTTTGCAGCCCCGTACCTCTATCAATCCGACGTCTGGCGCCATTGGTCCGGGTTTCCCGATGAGCATTGGTGCGGCGATTGCCACCCGTCGCAAGACCCTGGTGGTGCATGGGGATGGCGGTTTCATGTTCCACGCGACAGAGCTCGCCACCTGCGCCCAGTATCAGGTTCCCCTGATCATTTGCGTCTTTAACGATTCTGGCTATGGCGTCCTGCGGTGGCTACAGCAGGCCCGTCTGGGGCGCATCAACGAAACAGAGCTGGGCAAGGTCGACTTCGTCAAAATGGCGGACAGTATGGGGGTGCCCGGACAGCGGGCGGCTAATCCCGATGCTTTCGAGCGCGCCTTGGATGACGCCCTGGCGGCGGCTGGCCCCTATCTCATTGATGTGGACATGGAAGGCTTTGCACCCATGGCAATGTCGGTGGTGCCCAAGCCTCGGCCTGGAAGCTAGGGGCTTCTGACCTCAACAGGGGTTTGACCCCGATAGCGAACCCTAAAGATTTTTCCGCCCTGGTCATCGGAAATCAGCAGGCTGCCATCCGGGGTCTGTAATACATCGTTGGGCCGTCCCTGGGCACGTTCGCCCTCCAGCCAGCCCGTAATAAAGGGTCGATAGTCCAGTCGACCTTCATCATCCTGCATCAGCACGCTGACCTGGTAGCCCACCTTGGAGGATCGGTTCCAGGAGCCGTGCTCGGCCACAAAGAGTCCTTGCCGATAAGCGCTGGGAAACTGGCTGCCGGTATAAAAACGCATCCCCAGGGGCGCTGAGTGGGCCTGGATGCGCCAGCGAGCCGGTTCAAAGCTATGCCGCCGCGCCTCGACATGATCACCGAATTTCGGATCGGCAAAGGTGCCATCGGGTTCGTGAGCGGCGACGCTGTGGACGAAGGGGTAGCCATAGTGCAGCGGTTCTTGCAGGTCAGCGGGAATGACGTTTAGCTCGTCAGCAGGGATATCGTCACCCAGCATATCGCGACCATTATTGCTAACCCACAGGTCGCCGCTGGTTGGATGCCAGTCCATGCCCACAATATTGCGAATCCCCCGGGCGACGAGGGTCGTTTTGCCGCTGCTTGGGTCCATGCGCAGCAAGGTCGCGTATCGCGGGTCCTTAGACAGGCAAATATTGCAGGGGGCGCCTACCGGGATATACAGCTGTCCGTCTGAGCCGAATTTAATGTACTTCCAGCCGTGGTGTTTGTGGGTCGGGAGGTCGTCACTAACGACCTCGACGTGAGGCTTGTCGTGGAGCTGATTGTCGATATCCGAGATGCGAAGCACTCGAGACAGCGCAGCGATGTAGAGGTCTGACCCCAGCATCGCCACGCCGCTCGGCATATCCAGCTTATTCAGCAGGGTAACCACCCGGGGGTTGTCGTCTTCCAGCGCATTGATGACGGCATAGACCCTGCCTTTGCGACGGGTTCCGACGATGAGATGGCCGCCAGGGGTTAGGGCCATCTGTCGGGCATTGGGTACGGAGAAAGGCAGTGCCTCTACGCTGAACCCCGGCGGGCTTTCCAACTTAGCCGCAGAAACAGTGCTGACAGGGAGCCATAGGCAGCATAGCCACAGCGGCCAAAGCCGCATGATGCCGACAACGGCAAGGTTAACAACTGTACTCATAAGTGCGCGCTCCTGCGGCCGATCGCTCATCTCGTTGCCCATGACCCTGCTTCGAGGTTAAGACCAAAGAGCCACGATAACTGCAAAAGTACTTGGTTTGAGCAGACCTTTAAAGCACAGTGATCGGGTGATACCTGTACTAACTGACACCATCAAGGACGCTATCCAGAGCGCCTACCGCACCTGGCTTGCTACGCGTGCCTTTAGCCCTCGCCGAGGCCAAAAGGAGATGATTGCCGCCATCGCCCGTACCCTGGCCGCCCCAGCGCCTCGCTTGGCGGTGGTAGAGGCCGGCACCGGAACGGGAAAGACGGCAGCCTATTGTTTGGCCGCCATTCCGCTGGCGCAAAACCTCGGTAAGACCGTCGTGATCAGCACGGCGACCATTGCTCTCCAAGAGCAGGTAGTGCTCCAGGATTTGCCGGATATCAAGGCAAATGCGGGCCTTGAGTTTGGCGTGACGTTAGCCAAGGGTCGCGGCCGCTATCTTTGCTTAAAACGCCTGGATGATAACCTGCGAGACCATAATCAGCAGGAAATGCTCGCCTCCGAAGCATCAGCTGAAGAGCATACGGCGCTTTACCAGAGCATGCTGGGTCGATTCTCCGAGGGTGTTTGGGATGGCGAGATGGATTCTTGGCCTGATGCGATTCCCGAAACCGCTAAGTCCGCCCTCACTACGGATCATCGGGGCTGTAGCAATAATCGCTGCAGCTTCTTTAAGCAGTGCCCTTTTTTTCGCGCTCGCGCACGGTTGGAGGGGGCAGAGGTCATTGTTGCCAATCATGACCTGGTATTAGCAGACCTGGCGCTGGGCGGCGGTGCCATTCTTCCCGAGCCGGAGGAATGCATCTTTATTATCGACGAGGCCCATCATATTGCCGACAAGACCCAGAATCATTTTTCCTCATCCGCGCGGCTCAACGCGACCATTCAATGGTTAGACAGCGTGAATACTACCTTGGGGTCCATGGCTCAGCAGTTCTCTCAACCAAAGAACTTAGTCTCTCTGGCGACTCAGACCGCTGCCGATACCGATGCCCTGGGGAATCATCTGCACGCGCTTGCGGGAACCCTTGAGGACATGCCCTTTGAGAGTAAGGAAGAAGACAAAGAGGCCTATCGTTTTCCAATGGGCCAGGTGCCTGATGCCACCGCAGAACTGTGTCGCGCCTGTTTGCCTTCGATAACGAGAATCAGTGACGCTCTGGAGCAGACCCATGACCTCCTGTCCAAGGCAATGTCTGGCGAGCTGGATTGGCCTCAGGCCTACGCCGCGGAGGATTGGTTGCTGCCGGTTGGGCAACTGCTCGGGCGGGCTCAGTCGGTAGAGACCCTGCTCCAGGATTATGCCGATGGCGATGCGAAAACCTATCGTCATGCCCGCTGGCTGAGCCGCAATCCTTATGATGTAGAGATGGTAAGCGCACCGATAGAGCCTGGCCACATCCTGCAGCGGGTGCTTTGGGACCGGTGTTTCGCCGCGGTGTGTACGTCGGCCACCATCACCGCGCTGGGCAAATTCGACCGATTTATTGAACGTGCGGGGTTGGGCGATGAGGCCATCACGCTATCCATCGCGAGCCCCTTTGACTATGGGCGTATTGCAACCTTCCAGGTGCCGGACATGGCCGCAGACCCTCGGGACTTTGACGGCCACAGCGCAGAAATTGTGAGCCTGCTACCTGAGCTGCTGCAACAGCACCCCTCTGCGCTGGTCCTCTTTACCTCGTGGCGACAGCTCAATGCCGTGATCAAGGGGCTACCCGACGCGTTGGTCTCTCAGCTCCTGGTCCAGGGAGAGGGCAGCAAGCAGGCGTTGATCGCTCAACACAAGGAGAGAATCGACGACGGTAAAACCTCCTATCTCTTTGGGCTGGCCAGCTTTTCCGAGGGACTGGATTTGCCCGGAGCCTATTGCCGGCACGTTATTATCGCCAAGCTGCCGTTTTCCGTCCCGGATAACCCCATCGACCAGGCCATTGCTGAGTGGGCAGAGGCTCAGGGCAGGAATGCCTTCTATGAGATCACCGTTCCAGATGCCGCCCTTAAGCTGGTGCAGGCCTGCGGTCGGTTGATCCGTCACGAAGCCGACTTCGGGACGATCTCCATGCTCGATAAACGCATCGTGACCCAGCGCTACGGGCGGGCGTTGATCCAGTCGCTGCCGCCCTTCCGGCTAGACCTGCCCGGTACCCAGTAGCGCCGTTAGAGGCGCTGGTCGAACTTGCCTGGGCTGAAGATCGTTAAAGAGCGCGTTTGGAGACGGCTGTAGATGTCTTTCATAAAGGCACCCATTTCTGCCTTATCCAGACTGGCGACCTGCTTCGCAACCTGCTCTTTGCTGTTAAAGAGATAGTTTTCCACATCCAAGCTTTCCCAATAGTCCTCACTTCGCTCGGTCAAGTTTTTGTCTTTTTCCGTCAGGCGCGTGATTAATCCCTCTTTTTGACGCTGAAAATCCTCATCGGATAGGGTTTCCCAATCGTTGATGTAACTCTCCATAAACGCCATCACGGCTTCGCGTAAATCCTCGACGCCCGCCGCCGGCGATTGTACGAGAAAAATATTACCGCTTTGGGTGCTCAGGCGCCGCACGCCGGCGCTTACAACATACCCGAGTTGTTGGTCAGTCCTGAGGCTTGAGAAAAAGGGTGACCTTAGGAGCTGGCCAGCAAGGCCGCTCTTCGCGGCGCTGGCGAAGGAATCATCTGGGTCCTGAACATAGAGCAATAGCACCGCATCATCGTGGTCAACGTCCAGATTGATCGATTCTGCTTCGCTGAGTTGCTGAACGGTCGGCTGCCTGCGAGGCATGTCTCGAAGCGGCAAGGCGTCCTGAAGGTAGGCCGCCACCGCCTCTGCATCTTGCTGTTGCACGTTACCGTGAAGGCCGCCGAATACCGACAGCGTCCGCAGCTGATTTTTCCGCCATGCAGAGAGGGCACTGAGATCAACGGATTCCAATGCGTCCGCGAGCTCATTGGGGGTAAACCGGACGTCGACAAGGTGGGTTCCTAGCTTTCGCAGGGCTTGGGAATAAGGCTTATCCTTGGCGGCGTTGCGCCAGTCCATAATAAGTGCGGTTTTGAGTATCTCGAACCGTTCCTGGGTGAGCGGGGCGTTAATGAGTTGATGCACGATCTGTTTTAGCAAAATCAGCTGCTTGTCCTGGTAGCCAGAAAGCTTGAGCCGCATACCGTTGCTCGTTGACTGTAGGCCATAGCCCATACCAGCCAGACTGGCTGGGTAGAGAGACTCGCTCAAGGCGTCGTTAATGAGCTTAATGAACAGCTGGTTCTGGGCTCTATCTGCCGGCGTGACGGACCCTTGCTCGCTCACCAAGTCAATTCTCATATTCGCCCTGGGGGCGCCAAATTCCACGTCGGTGTCAAGCCACAGCTGAATCGCCCCAGTATCCACCGCTAGGGTAATGGGCTGCTCATCTGCAGTGAGGAGTCCCAGCGCCTCTGGGAGGAAGGGGTTGGGTTCTGGTAGGGCTAGGAAAGCCTCGACCGGGGCCAGCTCGATGGCCCCTTGTGTGAGCCGATAGGGCACCTTGAACCAGGTCTCTACGGCGTCGGTAGCGACATCTGGCGCCGATACCTCGATAAAGACATTGTCTTGTCTGAGGTATCCCAGATAGTCCTTGATCATCTGCGCGTCAAAGTTTTCCATGAGATACGGTGCTACCAGCAGCTGCTCAGGCGGGTACTCCGCTAAGCGAGGGGCCATCCGGTAAACGAATCCTGTGGCGGATCCCTGCCCCTGAAAGCGAAAGGCCAGTTCCGCAACTTTGGCCTGTTCTTCATACAGCCATCGCTTGGGCTCCTCGGCACGAAGCAAGGCAATGTAGTCAAACAGGAGCGCGCTGATACTCGGGATGTTTTCTCGCCCCTCAGGTGTCAGTTTCATCCCAACGCTGATCATGCTGGTATTGTGATCGAAGTTGTCCGTACCCGCATTCAGGCTTTCTATCCAGCCCCGCTGAATCAGGGCCCGATGCAGGCCGCCACTGCCTTCGTGGCCTAAGAGGTTGCCGATGTATTCTTGGGGCTTATTTTGAAAATTTGGCAGGACGCTGGGGACCGGGAAATTATAGGTGATCTGGAAGCTGTCCTTGATCGATGCCGAGTCCAGGCGCGCGGGAAGCTGCCCCTCTGCAAACATCGGCACGGAGGGATAGAGGGGCCCTGCATCCTTGTTCACAACCTGTCCGAATAGGGGGCGGACCAGCGCCTCCAGGTCATCCAGACTACGGTCACTCAAAATCGCTAGGCCCATCTGGTCAGCGGAGTAATGTTTTTCGAAAAACTGCTGGAGGTCATCGCCAACGTCCCCGGCTAAGGTGTCCAGGGACCCGATGGTGAAACGATGGCCCGGGTGTTCGGGGTTCAGTGCTCGCTTGCTCACGCTGTAGCCGCGCCAGCCGTCGTCCTTGATCTGCATTTGGTACTCGGAGTGCACCGCATTTTTCTCGCGCTCGACGTATTCCGGGCTGAGCAGCGGATCAATGAAGAAATGTGCAAAGCGGTCCAGGCCCTCCGGGAAACCGCTGTTTTGAATATCAAAGAAATAGTTGGTGTGATCCAAGGCCGTATAGGCATTTGAACTGCCTCCATTGCCCGTAATAAATTGCTGAAAGGTATCCACCTCAGGGTACTTCCCGGTGCCGATAAAAAGCATATGCTCTAAGAAGTGGGCCAGGCCAGGTCGGTCATTTGTCTCATGAAAGCTGCCGCGATAGACCGCCAGGGCGGCTGCAGATTTGTCGGTTTCTGGATCAGATACCAAAAGGACCTGCATTTGATTGGGTAGGCGCAGGTAACGATATGCCCGATCATCGTTTGGGCTTTGCCGGGGTTCAATCCGTTCGATGCTGTTCTGAGACTGCTGGGAGAGTTGTCCACTGCAGGCCCCAAGGCAGAGTAGGATCGGTACCGCCAACCAGCTAAAAGTGAGGGTCGATTTCATAGCTTAAGGTTCCACTGAGATTCCCGGCAGGTCATAGTAGCTGAGCCGGAGACCGGGCGCGATGCACCAAGACATCATGTCCAAAATTCATTTTGGGCATCGGCCTCCTGAGGTAATTGAAAGGAAAACGATGGATATTGATGAGCTGAGGCTAGCGCTAACCGATGCGTCGAGCGGAGATCTGAACCAAAATACAGGTCGCTTTTTGGGTTGGGACGCTATTGCCACCTATATGAGCGCCAGGATGGCGGGTCGTTTTTCTCCGGTTATTGGTGTCAGCGGCCCACAGGGCTCGGGCAAGACTACCCTTGCTTTGTCTCTGGTGGAGAAGCTGCGCGCCTCGGGATATTCGGCGGAGGCCGTGTCGCTGGACGATTTTTATCTGCCCTTGGCTGACCGCCAGGCGCTTGGCCAATCCGTTCATCCCATGCTGGCCACCCGTGGCGTACCGGGCACCCATGATGTGGCTTGGATGGGGCGCGTCCTGCACGCATTGACCGATCAATCGCCCGGATGCACGGTGTCGCTGCAGCTCCCAGTTTTTGATAAGGGGCTGGATGATCGTGTGGACGTCAGAACCGTTGAGGCTGAGATACTGGTCATCGAGGGATGGTGTCTTGGGGTGACGGCACAGACCGACAGCGCGCTTGAGACACCGATTAATCGCCTGGAGCGTGAATCTGATGGCACCGGCCTGTGCCGACGCTGGGTGAACCAGCAAATCGTCGATCACTATCTGGCCTGCTGGACACACGTGGGTTGCTGGCTCCAGCTGCGTATCCCTGACTTTAAGCTGGTGGCTCGCTGGCGTGGTCAGCAGGAACAGTCTTTGCCCGCCGAACGCCGGATGACCGAGGTCCAGCTGGCCAACTTCATTGACCATTATGAGCGGCTGACGCGCTGGCAGGCCCAGTGTCCCCCGTTATTGCCCGGGCTATCGGTGGCCTTAGACGAGGCCCACCAGGTGCATCAGGTGGACGAGCACTTCTAGCGGCAGGGCCAAGGTTCAGCATAAGAGTTTTAGCTTGGTTCAGATTGCGTTCAGCTTCGGACCACTAAATTAGCCTCATCCTAAATCGCTAGTGGAGGCGAAATGCGCGTTCAAAACCAACTTCTCACAAGATCTCCCGTCAGACGTCGTCTTGACTCTGTTCACGCCTCGGCCTACCTCGTGCTCTTTTTCATCGTTTTATTGTTGAGCCAGGGTGCGTTGGCCCAGAGTCGGTATCAGGTGGCGGACGTTGTTTCGGTTGTGCCGGTCTATCAAAACGTTCTGGTAAAACAACCCCAAGAGGTTTGCTATGAAGAGCAGCAGCCCCGACGGAAACCCCGAGGCGAGTCTAAAACGCCGGGTATCGTGGGCGTTATCTTGGGTGGGGCCTTAGGCAATGCCGTGGGCAACAACAAATCCAGCAAGAAAGTAGGCACGGTCGTGGGGGGCGTCCTGGGGTATTCCATTGCTCAGGACATCACGCGATCCCGCCGAAATCAGGGCGGGTATACCGATGTGACCTATCGAGAGGTCTGCGAGGTTCAATACGAGACCCAGCAACAGGAGCGGCTGATGGGATATGACGTGAGCTATTCCTATGCGGGGCAGACTTATCACACCCGGTTGGATCGAGACCCTGGCCAGACCCTTCGCGTTCGAGTCCGCGTCAACCCGGTTTAACCATCACAGCACTACGTCAGGGGGCCATATTCAGCCATGCGACCCCCTGCTATATTGCACCCTATGAGACGAAAAACGATGTTGGCCGCTGGGCTGACGCTGGTATATCTCGCCGGATTCGGCCTGCCCTCGTTGCTGGCTCAGCCCAAGGACGCGGAAATGGAGCGTCGAATCAACGCCGGCCAAAAGCAGGCACTGGGGTATCGCCTGGACGGTAGGCGTGATCGCGTCACGCTACAGCAGGCCATCGACATTGCCATGGAGGAAAGCGGCGGGCGCGTGCTCTCCGCCACAACGCTGACGGAACAACGGGGCAACAGACACCGCATACGCCTGCTGCTGGAAGAAGGGCGAGTGACCACGATGATTGTTGATGATCATGGTCGCATCATTGCGCCTCCCTGATATGCGTACGCTGATCGTTGAGGATGAGGGGCTGCTTCGCCAGCAACTGGCTGAACACGTGAGCGGCTTGGGGCATGTGGTTGATCAAGCGGCGGACGGTGAAGAGGGGTTGTACTACGGCACAGAATTCTCCTACGACTTGGCTATCGTTGACCTGGGTCTCCCAAAGCTGTCGGGTATTGATCTCATTGCCCAGTTAAGGACCAGGCATCGCGACTTCCCGATTATCGTGCTCACTGCACGAGACCACTGGCGGGACAAGGTTGAGGGTCTTGAAGCCGGGGCCGACGACTACCTAACGAAACCCTTTCAGCTTGAAGAGCTGACCGCGAGAATGAACGCCCTGATTCGGCGGGCCGCCGGTCATGCTTCCCCAACGATCGTGATTGGTGCGCTGACGCTCGATACCGTTGCTCAGGGGGCATACCTGGACGGACAGGAACTCACGCTGACCGCATTTGAATATAAGCTGCTCGCCTACCTGGTGGTGAACGCGCCTAGGGTGATCTCTAAGACCGAGCTGACGGATCATCTCTATGCTCAGGACTTTGATCGCGACAGCAACGTGCTGGAAGTCTTGGTGGGTCGGTTGCGTCGTAAGATGGCGCCCCACGAGTTGATCGTAACCGCTAGGGGGCGCGGCTATCATCTTCCTGCTGGGCAAGCGCCGACGGCGGGTCCGGGAGCGGAATCGGTTGACGGTTAGTCAGCCTGAATACCCAACGCCCTCATCGATTCAGCGCCGTCTGAGTCTGACGACTGGCTTGGTTTTGATTTTCTTTCTTGGCTTGGTCGGACTGGTGCTGGATCAGGCGTTTCGCTCAAGCACCATTCGCGGTGCCGAGGAGCAGCTAAAGCTTCTCACCTACTCGTTGATGGGTGCGGCGGAGGAGGAGGGCGGCACTCTTGTCTTTGCTAAGGACCTTTTTCAGCCTCGGTTAAACCAACCCGCTTCTGGTCTCTACGCGGTGGTGATGGATGATCTGGGCACTCTGCTATGGCAGTCCCCGTCGCTACAGGCGATGCCGCCTGAGTCGGCATTGGCCTTGGTCGTCCAGCTCATGTCGGCGAATAAGCTGGCCGCGACGGAGGCCGCAGGCGTGTTTTACTTCGCCCAGATTGATGAACCCCAGCCGCTCTTTGGCCTCAGCTATACGGTGACTTGGGAGGGGCTGGAGGCCGACGTGGTCACCTTCCACAGCCTAACTGCCCAGGCCCCCTTCCTGGAGACGATCAATGCTTTTCGCCAAAACGTCTGGGTTGGCTTTGGGCTGTTGACCATTGTGATCAGCATAAGTCAGGCGGCGGCGCTGGGGTGGGGCCTGCGCCCATTACGTCTCATGCAGCAAGAAGTGAGGGAGCTGGAGGCAGGACGCCGGGGGCGTCTGACCCAAGAGCAGCCAAAGGAACTGGTGGGCTTGGTGGACAGTCTCCAACGTTATATCGAACATGAGCACCGTCTACGTCAGCGGCACCGGCAGGCGCTGGATAATTTGGCCCACAGTCTCAAGACGCCCTTGGCCATTCTGCGTAACGCGCTATCTGCCTCGGAGGATGCTCAAGCGGCCAAGGGGCCAGCACTGCGCGACCAGGTAGACTTGATGGATGGCATCATCACCCACCAGCTGCGACGGCTCAGTACCGGGACAGCTTCGGCGCCAATTGGACAAAGAACCCAGATAGCGCCGTTGTTAACACGTTTGGTCAACGCGCTTCAGGTGGCTTATCCAGATCGCGTATTTGAAACGAACCTGGATGACCAGGCGGGTTCGCGAATGCACGCCGATGACCTGTACGAAATTTTTGGCAATATATTGGATAACGCCTGTAAGTATGGTCGCCAGAAAGTCCAGATTCAGCTGTCTCGCAGCGGCGATGCTGAAAGTGAGCGGCGGGTGGTGGTTTGCCTCGAAGACGACGGTCCGGGTATTCCTGAGGAGGCGGTGAACTTGGTGGCCATTCGAGGCCAGCGCCTGGATACCCAACTTCCGGGCCAAGGCATCGGCCTCGCCGTCGCGATTGAACTGCTCGCAGGTTCTGGGGGCGAACTGGAGGTGGGGCGGAGTGTGCTTGGCGGTGCTAGGCTGATTGTTACCCTGCCCGACTAGTCCAGCCTTTGCTCCAGCGCATAGAAAAAGCGGTCGCGTAGCGGATCCGCCTCTGCATGCTTTGGTCCTCGGCGGCACCAGCGCTGTATGAGGTCGTCGTTGGATACCAGCTGCATATTGCGCTGCCCCGCATTCATTAGGTCCACCTGTAGGCGCATTCGAAAGTCTTGGTCTGCTTCAGGGCTGGCCAAATCAGACGCGATTTCCGCCTCGATGACCAGGCGGCGGAGCGCATCAAGGGACGCGTCGTCGGTGCGCTGACTAAAGATGCCGTGAGGTGGTTCAATAGGAGTGCCATCCTGCTCTGCCTGGCTCACCAAACGATCCCACTCGGCCCACTGCTGTAACTTTGCGACCTTTTTGTGCTGCGCTATCGCAGCCAGGTGATCGCTGAGCTGCTCTCTGTAAGCCTTGAGCGTTCCCCGCTGTGCAGTGGTCAGGCGAACCTGCGACCCAAGCGTCTCTAGCTCTACAAGATCACGCCGATACTGGTTCGAGTCGGTGACCTTGGGGGAAAAGTTGGCCAGCGCATCGCTGAACGTGGTTTCGCGCTGTTTTACCTCTGCCGCCTCCGCATCTCTAGACGCGCCCAGGCGTTCGAATACGCCATCACAGGCTTGGCGAAATTTCTTCCAAAGGCGCTGATCTGGCCCCCTAGGCGTAGTGCCAATGGTTTTCCACTGCGCTTGGAGCCTTTTCGCCTGAGTGACTTGATCGCCCACATCCTCCAGGGCCGCTAGCGCCTCAGCGGCACTGACCAGCTGCGCCTTGGCGTCAATATTTTTTTCCCAGCCCGCTCTCACATGCTGGTAGAGCGCATCGAGCAGCTGTTCAAACGTCTTTTCAACGGGCTTTAGCGCTTTGCGATCACAGGGGTGATAGCGCCGCCACTCCCCTCGGGCTTCACGCATGATGCGCTCAGCTGCCTGCATATCTGTCTGGGTCCAGTCAGTTTCTTCAAGATAGGCCTTGAGCTGCTGACAGAGGTTTTTTCGCTGCTCCAGGTTCTTCTGTCGCTCCGCATCTTGCTCGGCAAAAAAAGTCTTGCAGACCTCAAAGGCACGCTCTGCTTGTTCGTCGAAGCGTATCTGAAGGTGCGCCTCCGACTTAGCGACGGGTCCCAATTGCTGCCAGCTAGAGCGCAGCGCTCGGAGGCGATCTCTTTGTTCTTCCGCGTCTAGCGGCGTAGTCGCCAGCTCTGATACGGCTTCAATCAGGCTTTCCCGCTTTGGTGAGGTTGCAAACTGTTGCCAGTCGGTCAGTTCCCCGAGTTCGGTGCTGAGGGCTGCAATCTTATTATCGAAACCTCGTCCACCACGCCTCTGGGCCCTTCTTGCCTTGGCCAAATTACCAAGTGCCTTTTTGAATTCCCCCTGGTCAATTTGCTGACGAATGGCAGCCGTTAGCGCCTTGAGTTCTGCCCCGGCTTCCCCGGCGTTGTTTTGTAAAAGCTGAATTTTGTTTTCCACCGTCTTGATGTGGCTTAGCAGCTGCAGAAGGGCCTCAGGCGCAGCCTCGGACGCAGGCCAGGCTAGGTCTTGATGTGTGTCCTTGGCCTTTCTTAGCCAGCCTTCAAGCTGGCTGCGCTGGCGATCTGCGTTGCCATGTTCAGCAGCGGTGAATGGGGTGGGGTCCAGGTTATGCCAGTCTACGGCTAGGTACCTTTTCCAGGCGGCGCCCAGCCCCCCGGCGCGATTCGTCCTTTGTTCAAATTTTTCGAACAGATCGGCCTTAGGGTCATAGTCTCGAAGCCCCGCTGACCAGGCGGCATGCAACGCAGACAGGCGCTGACTTGCCGCATCTAGCCAGGCCAGATCGCTGGGTACGCTGTCGCTTAGGTCGTGTAGTAGGCGGTCTAGTTCATCGAGAATCCGGGGGAAGGGGTCGTCAGACGCCGAGGGAATAGACAAGTCGGCGTCACTCAGCGGAGACGGTCCTGGTTCAAATATTGAGTCAAGGGCCACCCGTTCGCCCAGCTGGGCTTGGCAAGTGTCTACGCTTGCTACGAGCTTGTCCCGCTTGGCTTGCTGCTGTGACCTCTTCTTGCGATGAATGATCAACGCCTCGATATCCCGTGGCTCCGAAAGAAGGCTCTTTCTCAGGGTCGCATCCAGCTGTTCCAGTGCGTCCATTGCGGAAACGAGCTCCTTCTTCAGACCACGAACGTCTTCAAGGCGCTGTCGTGCGAGCCGATTCGTTGTTTTGTCGTGACCGCGGGAGCATTTCTCCAGCGTGGCCAAGCCTTCTTCCCGCCTGAGCAGGGGGTGAGCGAGCAGGGCCGCCTGCTGGTCCTCGTTTGCCCTCAGATACAGTTGGGAGAGCTGCTCAGCACCGGTCGCCAGCTGCATCAGCTCGGGGATATCCGCCTCTGATGCCCGTTCAAACCTGGCGTCAATAACCAGCGGATGACGATTTGCCGGATGATCTACATTGAAGGGTAAGCAGGCGCATAGCCGAGCCGCTGCAGCCTGCCTCAGCGCTTGGCATTCAAGCAAGGGGAGCAGGTCGGCGGCATCGTCAATAAGCGTGATGCAGTAGGTGACCAGACGAAGCCGGGCGGGATGTTCGGTCAGCGCGATATCGCCTTGAGCTGAGTTTACGATGCTGACAAGGGCTTCCCTAAACGTCGCCATCTCTTCAGCGGCATAGGTTTCTCGCTCTTTGGCAATACCCTGGACCAATGCCAGTTTTTCGTGGTGCTGGTCTTCTCCAAGATTCAGCAGACGCGTCAAAGCGTCCTGTTTGCCGATGTTTAACCACTTACCCAGCATGGATTAGCCCTGGCTCAGCCCGTTGTGACTGCCATCGCAAAGCGGCGCTGCCTTGCTGTGTTTGCAGCCACAGAAATAGGCAGTCTTGGTTTCGGATGCCGTATAGGTATGGGGTAGAAAGTCGGTGCCCTCATGGGAACCATCACAAAAGGGCTGCCGTTGGCTGCGTCCGCAAGTACACCAGAAGTATTTTTTCCCTGCGCTGACGTCCACCGGATACGGACTGGTTTGAACGATGATTGGCTCCGACATGATGCTCTTGGGTGCTCCGTTAGTTAGGTCATGAGATCTTAGCGATACTAGGAAAAGTGCTCCTCTTCCCACCAGGGGAAGTAGGGCGGCATGTCCTTAGAAACCTGATTGGGAAATACTGCTCCACGCTTTTCAAGAAAGGATGAAACACCCTCCTGGGCATCATCGGACTTGCCCCGATAGTAGACGCCTCGCGAGTCTATGGCGTGGGCCTCCATGGGATGATCGGCGCCGAGCATTCTCCACATCATATGGCGAGTGAGGGTGACGGAAACGGGTGCCGTATGATCTCGAATCTCGCAGGCGATGGCGCGCGCGGCCGGCATCAGGTCTTCGGGTTCATGCAGGCTTCTGACCAGTCCACCAGCTAGGGCTTCCTGGGCGGGAAAGACTTTGCCGGAGTAACACCACTCCAGGGCCTTACTGATGCCGACGATCCGAGGCAGGAAGTAGCTTGAACAGGCCTCTGGAACGATGCCGCGGCGAGCGAAGACAAAGCCGAATCGGGCAGGGGTGGAGGCAAGGCGGATATCCATAGCCAGGGTCATGGTGACGCCGATGCCAACGGCAGCCCCATTGATCGCAGCGATAGCCGGTTTGTTGAGCTCGAAGAGGCGTAGGGTCAGGCGTCCGCCGCCGTCCCTGTTTAGGCTGCTGGGTCGATCTTCGCGCGCATCGGAATTGAAGGTGTCGGCGCCTCGAGAGAGGTCCGCACCGGCGCAGTACGCCTTTCCGGCACCGGTAAAAATAATCGCCTTAACATCATCATCTGCGTCGGCACGGTCGCAGGCATCCAGCAGTTCGTTCAGCATGTCACCATTGAATGCGTTGAGTACCGAAGGCCTATTCAGCGTTATGGTCAAGATGCTGTCTTCAACCTCGTAATCAATCGTGCTGTAACTCATGGTCTCTCCCCAAGCTTGTTCCAGACCGCTATGGTGCCAACGCCGTGACCTTTTATCCATCCCCGTCAAGTTTAGGGTCGACCTAACGTTGATAGCCGAGAGGAATCAAAAAACACCCTGATCCCGGTCAGTTGGCGTAGCAATAGGCGGAAATTTTTAGTATCACTCTGCCCATGCCCGAGACGCCTATCAATTCCGAAACATCGCGGTCGCTTCACAAGGAGCGAGTGCAGCGCTTTGTTGAGGCGCACTGGTCGAATGCACATCACGCCAGACCCGGGCTTTATACCCTGGCCTTGGAGAATTGGCTGCGGGCCCTCGTCGATGAGGGTTGGGCGGTATCCCACCTGCCTGTCTCGTTTGGCGGTCTTGGTTGGGACGCTGAACAAGTCTATTGTCTGCAGTCCCTTTGCCAGGCGGAGGGATGTCCCGGATTCCTGACGATCGCGACGGAAAAGGTGGCCCCGTTGCTACTGCATGCTGGCACGGCGGATCAGCGGCAGCGTCACCTGCCGGGCATCGCCGCAGCGCCGACCAGTTGGATGTATGCAATCTACGATAGCTTGGGTCCTGAGCATGCACCGCAAAAGCCAGCCCGGCTGGATCAGGGCCAGGGCCGCCATGCGCACGGTTACCTCACTGGCGTCAAGATGGCGGAGGTGGATCATCCGGCATTCTTAGCTGGGCACCCCATGGCGCCGCGTATGCTGCTGTGTTTCGCGTTGGACGAAAACGATCAGCAGGTGATCTGCCTGGTGAATCTAGCCAACCTCGGTGTTCAGGTTGAACGCCCCAGTGGGCTATCTCGCAGCGTGCGGATTACCCTGTCCGGCGCCTTGGTTGAGGCAAATAACATTTTGCCCCTGCGAGGTGAAAGCTTGGCGCGCTCGCTCCAGCAGAGTAGTGAAACCCTGCCCGTGGCCGAGGGCTCGGGATTCGACTACCGATGTCAGCGTTTGCGTCGGTTCCTCGCCGATCAGCATGTCGACGAGGGCGATACGCTGGTTTCCGACCTCGATGCGCTGAGCGTGGAGGTCGCCGCGCTCAGCGGGATGGAACAACGGCTCCTGAACCCCGACCTGCCCAACGTTATCTGGAGCGGACTCCGGGCTCTGTGTCAGATAAAGGTAGAGCAAGTGGCGCTGGAATTAGGGGCGTTACAACAGGCCTGCTTCGGGTATTATGCGCTGCTGGACGGCGGGTTTGTGGCGTTGGATAACGAAGGCGGCATCGGACCTCAGGATGAGTGGGCTTTTGATCGCACGCAGACGGCGCGTCTGGCTATGGCGCCCCTATCCACAGGGCACGCTGGGTTTGCTCTAAAAAACGTCCTGGTATCTGATTCGCTGACCTTACCGCCCCTATTGGCGGTCAAGGATCAAGACAGCTGATTAGATTGGGGATGGAAACAAGGAGGGGTACGAGATGGATTTTTCTTTTTCCCAAGAACAGAACATGCTTCAAGAAAGCATCGAGCGATTTGTTCAGAACGACTATGGCTTTGATGAGCGCCAGAAAAATGCTCATTCCGATCTCGGATTTAGCCAGGATCATTGGCAGACGTTTGCCGAGCTAGGATGGCTCGGCGTGCCTTTCGCGGAGTCGGACGGTGGTTTCGGTGGCGGTGCTGTGGAAGCCTCTTTGATGATGGAACAATTCGGCCGTGGCCTTGTTATCGAGCCCTTTCTGGCTACGGTAGTGCTGGCTGGCGGTGCGCTGAAGCATGGCGCTAGCGATGCGCTTAAGGCCCGTTATCTACCTGGCGTTATCGACGGGTCGCTGCACGGCGCACTCGCCTATGCAGAGCCACAGGCACGTTTCAACTTGGCGGACACCTGCACCACGGCAGCGGCCTCCGCAAATGGCTTTGTATTGAACGGGCAAAAGGCCGTGGTGCTGAACGGCCCTCGAGCGGACTTCCTGGTCATCAGCGCACGAACATCTGGGGAACAGCGTGATCGGACCGGCATCTCGCTATTTGTCGTGGACGCTAAGGCAGCTGGGGTGACGCGGCGAGACTTCCCGACGGTGGATGCTTTCCGGGCGTCAGAAATCACCCTGGAGAACGTGAGCGTCGACGCTGACAGCGTGGTTGGGGCGGTCGGAGAGGGCTATGAAATCCTGGAGCAGGTTATTGATGAGGCCATCGTATCGGTGGGTGCTGAGGCCGTTGGCTGTATGGAGAAGCTCTACAAGGAGACGGTGGAATACTGCAAGCAACGCGAGCAGTTTGGTCAGCCTATCGGCAAGTTCCAGGTACTCCAGCATCGAATGGTTGATATGTTTATGGAGCATGAGCAGGCTAAGTCCCTGATGTTCATGGCCGCCATGCGCATGGATGAGGGTTATGGTCCCGATACAAAGAAGGCGGTGAGCGCCTTTAAAGTACAGGTTGGAAAGTCAGGTAAATTTGTCGGGCAAAGTGCGGTCCAGCTGCACGGCGGCATGGGCATGACAGAAGAACTCAGCGTCGGGCATTACTTCAAACGGCTGACGATCATCGATACGCTGTTCGGAAATAGTGACTACCACCTTAAGCGATTTGGGGCACTTTAGATGCTCTGGCGAAGACGCTCGAATGGTCGCCAATAACGGATAACGTTGTGAGGACCCAATGAAGGACCGGGATAGGGATGCAGGCTGATGGCACGCTGGGATCAGGGTGAGGGGTCCGCCATTCCGGAATGGTTCTGGGAGGCCGTGGATATTGAGCCTCAATGCCGGACGGTGGAGGTTGAGGAGTGCGATGTGGCCTATCGCCTCTATCCTGCCGATCACAAGCCAGGGATGTTGCTGATTCACGGTATGAATGCCCACGCCCGGTGGTGGGATTTCATTGCGCCTCAGCTTAACGATCAATATCAGGTTGCGGCCATGGATCTTACCGGGATGGGAGATTCGGATTATCGCTATCGTTATTCCGGCGAAACCTATGCAAATGAGATTGTTGCCGTGATAGAGGACGCGGGCCTCGGTCCGAATCCGCTCATCGTGGCCCACAGTTTTGGTGGCTATATGGCGGTTAAGGCCGCGAACCTTTTTCCAGATCGTTTCGGGGGCTTGGTGCTGGTGGATTCGGGGATTCGACATCCTGACGACCCGGCCCCGGACAGGGGAAATATGTGGGGCGGGCAGGGCAAGATATATCCGGATCGAGAAACTGCCCTAGTGCGCTTCCGGCTTCAACCGCCTCAGCCGTGCGCTAACGACTATATTTTGCAGTACATTGCTCGGCACTCCCTGATGCCCATGGACGGTGGCTGGGCCTGGAAATTTGATGAAGATCTTCTGACCACGCTAACGGAAACAGAGCGTCAGCCTGAGGAATACATGTCACTGACCCTGCCGCTGGGCGTCATATTTGGCGCAGACAGTGAATCATTCTCTCATCGCATGCTCGGGTATATGCAGGAGCTGGTTCCCAATGAGTTTCCTTACCGAGAAATTGCGGATGCCCAGCATCATGTCTTTCTGGACCAGCCGTTGGCCTTCGTCTCAGCCCTTAAGGAGCTGTCTGCCGAACTCCGGTCCTAGCCAAATTTTCAGTGCGGCATAAAAAAGCCCTCACGGAGAGGGCTTGTGGGAAGAGACAAGGCTTAGTCCCAGGAGAGGGCGCCACCCGTCTGATAATCTGTCACACGAGTTTCAAAAAAGTTCTTCTCTTTCTTGAGATCCATGATTTCTGACATCCAGGGGAAGGGGTTTTTGACTCCGGGGAACTGCTCGCTGAGCCCGATTTGAGCCAACCGGCGGTTTGCGATGAACTGAAGGTATTCTTCCATCATGTTGGCGTTCATACCCAGCACGCCGCGAGGCATGGTGTCCCGCGCATAGGCAACTTCCAGGGTGGTTCCCTCGAGAATCATGCCGCGAGCGGCTTCCTGCATTTCGTCATCCCAAAGCTGGGGGTTTTCCAGCTTAATCTGGTTGATTACATCAATGCCGAAGTTCACGTGCATGGATTCATCGCGCAGGATGTACTGGAACTGCTCAGAAGTCCCGGTCATTTTGTTACGCCGTCCCATGGACAGGATTTGAGTGAACCCGCAGTAAAAGAAAACGCCCTCTAATACGCAGTAGTAGGCAATTAAGTTCTTGAGCAGCGTCTTATCTGTCTCTAGGGTGCCCGTCGTAAAGCCGGGTTCGTTAATTTCTTTGGTGTATTTGAGCGCCCAGGAGGCTTTGCGGGCCACCGCCGGAACCTCATGGTACATGTTGAAGATTTCTCCCTCGTCCATACCCAGAGACTCAATGCAGTACTGGTAGGCATGGGTGTGTATGGCTTCCTCAAAGGCCTGTCGCAGTAGGTACTGGCGACACTCGGGATTGGTAATCAGTCGATAGATGGCCAGGACAAGGTTATTGGCTACCAGCGAGTCTGCAGTAGAGAAAAAGCCCAGGCTGCGCTTGACGATGGTGCGCTCGTCATCGCTGAGTCCGTCGTCCGATTTCCAGAGGGCTATGTCCGCAGTCATATTGACTTCTTGGGGCATCCAATGGTTCGCACACCCGTCCAGGTACTTCTGCCACGCCCACTCATATTTGAACGGGACCAGTTGATTCAGGTCCGCTCGGCAGTTGATCATCGCCTTTTGGTCTACGGTAACCCGTTCGGTGTTACCACTGTCCTCCTGCACCGGCATAACCTCCGGGGCTAACGCCGCACTCGCTAGGGTTGCAGCGGGCTCCGCTGGGGCGGCCTGCTGCTGAGGGGGGGGCTCTACAGGCTGAGGCATGCTGGCCTGTTGGTCCTGTGCGTCGAGCTGTCGCTTAACGGCCTCGGCCATAATCGCCTCACCGGCTTGAGCCGAGGGTTCCGGTGTAATCTGTTCTTCGTAATCGTCCCAACTTAACACTGTGATACTCCTAGTAGATATTGTTTATTGGCAGGCTTCGCAATCCGGATTGTCGATGGAGCACGCCATGGGTACCGGCGCGGCTTCTCCAAGCACTAATTCGCGGTCGGCGCCGCCCATCTGAGGGTTGTCAGCGCTTTGGGGCACGGCAGGGCTTATTTCTGCGGTAGTGCTATTTGCAGAAACAGCATTAAGCGTGCCGCGCTCCAACGTGGATTTTTCGGTGCTGGTAGCGCTCAGGGCACGCAGGTAATAGGTCGTTTTAAGGCCTCTTAACCAGGCCATGCGGTAGGTAATATCGAGTTTCTTGCCCGATGCACCAGCGATATAGAGGTTTAGAGATTGCGCCTGGTCAATCCATTTTTGGCGTCGACTGGCTGCGTCAACCAGCCATCTGGGCTCAACCTCAAAAGCTGTGGCGTACTTTTGCTTGAGGTCTTCTGGTACCCGTTCGATCGCCTTCAGGCTGCCATCATAGTATTTGAGGTCGTTCACCATGACTTTGTCCCACAGCCCCAGGGCTTTGAGGTCACGAACCATAAAGGGGTTAACCACGGTAAATTCGCCGGATAGGTTCGACTTCACATAAAGGTTCTGATACGTCGGCTCGATGGATTGGGAGACGCCGGTAATATTCGCGATAGTTGCCGTCGGTGCGATGGCCATCACGTTTGAATTACGCATCCCCTTGATCTGAACCTTGGCGCGCAACGCGCTCCAATCAAGCTGTGCGGAGTAATCGACCTCGAGGTAATCCTCGCCTCGTTCTTGCTGGAGCAGCTTGAGCGAGTCGATGGGCATGATGCCTCGGCTCCACAGAGAACCCGAGAAGCTGGCGTAGGCCCCGCGCTCCTGCGCGAGGTTGCTCGATGCGTCGATAGCAAAGTAGCTAATGGCCTCCATGGAGCGGTCAGCAAACGTGACGGCTTGTTCGGAACCATAAGCGATACCCAGTTTGTAAAGCGCATCCTGGAAGCCCATGATCCCGAGTCCTACCGGTCGGTGGCGCATATTCGAGGTGCGAGCTTGTTCTACTGAGTAGTAGTTGATGTCGATCACATTATCCAGCATGCGTACGGCGGTGCGAATCGTCTGCTCCAGCTTGGTCATGTTCAGCTCGCCGTTCTCGATATGCTGAAGCAGGTTTATAGACCCAAGATTACAAACCGCTATTTCTTCAGCGGAGGTATTTAACGTGATCTCGGTGCACAGATTAGAGGAATGTACGACACCCACATGCTGCTGGGGCGATCTGACATTGCAGCTGTCCTTGAACGTGATCCACGGGTGTCCTGTCTCAAACAGCATGGACAGCATCTTGCGCCAGAGTTCGGCGGCTTTGACTCGCTTAAAGAGCTTGAGCTCTCCATTGCGGGTCTGCTCTTCATACGCTTCATAGCGTTGCTCAAATTCACGGCCATAGAGATCGTGCAGATCCTTGGCGTCTGCTGGCGATAGCAGCGTCCAGTCACCGTCCTGGGCGACTCGCTTCATGAATAAATCTGGAATCCAGTTTGCTGTATTCATGTCATGAGTACGGCGACGGTCATCGCCGGTGTTTTTGCGCAGTTCCAAAAACTCTTCGATGTCTAGGTGCCAGGTCTCTAGGTAGGCACAGACAGCGCCCTTCCGTTTACCGCCCTGGTTTACGGCAACCGCGGTATCGTTCACGACTTTTAAGAACGGAACGATACCCTGGGATTTGCCGTTGGTGCCCTTGATGTAGGAGCCGAGGGCTCTAACAGGCGTCCAGTCATTGCCCAGACCGCCTGCCCACTTGGACAGCATGGCGTTATCCTGGATAGCACCATAAATGCCGTGCAGATCGTCTGGCACCGTGGTGAGGAAGCAGGAGGATAGCTGTGGCCGGAGGGTGCCAGAGTTGAAGAGCGTCGGGGTAGAGCTCATGTAGTCGAATGAACTCAGGAGGTTATAAAATTCGATAGCTCTGGCGTTACGGTCTTCTTCCTCTGCAGCCAGGCCCATCGCCACGCGCATGAAAAAGATTTGAGGCAGCTCTATTCGTACTTCTTCCCAGTGTAGGAAGTAGCGATCATATAGGGTCTGTAAACCGAGGTAGGTGAAGAGATGATCCCGTTCTGGCAGCAGCGCCGCGCCCAGGCGGTCTAGGTCGAAGTCAGCCAGCCTTGGAGACAGAAGCTCTAGCTCGATGCCTCGGCTGATGAAACGGCTGAGGGCAACGGGGTAGGCGTCTTTCATTTGCGCCTGGGTGGCACTTTGGCGCTCGCCAGATTTTTCATTTTCTAGGAAGGTCAGGGCCTCGGTTCGCAGTTCATCCAGCAGCAGGCGTGCCGAAACGTAGGTGTAGTTGGGTTCTTCTTCAACCAGAGTGCGAGCCGTAATCAGGATGGAGGTGGCAACATCTGAAGCAGAGATGCCGTCATACATGTTGGCCATAGCCTCTTTGATGATTCGGCTAGCATCTACGTCACTTAAATTTTCACAGGCTTCTTGGACGATGGTCTGTACCCGCGCCACATCCAGCCGCGCTGTACTGCCATCGGCATGGACGACGTTGATGGTATCCATAAGCAGCGGTTCATGGACGGGCTGTTGGCCCGCTTCATCGGCTCGCTCTTGGGCGCGCTGCTCGCGGTAGAGAACATACGAGCGAGCAACCTTTTGCTCCCCGGAGCGCATCAGTGCCAGCTCTACCTGGTCCTGAATTTCTTCAATGTGGAGTGTCCCGCCAGAGGGCAATCGCCGCTTAAAGGTGGCGCTCATTTGTGCGGTCAGCTGGGTAACCAGTTCTCTAATTCGAGGTGATGCTGCTGCGGTCCCACCCTCTACCGCCAGGAAGGCCTTAGTCATGGCAACCGATATTTTGTCATCGTTGTAGGGGACGACTGTGCCGTTACGCTTGATGATTTTGAGCTGTCCGGGCGCTGTAGCTGCCAGAGAGGGAGATATCCCGCTGCTTTCTGGGGTCGCTGGGGGCGTTGGTTGTGCCGTATCTGTAGTTGATTCTATTTGCATAAATTTGTTCCTCTCCTCATTCTGAGCGCCGCTTTATTCCCTTGGGCGTCGGTTGTTCTGCTACCCTTTCCAGTCCCTATTTTCTCGCGTATCTGCTTCTTCTCGTTTTTCTTCTCGTCTTTTTACGCGCC
>CENU01177215.1_pt1 | contig 31503 bp, 31 predicted proteins | sample 361331 | NCBI WGS metagenome assembly CENU01 (sample SAMEA2619766, study PRJEB7988) | marine metagenome | isolation source: saline water (ENVO:00002010), including | reverse complement strand
CTAATAGCTCAATTGGCTTGATTTATGCACTGAAAAAAATTTAATATATAGATATTTTGAAAATTAAAATAACAAATCTTGAAAAAAAACACATTTCTAGTGTGTACGATTTGTTAAGCTTAAACATAAGCAAATTTAAACCTAGCAAAAATAGATATAATTCCATTTGGAAAAAAATATTTAAAAAAAAAAATAGTTATTTTTTAGTTGCAAAAAACAGCAAAGATATAGTCGGCTTTGGCAGTTTAGGCGTCGTCGTTAAAGTTAGAGGCGATGCTCAAGGCACTATCGAAGACATTGTTGTTAAAAAAAAATTTCAAAAAAAGGGAATAGGAAAATTAATTGTAAATAAACTTTTAGCGATTGCGAAAAAACAAAATTGCTACAAAGTGACATTACAATCGCCTAATAAAAATTTATCTTTTTATAGAAAATTAGGTTTTAAAATAAAACATAAAAACATGCAATATCTTCTAAAATCTTAGATATTTCAGATTAATTATTCGAAAAAATTATATTTATTGAATTATTTTGAACTTGATCTTCTTTTGAAATTTTTTGCCAAAGTATAGTCAAATCATTTTTTAAAATATATTTTGGATAGTTATGAGTCCAAAGTATATTTTTCCTGTGATAACTATCAGTGTTAGTAAATCTCAATTCATAAGTCTCAGCTATACAATAAAAGAATCTTACCTTGGAATTTTTTAAATTTTCAAGCCCCTGGTTCAAAAAAAATGGGATTTCGTATTGTAAAGATCCATTACAAAATATTATTATTTTTTCTGAGTTATATTTCTTTGCAAGGGTATCAAGATTTTTTGCAACTAGGTCCGCCGGTCCTTTAAAATAATTAAAGTTATAATTGTCATAAATCTCTTTTTGAAAATTAATTATTTCGTTATTAATATCCGATGATAAATAAACCATTTCATCAAATTTTTTGTAAAAGTATACAAGGTCTAAGCCACTAGATGAACCAATATTTATAAATAATGTTTTTTTATTATTTAGAGAATTGTTAATTATTAGTTCAGAAGTTTTTTCATAGATATTCTCTCTTTCTATTCGATGGACATTACCTTTTCTATTTTCGTAATAGTGCCTAGCCCATTTGACACCCTCACCATTATTTAATGTGCTAAAAGAAATTTCTCTTTGTTTTTTTGGATCTTTAATTTTTGAATAGTAGTTTTTGAAATAAACGATAGTAACCAAAAAGTAATCTATTGAATGGTAATATCTTTTTAAAAAAGGAAAAATTGATTTATTTTCATATTTCAATGATCTATATCTTAAAATTCTTTTTTCAATTAAAAAAATTAATCCCGAATTTATTAAAATGAAGGAAATAACTTTGATAATAATTTTTCTCATAATTAAATCAGATTTTCAAAAATCTTATTGTATGAAATGATAATATATACTAAATTTAAATAATTTTTCACATTAGAGTTTAAACAAATTAACTTTTATAAGTTATAATTTAAATAAAAAAAATGAAGCACATAATTTTTGGAAAACCACCTATTGGAATAGAGGAGATAAATTTTGTATCTAAAGTAATAAAGTCAAAGTGGATCGGGAGTGGAAAAATAACTCAAGAATTTGAAAATAAATTCAGGATTTTTAAAGGATCTAAGTATGCTATTTCTACTAACTCTTGCACTTCAGCTTTGTATTTGGCTTTAAAGTATTCTGGGGTAAAAGCTGGAGATGAGGTTATTACAACTCCGATGACTTTTGTTTCAACAATTAATTCTATAATACATGTTGGGGCAAAACCTATTTTAGCGGATGTAGATCCCTTATCATTCAATATTGATCCTATTGAGATAAAAAAAAAAATTACAAAAAAAACAAAAGCTTTGCTTATAGTTCACTTAGCTGGTTTACCCTGTGAGATGAATAAAATATTAAAGATTGTAAAAAAACATAAATTAATTTTGATAGAAGATTGCGCTCATGCAATAGAGTCTAAATATAAAAATAAACATCTAGGTAATTTTGGTGATGCTGGTTGTTTCAGTTTTTATTCCACAAAAAATATTACAACAGGTGAAGGAGGCATGTTAATTTGTAACAAAAAAAAAATTTACGAAAAGTCTAAAATAGCTAGGTTGCACGGGCTGTCTAGAGATGCTTGGAAAAGATATTTACCTGACAATGTAAGAAATAAAAAAAAGTTTGAACATTACGATGTTGAGGAAGTAGGTCATAAATTTAATATGATTGATCTTAATGCTTCAATTGGAATCGCGCAGTTAAAAAAAATAAATAAACATTGGCGTGATAGAAAAAAATTATTTGAAATTTACAAAAATGAATTAAAAAACCTACCAATTAAATTCCAAAAATATGAGGAAAAAAATAAATCAATTAAGCATGCCTATCATCTTTTTTTAATTGTAATAGATAAAAAAAAAACGGGAAAAAAAAGAGATCAACTACTAAATTATCTTCAAAAAAATGGTATCGGTTGTGGAATACATTATAGATGTGTTACAGATTTTAAAATTTTTAAAAAAATTTTTAGATGGAATGAATTAACTTGCAAAAAGGCAAAATTTATTGGTGATAACACGATTAGCCTTCCACTTTATCCAGGAATCAATAACAGAGAAATTAAGTACATTTGTGAAAAAATCAAAAATTTTTTTTGATATAGTTTTTAGATGTGATGGTGGTGACATACCCAAACTAGGCTATGGGCATTTGTACCGATGTTTGGTTTTAGCAAATTTTTATAAAAAAAAATTTTCTTTAAGTCCTAAAAAGATTGTTTTTATAATTAAATCAAAAAATAAATATTCAAAAGGGCTTAAAATTCTCAAAAAATATAATTTTAGTATTCTTAAAATACGAGAAGACATCAAGGATTATGGAGTCAAAGAAGTTCAATATTTTAAGAAAGTTGAAGGTAATTTACTAATAATTGACAGATTAGGCGATGTAACAAAAAATTTTTTCAACGGAATATCAGACCGATTTAGAAAAAAAATTATTCTCGATGATTCATCAAATAATAGAAAATTATTTGATTTGAGTTTAAATCCACTTATACAAAATGTTTTAAGAGATAAAAATTCCAAAATTGGATATGAATACCTAATATTGAATCCATTAACCAATTTAAAAAAGGCAGTAAATGAAAATAATATTTTTTTATTTTTTGGTGGTTTTGATGCTCAAAATATTACACCTAAAATTATTAAAGTAATGAATCAAATTAATCGAAACTTTAAACTTTTTTTACCCCTATCTTTTAAAGGGAAAAAATTTGAGAAAATTAGTGATAATAAAATATTCTATTATAAATCAAATCAATATTACAATAGGCTTGTAAACTCGAATATTGCAATTACCTCTGGCGGAATAGGCCTATTTGATGCAATTTTAAATAAAAAAAAAATTATTTGTGTTCCACAGTATGCGCACCAAACAAAAAATGCAAAAAAAGTAGCAAAAAAAAAAGCTATTTATTTATTGAATTTAAATGATAAAAATTTTGATACAAAGTTTTTAAATTACTTTTTTATAATGTTAAATAATAATGAATATAAAAAAAAAATCCATAACAGGCAAAATAAGATAATTAATTATAAAATGCTGAATAAAACGTTCAATCTTTTTGCAAAACTATATAATGAATCAAAATATAAATAAGTTATTTAATTATAAAAAAAAAATTGTCTTAATTACTGGCTCGAATGGTCAAGTTGGAAAATCTTTAGTGAGGTTATTTTTAGACCTTGGATCCATTGTTTATGGATTAGATATATCTTCTAATACAATAAAAGAAAAAAATTTTTTCTATAAGAAAATAGATATTTCAAATAAAAAAAAAATAGAGGTTTATTTTAAAGATATAGTAAAAAAAAACAAAAAAATTGATATTATAATTAATAATGCAGGGCATTCTGTCTTTTCAAAATTTAATAAAAGAACTGAAAAAGAGTTAAATAAAACTATAAATGTTAACCTAAAAGGTCCAATAAATATAATTAACAGTTATTTCAAAATTCATAAATCTAACAAACTAAAGAGTTGTAACATTGTTAATATTGGATCGATCTATGGATCCCTTAGTCCAGATTTTAGAGTATATGGTAAAAATGATAATTTTAATTCAGAAATTTACGGGGCTACCAAGGCTGGTGTAATTCAACTTACAAAATATTACTCTGTAATATTATCAAAACATAACATAAATATAAATTGTCTTTCACCAGGGGGTATTTTTAATGACGACAAACCACAAGAAAAAAAATTTATAAAAAAATATTCATCTAGAGTCCCAAAAAATAGAATGGCTAAAACAGAGGATATTTATACTGGTATACTTTTCCTTACAAGCGATAAGTCTAATTATGTAAGTGGCCAAAATTTATTAATTGATGGAGGGTTAAGTTCATGGTGAAAAAAAATTTTTTGATTGCTGAAGCTGGAATAAATCATAATGGCAATATTAAAACAGCACTTAAATTAGTAGATGTAGCAAAAAAAAACGGAGCTGATGCAATAAAATTTCAGACATATGTTACGGAAAAAAGAGTAAAAAAAAAATATAAAAAAATCTTTAATATTCTAAAAAATTGTGAACTAAGTTTTAACGATTTTAAAATCATTCAAGATTATTGTAAACAAAAGAAAATAATTTTTTTTTCAACTCCATTTGATATTGAGTCTGTTGAATTTTTAAATAGTCTAAAAGTGAAACTTTTTAAAGTTGCATCTTTTGATATTGGAAATTTTCAATTAATAAATGCAATATTGAAAACAAAAAAACCCACAATAATTTCAACTGGCATGGCCAAATTAAATCAAATAGACAAAGTTTATAAATCCTACATGAAAAAAAAAGTAGATTTAACTATCTTGCATTGTATTTCTTCTTATCCGAACAAAGAGGAATCATCATACTTAAAAAATATTGAGTTTTTTAAAAAACGTTATGCATGTAAAATTGGTATTTCTGACCATACAAGTGGTATCAAAATACCAATTTATGCTAACTTGATGGGTGCTGAGGTTATAGAAAAACACCTAAAATTAAACAGTAACCATAAATGTGTAGACGCACCAGTTTCAATTACAGGTAATCAGTTGAGAGCATTAAAAGATCAGTTAGAAATGAATGATAAAATATTAGGTAAAATTTCTTTCGGCATTAAAAAAGAGGAAAAAAATACGAAAGTTTTTATAAGATCTAAAATTTTATAAATATGAAATTACAGGTTTTAACTAGTCCCAATTCATGGTTTTATATAAATTATAAAAAAATTTCAAAACCATATAGAAAATATGTCTTTGGAAAAATAATTACATCTCATAAAAAAATTAATAAAAATAGTATAACGGTAATTGTTAGTTACTATAAAATTATACCAAACAAATATTTATTAAAATCAAAGCATAATCTAGTAGTACACGAGTCAAGTTTACCAAAAGGTAAAGGCTTTTCACCTTTATTTTGGCAAATTATAAATGGTAAAAAAAATATTATTTTTTCTTTGTTTGAATGTGCAAGTAAAGCTGATGCTGGAAAGATATATTTTAGAAAAAAAATAAATTTCCCTAGCTCAATGCTTTATGAGGAAATTAAAGAAAAACAGATGAATTCAGCGTTTGAACTAATTCATAGATTTGTAAAGAAATATTTGAAAAAAAAAAATATAAAAGCATATAATCAGAAAGGTATGTCAACTTACTATAAAAGAATAGATAGTGCTATGGGTAAAATTGATGTTGACAAATCTATCAAGTCTCAATTTAATATTTTGAGAACAAGGGATAATCAAAAATTTCCAGCTTATTTTTATTACCAAAACAAAAAGTATATACTTAAGATTTATTAAAAATTTTTAATGAAAAAAAAAATTACAGCAATCGTTCAGGCTAGAATTGGTTCTTCTAGGTTGAGAGGTAAAGTATTAAAAAAAATTAAGGGGAAGGAAAGTATACTAATTCTATTAGAAAGATTATCCCGATCACGTTCAATTGAAAAAATAATAGTTGCAATACCTAAATCTAAAGAGGACAAAAAATTAAAAAAAATTTTAGAAAGAAATGGTTATTTGGTATTTGAAGGAAGCAGTAATAATGTATTAGATCGATATTACAAATGTGCTAAACAATTCTCTTCCCAGCATATTCTTAGGATAACAGGTGATTGCCCATTAGTTGATCCTGTTCTTGTGGATAAAATTGTTGACTTATATCAAAAAAATTCATTTGATTATGTTTCAAATATAGAAAAAAGAACTTTCCCTGATGGAATGGATATTGAAGTCTTTTCTTTTAAAATACTAAAAAAAGCTAATAATGAGCTTAAATCAGAGCACGATAAAGAACATGTAACAAAATATTTCCTTAGATCGGATAAATTAAAAAAATTAAATTACTCACAAAAAGTAGATTATTCGAATATCAGAATTACATTAGATACTATTTTTGATTATAAATTAATAAATAAAATTTTTCTTAATTTTAAAACATTGAATTTTTCATTAAGTGAAATAATTAAATTTTATAAAAAAAATGAAGACGTATTTAAACACTATAAAGATTTAAGTGAAAAAATAAATTTTAAAAACTTAAGTGAAGGTCAAAAAACATGGCAACAAGCAAAAAAATATATTGCTGGAGGAAATATGCTGTTCTCAAAAAGACCAGATGTTTTTTTGCCTAATTTGTGGCCAAGTTACTTTAAAAAAGCTAAAGGATGCCAAATCGTATCTTTAGACAATAAAAAATATACTGATTTATCTATAATGGGTATCGGAACAAATATACTTGGTTACTCAAATACCCAAGTTGATAGAGCAGTTGCTACAGCAATCAAAAATGGAAATATGACAACTTTAAACTGTAAAGAAGAAGTCCTTTTAGCACAAAAACTGATTAGTATGCATCCTTGGGCATACTCTGTCAGATTTGCAAGATCCGGTGGTGAAGCAAATGCAATTTCTATAAGGTTGGCTAGAGCTTTTTCAAAAAAAAAGAAGATCGCTTTTTGTGGCTATCATGGGTGGCACGATTGGTATCTGGCTGCAAATTTAGAAACAAATAAAAATCTTAATGAACACTTACTCCCTGGATTGAGAACGGGTGGTGTAAATAAAAATTTAAAAGGAACAATATATCCATTTAAATATAACAACTATAATGAATTAGAAAAAATCGTAAATAAACATAAAGATATTGGTATTATTAAAATGGAGGTGATAAGGAGTGATCCTCCTAAAAATAATTTTTTAAAAAAGGTAAGAAATTTAGCAAACAAAAAAAATATTGTTTTAATTTTTGATGAATGCACTTCTGGTTTTAGACAGTCATTTGGAGGCATACACAAATTATATAAAGTTGAACCAGATATGATGATGTTAGGCAAAGCACTAGGAAATGGTTATGCAATTACTGCAGTTTTAGGTAAAAAAAATATAATGGATTCTATTAGTGATACTTTTATTAGTAGTACGTTTTGGACAGAAAGGGCAGGTCCTGCTGCAGCTTTAAAAACTCTAGAAATTATGGAAAAAAGAAAATCATGGAATTACATCTCAAAATTGGGCAAATATATAAAGCTTAATTGGAAAAAATTAGCCAAAAAAAATCGTATCAATATTAGAGTTACAGGAATAGACCCTTTATGTTCATTCACATTTATTAGCAAATATCATCAGGCTTATAAAACTTTTATTACACAAGAAATGCTTAAATATAATTATTTAGCAACAACTACAATTTATGTATCAATTTCACACAACAAAAAAATACTTAGAAATTATTTTAGAATATTGGATTATTTATTTTCAATAATTTCAAAGTGTGAAAATGGAGATGATATATTTAAATATTTAAACACAGATATTTCAGCAACTGACTTTGCTAGACTTAATTAAGTTTTAGCTATAACTCAAGAATGTGCTCTATCAATTTTTATGAATTATTGCTAAGGATGCATGAGGATGCTCTGTGTACTCTACCGTAACATCTTTAGTATTTTGTATAATATATTCGATTTCTTTGTCAGTAAAATAATTGTTTTGAAAAAATTTTTTATTCTTTATATTATCAAAAAATTCTCTCATAGTCATAGTAACTGGTTCAAAAACTTTGTGACCTCTGGAAATGTTAAATTCTCTTACCTCTAGCTTCTCTGAGTCTGAAGAATGAAAATCCTCTAAAATATAAATTCCACCACTAGAAACTATTGGATAAAAATTTTTTAAATTAGAGAAAAATCCTTGATAATCATGTAGTGAATCATCGACTATAATATCAAATGCCATATCCTTTTTTAAAAATTTTTTTACAGCTCTGGCATTTGTTATATCAACTGAAAAATAATTTAATCTATTTCCTTTATAAAATAGTTTAGATTTTTTTTTTATATCTATTCCGTAAATATTTGCGTTTACAAAATACATATACCAACTTGCTAATGAATGACCGTTTGCAACTCCCAATTCTAAAAAGTTTATTTTTTTTCTCTTAATTTCTGAAAAAAGTTTCTCATAAATTGGGCTAAAATTATTACCTAGTTGATATTCATAATCATAAATTTTTTCTCTGTTAATAAAATCTAAATAATTTTTAAACTTATTATTTTGTGAAATTCTCTGTAAATGATGATAGGTTTTTTTACCATCGTACTTTCCTTTATCTGTACCAAAAATTAAAAATAAATTATCCAAATTTTTATTTTCATGTAAATTTAACTTGTCCAAATCTATTTTATTAGATCCTAAAATTGTGTTTAAAATTTTTTTTAGAGTATTTGATAAACTGTCTCTTTTAAAAGAGAGATAAAATCTTTTTAAAAAATATTTTAATCTCATTATGATTTAAATTAATTATAATTAATAATATATTGAGTCAGGATCCTCATCTTGAGGAATAAATGCATGATCAATATTAGATTTTTCAACATCATGATTTGTATATAAATTATTGTTTTTTAATAGACTAAAAAATTCGTCTTTATTTTCGCAATGTAAATATTTTAGTTTCCCCAATCTATAATTTAATTCATAATTCACAAAATTTTTTGAATGCAGTCCTTCTCCTCCATATCTTATTACTGCTGCTGTTCGATTAGTTTTTTCATGTTCCCCAAAATTATTGCCAGAGTGATATAAGTTACAATAAAACAACACCATGTCACCCGCTTTATATTTAATTTCTCTACCTATTATTTTTTCGATAATTTTTCTAATGAATTGAAAATTATTTTTTTCTTTTAGTTTAAGATGAATAGTTCTTAAGATATTATTTAATGATCTTTTAAAAACAAATTTATGAGATTTTGGAATAACACTTAAAGAAGTAGATGTTGTTAAACTATCAGATAGATATATTATCACAGTAAAAACATCATAAGGATCGGACTTTTTCCAATCAGGACCATAGCCTGTTCTCCTGCATGGATTATCTCTATGCCAGCTCCAATTCTTACCAATTTCTACTTCAGCAACATGAGCGTCATGCATATAAGAATATTTTTTATCAAAAATATTATCTAGAATATTAATTATTTTTTTATTACAAATTAATTTCCATAAACTTGGGTCATCCCATTCTATGTATTCTTTACTTATCAAATTTTTTTTCTTTTTATCGGCTATTTCTTGTATTAGCTTAATCTCAGTTTCATTAAGAAATGCTGGAAATTTAATATAACCATCATTTTTTAAGTTTTTTAACTCATTTTCAGTAATCATAGATATCAATATTAAATTAAATTTAATTTATCATATATTATAAATTATTCATCATTAAAATTGTGAGATATAATTTAAAATGACAAATTTAAATATAATTTATATTGGTCACTCAGAGTCCTCGGAAGCTTTTTTTCATTCAAACAATGACTTATTTGAAGAATTGAATAAAGAGTTTGGAAATTTATATTTTGTGGATGCTAATCTATTCACAAAAGGGAAAATTGATAATGATAAATTTCCACTAAATTCCAATTTTAAAAAAGTTATTTTTTCATCTGTAAGTCACTTTAATAAATATTTTCATGGCCAAAAAAACGTGGTTATTTGTAATTTTAAGAGAGATCTAAGTGCTATAAAAATATTATGGAATTTAAAAAAAATAAAAGCTAGATCAGTAATAATGTCAAATTTTGGCAATATTCAAATGAGTTTTATTGTTTCAAAAAAAAATCCATTGAGAGCTTTAAGAACAATTTTTTTAAGGAAAATAAGTTATAGATTGATTTTACTTCTAATGATTTTTAGAGTCTTACCACAAATTGACATTAGATTTTCAACAAATCGGTTGATATATAATAATATACATAACAATCCAATAAAGAAATTCTTATTAAAAAACGGTTTTCTTTACCAAAAAAAAATCATTTTATCAAAAAGTAGAAGTGCTGAATATTTTTTAAAAAATAAAGATAAAGTAACTGAAGATTATATTGTTCATTTGGACGCATTTTTAAACTATAAAGAAGAAACTGATATAAGAGGCCATTTTTCAAACAAAATTATTCAAGAACATTATTTTCATTTAGAAAAATTTTTAAAAAAGCTATCAAGTATTTTTGATAAAAAGGTAGTAGTCTGTATTCATCCTTTATATGATTTAGATCATCACTCTAAGTTTTTTAAAGATTTTAAAGTTTATAAGTTTAGAACCAGAGAATTTGTTTATAAATCATTTATTACAACGACATTCGATTCTAGTGCAATAGAAGATGCAGTAATTCTAAAAAAAAATATAATTGGCTTTCACTCAAATTTCATGTCAGAGAATGAAAAATATCATGCAAAAAACTATGCAAATAAGGTAGGTTATACATTTCTAGATTTGATCAAGGATTACGAAATAACCAAAGAAGATTTACAAATGAGTTTTGAAAAAAACAAAACAAATTACGATAAACATATAAAAAACTTTCATCTATTAGATGAGTTTTCTAAAAGTCATCATAAAATTATTGATGAATTAAAAAAATTTTAGTTTTTACAATCTAAATTTATATCCAAATTTATTGAAATTAATTTTTTTTAATTTTTCCAAAACAATTTTTTCAATTTTTTTTTTAAATTTTATGTTTGATGTTTCAGTAAATTGCAAATATATATTTTTATGCATATTTGTTTTTTTATAAAATTTTAAAATATTTTTTTTACTATTAATATCAATCGACACTCTTAATATTTTTTTATTAATCTTAATTTTATAAAATTTAAGAATTTTATTGATATATTGATAAGGATTTTTTGTTAAATCCTCAAATTTTAAAACAATATATTCTTTATCTCTTTTAGTACTCAGTTCTTTGTTCCAAAAATTATAAAAATTTATTATTTGCTTAGTTTTATTTTCAATTAATCTGTCAAGACTTTTCTCATTAAATTTAAAATTTTTTCTATGTTTTAGATAAAGAATAGTTAGTGAAGCTATTACTTCTACAGGATTTCTCACTAAAATTATTGGTCTAATACTTTCAGTTAATAGCATCTGACTTTTTTGAATAGGGTGGTGAGAAAAAACAAAGAACCTATAGTCAAAATTTTTTATTTGATTTTGATATTTTTTTTCTAAAACTTGTTCTACATTAAAGTTGAATTGTTGAGGAATATTATAATTAATTGATCCCTTATAATTTTTAAGATTCCCATCACCTAAATTGTATAATTTTTCTAAATAAGAATTTATAATACCTTCTAATATGTGCGTCCCAGATCTTGGACAAGAAATAATTAATTTTAATTTATCGTATTTAAATTCAGTTTTAAGAAAAGTTATATTTTTAATCTGATATATCCAATATTTTAAAAATAAAAAAAAAATGTAAATATTCTTAATCATTAACAAAATTATAACAAAATATTTTTATAAAAATAAATTTAAAAAATTAGTATAGATTAAAATGTATTTATCAAATATAAAAATTAAAAATTTTATGACAAGAATATTAATAAATTTAGGCTTAAATTTGTCAAATATTTACTAAAATTTATTAATGAAAAAAATCGTAATTAGATGAACTTTAAAACATTTATAGATTTTATTTTATGTTTTTTTCTTATAGAAAAAAAATTATTCTCGCAAAAACTTCAATACTTAGTTTTTATTATAAAAGAGACCAATTATATTAATTATTTTAAATATTTATTTGTTAATAAATCTATTAATCCAATTAATTCAAAATATTTTAATTTATATATTAAAAAAAATAAAAATATTTGGACAAATAATAAAAAGTTAATAAAAAAAAATACAATTATTGTTGAAAATTTCATTAACCATCCAGGGTACACACTTTCAAATGCTATCGCTGCAAAATATTTAAGTCGAATTTATAATTCAGAAATTATAGGAATTATTAGAAAGGGAGACTTAAAAGCGAGAGTCTTATTTAATAGTTTTAATTTTAAAAAGATTATAGAGTTAAATAATCCAAATTTTTTCCTAAGAATTAAATGTTTAATTTTAGCGTTTAAGCTTATTTCAAATTCAAGAAAAATTACTAAGTTTTGCAGAATAAAGTTTAATAAAGTAGAAATTGGATTATCTAGCTATGACTCTTTTATTAGATACACTAAAACCCCAACATTAAGTGAGGTAAACCCAGAGCTAATCGTTATGCTCTCTCAAGCAATAAGCAATTATATTTTGATAGATAAAATCATATCAAGGCTGAAAAATGTGAAAATAAGTGTTCAGTCTGAAACTGTTTTTAATCCTTCAAATATTTATTTTCAAATATGTTTATTAAAAAAAATTAATGTATTTGCTAGATGTGGTGAAAATGAAATTTCTTTAAGAAAGTATACTGATTGGTCTCAAAGACATCAATATAGATATAATATCTCAAATAAATTTTTTAATTTAATTGAAGACAATTTAGGTGAAAAAAAATTAAAATCTATAAAAGATATGTACATTAAAAAAAGTAAAAATTTTAAATATGGGTATGATACTAAAATTCCATTAGTAAAGTATTCTAATTTGAAATTCATAAATAAAAAACAAATATTGAAAAGATTTAATTGGGATAGTAAGAAAAATATTATAGTTTTTTTCTTAAATGTTTTAATAGATAGAAATTTTCATAACGGACCAAGAATTAATTTTAAAGATAACTTTTCATGGACTGAATTTATATTAAGAAATATACAAAAAATAAAAAATGTAAATTGGATAATTAAAAAACATCCAATTGAGAAATTATATTCTTCAGATTTAAATTTTGAGAATGAAATTTATGATATATGTAAAAAAAATAATCATATAAAATTATTTCCTAAAAATTTTACTAATTCATCATTATTAACTATTGCAGATAAAATTATCACTTCTCACGGTACAGCCGGTATTGAGTACCCAGCTTATGGGATTGAAAGTATTTTTGCGGAAAATTCGCTCTATTCAAATATGAAATTTGTTAAGATGACCAAAAACAAAAAAGAATTAATAAAAAAATTAAATAATTTAGATAAAAAACAAAAAATCAAATCGTACATTGAAAAAAAATCTTTAATTTTTCTATTTATTCAAGATTTTATGATTAAAACTAAGTGTTCTCTTATCCCAATATATTTAATTAGCAGAAAAGTAAATTTTGAGGATTTTTGGTCAGATTCTCTTAAAAGATTAAATATAAAAAATATTAACAATGATAAATTATTTAAAATGTTAAAGATTCAAATAGAAAATAATATGCGACATACCTGTGATTTTGATAAACTCAACTTTATACCAAAAAAATTGAATGATTATTCAAATTAATCTTAAAATATGAAAAATTAATGAGAATTATATGTATTATTCCTGCCAGGATAGGATCTTCAAGAATTAGAAAAAAAAACATAATTGATTTTAAAGGAAAACCTTTAATTTTTTGGTCTATCACTCAATCAAAAAGAATAAAAATTATTAATAGTACAATAGTAAGTTCTGATTCAAATAATTTGTTAATTTATGCAAAAAAAAAATTCAAAAAAATTATAACTGATTTTAGACCAAAAAAATTAAGTACTTCCAAATCTAAAACAGAGAGTTTGATTAGTTACTTAATAAAAAAGTATAAATTATCTACAAAAGATGCAGTTATGATTTTACAGCCGACCTCTCCTCTGAGAGCAGACAAAGATATTAAAAATGCAATAAAAATTTTCAGAAGAAATAAGCTTAACACTTTAAATTCTGTAAGCATAAATAATAAAAAAAAAGTAATTAGAAAAGTTTCTTATATTTATGATAATAAAAACAAAAAAAAAGATAAGAGTTGTAAATATTCCTATAATGGAGCTATTTATCTTTTTAAAGTAAACTACTTTAATAAAACAAATAAAATATACGAAAAAGTACCAAATATTTATTTAATGGACAAAAAACATTCAATTGATATTGATAACTACAATGACCTTAAAGGTTATAGTAATTTTAATATTAACATAGCTAGTTAAAGCTTAATATGAAATACAAAATAAAACAGATACAACCATATTTTGATAGATCAGAAAAAAATTATTTGAACAAAGTTATTAATTCAAATTTTATTACTGAAGGTAGATTTACAAAATTACTTGAAAGTAAAATTAAAAATTTTACAAAAGCCAAATATGCAATATGTGTAAGTAATTGGACTCTAGGACTTTATTGCTGTGCAAAAAGTTTAAATCTAAAAAATGGTGATGAAATAATCATTCCAAATATCACTTTTGCAGCATGTGTTTCCGCAATGTTATTAGCAAATTTAAAAGTTAAACTTTGTGATGTAAATTTCAATGATTATTCCCTAAACATTAACATGGCAAAAAAACTTGTTTCAAAAAAAACCAAAGCAATAATGATAGTTCATCTTTTTGGACAATCTTCAAATATTCAACAAATAAAAAAATTTGCAAAACAAAATAACCTCAAAATTATTGAGGATGCAGCCCAAGCATTTGGAAGCACATACAAAGGACGAAAACTTGGCACGTTTGGGGAAGTTGGAGGATTTTCTTTTTATGGAAATAAATTGATAACTACAGGTGAAGGGGGTGCATTAGTTACCAACTCTAAAAGAATTGCTAACGAGGTTATTAAACTAAAAAACTATGGAAGATTAAAAAAAGGAAATTTTTTTCATAACACAGTTGGATATAATTTTAAATTTAATGACTTATGCGCATCTATAGGTATAGCTCAGATCGATAAAATTAAATGGATGATGTCAAAAAAAAAAGAAATTTATAAATATTATTATGAAAATCTAAAAAAAATAAAAGAGGTAAAGTTTTCAAAAATTTTACCTTATTCAAATCCTGTCAATTGGTTTGTGGTTATACATGTTAAGAGAAAAAAAAAATTAATGACATTTTTAAAAAGAAGAGGAATTGAGACTAGGGACTTTTTTTTTCCAATGAATGAACAAAAATGTTTTATAAATGATAAAAATGTACTTAATACTGGAGATAGATTTGTTGATTCTAAAAAACTATACGCGACAGGTTTATGTATGCCCTCATCTGTAAATTTGAATAAAAAACAACTTTCTTTGATTATTAAAAGTATCCATATTTTCTATGAGAATAGGTATTGATCTTTCATCTATAGATAAAAGTTCGATTAATCAGGGGGTATACACTTATGCGCTAGGATTAATTAAAGGATTCAATCAAATAGATAAAAAAAATTTATTTCAAATTTATGTTCATAGAGATTTAAAAAACCATTTTGTAAAAAAAATTAAGATAAAAAATTTTAAAATTATAGAAGTTGAAAAAAAATTTCTGTTTTTAAAAAAAATAAATACTTTGATAAATTTAATTTTTGGTTTTTTTAAAATAAACACTTCAATAATACACTTATATTTAACAAACATTATTAATAACAATAATAAAATTATATTTGAAAAAAACTCCGACTTACTTATTTATTTAAACGCACATGAGAATTCATATAATTTAAAAATAAAATCAATAATTAATTTTCACGATATAATTCACAAATCTCACCCTGAATTTTTAAAAAAAAGAGATGTCATAATCAGAAATGTAATTTATCAAAATTCTGCTAACTCAGCTGATTTTATCATAGCAAGTTCAAAAACCATGAAAAAGGAATTTATTAGTTTGATGAGATTGAAATCAAGTAAGATCATTTTGATAAATGAGGGTGTAGATGAAAATTATTCTTTAAAAGTGAAAAATAAAAAAATAAAACAAAAATATTTTTTCTATCCAGCACAGTTTTGGATGCATAAAAACCATTTACAATTAATAAAGGAATTTATGAAATTTAAAATGAAGAGAAAAAGTAAAATAAAATTATATTTGTGTGGTAAGAAAAAAAAGTATTTCAAAAAAGTAGAAAAATATATTAAGTCAAATAAAATTAAAGATGTTATTTATCTGGGAGAATTATCATCAAATAATTTAAAAAAATATTATATTAATTGTGAAGCTGTTGTGATGCCATCTTTATATGAGTCAAGTAGCTTGGTAATACTAGAGGCAATTTCAAATAAAAAAATTGTTGTAGCAAGTAACATTGGTCCGAATATAGAATTAGCTCAATTTTTTAAATTATTTTTATTTAATTTGTCTAAAAAGAATGATTTATCAGATCAACTTTCTAAAGTCGTTGATTTAGATGAATTTACTAAGAAAAAAATTGTAAATCATAATATTGCTCGAATTAGAAACTATTTTTGGAAAAATATTGCAATAAAGTACAAAAAAATAATCAATGAAAAAATAATAAACAATAATGATTAATATAGGAAAAATTATTATCGATAACAAAAAACCACCCTTAATAATTCCAGAGATGGGCATTAATCATTCAGGATCATTTTCACAGGCTATTGAAATAATTAGATCAGCAAAAAGAGCAGGTGCTCTACTTATTAAAAATCAAACCCACATAGTTAATGATGAGTATAGCATGGAGGCAAAAAAGCTAGTTCCAAAAAATGCTAACAAAAATATATATGATTTAATTAAAGACTGTTCTTTTTCAATTGAGGAAGAATATAAATTAAAAAATTTTACAGAAAAACTTGGAATGGAGTATATAAGCACACCCTTTTCAAGGGCTGCTGTAGACAGACTGGTTAAACTTAAAGTAAAACTTTTTAAAATTGGATCAGGTGAGTTTAACAACATCCCTTTGATTGAATATGTATGCAAACAACACAAACCTTTAATCTTAAGCACAGGTATGAATAATTTAAAGCAAATCGATAAAACTGTTTCTATTTTAAAAAAATATAAAATCAAATTTGCCTTAAATCATTGTACAAATATTTATCCTTCTAATTATTCTCAAGCTAGACTAAATTTCATATCCAAACTCAAGAAAATTTATCCCAAAACTATCATTGGTCTTTCTGATCATTCTAGTGATAACCTCACATCTTATGCTTCAATCCCATTGGGTGTTAAGATGATAGAGAAACATTTTGTTGACTCAAAAAAAAGAAAAGGACCTGATATTTCAAGTTCAATCGATGAGAAAGGTTTAAGAGAACTTATTAATAATTCTAAAAATATATTTAATGCATTAAAAAATAAAAATGAAATTCTCAAAGATGAAAAAAGTGTCGCTAATTTTGCTTTTGCTTCCGTTGTTGCAACTAAAGATATTAGAAAAGGAGAAATTCTGACAAAAAAAAATATATGGGTTAAAAGACCAGGAAATGGCGATTTTGATGCATCAAAGTATTACAAACTTCTTGGAAAAAAAATTAAGAAAAATATTAATAACAATACTCAAATTAAAAAAAAGGACATTTGAAAAAAAAAATAGTTTTAATAACTGGAACCAGAGCAGATTTTGGGAAAATTAAAAGTGTAATACAAAAGCTTTTAGACTCAAATTTTGATATTAAAATTTTTATTACTGGTATGCATTTGGATAAAAAATATGGTTTTACATATAATGAAGTTAAAAAAAATTTTCCAACTAAGATTTTGCATAAATTTATTAATTATAGCAGAGGTGAAAGCCAAGATATTATACTTGCAAATACTATTAATGGATTTAATAAACTTTTAAACAAGTTCAGACCCAATTTGGTAATTGTTCATGGTGATAGAATAGAAGCGTTGGCTGGTGCCATTTCTGCATCATTGAATAATTTTCTTACAATGCACATTGAGGGAGGAGAATTAACAGGAACCATCGATGAACACCTAAGACATTCAATATCAAAACTTTCTCACTTACATATTGTTACAAATTTTATTGCCAAAAGAAGATTAATAAAGAAATTAGGAGAAAATCCTAAATCGATATTTGTTTGTGGAAGTCCAGACATTGACATAATGAAAAAAAGCACATTACCCAATATAAATGATGTTAAAAAAAGATATTCAATACCATTTAAAAATTATGCAATTATTTTATTTCACCCTGTAACAACGGAACTTGGTAATATTAAAAATTACACAAATTTACTAATTCGAAATTGTATCAAATCAAATAAAAAATTTGTAGTAATTTACCCTAATAATGATCCAGGAAATCAAGAGATATTAAGATTATATAATTTAAGAATAAAAAAAAATAAAAATTTTAAATTATTAAAATCTATGAGATTTGAATATTTTTTAACATTACTAAAAAATTCAAGATTAATTATAGGTAATTCGAGCGCTGGAATAATTGAAGCACCAGTTTATGGAATTCCAACAATTAATTTAGGTTCTAGACAAAATAATAGAGCCAATCAAACAAAATCAATCGCAAATATCGATTTTACCTCAGTTAAATTACATCAAAAGATAAATTATCTTTACGGAAAAAAATATAAAAAAAGATCTATTTTTGGAGATGGTAGTTCTGCAAAAAAAATTATAAATATTTTAAAATCTAAAAATATTTGGAACACCTCAGTACAGAAAATTTTTAATGATAAAAGATAATGAAATTACTTGGATTAGAAACAGATAAAATTAACCTTTTTGTAGATAAAAAAAAATATAAATATCTTTATATTTATTATCTTTTATTAGTTGGAGCAAATTTTTTAGAGATTGTGGGAATTTCATCAATACCTTTGTTTGTTCTATCTCTAACAGAAAATAAAATTGCTGCAAATAGCTTAAGCTTTTTTAATTTGGATGATTTATTATTAAATTTGAATATTAAAACTGAAATATTTTTTGGCTTAATAATATTTATTGTTTTCCTCATAAAAAATGTCTATTTAATTTGTCTATATTATTATCAAAACAAGTTAAGACTTGTTTTGAGAAAAGATCTTAAAAATAAGATATTTGAAAATTACATTTATTCACCATACCAATTTTTTTTAAATAGAAATCCAGCTTCGCTTGCCAGAAATGTAGTTTTAGATTGTAACAATATTATTGAAGTTATTTTAAGATTAGTTTTGTTTTTTAAAGAAGTACTGTTGCTTTTATTTATTACTTTACTGCTTTTGATGGTAGACCCAATTTCTTCATTGTCTATATTATCTATACTTTTAATAGCAAGTTTGATTTTTATTTTTCTTACAAAAAACACGATGTTTAGAGCTGGAAAAAATATTCACTCAGCATCAGGTTCTACTCTAGTTTATTTGCAAGAAACCTTTGGATCTATTAAAGAACTAAAAATATCGAACAAACATTTATTTTCTTCAAAAAGATTTAATAAAGCCATGAAAACAGAAGAACAAAATAGAGCTTTATCAGGTTTCATTCAGACATTACCAAGAACATTTCTTGAGCTTATAAGTATAACTGTAATAGTTTTATTAATTATTTTTTTAATTAATCAAAAAGGTAGTTTTGATTTAATATTACCAACATTAACTTTATTTGTTGTTGGAATGGCAAGAATGATACCGGCCTATAATTCAATTACCCAATCTGTGTCCGCAATTAGAAATTTAAAATTTTCATATAGTTTTATGTCAAATGAACTAAAAAATTTTGATAAAAATCATAAGATTTTATTAGAGCAAAAAAAGAATAATATTTTTCCTGCTTTTAAAGATAAAATTAATATGAATAATGTTAATTTTAGCTATCAGGCAAATAGAGCAGTGCTTAAGGACATTAATATTGAAATAAAAAAAAATACTAAAGTAGGTATAATTGGTCCATCAGGATCAGGAAAAAGTACCTTATTAGATTTAATTACTGGTTTGCATTCCCCTGATAAAGGAACAATATTTTGTGACAATACAGACATAAATACTAATAAGCCTGGTTGGCAAAAAAAATTAGGATACGTCCCGCAAACAATCTATTTATTAGATGATACAATTAAAAATAATATAGCCTTTGGGGTTGAAGAGGAGGAGATCGATAACACGAAGGTTTTTGAAAGTCTGGAAAAATCACAATTAACAGAGTTTATTAACTCATTACCAGAAAAGGAAAATACGATTATCGGCAACAACGGGATTAGATTATCTGGTGGTCAAAGACAAAGAATAGGAATAGCAAGGGCTCTTTATTCAAATCCTGAAATAATAATTTTTGATGAAGCAACAAGTTCATTGGATATAGAAAACGAAAAGAAAATAATGAAAGATATTGATAAATTTAGTAAAAATAAAACTATTATAATTATTACTCATAGACTGAATTCGGTTTTCAATTGTGAAACAATATATGTATTGAACAATGGATCAATAGTAGAAAAAGGAAAATTTGACGAATTAAAATTAGTTCATTAGTTATTTAATTTTAATAAATATTTATGAAAAATAAAAAAGTATATATTTCACTTACTGCAGACAACTTACACCATGGACATATTAACCTTATAAATGAAGCAAAGAAGTATGGTGAGGTAATAATTGGACTTTTGACTGACAGAGCTGTAGCAACACATAAAAAGTTACCAATTTTAAATTTTGAACAACGTAAATTAATAGTGCAAAATTTATCTGGGGTAGCAAAGGTTGTTGCACAAAATGAGTGGGATGACTCTATTACAATTGGAAAATTAAAACCTGATTTTGTTGTTCATGGTGATGACTGGTTAACTGGGAAGCAATCTGTGATGAGAAAAAATGTTATTGATGAATTAAAAAAATATAATGGTAAATTAATTGAAATTCCTTACACTAAAGGCATCTCCTCAGAAGCTATATCTAATAAAAACAAAAAAGTAGGTATTTCAACCGATCAAAGAATTAAAACTTTAAAAAGATCTATAAAAAATAAAGATTTAACGAGAATAATTGAAACTCACAGCCCTATTTCAGCATTAATTGCTGAAAACGCTTTAGCAAGAGTGAATGATCGTGAAATATATTATGATGGATTTTGGTCAAGCTCGCTTACAGATGCATCTTTAATTGGAAAACCAGACATAGAAGTTGTTGATATTTCAAAAAGGTTAGAAAATATAAATAATATATTTGAGGTAACTTCAAAACCTTTGATCATGGATATTGATACTGGAGGCAAAATAGAACATTTGAGTTTAAACATTAAAACAATTGAAAGATTAGGTATTTCTGCAGTGATCATGGAAGATAAAACAGGTTTAAAAAAAAATTCTTTATTAAGTGATACTTCTAATCAGCTACAGGAGAATATTGAAATTTTTTCAGATAAAATAAAAACAATTAAATCAAATCAACAAAATCAAGATTTTATGGTAATTGCTAGAATTGAGAGTTTCATTTTAGGAAAAGGTTTAGAAGATGCATTATTAAGAGCAGAAGCCTATTTAGACTCGGGTAGCGATGGAATAATGATCCATAGCAAAAAAGATAACCCAGAAGAAATTTTTGAATTTTCAAAAAAATTTAAAAGAAAATTTAATGATGTGCCTTTAGTTTGTGTTCCAAGCACTTATAGTTCCATAACAGAAAATGAGTTAATAGATAATGGTTTTAATGTAGTAATTTATGCAAATCATTTATTTAGAGCAGCTTACCCAGCAATGTTAGAAGTTGCAAATTCCATATTAAAAAATGGTAGATCTAAAGAAATTGAGGATAAATTAACTTCAATCAAAGAAATGATGGATTTAATTCCTGGTACAAATTAATAATGATTGACTCCATTAAATTTTACAAATCTTTAAAAAATAACAATATAAATTTTTTTACAGGTGTTCCGGACTCTCTATTAAAAAATTTTTTAAGTCAATTTGAGAGAAAAAAATTTAATGAGCATCTTTCTGTTGGTAACGAGGGGATTGCAGTAGCGCTAGCTGCTGGTCATTATTTATCATCACGAGAACCAGCTCTTGTTTATATGCAAAATTCTGGTCTAGGCAACGCAATAAATCCATTAAATTCTGTCGTAAACAAAAAAATTTACGGAATTCCTATGATTTTGTTAATTGGTTGGAGGGGAGAAATTATTTCAAAAAATAAACAAATTCATGATGAGCCCCAACATTTATATCAGGGGTTTATTACCTTGAAGCAGCTTAAATTAATAGATGTCCCATATGTAGTCATTAGTAATAAAACAAAAAACTTTGGGCAATTAATTAAAAAGATTAAAAATAAATCAATAGAATTAAAGAAACCTGTAGCAATAATTGTAAGAAAAGGAACATTTAAAAAGATAATTGATAAAAAAAAAACTATTCATTCAAAAAGTTTACCAAAAAGACAAAAAATTATTGAAAAATTGTTAGATATAATACCTTCAAATTATCCAATTGTTTCAAACACTGGTTATACGTCAAGAGAACTTTACTTATTACGATCTAAAAAAAATGAAAATCTTTTGAAAGATTTTCTGATGACAGGCGGCATGGGACACGCAGTCTCAGTGTCAGCTGGAGTTGCAAAAAATTTGAAAAAAATTAAAGTAGTATGTATTGATGGTGATGGTTCATTGTTAATGCACACATCTGGTCTCCAGAATTCAGCAATTTTGAGTAACTTTATTCATATTTTGATTAATAATGGTGTTCACGACTCAGTAGGAGGTCAAAAAATAAATAAATCTAAAATTGACTATAAGAAAATAAGCCTAGGGTTTGGATATGATAAATATGTTAAAATTGACAATATAAAAAAAATGAACGACAGCCTAAAAAACAAAATTAAAAAAAAAGGTAGTTTATTTATTGAAATTTTGAGTAGTCCAGGTAGTAGTACAAAATTACCCAGACCAAAAGAAAAATTTCAAGATAGGAAAAAAATTTTTACAGATTTTATAAAAAAAAATGAAAGAAATAAAAAAAATAATTAGATTAGAAAATCAAAAAAAAATAATTTTTACAGCAGGCCCTTCTAGTTTAGTTGAGAAAAGTATCACTAATATTAAACCTTGTTTTGGGAGAGGTGATAATGAATACCAAAAAACAGAAAAAAAAGTTTTAAATAAAATTAAAAATATAGCTGGAGGCTTCTCACAAATTGCTCGATTTCAAGGTTCAGGAAGTTTGGCAATAGAAATAATGATGGCAAACTTTCTTTATGGAAAAATTTTAATAATTGATACTGGATATTATGCTCAAAGATTAAAAACAATTGCTTTTACGCACAAGAGTTTATTTAAATATATAAAAAAAGTAGAAAGTATAGATTGGAAAAAATTAGATGATGTAGAAAATAAGTTTGATTGGATTGTTGCTTGTCCAACAGAAACAAGCTGCGGTTTGAGAACACCTATTAAAAAGTTAAAATATTTTGCAAATAAAAATAAATCAAAATTAATGTTAGATGCAACAGGCTCTATAGGTTTAGAAAAAGATCATGAGTTAGCTGATGTTATTTCATTTAGTTCTTGTAAAGGTTTATTTGGTTTAACAGGAGCTGGATTTATTTGTTTTAACGAAAATAATAAAAATTTTATACCTAGTTTTTATTTGAACATTCAAAACCATATTGAAAAAAAAATGACTGGTCCTTATCAGATTATTTATTCTTTAGAGAAAGTATTAGAAAAACACTTTGATCATAGATATTCAGTTATAATAAATAAAAAAAAATTTTTGAAAAAGATGAAGAATTATTTAACACTACCAAATGAAAATCAGCCATTACTTTGTACTCATGTCAACAAAATCATTAAATCAAAAAATAAGAGAGTTATACTTTACACACCTAGAAATGAAATTGGTGGAAGTGTTGTATGTCATATAGGTGAAGCTCATTTAGGTAAAAAATCTAAAGGCATGATTTTAGATAATATTTACTGATGAAAAAAAATATATTGTTAGATATGTCAGCCACTTTATTACATCACGGACATGTGAGATTGATAAAAAAAGCATCTAAATTTGGAAATGTGATAATCGCATTAACTAAAGATAAAGAGATTAAAAAACATAAAGGATACTTACCTGAGCTTAAATTTCGATTTAGAAAAGAAATTTTACAGTCTATAAAATATGTTTCAAAAGTAGTACCATGTAATTTTTTTATCTCTGATATTTTTTTAAAGAAACATAAAATTGATTATTTGATACATGGAAATGATAATTTAAATCCTTTACCGAGGAAAAAAATAAAAATATTCAATAGGACTAAAAATATTAGTAGTACAATTATTAGAAAGCGAGCATGTATAAATCTAAAAAAAAAATGAATTCAAAATACGGTCTAGTTTTTTGGATGGAAGGTTATTCAGGCTCTGGTAAATCAACTATAATGAAATTAATTCATTCAAAAATTGAAAAAAGGTATGGTCCAACTATTAACATTAGTGGAGATGATCTAAGAAAATTATATAATTTAAATGGATATAAAAAAAAAGATAGAATTAAAAATTCTTATCAATTCTCCGAAATTTTAAAATTTTTGAGTGAAAAACAAATTAATGTGCTTTACACAGTGGTTGGTTTGAATCATAAAGCCAGAAAAATATATAAAACAAAACTTAAAAATTTTATAGTGACGTATATTGATGCGAATATAAAAGAAATAATTAAATTAGGTAAGAAAAAAACCTATAAGAATAAAAAAAATATATTAGGTATTGATATTGTGCCAGAATATCCTAAAAATCCTGATTTTATAATTAAAAACGACATGAAAACTAATTTAAAATCTTTAGCATCAAATTATTTTGCGGATATAAAGAAATCTATTTATAAATGATATTATGAAAAAAAAAGCAAAGGTATTACTCATAACTCCAAATTTGAAAGGGATTTCAGATGGAGTAAACAGAATTCAACCATCTTTAGGTTTAATGCTTATTGCCCCGATATTAGAAAAACATGGACACCAGGTAAAAATTTATGACTCTGCTTTAGACGGCTGGGATAAAAGAAAAATTATTGACGAGAAAAATAATATTGTAATGATAGGACAAGATGATGAAAATATTGCAAAAGTTGTGTCAAATTTTTCACCTGATATTGTTGCAATTTCAGTTTTATTTTCAAATCTATTAGAGTCAGCTCATCAAATTGCAAAAGTAATTAAAAAAGTCGACAAAAAAATAAAAGTGATTTTGGGAGGCAATCATATTTCAAGCGCGGTTCAAGATTATAAATTCTTTAAAATTGATAAAGAATTAAATAAAGATAATTTAATTATTGATCTAGAGAATGAACATTTTGATTATGGTATGGCAGGTGAAGGTGAGTTTTCTTTTTTAAAAATGGTTGAAGCGATTCTTAACAATGATCATAATGAAATAATGAAAGTCCCAGGTTTGGTTAAAAGATTGTCTAAAGGTGAATACCATATCAACCCCAATCATAGAGTTCATGATTTAAATTTACTTCCAAGGCCAGCAAGACATCTTGTTGATATGGAGGCATATTTTAAAATTGGAGCATTCCACTCAGCAAAATCAAGATCAAAGAGAGTATTAAGTGTTATGTGTTCTAGAGGTTGTCCTGAAAAATGTACTTTTTGTTCCACACCAAGTATGTGGGGTCAAAATACTCGATGGAGATCTACAGAGCATATAATGGATGAAATTTCTAATGATGTTAGAGATTTTAGAATTGGTGAAATTCAATTTGACGATGACACAATTACGGTAAATAAAAAAAATTTATATTCACTATGTGATAAATTAGAAAAAGTTGGTTTACCGTGGTGCACACCTAATGGAACAAAAGTAAATTATCATTTTAAAAAACAAGATGAAATGTACAAAAGAATGTATGAGTCTGGATGTTATCAAATAACGTTGGCTTGTGAAAGTGGGGTTCAAAGGGTTTTAGATAATATAATTCATAAACGATTACCACTTGAAACAATTTATCCTTCCATTGCAAATGCAAAAAAAGCAGGAATGTTGGTTCATACATTTTGGATTGTTGGATATCCAGGGGAGACATATGAGGAAATTAATAAAACAATCGATTTTGCCATGAATTCTGGAGCGGATAGCTTCTCCTTTGCAATACTAAGTCCTTTACCTGGAACACCAATTTATAGAAAAGTTATCAAAGAAAATCTTTGGTGGGGAGGAAGATCTTTAGATGATATGCTCTTTAGATCTTCACTAGTAAAAGTTGATGGTTTTTCAGGACCAGATGAATTTGAAAAATTTGTTAATGAAGCTAACATTAAAGCTAATTTAATGTTAAAAGAGAATGATCCAAAAAGATTTCAATATAAGTATGGTAAAAACGCAGAGTCTTCTGCACTTGTAAAGCAGACTTAAATTCTATGAATTATACAAAATCAAAGAGAGAATTTGATAATAATGGCTATTTAGTAGTCAATAATTTCCTGAGTAAAAATTTAAGCAAAAAATTAAAAAATAAAATAACTGATAGTGAAAAATCAAAAAATCAAAAAATATATAAATATTATACTCGATCTGTAAAAAATCGAAAACTTATTCTTAATAGAATTGAAAATTTATATATAAATAATAAGGATGTAAAAAAAATATTAAGTGTCAAAGTCTCAAATTTTTTAAAAAGACTGTTCAAAGAAAATTTTGTTTTATTTAAAGATAAGGTAAATTTTAAAAATCCAGGCGCCAAGGGTTTTACACCGCATCAGGATTTAACAATTTGGAAAGATATGTATGGAATCGAAGAATTTGTCACAATCGCAATTTCATTAGATAAATCTGACCAAACAAACGGTTGTTTGCAGGTCTCACCTAAATCTCACTTAATGGGAGAACTAGCTAAATATGAAAAATCAATTAACAAAAAAAAAGAAAATAAATTATTGTGGAAAAAAATATTAAGTAAACCAGGAGATTTGATAATATTTGGGGATAAACTAGCTCACAAATCTGATGATAATATCTCTGACAAAACAAGAATAATCTATTTTTTAACCTATAATAAAAAAAAATATGGTTCGAAGATTAAGATTTACTTTAAAGACAAATTAAAAAAATATCCGCCAAATAATTTAAGGAAAAAAAACCAAAAATACGTTTACAAAGTGTAATGTTTAGAAAATTTTATATAGTGGTTCTATGTATTATTTCGCTCTCTTTATTTGGAAATATCATAATTCACTCTACCTCATTTAATAATCCAGGCGGAAGGTTTGAAACTATAGAAAGATTAATTGTTAATTTTTCCTCTATGCCAACAAATTCTGTAAAAATTATAAATTGTTATATTTTTAATAAGCAAAAATCTTGTGCAGGTTTTGGTAAAGATGAGTTCACTTATACAAAACATAAGTCAAAAAAAAAGGGTTTAAATGTTTTTAATAATAATATTGAAGATTTAGAGGGCTATATATTATTTTCAAGGTTTTTTAGAGAAAAAAATAGAAACTTTGTACACTTATTTGATATTAAAAATAATAAAATAATTCACGAATGGGATCCAGATATTAATGCAATTAATAAGTTATCAAACTTTGATAGAAATCAAAAGAACTTAGAAATTCATGCAAATAGGAATAGATATTTATTTTATCATCCATATCTATCATCGGATGGTTCAATAATAACTCATTCCTCTTCACCCTTGATTAAAATAGATCGTTGTTCCAAACTAGTTTGGCAAATTGATAAAAGATTTCATCATAGCATAAGCATCGATTATGAAAATAATTTTTGGATACCCACTTTAGAGGTTCCTGGAGATTTTAAAGAGTTACATGGTCAATATCATGATGACAAAATTGCTAAAGTAAGTTTTGATGGAAAATTGTTATATGAAAAATCAGTGACTGAGATTTTAAAAGAAAATAATTTGTTTAATTTGGTATTAAATTCTTATTATGGGGACGATCCTATTCATCTAAATGATATAGAGCCAATTTTAGATGATAGTTCTTACTGGAAAAAAGGAGATGTTTTTTTGTCATTAAGAAGTATTTCTGCAATTATTTTATTTAGACCTGCTACTAATAAAATCATTTGGTACAAACAAGGTCCATGGAGATTTCAACATGACATTGATGTGATAGATGAAGATAAAATTGCTATATTTGATAACAATGTAACCCTTGGGTGGGGCCAGTCACAATCAAATAACAACATTTACATTTATGATTTTAAAAATGATAAAGCTTATAAAAAATATGAGGATTTATTTAAAAATAATGACATTAATAGTAGAACAGGATCGTTATATAGAATTTTAGATAATGGTGATATTTATGTTGAAGAAGAGAATCATGGTAGGTTACTAATGGGAACTGAAAAAGGTGAGTTAAAATGGGAATTTATATGGAATTCACTTATAAATTGGTCAAGGTATATTTCAGAAGATGAATTTAAAAATTTAAATTTCATAGATAGAAAATGTTAAGATTAATAATTTTTACAATTATCACAGTTTTTGTTACCTCATATGCTCAAGCATACATAGGACCTGGAGCTGGAATAGGTGCAATATTAACAGGTCTAGGCTTTATTCTTTTAGTAATACTTTTAATAATATCAATTTTAATTTATCCATTTAAATGGATAATGAAAAAAATTAAAAATAAAAAAGAAAACGAAAATAAAGAAAATTGAAAATTATTTTTCTAATTATTTCATGTTTAATTTCATGTGAACTAACATTTAAACTTAAGTTTAAAAGTGAATTCTATTCAATTAAAGAGAATCTAAATAATTATCTCAAACAACTAAAAGATTTGACTGGATCAAATGATGATTCATTTAAGATTTTGATCCAAATATTTTTGGATTATTCTAAGATAGTTTTCAAATTTATAATTATATTGATGCCTATTATAATTTATTTACTAATTTCTATATTTTTAAAAATCGATATTATTAAAATCTTCATGTCTTTAAAAATAAATTTTTTTATTATTTCAATTATATTAATTTATATTTACTTAAGGAAAAGAATTGTTTGAAATAAAATATAATTCATTAGACAAAATTATTCATAGATTAGCCTTATCGAATAAAAGTATTGTTAGTCTATTGTTTAACATCGAAAAGTTTTTTTTTTATGATGATAAAACTTTTTGTGGAAAAAATTTTTTTGTTACTGGACTTGCAAGATCAGGAACAACTCAATTATTAAATTCTTTATATAATACAGGTTTATTCTCATCCTACACTTATTCTGATATGCCGTTTATTTTTTCTCCAAATATCTGGAACAAGTCACGTTCATTTTTTAAAAAAAAAATTAATGAAAAGACTGAAAGAGCTCATCGAGATGGTATAAAAATAGATATTAATAGTCCAGAGGCATTAGAAGAACCTATTTGGATGCTTATAAAAGAGAATGAATATATCTTTAATAATTTTGTACAAAGTCACAATTTGACTAAGGAGGATGTAATTTTTTACAAACAATTAATAAAATTAATTAAAATAAAAAATAAAAAAGAAAGATATCTATCGAAAAACAATTTTAACATATTAAGATTAAAATCATTAATCGAATATTTTCCAGATTCAAATTTTTTTATAATTTTTAGGAATCCTTTAGAGCAGTCATACTCTCTTTGTAAACAACATATTAATTTTACAAAACTACAAACAGAGAATAAATTTATATTGGAGTATATGAATTTACTTGGTCATTTTGATTTTGGTTTAAATCATAAATATTACTCATTCGATAATAATATGATTGAATTTGATCCAAATAGTTTGAATTATTGGTTAAAAATTTGGATAGATGTATATGAATACGCTTCAAAATTAAGAGATAATAAGAATATCCATTTTATTTGTTATGAAAGTCTGTGTGAAAAAAAAGAAAAATACTTTGAAAAATTTATTTTCGATGAAAGGGATATCATTAACAAGATAAATTTAAAAGAATTCAATAATAAGAATAGAAATGTTGATAAAAAAAATTTTTATGAAAAATTATTAAATCAGTCTTTATCTTTATACAACACGTTGAAAAATTATGGAAATTAAGAAATATTTTAAAAGCTTCCAATCAATTTTAATCATAAACTTTATATTTTTTTTTTCTAAATTTAAGAATAAAAAAACTATCTTATTTTTTCATCCAGTCGATGATTTGAAAAATATACATGACTTTTATCTTAAAAAACTTTCCAAAAACCTTGGAAAAAACTTTGTTATTATAAATTGTCACAAAAGTATAAAAGATTTACCTAGAGATAATCAGTTTTATATTTCATATTTATCATTAAAATTTATTTTTTTTTGTAATATTTTTATTTCAAATAATATTTCAGATATCTTTCCTCCATTTTCCAAAAAAATATATATTCATCATAGTATCTATGATACTCCTTTAGTTGACAAAAAAAAGGAGCAGGAAGTAGAAAAAAGACTCTCAAAATACAATTATATTTTTATAAGTTGTAAAAAAGTTATTAATGTATTTGAAAATTTATTTAAAAATTATACTAAACCTGTTCTAATTCAAGCTGGGTATTTAAGATTTTCTTTTTTATTAAGCTCAATCACCAAGAAATACAATAATAAAAAAATTATTATAGCTCCAACGGGCATAGACTCTTTTAAAACTCTTTCATTAAAAAAAAAATTATCAAAAATCATTAATATATTAAATAAGAATAAATATTTTGTAATATTGAGACCTCATCCTAGAGATACAAATAAAAACTTTTATCAAAACCTAAAACAAAAAAATAAAAACAACGAACTTTTTTTATTTGATGATAGTAATAACTATTTAAAAACTTATAATAATTCTGCTCTTATGATTACAGATTTATCTGGTACTGCATATACTTATGCCTTTTTGACAAAAAAACCTGTTATTTTTTTTTCAATAAGAGAAAATTTTGTCTTAAAATCTGAGTATAAAAATTTAAACTATTTTATGGATAGAAGATTAGTGGGTGAAATTATAACTGATGAGAAAAAAATTATTTATGTTGTGAAAGAATGTCTCCAAAAAAAAAATAAGATAAAAAAAGAAATTCTTAAATTAATTAAGAAAAGTCAGCTAGAAATTGACTCTTTCAAATTAACAACTAATTTATTAAAAAAAATTTCTAATGCTTAATTTTTTAAAAAAATTATTAAAGCGGCCCAATCAAGATGGATTGAAGCTTCAAGCGGCATATAGCCATTTTTTTATGGCAAGAAAACAATATCACAATTTAAAAAATTTATCAGAGGCTGAATACAAAGCTTTTTCGCAAAATGGGGAGGATGGCATTATTGATTATTTATTAAATCAATTAAACATCAATGAGCCAAAATTTGTTGAGATTGGAATTGGAGATTATAGTGA
>CENU01041160.1_pt1 | contig 31548 bp, 26 predicted proteins | sample 361331 | NCBI WGS metagenome assembly CENU01 (sample SAMEA2619766, study PRJEB7988) | marine metagenome | isolation source: saline water (ENVO:00002010), including | reverse complement strand
TTGTCATTATGGAATCAGTGCCGCCCTCGTTCGGCACCCATAACGCTGTCATATCACGTTGCGTTGCGGCTTTGGCTATTAGGTCACGGTCTTCGGTCGTTAACTGCTGCCCGAATACCACAACAATGTCAGCTGGCTGTCCCAAGGCTCTAAGTCGGTTGCAGGCCCATTGAATTGCTGAGCCACGACTGCCGTGATGCAGATCACTAACACCGATGCAGGGCAGGGCAGGACGGTCGCGCTCAAGCCCTGCTTCCAATGAATGAATAAGTGATTGCGCTGAGATACCATCAAACCCCAGACCCACGACAAATACTTTCTTTTCGGCGAAGCTCGTCTGTACGATGGCGGTCGCTATCACCTCGATAGCATCGGCAAGTTCATCGACTGAAAGACTGAGTGTTTCAAGGTGTTGCTGAAACAATCGGGTTATCTGTTGGTAGCTATTCATAATAGTCTGCTAGCTATCGACGAATGCGCTCTTGATCCATGTAATTCTAATGTCCCGGTTTTCCCGCTCTATGGCAATGACATCGAATCGACAGTCGTATAACCCATATTCAGGTTTTTGTTGAATGAACAGCCTAGCTGTTTTCAGTATTTTTCGCTGTTTGGTTTTGGTCACTGCTTCCGAGGCGCCACCATAAGAGCCGACGGAGCGCATCTTTACTTCGGAAAAGACAACTCCGCCGTCAAAACTGATGATATCGATTTCACCATAGCGACAAGAAAAGTTGCGCTCTACGATGCTGTGGCCGTGACTAAGCAGGAACTTTACCGCGCGTCGTTCGCCATTTTTCCCGCCCTGATTCACATGATTGCCTCGTTTAGGGGCTTATTATTAGCGACTGGCTTGAACTCGGCCTCTAGCAAAAACCACGGGATTCAATCGTCGTAAGACATTACCGCGCAAATCATGCGCCAGGCTACCGGTTTCGCCGTGCATGACAGTAGCAGGGGTGGTTAATGCCTGATTGAAATGACTGACAAATTGGGCGGCATCCAACCCTAGTAAGAATAGCTGCGTTTGATTGCCTTCTGTCCCCATGAGGCCGGGTGCTAAAACAAAGTTAACCCCATCGAGATCCCGGTTATTGACGCCAGATTGCACTTGGTAGATCGATGATGGCGCAAACACCGGTAGATCTCCGGCGTAATTAAACTTGAGAAGTGGACGCAGCTCTCTCGCTTTTTCTGTGGAGTCGATGAGGATAAAAATGCTATCGATATCGTCTCGCTTCCTAGGTTGGGTATCCACGGGTGCGTCGAAAGCCCGCTCCATTGCGCGGATGCGGGTGATACTGCTGGCGGTACCTGTTTCATTAGCAACAATTTGGTTGTCTTCAACCTCCGGGTTAAGCGCAGTGCTCTGAGGGTTGCTGCCGCCGAGTCTTTGCCAGGTGGTCGAGACTGCATCTGTCATCCGGGCGCCCCACAGCCCGGATTCCGCGATGATGAGTGGAGACCGCAGGCCTTTACCCCAGGCGAGTGCTGAAATTTGAGCGGCTTCGTCCTCTGGTGCAAGGCTCAGGCTCAGTAGGTTGGTTTTTGCGTCGCCCGCTTGTGGTGATTCTGCGCGATTTAATGCAAGCACCGGGATCGGTAGTTCAGGAAGTGCGGCGACCTCAGAAACGCGGGACTTGATTAGAGGGCCAATGACGAAGTCTGCGCCCGATTCGACTGCCAGCTGATAGGCATTGCCTCCATTGACTAGTAGCTCGGTATCGATAGTAATGAGATCGGGTCGTTCAGCGTCTGCTCGGTAGTGAGAGTAGATGCCGTGTACGATGCCGTTAAGCGTTTCTTCACTGGCCGACTTCAATCGTCCAGACAAGGGTAGCAGGACTGCTATCCGGGCGGGTGATCGCTCATTCAACCAGCGGGATAGTCCAGCGGGCAGCGCTACTTGATTGGCTGGGTGGTTTCGGTTCTTGTTCAGCCACGTTCTTACAGCAGGTTTGCCTTCGCGATAGGCAAGATTGAGTGTGAGCCATCCGTGCCAAAAGCTTTCAGGGGCGGCGCGACGGGTAGCAGCTTCTAACTGCGATCGAGATGCATTGGACAGAAGTTCAAAAATCTCGGTCCCTGAACTCGCGAGTGCTGGGTCTCCCTGGGTATCTCGGTTTACTGCGAGTTTTGCCGCACCGAGGAAGTCGCCCGACTGTGTGAGCTTTCGTTGCTTTTCACGTATCACTAAGGCCACCGACTGTGGATCGGTTACCGCTAAACGGTTGATTAGGTCGGCGGAGGTTTCAAGATCTCCGCTCAGCCAGGCGAGTTGTGATGCTACAAAGTCTCGCGTGCTGTCGTTGACGGTTTTCTCGTCGAGCCCACCGAGTTCACCCAGTGCGAACAACCAACCGTAATCGCTAGCTATTGTGCCTATCCAATCAATGATGACGGGGTCCAGAGTCTCATTCTCTGGAGCACCACCACGTTTTTCTACTTCCGTGATGAGTGTGGTCGATACGGACGGAGTTTGAGCGATACTAGTTGGACTGGTGGCTGGTGGCGGGGTCGTAGCGCAGCCGAATAACAGGCTCGCTAGCGAGAACGCTGCTAGTGTTCGGTGCGGCGAGCGCGGATTAGTGAGACTATAAATGTGCATGTGATCATTCACGATTCCGTAACCTTCGATTGTACGGCTTGGAGCAGAATTTGAAAGCAGGCCTTTATATAGTCCCGACCCCAATCGGTAACCTCGAGGATGTGACGCTTCGTGCGCTTGATGTCCTAAGGTCGGCTGACGTTATCGCCGCTGAGGATACTCGACACTCGCGGCGTCTATTGTCGCATTATGACATCGCGACGCCCCTTGTATCTTTTCATGAGCACAGTGGTGACGGCGTCATTGCTGGATTAGTAGAGAGAATCATCGCAGGGCAGGTGGTTGCATTAATAAGCGATGCGGGTACGCCCCTGGTGTCGGATCCAGGCTATGATTTGGTTCAGGCTGCCCACGCTGCGGATTTGCCAGTGTCAGCATTACCCGGCGCGTGCGCTGCTATCACCGCGCTGAGTGTTGCGGGGTTGCCTACCCATGCCTTTTATTTTGCAGGCTTTATGCCAGCTAAGTCGGCCGCACGTCGAAAGCGTCTTTTAGAGTTAAGCGATATCGAGGCCACATTGATACTTTATGAGGCGCCGCATCGTATCGTTGCCCTGTTGGAAGACTCTCAGGGTGTATTCGGTGGCGAGCGCGAGGCGGTCTTAGCAAGAGAGTTGACCAAGACTTACGAGACCATTCGGCGAGATCGTCTAGCAAATCTCACTCACTGGGTGGCCAGTGATCCGAATCAGCAAAAAGGTGAGATCGTAGTGCTTATCGCCCCGCATTCAAAAAAGACCGAGTCGCCAGCAGATCCGAGAGCGTTGCAATTATTAGAGGCCTTGTCTCTGGAGTTGCCACCCAAGCGCGCGTCACAGTTGGTGGCTCAAGCTTACGAGCTGAACGCTAAGGCTCTGTATCAGCATCTCCTGAACCGAAAGAATGACGATCAGTAGTTGAGCCTCCCTAGGGAGCAGTGTTAGCTTGGGCCCGAGTTGGTCAGGCGATCGCTGTGCTATTCAGCGCAGAGGAAAGTCCGGGCTCCAACGGGTCAGAGTGCCAGGTAACGCCTGGGAGGCGCGAGCCTACGGAAAGTGCAGCAGAAAGGAAACCGCCCAGCCCTGAGGTTGGGTAAGGGTGAAAAGGTGCGGTAAGAGCGCACCGCATGGTCGGCAACGAGCATGGCGATGGTAAACCCCACTCGGAGCAAGACCAAATAGGGATCCTTAGGCCGTGACCCTCGGCGGATCCGGGTAGGTCGCTACAGGCGAGCGGCGACGCTCGTCGCAGATGAATGATCGTCCACGACAGAACCCGGCTTATCGACCAACTCACCTTACACCTCCGCGCTAGGGGTGCGCTTACTTAGGCTTTTTGGTTATATAAAAATATTTTTTATTCTAAAAATACTATTTATATCAGAATTTTTATCGCTAAAGTCTCTAATTCAATGACTAATCGTCACTTTTGTTCGCCCGAAGCACCTCTCGTTTCGCGGCAATAACCAGTCGTCTGTCCGCATATAAGACTCTGAAATCACAGGAATTTTTCGTTTTTTTCGTTGACCGGTCCCAACAGCGTTGTTAAGGTGGTGATATGTGGGAGAAAGTGGGTTTTTAGGGAAAAGCCTGTCTGATTCAGTGTGATTTTGGAGGGAAGTGGTGTTTCGGGGAGTTCAGCACATCAATCTGGATGCAAAGGGACGGCTATCTGTCCCCGCGCGCCAGCGCGAGAGCCTCGTCGAGATTGGTGCGGGACGTGTTGTCGTCAGCATAGACACCCAGACCCACTGCCTGGTGATCTATCCGCTCCCCGAGTGGGAGCGGGTCGAGCGCGATATCCAGGGGCTACCTACGCTAAACCCGGCGGTAAAGCGCTTCCAGCGGCTTGTATTGGGCTATGCCAGTGATCTTGAGCTCGATGGTAATGGACGTGTCCTCCTGCCGGCGGCCTTGCGAGAGTACGCGCGCCTTGAGAAGCGCGCGGTGCTAGTCGGGCAGGGCAATAAGTTGGAGTTGTGGTCTGACGACTTGTGGGCTGCCGAGTGTGAGGAGGCGTTAACTGCCGGTGAGGCAGAGATGCCCGCTGAGCTTATGGAGCTCAAGCTTTGAGTGGTAACGGCCACATACCTGTATTGCTCGAGGAGTCTGTTGAGGCGCTAAACGTCGCGCCCGACGGCCACTATGTCGATGGTACTTACGGCCGCGGTGGGCACAGCCGTCGGATTCTGAAGAGTTTGGGGTCGAACGGCCGACTGACCGCTTTTGATAAGGACCCCGAGGCGGCTCGTGAGAGTCTGTCGCTATCTGATGATTCTCGGTTTGCCTTCGTCTTGGGTAGCTTTGTGATGATGGATGATGTCATTGCTGAGCGACAGCTTGACGGAGTCTTGTTAGATCTTGGTGTGTCATCACCTCAACTCGACGATCCCTCCCGAGGTTTTGGCTTTAGAGATAATGGCCCGCTCGATATGCGCATGAACTCCCAGGAGGGTATTACAGCAGCTGAATGGCTTGCAGAGGCGCCAGAGACTGAGATTTCAGAGGTGATAAAAACCTACGGAGAGGAGCGATTCGCTCGGCGTATGGCCGCCGCTATTGTTTCGGCGAGGCGTGAGCGTGCTATCGAAACCACCGGACAGTTAGCGACTATCGTTGCTGAGGCAAACCCCAAATGGGAGCCCAACAAGCATCCGGCGACGCGCGCGTTTCAGGCGATTCGAATCTTTATTAATCGCGAGCTCGATGATCTCGAGTTGTTGCTGTCGACTGTGGTTTCAAAGTTGGTGATTGGTGGTCGTCTCGTCGTCATCAGTTTTCACTCTTTAGAAGATCGGATTGTTAAGCGGTTTATGCGCAACGAGGCGCGAGGCGTTTCGCTGCCTAGGCACTTACCAGTTGTTGATAGCGATTTACAGAAATCGTTAGCTTTGGTGGGAAAGGCGGTTAAGCCCTCGGCCCGCGAGATCGAGGCAAATCCGAGGTCTCGCTCGGCCATCATGCGAGTTGCGGAGCGCCTCGCATGAGTTGGACAGAACTAAACTCATTCCGAGGTCAGCTGCTGATTACTTTGCTGGTGGTTTGGTCTGCCTTGTCGCTGGTCAATTCCACCCATCAAAGCCGGGTTCTCTACAGTGAGCTACAAGCCTTGGAAGTATCGCGATGGCAGATGCAGGAGGAGTACAGTCGTTTGGTCCTGGAATTGTCGACTTTATCGGCACCGCACCGAGTGAGTAGCGAATCCAGCAAGCTGTTGGCCATGAATTCTCCCGAGACGGGCGATATAAAAGTGGTGGTCGAGTGACGCGCTCTGAGTCGGTTCGCAATAGGCATGGTTGGCGCATCCTGCTGGTGGCGGCTGTATTGGCAGGGCTGTTTGGTATGTTGGTGTTGCGCCTGGTTCAGTTACAGGTCGGCGCAAGTCAGCACGGTGCCGACTTCCTCAAGCACCAGGGTGATTTAAGAGCTGTTCGGGCAGCCGAGATCCCAGCGTTCCGAGGTCAGATTACCGACCGTCGCGGGACGCCGCTAGCTGTGTCAACGCCGGTAGTCACTCTATGGATTAACCCGCAGGAGCTTAAGGATTCCGAAGCGGTGCTACAGGTGGCCCTCGCGCTCGATACCAATGTTCAAGATTTACAATCGCGTCTCCATCGATATCGAAACAAGCAGTTCATGTATCTGGCTCGACACTTAACGCCCGAGCGCGCACGGACGGTCCTTCAGTTGGGAATAAAAGGTGTCTACGGTGATCGGGAATATCGACGGTTTTATCCCGCTGGCGAGGTGGTATCGCAGCTCGTTGGCACGACAGATGTTGATGGCGCTGGGGTTTCGGGCGTTGAGCTTGCTTTTAATGACCTGCTTCGGGGTGAAGTAGGCCGCAAAAAATTTATCAAAGATCTTCACGGTGACGTCATACGAGATATCGGTGTCGTCAAGGCGGCTCAGGCTGGCGAGAGTCTCGCCCTTAGTATCGATCTGAGGCTGCAGCATGTTCAGCACCGAGAGTTGTTGCGGGCGGTGAGTGAAACAGGGGCGAAAAGCGGATCAGCTATTACCCTCGATGCGCATTCGGGGGAGGTGCTCGCGATTACCACAGTGCCCTCGTTTAACCCAAATCGGCGAGGAAGTATTGACCTCGGCGCAATGCGTAATCGGGTGGTTACTGACGTTTTTGAGCCTGGTTCAATCGTCAAGCCGTTGACCTTGGTTGCTGCACTTGAGAGCGGCGAATATTCCGTGGATAGCGTCATTGATACCTCGCCCGGCCGGATTCGAGTCGGTGACAAGGTGCTGCCGGATCCACGGAATTACGGCGAGTTGTCGGTCTCTCAAGTGATTGAGAAATCCAGTCAGGTGGGCGTCACAAAAATGGCTCAGCACATAGGTCACGAGCCCATTCTTAAGGTCTTTCAACGCTTTGGTTTGGGGCGGGTAACCGGCGCAGAGTTTCCGGGTGAGCGCTCGGGTCGACTGCCCGATCACGACTTTTGGAGTGAGATCGATCAGGTGACTCCAGCCTTTGGTTATGGCCTTTTGGCAACACCGCTGCAAATGGCGCACGCTTATTCCATCTTCGCCAATGACGGTAAGCTGTCACCTCTTACCATTATTGTTGCGCCCTCTGATGATGGGTCGTCTCGGCGGATCATAGCGTCGGATCTGGCTGAGCGAGTAATCGAAGTCCTGCATCGCGCCACTGGTTTGGGCGGTACCGCTTTTCATGCGGCCGTGCCTGGTTATCAAGTGGGCGGTAAGACAGGGACTGTTCACAAAGTGGGGGCGGGCGGTTACTTGGATGACCGCTATGTGGCGCTTTTCGCCGGTATTGCCCCAGTAGAAGCCCCTCGCTACGTCACCGTGGTGGTGATCGACGAGCCGAGCGGAGACTTATACGGTGGAGGCTCAGCGGCCGCTCCGGTTTATTCGAGGATTACCCGCGAAGTTTTGCGGTTACAGCATGCAATGCCCACCGAGGCTTACGCAGGGCAGGATGAGACGGAGGTTGCCGATGGGAGTGCCTAGTCTCACTCTAGACGCCCTGCTCAAGGATATCGTAGCGCCCGTGCCTGCTGAGCTCGCGACAGTCACTCCTGCTGATGTCGCGTTAGACAGCCGCTTGGTTGAGGCTGGGGATCTTTTTGTTGCGGTTCCAGGCATCGACGGTGATGGGCGACATTTTGTTGAAGGTGCTCTGGGTGCTGGCGCGTCGTCGGTGCTCGCCGAAGCTAGCGACTTCGAGTCCAACGATCCTCGAGTGATCGCAATCCCTAATTTGCGCGCCTACTGCGGTCTCATCGCTCGCAGGTTCTATCGGAACCCCTCGAGTGACATGACGCTTACCGCGGTGACTGGTACGAATGGTAAAACGTCGGTCACCGACTACATTGCTCAGTTGCTGAGGCTTCTTGGTCAGCCAGCTGGAATTATCGGAACTCTGGGTTCGCGGTTGGTGAGTGGCGAAATCAGTGACGCTGTGAATACCACGCCCGATATTTTTACACTGTCGCGTACACTCGATCAGTGGCGCGATGACTCTATCCAATATGTAGCTCTTGAAGCTTCAAGCCATGCGCTGGCGCAGCATCGATTGGATGGACTCAGCATTCATACAGGGGTTTTTACTAACTTAACTCGCGATCATCTCGACTACCACGGATCGATAGATGCTTACTGTGATGCCAAGTTGGCGTTATTCCGTGACTTTGATTTGGCGAAAGCGGTCTATAACGCCGACGATGCCATGTCAGCCCAAGTGGCCTCGATAGCACAGTGCCCGGCGCTCGGTATTTCACTGACAGATTCATCGGCGGACATCTTAGTCGCGCTGGAAGCCGAGGACTCTCAAGGTCTTCGCGCCAAACTTCATTCGCCATACGGCACCGAGCATTTAGATCTGCCTTTACACGGGACCTTTAACGCCTTCAACGTGGCGGCAGCGATTGCCACGCTGGTTGGTATGGGCTTCTCCTTCTCAGAGCTGTGCTCAGCGAGTCATCAGTTACATCCAGTCGCTGGTCGAATGGAGCTTGTTGGACAGGGAGCTGTCCCTCGGGTGGTGGTTGATTACGCCCACACGCCCGATGCGCTGCAGCGAGCAATGCTCGGACTGCGATCATCTGTGTCCGGAAAGCTCTGGGTTGTCTTTGGTTGCGGTGGCGATAGAGACACGGGAAAGCGCCCGATCATGGGGCGGATCGCGGAGCAGTATGCGGATTGCGTCATTGTCACCAACGACAATCCGCGACATGAGTCGCCCCAGCAGATTGCTGAGGACATTGTCAGTGGTTGCCTCGAGTCACCAGCGATACAGCTAGATCGAGCTGCTGCGATCCACCACGCCATCCTCAACGCAGATGATGACGATACCATTTTGATCGCAGGTAAGGGTCATGAGCCCTACCAGCTAGTCGCTGGACGGCGACTGCCATTTAGTGACGGCGATGTCGCTCAAGAAGCGCTCGAGATAAGAGGGAGGGGCGCGTGAGCGGAATCCCATTATCGTCAATTGCGCAGTATCTGGGCTCCTCCGGTGCTAGTCGTAATATCTCGATTACTGGTATGGCGCTCGATAGCCGAAAGGTGGTGGATGGTGATTTGTTTGTGGCCATTGAGGGGGCGCAACGCGATGGTCATGAGTTCATTGAGACCGCGCGCGACAATGGCGCTGCCGCGGCGCTAGTCTCACGCAATATCGCAACTGATATGCCGGTTCTGCAGGTGGAAAACACGGTAGCGGCTAGTGCTGAGATTGGTCGTTTTGCGAGGCAGCGCTTTACCGGGACTGTTGTGGGTATTACCGGAAGCGCTGGCAAGACAACGGCGAAGACGCTGCTATCTGCTGTGCTGTCGCGGGCAGGTACGACCATCGCCACCATTGGTAATGAGAACAATGAGCTTGGGGTTCCTCTAACTCTGAGTCGGCTGTTTCAACAGCCTGAGTACGCGGTCATTGAAATGGGTGCTGCTCAACTAGGCGACATTCGTTATCTAAAAAGCCTCGCGCAGCCTGACTTAGTGGTTCTGCTCAACGCACTCGATGCTCATGTAGGGCGGTTCGGCGGCATCGATGCCATTGCAGAGGCAAAGGGTGAAATACTCGACGAGCTGTCTGCGGATCAGGTGGCGGTGATCAATGCCGATCAAGCATGGACCGAAGCATGGTGCGAGCGAGCACTGCCCGCACGAATCGTGACATTTGGCATGTCCGAGCACGCTAATGTTCGAGCCATGGAGATCGAAGATGAAGGTGTTCGCGGCAGTCGAATCAGTGTTGACAGTTTCGGCCGCCGATTCGAGGTCTCGATATGTGTGCCTGGGCGGGCTGGTGTTATGAATGCACTCGCTACAATTGCGGCGGCGACCGCTTTGGGCGTATCTCTGGATTTAGTTGTTGCTGGCCTTGAGACCGCCGACGTGGTGCCGGGTCGGGGAGAGCTTAAGCAGTTGGATAACGGCGCAAATCTCATCGATGACAGCTACAACGCGAGTCCCGCGTCCGTCATGGCCTCCATTGATGTCCTGGCAAAAGCACCGTCACCCCGAATTGCTGTGTTGGGTGACATGCTGGAGCTCGGTGATCAATCGCAGAGATTTCATAGTGAGGTCGGGAAGGCGACTGATTTGGCCTCGATAGATCAAGTGATTGCTGTGGGGCCTGCTGCTAAAGGCATTGCTGATGCGCGACAAGGAGCCTCGATTCATGTTGATTCCGTCGATCATCTGATCATTGATCTCCCTGAGTTTCCAGCAAACAGCACGATTTTGATTAAGGGATCTCGGAGTGTCGGGCTCGACCGTTTAGTGACAGCCCTAACTCAACCGTTTGGAGCTACCGCATGCTGACATGGCTAGCAGAACAACTACTGTTTTTGGACCCCGGGTTTGCTGTCTTTCAGTACATCACCTTGCGCGGAATTTTATCGGCTATGACCGCGCTCATCATCTCCACGCTGGTGGGGCCGTTCATGATCCGTTGGCTAAAGGAGCTACAGATAGGCCAAACGGTTCGCGTCGAGGGTCCTGAATCCCATTTGAGTAAGTCGGGAACTCCCACTATGGGAGGCGCCTTGATTCTTGTAGCGATCGCTGCCGGTACTTTGCTCTGGGGTGATCTCCAGAGTCGCTATTTGTGGGTCGCGCTGCTAACAACACTTGGGTTTGGAGCAATCGGCTGGGTTGATGATTACCGAAAAGTAGTTGAGAAAGACACCCGTGGTCTACCCGCACGCTGGAAGTATTTTTGGCAGTCGGTGATTGGGCTGGCGGCGGTGTCTTACCTCTACGCTAGCAGCGTGCAGCCACCAGAATTGACGCTGTATCTGCCATTTCTGAAGGACTTTGCACTGGTGATGGGAGTTATGTTCATTCCCTGGGCCTACTTGGTGGTCGTTGGTTCAAGCAACGCCGTCAATCTCACTGACGGCTTAGATGGTCTCGCGATATTGCCCACCGTGATGGTCTCGGTTGGCCTGGGCATGATTGCCTACCTGACCGGTCACCTGTATTTCGCGGACTACCTCAATATTCCTTATATCGCCGGTGCCGGTGAGCTAGTTGTGTTCTGCGGTGCGATCGCTGGGGCCGGTTTGGGATTCCTATGGTTCAACACCTATCCCGCAATGGTATTCATGGGTGATGTCGGCGCTTTGGCGCTGGGTGCCGCATTGGGGATTGTGGCGGTTCTGATCAGACAGGAAGTGGTCTTGCTGATCATGGGCGGTGTATTCGTACTCGAAACACTATCGGTGATCATCCAAGTCGGCTCATTCAAGCTCCGCGGAAAACGGGTGTTTAAGATGGCGCCAATTCACCATCACTTCGAGTTGATGGGAAGCCCCGAGCCTCGTGTCATCGTCCGCTTTTGGATTATTACGGCAATGCTTGTCCTATTCGGTCTCGCATCTTTGAAGCTGAGGTAGGAGAGTGATGATGCCTGAGCTTATTTCCAGTTCCACCCGACGTGCCATCGTTGGAATGGGTGCGACTGGGCGCTCGGTTGCTCGGTTTTGGCAAAGTCGGGGGCTTCACTTTGAGGTTTTCGACACGCGTGTCTCGCTGGCTGAGGATTTTGAGCTGCGTCGTGAGTTGTCCAATGTGATGTGTCACTTTGGTGACATCGATGAAACTGCCTTGGATGCTATTGACTTGGCGGTCGTCTCGCCAGGAATCGCGCTGTCGCACCCGTGGGTGCGACGGCTTCAGGATAAAGGCGCTCAAATCTGTGGGGATGTTGACTTGTTCGTCAATGAGATCGACGTGCCCGTGGTGGGTATTACGGGGTCGAACGGTAAATCCACAGTCACCTCAATGGTAGGGCAACTTCTGACTCATTGCGGACAATCGGTGGCCGTTGGCGGCAATCTGGGGACTCCCGCGCTGGAGTTACTCGACTCCTCGATCGATATTGCAGTGTTGGAACTATCCTCTTTTCAGCTTGAGCGCGCTGGCAAGTTAAATCTTGCAGCGGCGACCGTATTGAACTTATCCGAGGATCATCTAGATCGTCACCAGACCATGCCGCTTTACCACTTGGCAAAACACCGTATCTTTTTGGGTGCTGAAGCTGTTGTCGTCAATTGCCAGGACCCGTTGACGTTACCGATCAATGCGGGGAGTGCGACGCTAGTAGCGTGGCGGCTGTGCGATCCCGACTTCAATCAGTTTGGTTTGAGGGAAGTCGATGGAGAGGACTGGATTTGCTTCGGCTTTGAGCCACTTGCTCGCCGAAAGGATATTCCACTAGTCGGTGAGCACAATGTCGCCAATGCAATCGTATCTCTTAGTATCGGCCACGCGCTTGGCTTTCCATTGTCTAATTTGGTCAGTGGACTCGCACACTTAACAGGGCTGCCCCATCGTTGCGAGCGAGTTGCCGACTTAGATGGTGTAATTTTTGTTGACGATAGCAAAGCCACCAATACTGCGGCGACTTGCTCTGCTATTGCGGGCATTAAGAACGGTCGTAATCTAGTTCTGATTGCTGGTGGACAGGGTAAAAATCAGGACTTTTCCGTATTACGAGACCCTATCACTCGCTTCTGCAAGCAAGTCATTCTGATGGGGGAGGCAGCGTCTGAGATCGCAGGCGCCTTGTCACCAAACACAGTTGTCACTCGAGCAAATAGCATGTCCGAAGCGGTGGATCAGGCGATGGTCGCGGCTAGCTCCGGAGATGCAGTGCTGCTGTCACCCGCTTGTGCCAGTTTCGATATGTTTGAGAATTATGAGGAGCGCGGGCGAGCCTTCCAAGCGAGTATTACCGCGATGATTGGAGGGACGACTTCGTGAATCGCCAGTCACGCCAATCCCTTGATACTACGTTGCTGTGGTTAGCGCTGGCGCTTATGGCGATCGGGTTGGTGGCCATTAGCTCGGCATCGGTAAGCCACGCTGAACATCTCTATGGCAACCCGTGGCGGCAAACGCTAAGACACATGATGTATCTGTCGATTGGGTTTATCTGTGCGAGTGTCGCGTTTTTTACCCCGCTGTCGGTATGGCGTAAAGCGTCACCTTGGCTATTGCTCCTCGCCATAGGTTTGTTGGTGGCTGTCTTGGTACCCGGCGTGGGTCGCATGGTCAATGGGAGCCAGCGCTGGCTACCGCTCGGTCCGATTAATTTTCAGCCCTCTGAATTCGCGAAATTAGCAATGGTGGTGTGGCTCTCGGGCTTTTTGGTTCGTCAAGGTGATCAGGTGAGAGAGTCATGGAAGGGTCTAGCTAAACCAATCGCCGTCCTTCTCTTCTTGGCGCTACTCCTGCTTGCCGAGCCTGATTTTGGTGCGACGGTAATCCTTTTGGGCACAGCCTTCGGACTACTGTTCATGGCAGGGGTGAGACTAGTTTACGTGCTCGGCTTGGTGGCTCTTGCATTGGGAAGCATGGTGGCAATGGTCTACGCCGCGCCCTATCGGATGCAGCGATTGATGGCGTATCAGGACCCCTGGGCGGATCCATTCGGTAGTGGTTTTCAATTGATTCAATCCCTCATTGCTTATGGCCGGGGCGAGTGGTTCGGGGTGGGTCTGGGCAACAGCATTCAGAAGTTATTTTATCTACCCGAAGCCCATACCGACTTTGTGTTCTCTATCTGGGCTGAGGAAACCGGTCTCGTCGGTGCGGTCGCAGTGATCGCAATCTTTGCGGCTCTGGTCGCTCGCATCATGTGGATTGGTTACCAAGCGCTCGGCCAGAATAGAATCTTTGAAGGTTATCTTTGCTTCGGCTTCGCCCTTATTTTTGCCGGGCAGGCTTTTGTCAACATGGGTGTGAGTTCGGGGTTGTTGCCGACCAAAGGTCTGACACTGCCATTTATCAGCTATGGCGGCTCAAGTTTGATTGTCAGCTGCATGATGCTCGGCATATTGCTCCGCGTCGAAAAAGATCGTGAGCCTACAAGCAAGCGACGGGTGAGGAGGAAACGTGTCGAAGCGTAAACCTCTAAAAGCGCTTGTCATGGCCGGTGGTACCGGCGGACATGTTTATCCGGCACTGGCAACGGCGGAGGTGCTCCGCGAGCGCGGCATAGTCGTTGAATGGGTGGGGACTAACCGCGGCATCGAGGCTAGGGTAGCACCATCCCATGGCTACAAATTACATGCACTGGTGACCCGTGGTTTGCGCGGTAAAGGTCTTGTCAGTCGAATTCAAGGTCTCGTGTCGTTACTGATGGCGGCACTGCAATCTTTTTGGATTCTGCTCAACTACCGTCCGCAGGTCGTCATTGGCTTTGGCGGCTACGCCGCAGGCCCGGCGGGTCTGGTTGCATCGGTCCTACGAATACCTCTGGTTATCCACGAGCAGAATGCAGTGGCTGGCACCACCAACCGGTTGCTAGCTAAGCGCGCGCGTCGAGTGCTCGCTGGCTTCGAGGGTGCATTCTCCGAGGATGTGCCGGTGGCCGTCACCGGTAACCCACTGCGCGCTGATATCGCAACCGTCGGCGCCAGCGTGCCCGATAGCCTGAACTTCTCATCGGAGCGACCACTGCGGCTATTGATACTAGGTGGTAGTCAGGGCGCTTTGGCGCTCAACCAGTTGTGCCCAGCTGCGATAGCCACACTCAGTGCTCTGGATCGGGCGGTCATTCATGTGATCCACCAGTGTGGCGATCGTCATGCTGATACGACCGAGGCGTTCTGGGGTGAGACAAGTATTGCGCAGCTTGAGATACGGCCTTTTATCGACGACATGGCGAGTACTTACGAGTGGGCTGATATGGCTATCTGTCGCGCGGGCGCATTGACTGTCAGCGAAGTAGCCGTGACGGCGACACCTGCGCTTTTGATTCCTCTGCCAAATGCTATCGACAACCATCAGTTACACAATGCCCAGGCGCTCGAGGGTGCTGGTGGCGCTAGGGTGCTTCAGCAACACTCATTAACAGCTGAATCCTTGGCCGAGCAAGTTTCGGAATTTATTCGGCATCCAGCGCTTCTCAGCGCCATGTCGACTGCGGCCCACGCTTGGTCAAAGCCGACGGCAACCGATCGCGTGGCCGAGATTGTGATGGAGGCTGTTTAAGATGGCGCCGCCCGTACTGACACATGAGCCCATGATGCACCGAATCGGTCGGGTGCATTTTGTGGGTATTGGTGGCTCGGGAATGAGCGGTATTGCTGAGGTGCTGGCTGGGCTCAATTACCGGGTGACTGGCTCAGACATTAATGAGAGTAGCGTAATTGATCGGCTTCGTACCTTGGGTGTTGAAGTGCAGATAGGTCATAGCGCAGCCAATATAGAGGGATCAGATGTTCTCGTCGTGTCCTCCGCGGTGAATGAGACAAACCCCGAGGTAGCAGCGGCAAGAGCGATGCGCATTCCGGTGGTGCCTCGGGCAGAAATGCTCGCTGAACTAATGCGTTACCGCTTTAGTATCGCCGTGGCGGGCACGCATGGTAAGACCACCACAACCAGCATGATTGCATCCGTGATGGCGGCGGCAAACTTAGATCCAACTTTTGTTGTCGGCGGCGTTTTAAATAGCGTGGGTACCAATGCCGCACTGGGGTCCAGCGACTATCTTGTTGTTGAAGCTGATGAGAGTGATGCATCGTTTCTTCACTTGCTGCCTATGATGTCGGTGATTACCAACGTAGAGCCCGACCACATGGAGCACTACGAGGGCGACGTTAAGAACTATCATCAGGCGTTCATCGATTTTGTACAGAATTTGCCGTTCTATGGCGTCGCGATTGCCTGCCTCGATGACGCGGGGGTACGTGAGTTAATTCCGCAGTTGACCCGACAGGTCATCACTTACGGGGTGTCGACAGCCGCCGACTTCCGCTTAAACACCCTGGGCTTTGCTGACGGTATTAGTAGCTTTAGCGTGAGCCGACCGGGTAAAGATAATGACTTGCTAATCGATTTGCCAATGCCGGGCGCCCACAACGCACTTAATGCGCTGGCTGCCGTAGCCGTTTGTTCCGAATTGGGTGTGGCCGATTCGCACATCAAGCAGGGCTTGGGTGCCTTCGCCGGTGTTGGGCGTCGCTTCAGTTTGTTGGGTCAGCTGAGTTGGAATGGTGGTCAGGCGACCTTACTCGACGACTACGGGCATCATCCTACTGAGCTGCGGGCGACCATATTAGCAGCACGTCAGGCATACCCGATCAATCGTCTGGTGATGGTCTTTCAGCCGCACCGCTTCACTCGCACTCGAGATTGTTACGACGATTTTGTCGAAGTGTTGTCGGAAGTCGATGCGCTGGTGTTGCTCGATGTCTATTCAGCAGGCGAGGATGAAATTGCGTCGGCCGACAGTCGCTCTTTGGCGCGATCAATCCGTCAGTCCAGCAACTTAGACCCTGTGCATCTTTCGAACTCCGCTCTACTGGCCGAGAGACTTCAGCATATTTTGCAGGATGGTGACCTGTTGTTGATGCAGGGTGCAGGTAATATCGGCCGGTTATCCAAGCAGCTCGCCTCCTCGAACAATCTGGAGGCTCTGCTATGACCTCTGTCGATTTTCGTCATATGGACGTGACCGTGCTTTATGGCGGCACCTCAGCGGAGCGCGAAATTTCACTGCGGAGCGGCGCTGCAGTGGCCAACAGCTTGGAGCAAGCGGGTGCGAGGGTAAGACACGTCGATCCAGCGGCGGCCAATTGGTTGAGTCAATTATCGTCGGATACGTTTGTGTTCAATATGTTGCACGGTGTTGGCGGCGAGGATGGCAGTGTGCAAGGAGCCCTGGACACTGTGGGCATTCGCTATTCAGGCTCGGGCGTATTGGGTAGTGCGATCGCCATGCACAAAGATAAAACCAAGCGCATATGGCAAGCCCGCGGTCTACCCACACCAAAGTTCGTAATGCTCGAGGCGGAGACCGACAGCGCTTCGGTGATAGAAGACTTGGGACCGGTGTTCGTAAAACCGGTCGCTGAGGGGTCGTCGTTCGGCTTGGCCACGGCCGATGCTGCAGATGATCTAGAGCGCGCTCGCGCCGCAGCTGCAGAGAATGCAATGCCTCTGATGGCTGAGTCACGGATTGTCGGTGACGAGCTAACAGTTGCAATTCTAGGAGATCGGGCACTACCCGCTATCCAGATTGTTCCTCAGGGTGGTTATTACGATTTCGACGCGAAATATGTATCAGGCACAACCGAGTTTATTTGTCCCGCACCTCTTTTACCCAATGACACTAGTCAACTCGAAACGCTGGCGCTGGCTGCCTTTAAGGCCGTGGGTGCCCATGGTTGGGGCAGGGTAGACCTCATGCGAGATGACAGTAGCTGGTGGTTGCTAGAAGTCAATACGGTGCCTGGAATGACCGAGACGAGCTTGGTTCCTAAGGCGGCCGCTGCCGCGGGCATGAGCTTTGAGGACCTTTTAGCAGAAATCTACTTAAGTAGTGAGGCTCGCTATGGCTGCTAAACCACGCAAAGAGAAAACAGTTGTGCGTAGCAAAGCGCCATCATCACAGGGTCGATCTTGGCTACGGGCGCTGCAGCGCGCGATGGCGATTGCTGGCGTCATCGTGATGGCAGGTGTGACCGGTGTTTTTGTGACTTATCTGATGTCGCTGCCGGTTGAAGAGATTGTCATCCGTGGTGACTTGAAACATGTTAAGCGCGATGACATCTCGGTCATTATCGAGCCGCGTGTCGAGCGAGGATTTCTACGGACCGATATTCAGCGAATTAGTGATGATCTCGAGCGCCTCGCCTGGATCGAGCGTGCCGATGTGCGCCGACGCTGGCCCGGTACTGTGCTGGTCATCGTCTCTGAAGAGCAGCCTATTGCTCGCTGGGGGGAGGTCGGCTACCTCAACGCTCGTGGCGATATTTTCTACGGCGACGTGCTCCCCGAGTATCAGCAAATGCCCCAGCTCTGGAGTGACAGGCGATCGCCGGGCGCTTTGGTTGAGCGCTATCAACTCCTCCAGACCGTTCTGATGAGCGAAGAGATGTCGGTAGCAGGGCTTCAACAAGACCAGCTAGGGCAGTTATCCGCTTTTTTATCCAACGGGATGGAGGTGCAGTTCGGTGATCGCGATTTCGCTGTTCGCGTGTCTCGATTCATTCGTTTAATTCGTGGCGATTTGCGTAACGAGCAGATCGCCAAAATCGATTTGCGCTACGAGCAGGGGGCTGCGGTCCTGCCTGCTTCTGAGAAATGGGCTCGAGCGTCAGCCGTGCGCTCACAAGGGGGCAGTTATGGCAGCAACTGAAGAAAGGCAGATGATCGTCGGACTCGATATTGGGACGTCAAAAGTCGTCGCCGTTGTTGGTGAAATTGACAGCAACGGTAGCATCGAGGTCGTTGGGATTGGCTCTCATCCATCGCGAGGCTTGAAGAAGGGCGTCGTTGTTAATATCGAGTCAACTGTCAATGCAATTCAACGCGCTATCGAGGAAGCAGAACTCATGGCGGGCTGCCAGATCCACTCGGTTTACGTTGGTATCGCCGGCAGCCACATCCGATCGATGAACTCCCACGGCATCGTGGCGATCAAAGATCGCGAGGTACAGCGTGCCGATGTTGAGCGTGTCATCGACGCCGCACAGGCGGTGGCGATCCCAGCAGATCAGAAGATACTTCACGTATTGCCGCAGGAGTATGTGATTGATAGCCAAGGGGGCATCCGAGAGCCTCTTGGCATGTCGGGTGTGCGCCTCGAAGCCAAGGTTCACTTGGTCACATGCGCTGAGACGGCCGCGCAAAATATCGAAAAATGCGTTGAACGCTGCGGCTTGGCAGTCGACGGCATCATTCTTGAGCAACTCGCCTCGAGTTATGCCGTGATCACTGAAGATGAGCGTGATCTCGGTGTGTGTATGGTCGATATCGGTGGTGGCACATCAGATATTGCCATCTTCACCGAGGGTTCAATCCGTCACACCGGAGTCATTCCCGTCGCTGGTGATCAGGTAACGAACGATATCGCGATGGCGTTGCGAACACCGACCCAGCATGCCGAGGAGATCAAGATCCGCTACGCCTGCGCGTTAGCGCAATTAACCGGACCTGAGGAGACCATCAAGGTGCCTAGCGTGGGTGATCGACCGCCTCGCGACCTATCGCGGCAGTCCTTGGCCGAAGTGGTTGAGCCGCGCTACGACGAACTATTCACGTTGATCCAAGGAGAAATCCGAAAGTCTGGTTTTGAGGAGCTGGTGCCAGCGGGGGTCATCTTGACAGGCGGTACGTCGAAGATGGAAGGCGTCGTAGAGCTTGCTGAAGAGATTTTCCATATGCCGGTTCGGATCGGCGCGCCGCAATACGCTCGCGGCATGAACGACATTATTCGCAACCCGATTTATGCAACAGCTGTTGGGCTATTGGTATCGGGTGCAAAAGAACTTCAGGAGGGGGCACAGCTCGCTGTGGACCGTCAATCGAAGGCGGGCAATGTGCTCGGTGGTTTACGCGACTGGTTGGGTCGCAACTTTTGATTTTACAGGGGAGTAACCGGCTTGCCGGTAAACATAACGGGGAGAAAGACTATGTTTGAACTCGTAGATAACGCACCGCAGAACGCGGTAATCAAGGTGATCGGCGTCGGTGGCGGAGGCGGAAACGCGGTTCGTCACATGATTGAGCATGACGTGGACGGTGTGGATTTCATCTGTGCTAACACTGACGCTCAGGCGTTGGCAGATATCGATTCGAAAACCATTCTTCAGCTTGGGAATGACATTACTAAGGGGCTTGGCGCTGGTTCAAACCCTGAGGTGGGTCGCGCGGCCGCTCTGGAAGATCGTGATCGAATTGCCGAGGCGCTGTTTGGTGCCGATATGGTGTTTGTGACGGCTGGTATGGGCGGTGGTACCGGTACTGGTGCAGCACCCATCGTTGCCGAAATCGCCCGCGACATGGGTATTTTGACAGTCGCAGTGGTGACACGGCCGTTCAGCTTCGAAGGCAAGAAGCGGCTGGCTATTGCCGAGCAGGGTCTCAAGGAGCTGGAGCAGCATGTTGATTCCTTAATTACCGTACCCAACGAGAAATTGTTGGAGGTCATGGGTAAGAGTACTAGTCTTCTGCACGCTTTCAAGGAAGCCAACAATGTCCTTTTCGGCGCGGTGCAGGGGATTGCGGACCTTATCATCCGTCCCGGCATGATCAACGTCGACTTTGCGGACGTGAAAACGGTCATGTCCGAGATGGGATCGGCGATGATGGGAACGGGTTCGGCAAGCGGTGAAGGTCGAGCACGAGAGGCTGCGGAGCGCGCGATTAACAGTCCATTGCTCGATGATATTGACCTCAGCGGTGCCAAAGGCCTTCTTGTGAATATCACCGCGGGTTTAGATCTCTCTCTCGGTGAGTTCTCCGAGGTCGGTGAAACGATTGAGGAAATAGCCTGTGATGATGCGACCGTGGTGGTGGGTACGGTTATCGATCCGGAAATGACTGACGAGTTGAAGGTGACGGTTGTGGCGACCGGTTTGGGTGTGGAACAGCATCGGACTGTCTTGAAAAAAGTCGAACCTGTCGCACCACTGCGGGCTTCACAATCGACGTCGGCGGCTTACGAAGGGTATGATTTGCCCCCACAAACGCGCCAGCGAATTGCGGTTGGCAGTGATGCCATGTCAGCTGAGTCCAATGAAGAGGAAGGGTATTTCGATATACCTGCCTTTCTTCGTAAGCAGGCGGACTGATCTTGTTGGTCAGAACAAAAGGAGTTGTGCTTGGCTCGCTGTGAGTGGTGGGTGCCCGAGCGTTGAATAGATGATACGACAGCGTACATTGCGAAACTCGATCAAGGCGACCGGTATCGGTCTCCACACTGGCGAGAAGGTTTTATTGACTTTGTCTCCCGCGCCAGTGGATACGGGTATCGTTTTCCGTCGCACCGACCTGAATCCTGTCGTCGAGATCCCCGCTCGAGCGGATCTCGTCGGTGAGACGACGATGTCGACCTGTCTTATTCAAGGTGAGACCAGGGTCTCCACCGTAGAGCATCTCTTGTCAGCGATCGCCGGCCTTGGCGTCGATAATGCTTTTGTCGACGTCACTGCGCCAGAGATTCCGATAATGGATGGCAGTGCCGCGCCTTTTGTCTTTCTCTTACAGTCAGCAGGCATCACCGAGCAGCCGGCAGCCAAAAAATTTATCCGAGTCAAGAAGCGGGTTGAGGTGAAAGATGGCGATAAAGAGGCGGCCTTTTTACCATTAGAGGGTTTCAAGATTTCCTTTGGGATCGATTTTGACCACCCGGTTTTTAAACACCGCGCTGCGCGCACTGAAATTGATTTCTCGACCACCTCGTTTGTTCGTGAAGTAAGCCGCGCCAGAACCTTTGGTTTTGTCGAGGAGATCGACTATCTGCGATCCAAGGGGCTCGCCCGTGGTGGCAGCATGGAAAACGCGGTGGTGATCGATGACCACCGTGTATTGAATAGCGATGGACTTCGCTACGATGACGAATTCGTAAAGCACAAAGTCCTCGACGCCATTGGTGATCTTTATCTCTTGGGCTATAGCCTGATCGGCGAGTATCAAGCTTACAAATCGGGTCATGCGCTCAATAACCAAGCATTACGCGCGTTAATTGCTGATAAAGATGCGTGGGAGATGGTGACTTTTGACGATGTGGCCGACGCGCCAATTTCCTATACGCAGCCCTTTCTAACCTACGCTCCTGCTTAAAGCGTTCCTAACCCCACTGAGCGCTTGAAAACTTTTTCTAAAGAGCCAAGTCTGGCATAGTGGCACCGTTGACTTAATTGGCGCCGCTCGCTTGAAATTTATAGTGCTCAACAGCTCGGGTCCCTCCAAAACTATCGAAATTGGTCGATGGTCGAAGGTCGTGTTATCCGCAGTCTTGATCGGCATCCCTGTCGGGTTCGCCGGGTTGAGCTATGAGCTAGGTATCCGCAAAGGAGTCGCGAAGGCCGAAACGGCAGAAGAAACACAGGCGACGGAAGACGCGAAAGAGCGAGCGGAAGCGCTTGCGGATATGGCGGGTGCAGCGCAGAAGCGCCTAGAGTCGATGTCGTTACTCCTTGCCGAGTTGCAAGGGCGCATGACGCGGCTTGATGCCATGGGTATGTATTTGACCGATATCGCGGGTCTTGAATCGGGTGAATTTGATTTCACCATGGCGCCTGCATTGGGTGGCCCAATATCTGTGCCAACAGTCCCTGATAGCGATATGGTGCCGCTATTCGAGAGCGAAGCACTGGCCCTGAGCAGAGCGCTAGATGACCGCGAAGTTCAGTTAGATATCTTGTCGGATCTGATTCAAGGTGAGCAGGTTCGCAACGACGCAACGCCCGCCGGGCGTCCTGTTTTGTCTGGCTGGTTGTCATCGAATTACGGTAGTCGACTCGACCCCTTTACCGGCAAGCGTGCTTGGCACAACGGTGTCGATTTCGCGGGTCGAGAAGGCTCAGACATTGTCGCGGTAGCTAGTGGTGTCGTGAGTTGGAGCGGCGAGCGCTATGGCTACGGCAAAATGGTTGAAGTAGCACACGGTGAAGGCGTCATCACACGCTACGCCCACAACCAAGAAAATACTGTCAAGGTTGGGGATATGGTCCGTCGGGGCGAAGTGATTGCGCTGATGGGTAATAGTGGTCGCTCTACTGGCCCTCACGTGCATTTTGAAGTATTCAAAAACGGCCGTCCGGTCGATCCTGCCAGCTATCTCAGGCGAACGCCTAATTAAGACTGCTTCTGTCCTCTGGCGACGTGGCTCGCCAACCCCTTATTGATCACAATAAAGCAGTAACAATCAGACTATTTTTGGAAAAATCATGGCTAATCCGCTGAAGGTGATATTTGGCTCGCGAAACGATCGTGTGCTCAGACGAATCAACAAAACCGTTAAGAAAATAAAAGCACTCGAGGAGGGTTTGCAGTCCTTAGATGATGCTTCCCTGGCTGCCAAAACCGATGAATTCAGACAGCGGGTATCTGATGGCGAAACACTAGACGCCATACTGCCTGAGGCCTTTGCCGTGGTTCGTGAGGCAAGCGTGCGAACCATGGGTATGCGTCACTTCGATGTGCAAATGATCGGTGGTGTTGTTCTGCACGAGGGTAACGTCGCAGAGATGCGAACCGGTGAGGGTAAAACCCTGGTTGCAACGTTACCTGCCTACCTAAATACCCTAGCGGGCAACATGGTTCACCTGGTGACCGTAAACGATTACCTCGCAAGCCGCGATGCAGCCTGGATGGGGCCGATATATGAATTCTTGGGGCTGAAAGTGGGTGTTGTGAAAGCGGGCCAAAGCCAGGAAGAAAAACGCGAGGCCTACAGCGGCGATATCGTCTATGGGACCAACAATGAGTTTGGTTTCGATTACCTCCGAGACAACATGGCCTTCAGCGCAGCTGACAAATTACAAGGCAAGCTCGCCTTCGCCATTGTCGATGAGGTGGATTCGATTCTCATCGATGAGGCGCGAACACCACTAATCATCTCGGGCGCTGCCGAAGACAGCTCCGAGCTGTATAAAAAGATCAACAAACTCATTCCCAAGCTGAGTGCGCAAACCGAAGAGGCCGAGGGTCATTTTTCAATCGATGAGAAACAGCGCTCCATTGAGTTAACCGAAGAGGGGCACGAGCTGATCGAGGGGTTGTTGATCGATGAGGACTTGCTGAATGCAGACGATTCGCTGTATGCATCGACTAATCTTGGACTTTTACACCACGTGAATTCGGCGCTTCGAGCGCACTCTCTGTTCCATAAAAACGTGGAATATATCGTCCAGCAGGGGCAGGTGGTTTTGATCGATGAGCACACCGGTCGAACCATGCCCGGACGACGTTTATCTGAGGGCTTGCACCAGGCGATCGAAGCCAAGGAAGGGGTCAATATCCAGCACGAGAGTCAGACGTTGGCGTCCACCACTTTCCAGAACTACTTTCGTCTTTACGACAAGTTGAGTGGCATGACAGGTACCGCCGATACAGAGGCTTTCGAGTTTCGTCAGATTTACGGGCTGGAGTGTGTGGTGATCCCCACCAATATCCCGATGCAGCGTAAAGATATGAACGATTTGGTTTATATGACGCAGGAGGAGAAGCTCGAAGCGATCGTGGAAGAAACCAAGCAATTTATTGAGAAGCAGGCGCCTGTTCTGGTAGGTACAGCATCGGTAGAAACATCGGAAGAGCTATCGGAATACTTCAAAAAAGTGGGCATTGAGCACAAGGTGTTGAATGCGAAATACCACGAGCAAGAAGCCGAGATCATCGCGCAGGCAGGTAGGCCTGGCGTGGTGACCATTGCTACCAATATGGCGGGTCGCGGCACGGATATTGTGCTGGGTGGCAATCTCGAGGCCGAACTCAAAACGGTTGAAGATGAAAGTCAGCATGATGCAGTGAGAGCGGCCTGGCAGGAGCGGCATCAAACAGTGCTCGATGCAGGTGGCCTCCATATTTTAGGTACCGAGCGTCACGAATCCCGGCGGATCGATAATCAGTTGCGCGGTCGTGCAGGACGACAGGGTGACCCGGGTGCCTCGCGCTTTTACATCTCCATCGAAGACAACCTAATGCGCATTTTCATGGGCAACATGGCAGGTGTCATGCAGCGCGTCGGTATGGAGCGAGGTGAAGCCATCGAGAGTGGCATGGTCACGAAATCGATCGAGCGTGCACAGCGAAAGGTCGAAGGCCGTAATTTCGATATTCGTAAGCAGTTACTCGAGTACGACGATGTCGCCAATGACCAGCGTCAGATTGTCTACAGCCAGCGAGATCAATTGTTGTCCGGTGAGGACATTGGCGAGATGGTCACAGCGATTCGCGCTGACGTCTTGCACGGTGCTGTCGACGGTTATATCCCACCGATGAGTGTGGAAGAGCAGTGGGATATCGAAGGACTCGAGGCCCATTTACAAAGCGAGTTCGGACTTACCATGCCTGTAACGCAATGGCTGGAGGAAGATGATTCGCTACATGAGGAATCGTTGCGCAATCGGATAGTCGATAGCGCGCAGTCCGCCTACGACGAGAAAGGCGAAGGCGTGGGCGATGCCATGCGGGAAATTGAAAAGCAGGTGATGCTTCAGGTGCTTGATGGCCTTTGGAAAGAGCACTTGCAGACTATGGATCAGTTGCGACAGGGAATTCATCTACGCGCCTATGCCAACAAGAATCCAAAGCAGGAGTACAAGCGAGAGGCTTTTGAGCTCTTTCAGGGCTTACTCGAGCGATTGAAGCACGACGTGATCAGAATTCTGAGTCAGCTACAAATCAAACGTCAGGATGAGGCGGAAGAGATTGAGCGTCAGCGCCGCGAGCAAGCCGCCAAGCAAGAGTTGGCCTTTCAGCACGCGCATGTATCAGCGGTACCCACTGACAGTACAGACGCCGAAGAGAAAGCCTCAGAGCCACAGCAACCTGTTGTGCGCAGTGGTGCCAAGGTCGGACGAAATGATCCCTGCCCCTGTGGCAGCGGTAAGAAATATAAGCAATGCCACGGAGCGCTCAGCTAGCTATGAGCACCCTTACAGTTGATGGCGTGAGGTTGGGTGTTGCTCAAGCGGGTATCAAGTACCCGAATAAAGATGATCTGACGCTGATCGAGCTATGTGAGGGCAGTACAACGGCCGCTGTTTTTACTCAAAACGCGTTTCGTGCAGCCCCCGTCGTCGTGGCTGAGCAGCACCTCCAACAATCGGTTCGCTACCTGTTGATTAACTCCGGCAACGCCAATGCGGGAACAGGTACCCCGGGCTTGGCGGCGGCAAAGGATACCTGTGCGTCAGTAGCCAGCCAGTTTGATGTGGACGTGGACACGGTTTTACCATTTTCCACCGGTGTCATCGGTGAGGTACTACCCGCTGATGTTATCGCGAAAGCCATCCCGCAGTGTGCTGAAAATTTGTCAGCTAGTGGGTGGGATAGGGCGGCAGGCGCTATTTTGACGACTGATACCCGATCGAAGCTGCGGTCCAAGACAGTCGAGTCGGAGGGTCACAGCTGCGTGATTGTCGGTATGAGCAAAGGCTCTGGAATGATCCAGCCCAATATGGCGACCATGCTGGGCTTTGTCGCCACAAACGCAACGATTGATAAGGGCCTGCTGCAGACTTTTTTAAATACAGCTGTTGACCAGAGTTTTAATCGAATCACAGTCGATGGCGATACCAGCACCAACGATGCGGTGACCTTGAGTGCCACTGGGCGCTCTTCTTTTGCTGTCAATGACATTACGAGCGCTGATGCAAAGGCATTTCAGCAGGCATTGAACGAGCTATGTCTAGAACTTGCTCAGGACATCATCCGCGATGGTGAAGGGGCCACCAAGTTTATTGAGATCGCTGTATCGGAAGCAGAGAGCAGTGCCGAGGCTGATGGTGTGGCAAGAACGATTGCGCACTCGCCTCTGGTAAAGACTGCTTTGTTTGCCTCCGACCCTAACTGGGGACGCATTCTGGCCGCGATTGGTCGAGCAGGTGTGGTGGGCCTTGATGTCGATGCGGTCTCATTGTCGATTAATGGTGTCCTGATTGCGGAGAACGGCGCACGAGCCTCTAGCTATTCCGAAGAAGCTGGTGTGCAAGCGATGGCTTCCTCTGATCTTCTGATTGAGGTTGTGCTCAACCGTGGTACTGAGGGCGCCGTAGTGTGGACAACCGATTTTTCCTACGACTACGTCAAGATCAACGCTGAATATCGGACGTGACTCAAACGATTATCCATGTCGCAGTGGGTGTCATTATTGATGATAGTGGGCACGTGCTGTTGGGTCGCCGGCTGAAAGGGACACATCTAGCCGGCTACTGGGAGTTCCCGGGCGGCAAGGTCGAGCCCGACGAAACCGTTTTGCAGGCTTTGGATCGAGAATTAAAAGAAGAGCTCGATATTCGAATCGTGGCTACATCGCCATTGATTGACGTCAAGCATGATTATGGTGATAAGCAGGTGTGGCTTGATGTGCACCGGGTGCTTGAATGGCGAGGCACAGCAAAAGGCGTTGAAGGTCAGCCACTAGCCTGGGTCGGTATCGACTCGCTTGATGAGTTTGAGGTGCCGGATGCGAATGCACCGATTATGGCCGAGGTCAGGAAACTACTAACTACCGTCTAGTTACCCGCTTGCGCTCGATCGAGCAGCCGTTCATGCAGGGCCTCTACTTCAGCGTGCAATGCTTCGAGAGTGCTATCGTTACTGATGGCCTCGTCTGCGCGCGACAGCCGGGTTTGACGATCGAGTTGTGCTGCCATGATTTGTTTTACCAGCGATTCGCTGTTGTCATCGCGACGCATGGTGCGATCGATTTGTACCGCTTCGGGTACGTCCACGACCACCACATAATCAGCAAAGCTGTTTTGACCTGACTCTAACAGGAGCGGAGAGGACAGAACGACATAAGGCGATGTTGCAGCGCTTAATTGATGCGCTATTTCTTCCCTAATCCGGGGGTGGGTGATGCCTTCGAGTACTTGGCGCTGGGAGCTGTCGTTGAAAACAACCTCGCGCAGTGCTGCCCGGTTAAGCGCTCCATCATCGAGCAGGATCTCTGAACCGAAATGCGCAGCAATTTCAGCGAGTGCAGGTGTTCCCGGCTCCACGACTACTCGGGCGGCCTTGTCTGCATCCACAACTACAATGCCTAACGTCTCTAGGTGATCGGTAACCGCCGTTTTACCGCTTCCGATACCACCGGTAATGCCTACGACAAACATCGATCTATACTCCAGTGATCAAGCTTACAAGCAAGTTTGGGAAAAAGAGGTGAAGTAGGCCCGCTCCTGCTAAGAACGGGCCAAACGGCATAGGTGTTTCACGGCCTTGACGGCCAGTAACGATAAGCAAGATACCGACGACAGCGCCTACCAAGGACGAGGCTAGGATTAGGGTTGGGATAGCCCCCATACCAAACCAAGCGCCTAGGGCAGCGAGCAACTTGAAGTCACCGTAGCCCATACCTTCCTTTCCGGTGAGTAGCTTAAAGCCCCAGTAAACCGACCACAGACTCAGATAGCCTGCGACTGCACCTAAAACGGCGCTCTCGAGTGTTGCGTAAGTGCCGCTGAGGTTGAGTAGAAGCCCAATCCAAACCAGGGGTAGCGTCAGGCTATCGGGGAGCAGCTGAGTATCGAGATCGATCGCGGTCAGGCAGATCAGCACTGCGGTAAGAATCATGGCGCCCACCAATGCGTAGCTCACGCCAAATGCCAGGCCGCAGGCTATCCAGATGGCTGCAGTTATTGCCTCGACCATTGGATATCGGACCGAAATCGAGGCGCTACAGTTGGCACACTGACCTCGTAGGGCGAGGAAACTAATGACCGGGATGTTGTGCCAGGGCTTGATGTCACAGCCGCAGGCGGGACACTGGGATCCTGGGAATGCAAGAGATAGAGCCTGTTCCTCGGGCTCAGGCTGCCCCAGAATTTCTGCACTGTCTCTACGCCATTCTGACTCCATGATTTTGGGGAGCCGGTGGATGACAACATTAAGAAAACTGCCGACCACCAGCCCAAAAGCCAAGAGTGTGATCGATAGGCCCGGCTGAGCTCTGATCAATTCCTCGAGCGGGTCCATGTTACATAACGGTGCCGAGCATAAAGATCGGCAGATACATGGCTATCATGAGACCACCGATCAAAACGCCTAAGATGGACATGATGAGTGGCTCGATTAATGTGCTGATCGAATCGACCGCATTATCGACTTGTTGTTCAAACTGATCGGCTACCTTCCCAAGCATTTCATCGAGGGTTCCCGATTCCTCACCTATCGTAGTCATTTGCAGCAAAAACATGGGAAACAAGCCAGAGGCTCTAGTAGCCTGATAGAGCGATAAGCCCGAGGTGACATCGTCTCGCATCCGTTTAATGGCTCTGGCATACACAGCGTTACCCGAGGCTGCTGCAGTGGCATCAAGCGCTTCCACCAAGGGGACTCCGGCGGCGAAAGTAGTGGATAGGGTTCTTGAGTAGCGCGCAATAACCGAGTCTTTAACAATCTCTCCAAAGAGCGGCGCCTTAAGCAAAAATGCATCGATTCTGTCGCTGAAGGCCTGTGAGGTGCGCATCAGCCGGTTGAATAAGAATATCGAGCCGCCCATGCCCCCCAAGATTAGTAACCACCATTCTTGTACCGACTCTGATATGGCGACGACCAACTGAGTAAACGCGGGCAGGTCGGAGCCAAAGCTCTCGAAAGTCACGGCAAATTGAGGTACTACGTTGATAAGCAAAATCCCGGTAACTACCACTGCAACCACCATGGTGGCTATCGGATACGTCAAAGCCTTTTTGATCTTAGCTTTCAGCGCCTCAGTTTTTTCCTTGTAGATAGCAATTCGATCGAGCATGACCTCTAAAGTGCCCGAATTTTCGCCCGCGGAAATTAAGCTGCAATACAGGTCGTCAAAGTACTTATCGTGCTTGCTCATCGAGAGTGCCACTGGAGCGCCGCCCGACACATCATTTCGTATTTGCCTGATGAGGTCTTTCATAGGGGCTTTATCGGTGCCCTCCATGACGATATCTATTCCTTGCACCATCGGTACACCGGCCTTGCTCATGGTCGCTAGTTGACGCGTGAAGACTGCGATATCAGCGGGCTTGATGGCCTGACCAAAGCTAAACAGCGGCTGTGGCTTCTTTCTGACCCTCTTTGCCTTGATGCCTTGGCGCCTAAGCTGGGCTTTAGCAATGGTGACACTCGGTGCGTTTATTTCACCCTGCGCACTTCTGCCGGTACGGTCGCTGCCAGACCAGACAAATGTAATCTCACTGCCCGCCATCGATGCCCCCCCCTGCAAGCTAGATTTCCCCTAGACCCAATTTATTGCCTATCAGTCAACAGTGACTCGTGTCACCTCGTCGAGCCCTATAATACCCGCCGCACATTTCTTGAGTGCTGCTGCTCTAAGGCTGTAGAAGCCGGCGTCCCGCGCAGTCTTCTCAAGCGTGGTTGTATTCGCGCCATCCATAATGACCGACGATATCTCTTTGGTTATCGCGACAACCTCATAGATGCCAACTCGCCCGCTGTAGCCTTTGCGACATTGGTTACAACCAACGGGCTTTTTGATGGTGGCATTTGCTAATAACTCGTCAGTGAAGCCAAGTTCACGAAGCGCCTCTGTCGGCACGTTGGTTTCATCCTCAGCGCAATTTTCACAGAGTCGTCTTGCGAGTCGTTGCGCAATGATAAGCGATACTGAGGACGCGATATTGTAGGCCGGTATTCCCATGTTGAGCAGTCGATTGATGGTCTCGGGCGCGCTATTGGTATGCAGCGCGGAGAGGACTAGGTGACCTGTTTGAGCTGCTTTAACCGCGATTTCAGCGGTCTCTAAGTCTCGGATTTCTCCGACCATCAAAATATCCGGATCCTGACGCAAAAATGACCTCAACACTTGTGCAAAGTTCAAGCCCACTTTGGGATTAACGTGAACCTGGTTAACGCCTTCCATGTTGATTTCTACCGGATCTTCCGCGGTAGAAATGTTGCGCTCGGGCTCATTCAGAATGTCGAGCCCCGTGTAGAGCGATACCGTTTTCCCAGAACCGGTTGGCCCAGTCACCAGGATCATGCCTTGAGGTTTTTCAAGTGCACTGAGATATAGTGTCTTTTGATCCTCCTCGTATCCCAGCGCATCGATACCCATGCGAGCCGAGTTAGGATCCAGAATTCGCAATACAATTTTCTCCCCGAATAGTGTGGGGAGCGTGCTGACTCGAAAATCGATCGATCGATTCTTTGATAGCTTCAGTTGAATTCGACCATCTTGAGGGGCGCGGCGCTCGGAGATGTCTAAACGGGCCATGACCTTTAGGCGGGCCGCAAGGCGGGGTGATAAGCCCTTCGGTGGACGCACTACCTCACGCAAAATGCCGTCCGAGCGTATTCTAATTCGGTACTCCTTTTCGTATGGCTCGAAATGAATATCGGAGGCCGCCATCTTGATGGCGTCGAATAAAACTTTGTTTACAAACTTTACGATGGGCGCGTCGTCAGCCAGCGAATTAAGATCAAGCTCTTCGGCCTCGTCCTCGACATCCATGTCAGGAAGAAAGTCTTCAGCAGAGGTGAAGTCCTCGATATCGCCATCGAATACTTCATCTTGCTTAGCGATCACATCGTCAATGACTCGGCCAAGTTGCTCGTGATCGACGACGATCGTTTCGGTCGCAATGCCCGTTGCAAACTTAAATTCGTCCACTGCGGGTTTGTTAGTCGGATCCGATAAAGCAATGAAAAGACGATTACCCCGTCTGAATAAAGGTAGCGAACGATGTTTTCGGATTAGGCTTGCCGGTACTAAATGAGTGGCGAACTCTTCGGGCACCATTTGATCAAGATTAAACATGGGTACGCCGTATTCTTCAGAGACAAGGCGGGCTAGCGGCTGACTGGGGACGTGACCTGACTGAACGAGTTCTTCTACTAGGGTGACGCCAGATTCCCTGGCTGTTTTGACAATCTCAGCCGCACTCGCGGCAGACAATAACTGTTCACTGACCAGGCGCTGAGAAAGTCCCCAGTAAGAAATTTGCGCCGTATCAGTCGTTGCTTTAGAGTTCATCGTAAGCGTTTTAACCTGATCGATCGCCG
>CENU01139982.1_pt1 | contig 31623 bp, 24 predicted proteins | sample 361331 | NCBI WGS metagenome assembly CENU01 (sample SAMEA2619766, study PRJEB7988) | marine metagenome | isolation source: saline water (ENVO:00002010), including | reverse complement strand
CAGCCAAACCAACGCCGTCCAGTACCGACACTGGGCGCTCGCCGGAAGCCCCACCTGCGGTGCAAAGCGCCCCGCCGCCCCGCCAGCGCCTGCGGCCTAAAGTAGAGGTTCCCGCCGTAGGCTAAAGCCCGTCGCATCCTGATCGACCCGCGCAACACACGACCCTTGTCCTCGTCTTCTTTAAAAACCCATCAGGCGGTCACCCAGAAGACCTCCGGACTGCGCCGCTATCAGGACGTGATGGTGGGGTCACGCAGCATCGGGGCCACTCTTTACTTCGAATGGTGCTCCTGGCTTGCACCGATTCCGGGGGCTCTGGGCCTGATGTTGAGAAAGCTTTTCTGGCCGCGTCTGTTTGGACAATGCGGTTCCGGGGTGATGTTTGGTGTGAACATGATTCTCAGGCATCCCGGGCGGATTCGTCTCGGCAATAATGTCGTGTTAAGCGAAGGCGTGCTACTGGATGCCAGAAGCCCGACAAACGAAACAGCGATCCACATTAGCGACGATGTCATTCTCGCAAATAACACCATGGTTTCGTGCAAGGAAGGCTCGGTAACGATCGGTAGCCGGACGGGCGTCGGCGCCTACACTATCATCCAATCTGTTCAGAACTGTCCTGTAACGATCGGCGAAGATGCCGCACTGGGGCCAAGATGCTATCTCGTGGGTGGAGGCAACTATCAAACTGACCGGTCAGATATCCCTATCGCCCAACAAGGGATGCGTCCTAGCGATGGTTGCAGCATCGGTAACGGCGTATGGTTAGGCGCCAATGTTTCCGTGCTGGATGGCGCCTGTCTCGGCGAAGGCAGCATCGCCGCAGCAGGGGCTGTCGTCGTTAAACCGGTCGCGCCACGGGAGATCGTTGGTGGCGTGCCGGCGCGCACCATCAGCCGGCGCGGCTAATACTGAAACCCGCCTAAGCCGCGTTCCCGCATGCAGAAAAAGACCCTTTTTTTGCTACTGAAAATCTCGCTTTCCGTCGCACTGATCTTTTGGATGACGCACGACATAGCCTTGGGCTCGGTCTTCGCGGTCATCTCAGAGTCCAGCACCTCCTTACTGACACTCGCCTTTAGTCTCTTTTTTGTCGGCTATGTGATTACTGCCTTTCGCTGGCGCACCTTGATCCGGGTGCAAGGCGGCGATGCGCCCATCTTTTTCCTGGTGCGCTCATTTATGGTCGCTCTTTTTTTCAACAACTTTCTGCCATCTACCGTGGGCGGGGATGTGGTTCGGATGTACGACTCGTGGCGCCTGGGCAACAGCAAGTCGGATGCAGTCACCGTGGTGCTGGTGGACCGCTTTCTCGGGGTGATTGTGCTGCTGTGGTTTGCGTTGCTTGCATTGATCTTCGATGAGGCGGTCGCTGGCGCGGTGCCGTTTATTGGGGTCTGGGTGGCGGCAAGTCTTGCCGGAATAGGTATCACCACCTGGCTGATTCTGAAAATCCCCGTATCGACCACGCAGATACTCTCTTCAGCCAAGAGCAGCGGGGTTGCCCGAATTGGCCGGATACTGGAGAAGGTGCATCGCTCTTTTCAGGCCTATCGCCATGCGCGATCAGCCGTACTGAGCGCCTTAATCCTGTCAGTGCTACTTCAGATCAATGTAGTTGGTTGCTTTATCTTGATCGCGCGATCCATCGGCATTGAGGTACCGGTCGAATCGATGTTCTTAATTATCCCGGTCGCTCTCTTCATCATGATGTTGCCGATCTCCATCAATGCCATCGGGGTTCGGGAGACAGTATTTGTATTTCTTTTTTCCCTTTATGGGATCGAGAACTTTCAGGCTCTGGCTTTTGCGTGGTTGGCTTATGGTTTAACGTTGTCGCAGGGCATTCTCGGGGGAATCGTGTTTGCGCTTCGAAAAGAGCGCCGAGTTGCGTAACAGCACCTTACCGGACTTCTCTGCAAGAAAATCGGGGCAGCTCGCACTTAAAGAGTCCGGCCAAGATCCCGTATAGCACTTGAAACTTGTTATTGATCTCACTAAGGTTGGTTTCCTGGAAAAGACGGCTTCTTCCGCGATCATCCGCAGGAAGTCTCGTCCCCGCATGTATCGACGTCATGAAACACCTTTTCATTTCAAAAATAATAGGCGTACTGCTTGCTCTTGGCGTTACTGCTACCGGAGCCAGCCCTGATGTCGAGTCAGGCGAATACCTGAACCAGCCCTATCTTGCTGGTATCAAGGTCGTGCCCGCGTGGAACGCTGGTCTTCTCGGCGCAGGTGTGGTCGTCGCAGACCTTGACTCAGGGATTCGTGCAACCCATGTCGATCTGGTGGGAAAAATTGCACCGGGAGGTTATGACTTTGTTAACGACGACAACGATCCTTTTGATGATGAAGCGTCGGTCACCCAAGGACACGGTACGGCTTCCGCTGGGATTATCGTCGGAAACTGGAATGGTGTTGGAGTAGGTGGTATTGCACCGAGCGCCCGGGTATTGCCGGTCAAGATAACTGATGACAAAAACGAAACCACTGGGAACCTGATCAGTCAGGGGGTCGACTATGCTGCTGCTAACCCGAGTGTCAGGATCATTCTGCTCGAGACAGTGGGTACATCAACCTCCACGGAAGAGTTTGATTCATTCCAGTCCGCAGTGGCCAAAGGGAAGCTTATCATCGCGCCCGCCGGAAACAGGGGAGAGGCCAGTCCCTTTAGCCCCGCGAGTAGCTTCGACACGTTGGGTGGTGCAGGGTTGATCGTGGGCTCTCATGATGGCGCGGGCAACCGATCGTTTTTCAGTAACGGTGCACAAGGCCATGAGACCAACTTTATTACCGCCCCGGGAGAGAAAATTTTGGCGGCGGGCAACCTGAGCGATGACGCCTATTTCCGGGTTACGGGGACCTCGATGGCTGCGCCGCAGGTAGCCGCAGCCGCCGCGCTAATCTGGAGCCACTCTCCGGGGCTCACCGCCACGCAGGTCGCTCAGATTCTGAGAACCACCGCGACCGATATCGGCCCAGCCGGAATTGACAGCCAGACTGGAGTCGGAGCACTTAATATCGAAGCCGCTCTTGCACCAATCGGCATCATCACGGCTCCTGTCGAGGAGGAAGAATCAGACGATAGCGATGCTTCGACGGAAGACGGTGACGAGTCGACCTCTGATGACGGTGAATCATCTGGGGACTCGACCGACACAGATAGCAGCGGCTCGGGCAGTGGCGGTTCTGGTGGCGGAGCCGGCGTAGCGCTTGCTGCCCTGGTGGTCGGCGGTGTGGGTTATGCGCTAATCGGGAACAGTTCGGACCTCGATGAGACTCTGGTGCTGGACGAGTTCGGTCGTACCTACGAGCTCGATCTGGAGACCCGCATCAGTGTGCGCAACCCCGGACCGTCGGCCAAGTCTGTGGTTCAGGAACTGGATACCGAGGAAGTTGGCGAGACGCTTATCGAACGAAGCGATTTCAGAGTCAGTACAGTGTATTGGGCCGACCGTCCCCAAGCGCCTTCTTCTTTTGATGACCCCTTAACGAATGAACAAAGCCGTCCCGTCCGGATGCGTATCCAGACGACCCACGAGAGTAACCTGTACACTGCCTTTGGGCTCAATCAGTCACTGGCGCTTTTTGATCAAGGCCTGAGTGCCCAGAGTACGGCTGGACAACTCGTTGGCGGCTTTCGGTCAGACGCATTTTCGAATCCCTTTTTCGGTTTCACTGCCAAGGGGTATCACGGCGCCATCGCCTACGCGCCAAAACGCGGTCTGCAATCAGGCGTGTCCTTCGCCTCGGTGGACGACGGGAATCGCTATGGCCTGCAAAGCGATACCTCCTCGGTTCACCTTGGCCTTGTGGGAAAGGCCTTTGGCGTAGGCGCAACACTCGGACTGATGGAAGAGGAAGGCAATCTGCTTGGCGGTGCCTCGGGTGGGGCCTTGAGTGCCTCACACGCCCAAACCTTCTTCACCGTGCTTAGGGGACATCTGGACTTTGCAAAACACTGGTCGCTGATCGGCAAATATACCCATGGACTGACCTTTGCCGATGACTGCGAAAAAAGCCTGCTCAGCAATTTTTCGCAGATCGAGAGCAACAGTTGGGGAATGGGCCTCGCGGGACGGCATGTTTTCAGCCGGGGTGATCAACTGGGCTTCGGAGTGTCGCAGCCACTGAGAACGATTGATGGCGATGTGGAAGTCAGCACGCCCTATTGGGACCCCATGCGCGCAAGGGTCGGTTTCAATTCAACACGCACCAGCCTCGTTCCTAATGGTCTTGAAACCAGTCTCGAGTTCTTCTATCGCAAACCAATTGGTAAGCGCGCCCAGTTCATTACCTACATGGTCCTGCGCGACGAACCCTTGCACCGGGCAGAACGCGGGGCGCAGGCCAGCGTCATTGGCGTCGTGCGTTGGCGCTTCGGGTCTCGCTGACACGACTTCAGGATACCTGTTACCCTTGCGCGTGACCCGGATGCGGCACGCGGGCCGGCGCCATCGGTAGACAACATTGGTAAACCTCCATCCTGATTACTCCGCCAAGAAAGGCGCCTTGCTGGTTTTTTTCGCCTTTCTTGTCTATTACCTCGCAACCGCCATTGCTCTACCGTACGGCGCTGGGCCCGACTACGATGCCCACTTCGATGGCGCCCGCTTTATCTACACCGAGGGCCGACTTGCTATCCTGCCCGAGGACGCTCCAAAACTGCACATAACGGCCTACGGCTCCACCCGGGCATTGCGTCCGCCGTTGTCGTATCTCGTCGCTGCAGGAGCGGCGCGCTTACTCTCTTGGACCGAGATCGAACTGCGGATACTGTTTCGCGCAGGCTCGGCTCTGCTGTGCGCTCTGACTTTGGGCTTGATCTTCGCGGCGCTACACCGGTACCTCAACAACCGGTGGTTAGCGGTGGGCGGTGTGCTGCTCATCGGCCTACTGCCACAGTTTGTTTTTATCGCCTCCCATCTGAATGACGACAGTGCAGCTATCTTCTCGGTTACGTTCCTGACCTATTGCCTGATTCGTCTACTGCGCGGACCCGTTGATCCAACGCTCGCATTACTGACCGGAACCGCCATCGGCCTTGTCCTGTTGTCCAAGTTCACGGCATGGGTGTTCCTGCCCATTGCTGGGCTTGTGCTTTTACTGTTTGCACGACCCTCGGCAGGACAATGGCTTCTCTCCATCATGCTGGTGGGTGTCGGGATCATGCTGGGAGGGGGTTGGTGGATCGGCTTCAATATCTGGCACTACGGCTGGAACGATCCGCTGCTATTCAACATCGGGAAAACCATCAGCACACAGTATCTATCGGTAGATCCAGGCCATATACGCAGTTTCGCCAAGGAGGGGGTTTCCCTCGCTGATCTGATCCTACGAAATTACGACCACTTTCTCGACGAGACGCTTGTTGCTTCTATTGGTAACTTGGACTGGCTGCGTCTTCGGCTGGGGCTCCCACAATACCTGCTCTATACCACGGCGCTCATGGTTGGTTCCGTATATGTTCCGGTACGCTGGATAGGTGTTTTGCTCGCCACTGTCCGAGGCGCACGAGCGGGCGATTTGAAAAGGCTGTTATTTGAGAGCCTTCTTTTCCTGGCCATCGTCCTTCAATTCGCTGCCTATACACTTTACGAGTGGAGCAAAGAAATTCAAATCCAGGGGAAATACCTGCTACCGATCCTCATATGCCCCATCCTGCTCTTCTTGGCCTGCGTCGAAAAAATAAACGCTTCACGGGTATTCAGGCGATGGCGTCCCTTGTTAGTGTTCGGCTCAACCCTTGGAGCAGTCCGTATCCCCATACTTCCGGTAATCGCGATAGGTATCGTTTTCGCGGTTCATATCGACGGGCTACGGCGGTTTGTTATTCCTTATTACGATCCTCCGGCTAAAGTGTTGGGTTTAGGAGAGAGCTTTCGGCACCTAGACCTAACAACGGCAACGTCGATTCTGGACACAGAAAATATTGAACTAAGCATCGACGAGAGCGGCTGGCATATTCGGACAACGAGCAACGACGGGCAGATTTATTTCACCCCATCCGTTTGTAAATATTTTCAAACGAATAATCTTCTCAAGATCAACATGCACAGTGACGGTCCGGGAATTTTGCAGTTCTTCTGGTCCGATGGCGGTCGCTTCGTTGACCAGCTGGGCCTATCGTCGATGACGACCAGTTTTGAGTCAGGGGAAAACTCACTTGTGTTACCAGTGGGCATTGGTGACTGTAAACGGCTTCGCCTCGATCCCACTAACGTAAGCGGCCAGAGTATCCTGCTGCGTTCGTTCTCTATAGCGCCACTAACAATTACTCGCTGGCCATATTATTTTCGTATTTTCAGTTCCAGCACCGATTCACGTTAATTCCCGAGAGCCCTCGCGAAGTGATCTAGTCTGTATAAATATCGGGCCAGTTGTCGTTGCCGCTGTGGAATGTCAACCGTTGCACCTGATCGGCAGGCGCTCCGACTTGCCAAAGGAAAATCTCATAATCGGCAACATCGTGCTCATGACCACCGGCGCTGGCTCCTAGCACGAGATACCGTCCCCCCCGATTTAGTTTGGGAAAATACTCATGGCTGTATGGTGCGGGAAGGTCGAGCCATGGCTCAACCATGTCCTTACCCGGGATCTGTCGATACAGTCGGTTCTCCATCAATCCACCACGATCGACCCAATAGACAAACCGCCCTCGCGGAGACCAGGTGATTTGACAGCCCCCTCCGATCGATATCGTCGTTCCGTTGGAGTAATTGATCACGGTCTTTCGTTGGGTCCCGCGCCAGGTTGATGCCAACCCTTCGGTTTCAGCGTTGAATGAAGGTGTCTGCAACTCCACCCCAGCCGGAATACCTCCTACACCGGAGCGAAGTAGCACGCGCTCTTTGCCACTAGATAACTCATACTCAACGAACGCCGATCCACGGCGCTGGAAATAGACATGTTGGCCATCTGTAGACCAACTGGGAGTACCTGCGTACTCGGCAAGCAAGCGTTCCTGACCACTATCGAGATTCAACAAATAGGTGTCCCAATTGACCGGGTCACGCAACGATACCCAAGGCTGCCTTGAGCGCATGAAAACAATGGACCTTCCGTCAGGAGAAATTCGCGGGAATGTTTCGGTATGGGGATGATCCGTCAGCCGGCTGATATGCCGACCCTGAAGATGCATCCTGAGGATGTCGTGATTGCCATACCGGTTTGAACTCCAGACAACCCAGCCATCTAGCCCGTCCGGCGGGGTTGCCGCGGCGTCCTGAGACACCGTGATTCCCCCGGCGGGGGGCGCTACGAGGGACCGCACAGAGCGAACCCGATCCAGCTGGTAAACCAGCAACCCTCCTGCCAACACCAGGGTCAGCGCTGCGGCCCCGATGTAGCTCCATCTCCCGTGCGATGGTGCGGACACGCTAGCGTTTTCACTGCGTCGGCGATCTCTCCTGCCGGGACTGATGAGAAAAAACACCACGAGACAGATTCCGCCGATAGCGTAGTCCAGTATTTGGCTAACTATATGTACTGTTAGCAGCACCAACAGGGCCAGAGCCAGGGGGTATCCCAACAGACCCAAGGCCGCTGCACCGCCTGCTTCATAAGCCCCGAAACCCATCAAGGTCGGTATCGGCAGACTGGCGCCCACTTCCGATGCCACCAGCGCCGCAACAACATCGGTCACGACCGCATCAATATCCTGTACCCCGGGACCCGAGACGACAGCATAAAAAAGAAGTGTGAGACCACTGTATTTGAGAAAGCGGATCACCACGGTAATAGCAAGCGCCCTTCCCAAGGTCCCGCCATGCCGTGACCGGTTTAGGGCGTCGGCGATATCCAACAAGAAAGCGACGGCTCGATGTAACCGCGGCCTGTTGGTGCCTATGCTTCGGCACCACCTCGCCATTAGCCGAAACCCTGGCCACAGAACGAGCGCAACCACCATACTTAACGTGGTCAATAGCACTGCGGCCGGGAACGAACCCTCGCGCAGGGCGGGTCCGGTCAGCGGCACCAGCGCCACTCCCAAAAGCAAAGGAACGAGTACCACGATATCGAGCAGCAAACTAAGCGCTACCGCAGCGAGGCCCGAGGCGGCGGGAGTAGCACAGGCCCTTTTCAGTAAGCCCACAAAGACTAACTCGCCGATCCTGGCGGGCAGCAGATCCACCACCATGTTGCGCACTGCTGTTACCACGAGCAAAGGACCAAAGTCTGTTTTCGGGGCATCGGGTCGCGTATCGAGCAGCAAGCGGTAGCGTACGGTGCGGGCGAGAGTGTTCGCGAGCACGATCAGCGTGTACCCCAGCAGTACGCCTGGCGAGATGGCCTTCAGCAACTCAAGAACCATCGCCAGATTCACCTCGGTGCCGGTGCGCTCCACCAGGTACATCAGGCCAGCCATCAGGAACAATGAAGAAGCAAGCCCTGTCATCAGACGCGGAAGACTTTGTCTGATAACCATTGCGGACTGTTGCCTCATCATCTGATTATCCCATGCACCAGGGTGCGCCAAAGACCGTACAATCTGTCTGTCCCGAGCACGGTGTTGCGTCTGAGTCTGTGGCCTCGGGAGACGCATAAGCCCAATCAACTGACGATCTCACCACAACATGTGCGGAATTGCGGGAATCCTGAGTCCAGACCCTGATCAGCGTGCGCTCATTGAGTCCATGGCCCATTCACTCGTGCACCGGGGGCCGGATGACATGGGGTTTTTCCGACATGGTCCCATGGCGATGGCACAGACCCGCCTCAGCATCATCGATCTTGCGACAGGTCACCAGCCGATCCTGAATGAAGACGATTCCCTCGTGCTGGTGTGCAACGGAGAGATCTACAACAGCCCGTCTCTCCGTAAAGAGCTTTCGGAAAAAGGTCACCGCTTCCGCACGGCCACGGATGTGGAAGTCATCCTTCATCTTTACGAGGAGCATGGCGATGACTGCGTCAAGCATCTGCAAGGCATGTTTGCCTTTGCGCTCTGGGATCGGGCGCGCGAGCGACTGCTGCTCGCTCGTGACCATATGGGCCAAAAGCCTCTGTTCTTCAGTAACGTATCAGGCGCCTTTACTTTCGCTTCCGAGGTCAAGGGTCTGCTTGCCTCTAAACTCATTGAGCCGCAGATGGAACTCGAAGGACTGTGGCACTACATGTCGCTGCGCTTCATGCCTGATGGGTTCACATTCTTCAAGGATATTCACAAACTGCCTGCGGGCAGCCTTCTGGTATTTGAAAACCAGACGGTCAAAGTAGATCGCTACTGGGATATCGACTTCCTAAAAAAGCACCCCGGCTCAGAAAGGGAGATCGAAGAAGGGCTGCATCAGACCCTGAGGGAGACCGTGGAGTCACATATGCTGAGCGACGTGCCGGTCGGCGCCTTCCTGTCAGGCGGTATCGATTCCGGAACGGTCTCGGCAATGATGGCAACGCTTCAGGATCAGCCGGTTCCGGTCTTTTCCATCGGCGTTAAAGAACAGTCTTTCAATGAACTGCCCTACGCACGGATGGTTGCTGAGCGCTACGGGATGGAGGCGCATGAGGAAATAGTCGAGTCAGACATGATCCACAAGATCCCGGCCATGATTCATCATATGGATGAACCGTCTGATCCTTTTGGTGTCGGCGTTTATCTCGTTGCCCAGCTTGCGCGGCGTACCGTCAAAGTCGCTCTTTCCGGCGACGGCGGTGACGAAAGTTTCGCTGGTTACGACCGTTTCGCCGGGCAGCGGCTGGCCGACTATTACGCGGTGATGCCGCGCTGGCTGCGTCAAAATGTCATGTCGCGCCTGATTCGACTGATCCCCGACACCTTCCAGTACAAGACCATCGCACAAAAAGCGCGCTGGCTAAATGAGATGTCCCTGCGCGACCGGGGAGACCGTTATGCGCACAGTATGAGCTTTCTGCGTTTCACGGATGATGCAAAACGTTCGCTCTTTACCGAAAAGGCCCAGGCCACATTCGATGCACAGGACTCGCGGGAAAAAATCCTCGCCCACTTTGACGCACACAATGTCAACGAACTAGTTGACCGGATGCTCTATACCGATCTCATGACTCGGATGCCCGACCATCTGCTCGTGATCGCCGATCGCATGTGCATGGCCCATTCACTGGAAAACCGTTCTCCCCTGGTGGATCACAGACTGGTTGAGTATGCTGCGGGCATTCCGGGCAACATGAAGCTCAAGGGTATGAAACTGAAACATATCCTGCGGTCGGTCTCCTCAAGATATCTGCCCAAAGAACTGGTTTATCGGGAGAAACAGGGCTTCGGTTTTCCCATTGCGCTCTGGCTTCGCAATGACCTCAGCCATTTTTTAAGGAATCTTTTTGCCGAGTCGCGCTTTATCCAAGCGGGAATATTTGACGCCGCCGCGATTCAAACGCTGCTCGATGAGCACCTCAGCGGCAAAGCCGATCACAACTTTAGGTTGTGGATCTTGCTCAACCTGGAGCTGTGGCACCGGATGTATTTTGAGAACCTGTCTGTGGACGGCATGCGGGAGCTGACGGATCGGATGCAGCATCATTAAGCATTGGTGTCTGCTGCCATGTAGGTGGAAGCGAAAATGATCAGGACGATCACCCCCGACTCACTCGATCAGCAAATCTACTCGGAGACTCTCCGAGCGAAAGCTCATTCATAAATTCTGTAGACCAGCACGCGGTCGCCTGATTCCCTCGAAAAAACCTTTACCGGCGACTTCCCCAGCGCCTCGGAGAATAAATCCTCTCTCGCTTTGTCGTCGCGAGTCAGGCGTAACGCTAAATACGAGCCTTTCGTCCACCATTTCCATTCTGTCAGACCCAGCTGGAGCCGTGCATATCGGTGTTCTATATATTCAAGATCCCCGTGCCTCCCAGCGTAGTATGCTAAGCGTCGATCGTTCGTTACGAGGGATTGCGGCATAGTCGCCCGATCTTTCAGCCATAACCCAGCATCTTTAATTGCACTTGCCCGAGTCGCGTTATCTAGGCCGCTGATACTCTCACCCCCGGCCCACAACAATAAGACCACCGTCAGTACGCGTGCGGGTGTTTTGAGCTCGTGCCATCGAATCGCCTGGGCTACGCGCTCAAGCGCGAAGGGGATCAGGATCAGGATGGTAACGGCAAGCGCCAACGGGTAACGCGTGGCTAGAAATAGCTTGATGACCGCAAAGACGAGCAATATCGCGAGGTGCATCCCAACCAGTGTCAGCCAGATCCGGTTCAGGGGTTTGCGTGGGAAACGCACGCCGACCGCAAGCCCCCCGAAGGCCAGTAACACCCACGGGATGGTGAGCTGCGAGAAAGTAGCCGACAACAAAATCATGATCACGGCAAAAACAAACAGGGTCCAGGCATATTCGGCGGCATAGGTCCCTAAAAACTCCGTTCGCAGCACCGCAATTTTGTGAGACACACTGCTTGTTATCTCATGCCATGCCGTACCGATCACGTCCAGCGGCGAACTGGCCGCAACATTTGCGACAGCACCACCGCCCGGTGCAATCAGCCACCAGCCCAATACCAATGCCAGCACCGCCGCCGCCATCACGGTCAGCACCAGGCGTGTCCAGGGAGAACCGCCATTTTCACCCCGGGCAGTCATGATCAGAAGCGGTGCCGACAGCAGAAATACTGCGCCTTCGATCCGAAAAATACTGGCGACCAAAAGCGCTGACACCACGAAGACCGAATAACGCCACCTCCAAACCTGGACGGACTTTGCCAAAAAAAATAGTGCCAGAAGATAAAACGCAAGATATCCCGCGTCGCGAATGATAAAGGCTCGATACTCATTAAAAGCAGGATGCAGCACGGCAACCAGTGCCGCTAACGCCGTCAATCGCTGGGAGGTCCCGCCAAAGGCCCGCACCACGCCTACGAACAGCAACGAGGACAAGGTGAAGAAAAAGGTGTTGAGCAACTGGCCGGCCGTCTCATAACTGGTACCGAGCGCTGTGCCTGTCGCCCACATCAAAAAGGAGAAGAAGGGCCATTGGTGCACCGCAAATGCGCCTGCCCAGTTCCAGGCGGCGAATTGCTCTGCCGCGCGGATATATTCCACCCCATCGTTATTAATGACGTCGTCAATATGAATGCACCAGGCCGAGGCGATCACGCTCGCCACTGCGCACAAGATCAGCGTGACATAAACAAAGGTCGGGTTGGCCGGTCTGTCGGACAGCAGATTCATAAACACAAACAAATGATCACGGCAGCAGCGTTTCCGCCGAGAAAAGATCGGCGGTCTGCTCACGCTCGCGGACCACGTAAAGTTGATCACCATCCACCATTACCTCAGCCGGGCGCGGTCGGGTGTTGTAGTTGGATGCCATGACGAAACCGTAAGCTCCCACCGAACGGACCACAACCAGATCGCCCGGCGCGACCGCTAACTGGCGGTCGCGGGCAATGAAATCACCCGTCTCACAGACCGGTCCCACAACATCGCATGTCAGCATCTTGCGGTCCGGGCCACGATCTGCCCGGACTACCTCATGCCAGGCCTGATACAAAGCCGGACGCAGCAGATCATTCATTGCGGCATCGACGATCACAAAATCTTTTTCGGGCCCGGACTTGATGTACTCCACAGAACTCAGCAGCACGCCCGCATTTCCTGCAATCGCGCGGCCCGGCTCCAGTGTCACGGCGAGATCGCAGTTTCGACGCTTGAGGATAGCGAGAATCGCCTGCACATAGTCTTTCGGATCAGGTGGCGTCTCGTCGGAATACCGGATACCCACTCCGCCGCCCAGATCCAGATGTGACAACCTGATGTCGTCCTGGGCAAGGGTATCCACCACATCGAGGACTCTTTCCACGGCATCGCAAAAAGGGGCAATCTCGGTCAGCTGCGAGCCGATGTGGCAGCCGATCCCGACGACCTCAATCCCCGCCATCGCACTGGCTTTTCGGTAAAGTTCTGGCGCGTCCGCTGCCGGCACCCCGAACTTGTTCTCTCGAAGACCGGTGGCGATATACGGGTGAGTGTTTGGATCCACATCGGGGTTGATCCGAATACCGATTGGCGCTTTGTGGCCAAGGGAGAGGGCAACCGCATTCACCCGTTCAAGTTCTTCCCCGGACTCAATGCTCAGAATCCGGACGCCGGCCGTCAGGGCCTTTGCGATTTCATCGCTAGACTTGCCGACCCCTGAGAAAACCACATTGCTGGCACGACCGCCGGCGGCAAGGACCCGAGCCAACTCTCCTCCGGAGACAATATCGAAACCCGCGCCAAGACGCTCGAGCACCTGAAGGACGGCGAGATTGCCGTTTGCCTTGACAGCGAAACAGATATGATGCGGCCAGTCACCAAAGGCCTCGTCGAACACCCGATAATGGCGTTCCAGGGTGGCGTGCGAGTAGACATAACACGGCGTCCCGACACGCTCGGCGATGGCCGAAAGCGGGACCTCCTCTGCGTACAGCCGATCCTGTCGATATCCGAAGTGATCCACGTTCGGATTAACTGTCGCTGTCTTCGGACTCTTCTGAGGCGGGCGTTTCAGGAAGATACAGCGGGCCTTTCTGGCCGCAGCCTGCGCTCAGCACGCTAGCGCCCAGCGCAAGCGCCACCAGGGCGAGTGCGGCCGCCTGTCGAACTCGGCTCAGCTTAAGAAATACCATCTCAGTCACCGTTCTGCCAAAACCTGCCTGGCCTGCGCGGCGGCCAGGCGCACCTGGTCAGGAGCCGTTCCGCCGATGTGATTCCGTGAGTGCAGCGACCCTTCCAGCGTCAGGATCTCAAACACGTCTTCGTTGATTCGATCACTCACACCCCGCAGTTCTTCAAGCGACAAGGCATCAAGTTCGCGGCCTGATGACTCGGCAAGGTGTACCGCTGTTCCCACGAGTTCGTGCGCATCACGAAAAGCCAATCCTCCGCGCACCAGATAGTCCGCAAGATCTGTTGCTGTCGCATGCCCGCGGCTCGCAGCATTTCGCATCCGTTCTCGGTCAAAGATCATATTCGGCACCATGGCAGCCAGTACCCCCAAACAGGCATGGGCGTTGTCAAAACTGTCAAAAAGCGGCTGCTTGTCTTCCTGATTGTCCCGATTGTAAGCGAGCGGCTGCCCCTTCATCAGCACCAACAATGCGGTCAGGTTTCCCACGGCCCGGCCGCTCCTGCCGCGCACCAGTTCTGCCACATCAGGGTTTTTCTTCTGCGGCATGATGCTGGATCCGGTGCAGAAGGGATCTCCCAGATCCACGAACCCAAAATGCTGAGACGCCCACAACACCAGTTCTTCGGCCATCCGGGAAAGGTGCACCATCATCAGCGCAACCGCTCCGCAGAATTCGAGGATGAAATCCCTGTCCGACACAGCGTCCAGGGAGTTGCTGCAAACACCCTCAAAGCCCAGGGTAGCGGCGGTCATGTTCCGGTCGACGGGAAACCCGGTGCCGGCTAGCGCGGCAACACCCAGCGGGGACAGATTGACCCGTTTGCGGCAATCGCCAAAACGCTGCCAGTCTCTTTCCAGCATGGCGTTCCAGGCGAGCAGGTGATGACCGCAGGTCACAGGTTGGGCACTCTGCATATGGGTCATCCCCGGCATGACCGAGTCAGCTTCCGCCTCGGCAAGGTCAACGAGCGCATACTGCAGCGCGGTGAGATCGGCCTGCAGCTGATCAATTGCGTCGCGGGTAAAGAGCCGCATATCCGTGGCGACCTGGTCATTGCGCGAACGAGCAGTGTGCAGTTTCTTGCCGGGCTCGCCGGCGATTTCAGTGAGCCGCGCCTCGATATTCATATGCACATCTTCGAGCGCTGCGCTCCACACAAAGCGATCGTCCGCGATCTCCTGTGAGATGGTCTCGAGGCCATCGATGATTGTGTTGCAATCCGCTTCGCTGATGATTCCACAGGACTTCAACATCAGGGCATGCGCCCGCGAACCAGCGATGTCGTATTCCGCGAGCCGGCGGTCAAAATGTTCTGAGGCGGTAAAGGCCTCCACGGTCGTGTCGGTCCTGCCGCTAAAGCGCCCGCCCCAAAGTTTGTCGGTTGCCATAGTGGTCTCCGGAGCCGCTACCTGAACACAGGCGGGCTGGTGTACCGGCGAAGTGCGGCCGGATACAGGTGGATCGCGCTATTGCAGCGCCGACATGTAGACCGAAAGCGCATGGATCTGCTGCGCCGACAGCCGGTGGGCGATCGGGCCCATGATCTTGCCGGCGCGCTCACCAGACTTGAACGCCAGCAGTTGGCCCTCCAGATACTCGGGCCACTGGCCTGCGACCCTCGGGTAGTTCGAGGGTATACCATGCCCCGCCGGACCATGGCACGCCATGCATGCCGGCACTGCAAGCTCGGCCGAACCGCCCCGATAGAGGGATTCGCCCTCGCTGGCGAGCGCAAGCTGATCTTCGCTGATACTTCGCGGCGCGATTGTCTGAGACGCATACCACGCGTCAAGATCGGCCATGTCCTCGGCACTCAGCGGCTGCGCCAGCCCCATCATGATGGCGTTGGCCCGCTTGCCTGATTTGAAGGCAGCCAGTTGTCCGGCGATATATCCCGGAACCTGTCCTGCCAGCGACGGGAAGCCTGAATTGGCACTGTTACCATCCGCCCCATGACAGGCCACACAAGCCTGCGCCTTCGCCTCGCCCGCGGCGGGATCACCGGCAATCCCTTGAGCTGAGACACCAGTCATTAAAATGGTCGTGATGATGGATACCCACCGATTCATTAAACTGCTCCTGTTGTTAACGCGCCCGCTGACCGGGGCCACCTGCGCCTGCCAGGCCTGTACGCCTGTGCGGAATTCAGTCGCAGGCCTGCATCGGGACCCGTGCTGCCTGTGACCAGACGAAAAAGCAATTATACCCTGTGACTTCAACCACCTGCGAACCTCAACTGCTGCGACAGGCCGAGTATTACTGTGCTGCACACCATCCGCGTGACTGGATGGACGATACTGGCGCAGAGGTGGCATTCGCGGGGAGATCCAACGTTGGCAAATCCAGCGCGATCAATGCCATTACGTCGCGCAAAGCCTTGGCACGCACCAGCAAAACCCCGGGCCGGACCCAGCAGATCATCTTTTTTCGCCTGGATGATCATTTCCGCCTGGTGGACTTGCCCGGCTACGGCTACGCCAAAGTCCCGGCAGCCCTGCAACAACACTGGGAAAAAACCGTTCAGCGTTACCTGGAAGAGCGGAAGACCCTGCGGGCACTGATTCTGCCCGTTGACTGCCGCCGCGAACCTACCGCGCCGGACCGCAAGTTGATCGAATGGTGTGCGACTGCTGACCTGCCAATCCATATCCTGCTGACCAAGTGCGACAAGCTGGGCCGCGGCAAGAGACTGCAGGCGTTGCGCGATGCCAATAAGTTTTTACAAGGCATGCCGCTCGTCACCACTCAGCTTTTCTCGGCCACCCAAAGCATCGGCGTCGATGAAGCGCGCGAGCGCATCGCTGAACTGCTTTCTCAGAAGGCGTAAATCCCGCCCGTCAGCTGTGTGCCTGCGCCCAGTTGATACCGCTACCGACGTCCACTTTCAGCGGCACAGCGAGCTGCGCCACCGAGGACATCATCTGGGCCAACGCCTCCGATACGCGATCCGTCTCTGACTCGGGCACTTCCAGAACCAACTCATCGTGCACCTGCATGATGATGCGGGCACCGCACTGATCGTCAGTCAGCCACTTGTCCACAGCCAGCATCGCAATTTTGATGAGATCCGCTGCCGTTCCCTGCATCGGCGCATTGATTGCAGCACGCTCTGCCGCCTGCCTGCGCGCGTGGTTACTGGAACTGATATCGGCCAGAAAAAGACGGCGGCCAAACACCGTTTCCACGAAACGCTGTTCCCGCACCTGGGCCCTGATCTCGTCCATAAACGTACGGACACCGGGATATCGCTCGAAATAAAGATCGATATATTCCTGCGCCTGACCGCGCTCAATGCCCAACTGACGCGCGAGGCCAAAGGCAGACATGCCGTAAATCAGTCCGAAATTGATAGCCTTGGCGCTGCGCCGCTGGTCACCTGAAACCTCCTCGACCGGCGTGCCAAAAACTTCCGCAGCTGTCGCGCGGTGTACATCCTCTCCTTTTTCAAAAGCGCCCAGTAGGCCTTCATCAGCGGACAGGTGGGCCATTATCCGCAGTTCGATCTGGGAATAATCCGCCGCAACGAGCTGGCTCCCTGGCGCGGGAACAAAGGCTTCGCGGATGCGCCTGCCCTCTGCCGTGCGGATGGGGATGTTCTGCAGGTTCGGGTCACTGGAGGAGAGGCGTCCGGTGGCCACCGCTGCCTGGTGATAGGAGGTATGCACCCGTCCCGTATCGGGATTCACCAGAGCAGGCAGTTTCTCGGTATAAGTGGATCGGAGTTTGCTCAAACCCCGGTGCTCCAGAATCAGGCGCGGCAACTCGTGCTCTTCGGCCAACTCTGCCAGGACGCTTTCCGCGGTCGACGGCTGCCCCTTGGGTGTCTTGGCCAGCACCGGCAATTCCATTTTCTCAAACAGGATTTCCTGTATCTGTTTGGGCGAGGCGACATTGAAAACCGAGCCAGCCTCTTCGTACGCCATTGCTTCCAGCTCGGCAATGCGTTCGGCGAGTTCGGCACTCTGCGTAGCCAGCATGTCGCAGTCCACCCGCACACCGGTACGCTCGATCTTCGACAGCACCGGCACCAGAGGCATCTCAATCTGCTCGAACAGGTCGTACTGACCTCGCTCTGTCTGCAGCCGGTCAAACAGCACCTGATGCAGGCGCAGCGTGACCTCGGCATCCTCAGCGGCATAGGGACCAGCGTCCTCAAGGGGCAGTTCGTTGAACGACAGCTGGTTCTTGCCTTTGCCCGCCACCTCTTCAAAAGAAATGGTCTTGTGGCCGAGATACTTGAGCGCAAGCGTATCCATGTCATGGCGCGACCCGGTGCTATCGAGAACATAGGATTCCAGCATCGTGTCAAAACGCATGCCGGCAAGCGTAATGCCGTGGTTGCTGAGCACAGTACAGTCGTACTTAAGGTTCTGACCGACCTTTTCCTGATCCGGATCCTCCAGCAAAGGCCGCAATGCCTCCAGCACTTCTTCACGATTCAGCTGCGAGGGCGCATCAAGGTAATCATGCGCGAGCGGAACATAAGCCCCCTCACCGGGTTTGACCGCAAAGGAGACACCCACAATCCTTGCCCGCATGGCGTCGATGGAAGTGGTCTCGGTATCAAAAGCAAAAAGCGGCGCGTTGGAGAGGCGCTTAAGCCACCGGGAAAAGGATTTCTTATCCAGCACCGTTTCATACTCGGCGCTCGCCGTGGCGCTGTCTTCCTGCGCTTCGTTGAGCCCACCCAGGTCAGCAAGCCAGGTCTTGAACTCAAGCTCGGCGTAGAGCTGGCGCAACGTCTCTTCATCCGGAGCGCCGATCTTTAGATCTTCCGGCCCCTTGTCGAGCGCCACGTCACACTTCACCGTCGCCAACTCGTAAGACAGGGGTATCTGTTCGAGGGAAGCACGCAGGTTCTCCCCTACCTTCCCGGACACCGAATCGGCCTGGGCCAACAATTCATCAAGCGAGCCGTATTCTTGCAACCAGCGTACTGCGGTCTTTGGGCCTACCTTGGGCACGCCGGGGATGTTGTCAGAGGTATCACCGACCAACGCCAGAAAATCCACGATTCGGTCCGGAGGGACGCCGAACTTGGTTTTTACTCCCTCGACGTCATAGACCACGTCCTTCATGCTGTCACACATGCAGACCTTCGCATCCACCAGTTGCGCCAGATCCTTGTCGCCGCTGACGATCACCGTTTCCATCCCGCAGGCGCTGGCCCGGCGGGCGAGCGTGCCGATCACGTCGTCGGCTTCGACATCCGGCACGGATAACAAAGGCAGCCCCATTGCGCCGATGACTGCGTTGACCTTGTCAATCTGCGAGCGCAGTTCATCCGGCATCGACGGGCGGTTCGCCTTGTAAGCGCTGTAAAGTCTGTCCCGAAAAGTTTTTCCAGGCGCATCAAACACCACGGCAAAATACGGCGTCTCGTATTCGCGCATGAGCCGGCGCAGCATGTTGACGATGCCGTAGACCGCGCCGGTGGATTCGCCGCGCGAGTTGGCGAGATTGGGCATGGCATGAAAAGCCCGATACAGATAAGACGATCCGTCAACGAGTACCAATTGTTTCGACATGGCGTTTGGGTTGGATTCCTGAAAGCGCTGTTGTGATGGGGTTGAGTACCTCAAGGCCAGTATACGTTTACTCAAGCGGCTGCGTGCGTCTTGCGTCCGACTCGCGCAGGCGCGATGATTGTTTTGTGTACCGCTGACTTATTGAACTACAACTCCCCCATGAAACCTGCAGACTTTTCGGATAAACGGGCCCCGGCCAACACCAGGTCCGCCAACGCATGGCGCCAGATCGCGACCGTGCTGATACTGGGGTGGCTTTCCGGCTGTGCACAGACGCCAACGGAACCCGTCGCAGATAGCCACATCCGGTTTTACAGCATCAACAGCACGAACCAGCTCACCGAGCTGTCATTGGTGCCCAATCGGGATGAACCCGGCTGTCATGCCATGCCGCTTGACCTTGAGGTGCACCGGGTGGCACAGGTGGGATTTGCTGCCTGTCAGATCTATTCCGAAGAGGACTGTCCCGAGGAAGCAGCGCTGATGATGCGATGGTCAGGCAAGCGATCCCGAAGTGACCCCAACAAAAATGAGCCCACCGTTCGTATCACACCCGGGTCACTCTGGCTGTTTGACGGAAAACGCGAGGCCGAAGTTGGATCCTGGCGCTGCGCCATCGAGGACTGAAACCGAAATCACGATCAGCCTGTCTGGCGACGGGCCAATACCATTCCTTTTAGAAGATTAAGCGCCTCGCCCACCTCAAAGTCGCGATCCTGCAGGCGCTCTGCCTGCACTGCCGCACCGGCTTCATTCTCCGAATCGGTGGATTCATTTTGCAGATGCCCGGCGAGATCCGCCTCGCGGGTACCGGAACGGTTTGGCTGATCGGACAACTGCAACCGCCGGCTCACGATATCCGGCTCGATCCCAGTCGCCTGGATTGAGCGGCCGTTGGGTGTGTAATAGCGGGCCGTGGTAAGTTTCAGCGCCGCCCCGTTATTCATCGGCAATATGGTCTGCACGGACCCCTTGCCAAACGTCTTGGTTCCCAGGATCAGCGCACGGCCATGGTCCTGCAGTGCTCCGGCGACGATCTCGGAAGCCGACGCTGAGCCCCGGTTGACCAAGACAACCATCGGCGCACCTTCCAACACATCGCGCGCTGTGGCGCTAAAGGTGTAATCGGCGTCGGCGGTACGCCCGCGAGTCGACACAATGACGCCCTCGCGCAGAAAAAGATCAGTGACTTCCACAGCGCCATTCAACACCCCACCCGGATTGTTACGAAGATCCAGCACCAGCCCGGACAGTGGCTCGCCGGCGGCTTCCTCAAGCTTTTCGATTTGACGACGAAGTGACGCGCTCGTCCCTGACTGAAACTGACTCACCCGAACGTAACCATAACGGTCTTCGAGCAACTCGCCGCGGGCGCTGTGCAATTGGATGATCGCCCGCTTCAGAGTCACGTCAAAGGGCTGATCAACGCCTTCGCGCACGATAGTCAATGTGATCTCGCTGCCCGGTTCCCCGCGCATCTGCTCCACCGCGCTGTCCAGGGAATTGCCCTTCACCGTCTTGCCATCCAGCCGAATGATGAGGTCTCCGCTCTGAATGCCGGCCCGGTCGGCAGGCGTACCGTCGATCGGCGCCACCACACGAATCACACCCTCCTCCAGGGTAACCTCGATCCCAAGGCCTCCAAATTCTCCGCGTGTGTCGACGTTGATATCGTGGAACGAGCTCGGGTCAAGATAACCCGAGTGCGGATCCAGGCCACCGAGCATTCCGCGAACGGCGTCGCGCAGCAGGGTCGCGTCATCGATAGGCTCAACATAATCTCTTTTGATCATGCTGAATATCTCAGCAAAGAGCCGCAAATCCTCGATCGGCAGAGCGTCTGCTTGCGATCCATCGTAGGCACGCGACACCTGGGTCATCCCCAGAAAAGAAAGAACAATCAAAATGGTGGTGAAGCCTGGGAGTCTGGTCGATTTCATTTACGAAAAATACGGGCTGAAGTTCAAAGGCAAAGCGATCTCTTAAACAGTATACCGTCGAGGCGCGAGCCCCCCGTGACCGTTAAAGCTCCCGTGTTGGAAAAAAGTCCGCGCGTAACCCCTGCACAGAAAGGGATTTTTCGAACATTAGTGTATAATGCTTCGTTAATATTCCATCGATATAAGGTCAAATGACATGGCATATTCCGAGAACCAGATCGACTACTCCGGAAACTCCACCACCAGCATGGAGCAGCTTTTCCTCGCCAATGAAAAGGACCTTTATATCGCCTCGCGCTCACTTAAGGCGATGGGACATCCCCTGCGCCTTAAGATACTATGCATTCTCGCGGAGGGAACCGAAACCAGCGTACAGGACCTCGTGGACCTCGTTGGCACGTCGCAAAGCAATATCTCCCAGCACCTTTCCATCCTGCGCGACAAGGGCATTCTGGCTTCACGAAAAGATGCCAACAAGGTCTATTACCGGATCGGCGACGACAAGATCCTGGCTTTGATGGAGACCATGCGCGAGGCTTTTTGCAGCGCCCACTGATCGGTTGAATCAGCCCGACAGGACAGCAAATGACCGGCTTCCCGTCATTTGCCTGAGGTAGACTACCGCTCCCTTTCCTCTTCCGACCCGTTCTCATGGATCTAGAGTTTGTCACCAGCAACTGGCACCTTTTTGCGGCACTGATCGTCATTTCCCTGCTTATCGGTTTTGATTCAGTCCGTCGCGGTGGCAGCGGCGCCAATCAGGTAAGCGCGGTTCAGTTGCCGCAGTTCGTCAACAAGGAAAATGCGGTCGTGGTCGATGTCTGCGAACCGGATGAGTTCAACAAGGGTCATATCCCCAAAGCCATCAACATCCCGGTGTCGAAGATCAAGGAACAACTGGGGCAACTCGAGAAGTTCCGCACCAAGAATCGACCCATCGTGTTGTCGTGCCGCAGCGGCCAACGGGCGAGCCGGGCCGCCGCGGTGCTTCGTAAAAATGAATTCAAGTCCGTCTACACCCTGAGCGGGGGATTGGCGGCCTGGGAAAAAGAAAATCTGCCGCTGGAGCGGTGACCTTGACGGAAAATCCTATGAACCAAGCTGCAGACACATCCGCAAAATCCAGGTTTCACCTGCATCAGGTGTTCATCAAGGACGCCTCTTTTGAATCCCCCCGCAGTCCCGAGGTGTTCACCTGGAAGGACTACCGTCCCGAAACCGAAATCGACCTCAAAGCCCAGCAGAACGTGATCGATGCAGAACAGCATATCTACGAAGTTACCCTGAAGGCCACCGTCACGGCGCGGCATGAAGATCAAGTGGTGTTTCTGGCAGAAGTACAGCAAGCCGGGATCTTCACGGTAGAAGGCAGCAGTCCGGAGATGCTCGAAATGATGCTGGAGGCCGCCTGCCCCAACGTGCTCTTTCCATTTTTACGTGAGACTGTCGCCGGCCTCATCTCCAAAGGGGGCTTTCCCCAGTTCCTGCTCGGCCCGGTCAATTTCGATGCGATGTACCTGCAGAAAAAAGAGCAGGACGCCGGTCAGGCTGGCAACGGCGAGACCGGGTCAATCATCACGGCGTAGCCCTGCCAGCTGAGCGTCAGGGATTCGCCAGGCCACACCATGACTGCGTTGCCCGGTCCCACCGCTGTCATCGGAGCCGGATCCTGGGGTACCGCCCTGGCTCTGCTCCTCGCGCGCTGCCAACAGGACACCCTGCTGTGGAGCGGTGAGCCCGGTCATGCCCAAGCGATGGCAAGAAGCCAAAGCAACGAGGCCTACCTGCCGGGCATCCCGCTTGAACCACGGATCACGCCTTCGGATAATTTTGAAGAGGCTGCCAACGCAAGCCGCCTGGTTCTCGCGGTGCCCAGTCATGCTTTTCGAGCAGTTCTGACCCAACTCAAGGAGCATCTACCGAGGGACAAACACTGCTATATCTGCTGGGGGACCAAAGGTTTCGAGCCGGATTCCTCGCTGCTGCTGAGCGATGTCTTTGAGGAAGTCATGGACGAGAACGCAGTCCCCGCAGTCGTGTCCGGTCCGAGCTTTGCCGGAGAAGTTGCGCAGGGACTTCCGAGCGCCCTCACCGTGGCCGCGGCAAACGATGCCGATGCTTCTGCCGTAGCGGCGTGGTTTCGCGATGCTCGAACCCGCGTTTACACGAGCACGGATTTACGAGGTGTTCAACTGGGCGGGGCCATCAAGAATGTAACGGCCATTGCCGTCGGAATCAGTGACGGGCTGGGCTTTGGCGCTAATGCGCGGGCGGCACTCATTACCCGCGGACTCACTGAACTGGCCCGACTGGGCGAAGCGCTCGGCGGACGTCCCGAAACCTTCATGGGTCTCACCGGCCTCGGTGACCTGATCCTCACCTGCACGGATGATCAGTCCCGAAACCGGCGCGTGGGACTCGCTATTGGCCGGGGAGAAGATGTCACAACGGCGCTTGAAACCATCGGCCAGGAGGCGGAAGGCCTCAATACGGCACGGGAACTTTTTCGCAAGAGTCAGGCGCTTGATGTCGAGATGCCAATCAGCGAACAGGTCTTCCGAATTGTTTTCGAGAACCTGGATCCAAAGCTCGCCGTCACCGCCCTGCTCTCCCGAGAGGCTCGTCCCGAACGTTAAGCCTGCGCCGTGTGTTGCCGGTGCAATCCCCGACGCATTTTTTCAGCCTATCTAAACCCTCAGTTTGAGAGCAGCGGGGTCATCACCGTCTCAAGAGCACTTGGCTCGATCCCAAGGGACGAAAGCGCATTGCACCCGCAGGTGCTGGGCACCTGAAGTGAGCGATAGTTGTCCAGCGTAAAAAGGGGGTCGGGGAGCTGCTGCAACGCCAGGCCCTGAAGGCGCGCTGCCCAGTTCGGCACCCCGATCACCAGCCGGCGTTTTCCCATTGCTGCGGAGGTGAATTCGATCAACTCGCGAAACGTATACGTCCTGGGGCCGCAAAGATCATGGACGCGCAAGGTCCCGGGCGCACCCTCCCCTTCGAGCACACGCGCAAACGCCTCGGCAACATCGTCTACCCATACCGGAGCAAACTCGGCAGTGGGACACACAAGTGGAAACACCGGCAACCAGCGCAGCATCGCTGCAAACTGTCCGAAAAAATTGTCGCCCGCACCAAAAATGATCGAGGGCCTGAATACATCGACGGCAAGTGAATTCGTCGCGGCGGCGGCTGCCTCGCCGCGCGCTTTTGATCTGAGATAGGCGCTTGGCGGATCCTTCATATCGGCACGCAGCGCACTCATATGCAGATAGCGCCCGACCCCGGCCGCCTCACAGGCCTGCACCAGCCGGCCCGGCAATTCGGCGTGCGCTGATAAAAAACGTTGTCCGCGCGACTCGTGGAGAATGCCGGCAAGGTTGACCAGTGCGCTGTACCCCTTTAGGGCGTTGATACAGGCGTTTGTCGATTCGGTATCCACTTCAACGACCTCGGCAGGGGCGAGACGCGCCGCAAGCGTATCCGAGAAACGACGGGTAAAAATCGTGACCCGATGGCCGCGCGACCTCAGCTTTGCGGCAAGGTGACGGCCGACAAAACCCGACCCTCCGACCAGTGCAACGGACTGTATTTGCGATGTATCAGGTGGACTGTTCATGACTCATGCCTGAGAGATGGGCGCGATGCATTGGTCACTGTCGTTACTGGGACTGTTGACGAACCGGCTGACGGCCGACAGGCGCATCGCATTTGCCGGTGGCCGAAGCATCTCAGTTGCGGTGTCCAGATCCAGTGAAGAGGCATCAAGCCACGTTTCATGATGCTCTGGGCTCAGAATCAGGGGCATCCTTGGATGCAGATCCCGACAGGATGCATTCGCCTCGGCGGTGATGACGCAGAAAGACTCAACCGGCGCCGCTCCCAGGGTCGTGTTGCGCGCCCAAAGACCCGCCATCAAGAAAGGTGCGCCGCCCTCAACCGTAAGATAGAAAGGCTGCTTGGTACCATCTGCCTGACGCTGCCACTCATAGTAACCGTCGCAAAGGACGAGACATCGACTGGTACGAAACCCGTCGCGGAACATGGGTTTTTGGGCAACCGTCTCAGCTCTGGCGTTAATCGGTTTGGGCATCTTGGGATTCTTGGCCCACGCAGGCGCAAAACCCCAGACCAGGGCCTTCAGGGTCGGGCCGGCGTCTCCAACACAGACTGCCATCGCCTCGCGTGAGGGAGCGACGTTGTAACTTGGGGCGACCGGCTCGTCTTGTCCCGCGACAAGTTCTGCAATACCGATCACCTCGAGAAAATCGGTTACTGGCCGGTGCCGGTCAAATCGACCGCACATCAGGAAAAAGCATCTGCAGGGGTTTCGTTGTCATCATTGGCAGACTCATCTAGATTTTAACTTCGCGAGCAATACTACTTCAGTTCATGAGCAGCTACGAAAACTATTCCCGGACCAGCGCCAGTTACGACGCCACCCGCCCGCCGCAGGGCCTTGAGATCATCCGGGAGAACCTGTCAATGAACGCGGTGCCGATGAAATCCCAGGCGCTGCTCGACGCAGGCTGTGGGACAGGTCAATACGCCGCTGCGCTCATCGATGAGGTTTCGCACATCACGGCGGTGGATCTGAACGAGGCGATGCTGGTGGCGGCCAGTAGCAAACTCGGCGCCGAGGTCGAGTCGGGGCGGGTGGTTTTCCATCAGGCTTCACTTGAGACCTTGCCGCTAGACGACGAGAGCGTTGACGCAGTGCTGGTCAACCAGGTCCTGCATCATGTGGCAGATGAGCCAGAGCAGAACTGGCCTTCGCACCAGCGGATCTTCGCTGAATTTGCCCGGGTCCTGAAACCCGGCGGCATCGTGACCATCAACAGTTGCAGCCATGCCCAATTGAGGTCGGGATTCTGGTTCTATCACCTGATTCCCGATGCGATCGAGCGTATCTGTGAGCGCACCTGTGACCCGGCTGCCATGGCCTCGCTTCTTAAGGCAGCAGGCTTCGGCGAGCCAAAGCACACCGTCGATCCGGGTATCGTGATGCAGGACGCTTCCTACTTCAAAGCCGAGGGCGTTTTCGATGCAGACTGGCGCAGCGGGGATTCGATCTGGGCTTTGGCGGCCCCGGATGAACTTGAGGCAGCGCTTGGCAAGGCACGCGAACTGGCTGAGATTGGAGAACTCCAATCTTTCATGAAACAGCATGATGCCCCGCGCAGTGAAGTTGGGCAATTGACTTTTTCATCTTCTCAGAAAATTTAATCGGCCGCCGGGCAGCCGCTTTCCACGCCTTGTTCACGGCAACCGTTAAAATCGTGTGGAAATTGCTTTAGACCTCTATCCATGCGAAGAATCCTGCGTTTTTTAGTGCCGTTACTGCTCGTGGGAGCAGGCGTTGCCATCTTCTTGCAACTTAAATCCTCAGAGCCCGAGGATATGCCTGCAGTTGTCACCGAGCGGCAGTGGCCAGTAGACGCGGTCCGTGTCGAGTTCCGGGAGTTGCGGCCGACGGTGCGACTCTATGGGCGTCTGGAGTCTCCCGCAGAGTCCAAAATCCGCTCGGCGCTTTCAGCTGACGTCAGTGCGTCCTATGCCCTGGTGGGATCAGCAGTCGGCAAGGGAGAGGTGCTGCTGCAATTGGACGATGTGGATGCCACTCTGGCACTCGCCCAGCGAGAGGCCGAGCTCGCGGAAATCGAGGCTCGCATCGAGAGCGAAAACAGCCGGTACCGCAACGACCTGGCTACGTTGGCCCAGGAACAGCAACTGCTGGACTTGGCCCAAAACGCTCTGGCACGCGCTGAGAAACTGGCCCAAACCCAGGCCGGAACGCAGGCGAATGTCGACAATGCCCGAGAGGCGGTGGCACGCCAGACGCTCAGCCTCTCCAACCGGCGCTACGCGATTGCGGATCATCCTCCGCGTCTCGCCCAGCTACAGGCCCGCCGCCAGCAGGCGCAGGCTCAACGCGACCAGGCTGCGCGGAATCTCGAGCGGACCCGTGTGGCAGCACCTTTTGCCGGGAGAATTACCGCCGTGCACGTCTCTCCGGGAGACCGCGTGCGCCCGGGAGACCGTCTGGTTGATCTCTTTGACACTACGTCCCTCGAGGTGCGCGCACAGGTCCCCAACCGTCACCTGAACGCGATCCGGCAAAGCCTTACGGACGGCATCACCATCGACGCGACAGTAATGATGGACGGCAGCGATTTCACGCTCGAACTGGCGCGGCTTTCAGCGAAAATCGAATCGGGAGAGGGCGGCGTCGATGCCTTTTTCCGATTCCGAGGAGACCGTCCGGCGCTGGAACTCGGCAGAACCATGGCGGTGCTCGTTACCCTGCCGCGTGAGAGAGGTGTTTTTGCCTTACCCGCCACGGCGATCTACGGCGCCGACTCAGCCTACCGCATTCGGGATGACCGGCTGGAACGGGTGCGGCTTCAGCGGGTCGGCGGCTACCGTAACGGCGAGTGGGGCAGCTGGAGCCTCTTTCGGGGCAAGACGCTCGAAGCTGGGGATATCCTCCTCGCGAACCAACTGCCGAACGCGGTTGAAGGCCTCGGCGTAGAAGTCATCTCGCTGCGCAACTGACAACTGAGTAGTCATTTGAAAACCTCGGTGCTCGCTGTCTTCGCCCGTCACCCGGTGGCGGCTAACCTACTGATGGTGATGATGATGATCTCGGGTCTTTGGGGGTTGTCTCAGCTCAACACCCAGTTCTTCCCGAGTTTCGATATCGACTTCGTCTCTGTTCGTGTGACCTGGCCGGGCGCAAGCGCAGAAGATCTTGAGACCCTCGTGACTGATCCCCTGGAACGTGAACTCAAGGGTATCGATAACGTTAAGGAACTTGCGTCACTGTCGGTGGACGGTCAGACGCTCATCACGCTTGAGTTTCGGGAAAACACAGACATGGGCCCTGCGCTGGACGAGGTCAAAGAGCGAGTGGATCTCGTCACCAACCTGCCCGATGGCGCAGACAACCCGAAGATCTCGCGCATCATCAACAATGAACTGGTGGCGAGTCTTCTCGTCAGCGGGCCCGACGACCAGCGTGGGCTGCGGGCACTGGTCAACCAGTTTGAACGGGAACTGCTCGAGCAAGGCATCTCCCATATCCGAATTTTCGGGCTCCCCGAAGAAGAAATCGCCATTCAGGTCTCGCCTGGCACCCTGCGTGAGCTCGGTCTCACGCTTGAAGACGTCAGCCGCAAAATTTCCGCAGCTTCACGGGACATGCCAGTTGGCATCATCGGGCGGGGGGAGTCCGCCCTGCAGCTTCGCTTCAAGGACCAACGCCGGCACGAATATGCCTTTGCTGACCTACCCGTGATCGTGGCCCAAGACGGCAGACTGCTGACCCTGGGAGACATCGCCACGATCACCCGGCGGCCGAAAAACGCCCAGACGGAGGTCAGTTTTCGCGGCAAGCCGGCGGTTGAGATGCGCCTCTCCCGTACCCGCGGTGCGGACAGCCTGGAATCGGCACAGATTCTACGGCGCTGGGTCGAAAGGACCCGACCCGGGCTGCCGCCCGGCATCGGTCTTCATATTTACGACGAAAGATGGGAATACATCCAGGATCGGATTCAGCTGCTGCTGAAAAACGGCTTGTCGGGCCTCGTGCTGGTGATCCTGATTCTGTATTTCTTTCTCAATGCGCCCGCTGCCGGCTGGGTGACCATCGGCATCCCGACCTCTTTTCTGGCGGCGCTTGGCGTGCTGTACCTTTACGGCGGTTCGGTCAACATGATCAGTCTATTTGCGCTCATCATGACACTCGGCATCATTGTCGATGACGCCATTGTGGTCGGAGAAGATGCCGTGACGCACTTTGAGCGCGGCGAGGATCCTTTAAGCGCGGCAGAGGGTGGTGCTCGGCGCATGTTGGCGCCGGTCGTGTCATCATCGCTCACCACTATCGCGGCGTTTATGCCGCTGCTGCTGATCGGCGGCATCATCGGCTCGATCCTGCGCACCATCCCGATCATCGTGATCTGTGTCATTCTGGCGTCGCTGGTGGAATCTTTTCTGGTGCTGCCGGGGCACCTCAGAGGCACCTTCGCGCGTATGGGCCGCTACCGGCCCAAAGGGCTTCGCAAGAAACTGGATGTCGGCTTTGCACGCTTTCGCGAGGGCATCTTCCGCCCCATGCTCAGCGCCGGGGTTCGCGCGCGCTGGATTACCGTCGCACTGGCCATCGCTATCCTGACGAGCACCTTTGGGTGGGTGGCAGGCGGCCGGATCGCTTTCAATTTCTTCCCCGTGGCGGAGGGCCCGATCCTCTTTGCCAACGTGGATTTTGTCTCCGGCACTCCGGAATCCCAGGTGGCGCAATATCTTGAAGAGATTGAACAGGCCGCATGGGACACTGACGCACACTTTGGCGGCGGATTGGTTCGCACTGCCATCTCACGCAAGGGGCTTGGCGAAAGTGGCGACTGGGAAAGACGAAGCAGCGACAACATTGGCTCAGTGCTGGTCGAACTAATCAAGCCTGACGAAAGGTCCGTGCGCAACCGCCAGTTCATCAATGAATGGCACGCCCGGATTCCCAAAGCCGCAGGACTCGAAAATCTCTCCATCAAGGAGCCAACCGCAGGACCGCCGGGGCAGGACCTTGAGGTGCGCATCATCGGCTCAGATCTTGAGAGCGTGAAATCCGCCGCAATTGAACTGAAAAACGTGCTGAATGAAATTCCCGGCGTCTCCGGCGTGGAAGACAACATGCCCTACGGGCGCGAGCAGCGCATTCTCCAGCTGACCCCAACCGGCGAAGCGCTGGGACTCTCCGTGGAGAATCTTGGCCGACAGTTGCGGGCGGGGTATGAGGGCCAGTTGGTACAGGTGATGGCGGACAACGGGGATGAAGTCGAAGTCCGGGTGATGCTGCCGGACAGCGAGCGCGACCGCATCAACAGTCTGGAAGAATTTGAAGTCATGCTGCCAGGGGGCGGGGCGGTGCCCTTCGACAACGTCGTCAACATGACCCCTCGCCGGGGTTTTGATTCGATCCGCCACGTTGAGGGCAAGTTGGCCGTAACCGTCACCGGCGATGTTGATGACACCGTCAACAACGACAACCGTATCATCGCCAACCTCAAGGCCAACACCCTAGGCGAGCTTGAGACCCGCCACGGTGTGACGTTTTCTTTTGAGGGTCGTCAGGCCGATCAGCGCGAGACGCTCGCCGACATGCAGCGCGGCGCCCTGGTTGCACTCATCCTGATTTATCTGGTGCTGGCCTGGGTATTCGGCTCTTACGGCTGGCCACTGCTCGTCATGGTCGTGATTCCCTTCGGGCTTATCGGCGCCATCTGGGGTCACGTGCTGATGGGAATTGATCTCACCATTCTTTCCATGTTCGGCTTCTTCGGCCTGGCCGGAATCGTCATCAACGATTCAATCATTCTTGTCACGTTCTACAAGGAGTTACGCCAACAAGGAATGGCGGTGGAAAAAGCAGTAGTCGAAGCGGCCTGCCAGCGCCTTCGCGCCGTGCTCCTGACTTCTCTGACAACGATCGCAGGCCTAACACCGCTGCTTTTTGAGACCTCTTTGCAGGCGCAGTTTCTGATCCCGATGGCAACCTCTATCGCCTTTGGGCTGGCCTTTGCCACATTTTTGGTGTTGTTTCTGATTCCGTCCCTGCTGGCGATCTATGAACACTCATTTCTCGCCCGGCAAAAACCAATGAGCGCTGACACGCTCGAAGATCAGGCTGCAAGCTCTAACCAGACAGGCTGATGATCTGAACCCGGTGCTGCTTCATCGACCCAGCACCGGGCGATACATTCGCGAAGCCCCGCACTGACAAAGGCGTAATCCAGGCGTGCGGGCTGATCTTTAACGTCGGAAGTAAAACCTCCATCGGGATCTCCCCCAGCATATACCCAGGCATCGACAAAACCCAGAGGATGGGTGACCCGCCCGCCGTACGGCGACAGGGGCCCTGAAATGAGTTCGTATTCCGGGGTGTCTGGCGTACAGTTGAAGTCGCCCAGCATCACCGCATGCGCTGGCACCTCTTCTGACATCACTCCATCCGCCCAGTAGTCCCCCCCGTCATCAAGCGGATTCACCTCTATATTGCCGCATACGGGCAGGCCCTCGTAAGGCGTCTCTTCGTGAATACGCAGTAACTCCTGTGCCTGCGGCAGGCGTGTCTCGGAGCAAAGATGCGTGAGGTGGGTATTCATAAAACGGATACGGGTGCCCGAGAGCTGAACAGCGCATTCAAGGGCCGAGCGCTGGATGCTTAAGGGGCCGATGCTCGCCCTTTTCGGCAGCAGATGATGGCGGGTGTATTCGATCGGCTCCCTGCTCAAGAACAGGTTGCCAAACTGACGCCGCTGGGGTCGACCGTCCCCTCCAACGGTTCCTGTTGCCTGATCAACACCTGCACCAAAAGCATAGTCATAACCTGGAAACGCGTCGACGAGAACCTCGACCTGGTCCACCATATGAGAACGTGTCCAGAACCGGTCAACCTCCTGCAGCGCAATAACGTCTGCTCCCCTAACCGCATCGATGATCCGGCCGAGATCGACCTTGCTGTCACGGCCCCGGCCGAACTGGATGTTGTAGGTCAC
>CENU01065137.1_pt1 | contig 31690 bp, 33 predicted proteins | sample 361331 | NCBI WGS metagenome assembly CENU01 (sample SAMEA2619766, study PRJEB7988) | marine metagenome | isolation source: saline water (ENVO:00002010), including | reverse complement strand
TTGCCAGTCCATCGCGATTCATTGCCGCCGCCAGATCGCCAAGCATCCAGTTAGCGAGGGCCTTTGGATTGTTGTGGTGCTCGAGTGACGATTCAAAGTAATCGGCGGTTGCTCTGTCCTGCGTCAGCAGGCTGGCGTCGTAAGCAGAGAGCTCGAGCTGTGACTGATAGCGCTCTCGCTTTACGGTGGGTAGTTCGGGTAGCTGGCTCCGGATGTTGTCGATAACAGAGTCGTCTATGACGACAGGTAGCAGATCTGGATCTGGAAAGTATCGATAGTCGTTTGCCACCTCTTTAGAGCGCATAGACCTAGTTTCATCGAGTTCTGGGTCAAACAGCCGGGTTTCTTGGGTGACTGTTCTACCGTCCTCAAGGAGATCCTGTTGCCGTTCCGCCTCGACTTGAATTGCGCGTTCAATGAACTTAAAGGAGTTGAGATTTTTCAACTCTGTTCGCGTGCCCAGCTTAACCGTGTCTGTGGGACGTAATGAAATGTTGACGTCACATCGCATGGACCCCTCGGCCATATTGCCGTCGGAAATGCCCAAGTAGGTCACCAGACCATGGAGCGCTTTGAGGTAGGCGACCACTTGCTCGGCAGTGCGGAAATCTGGCTCAGTAACGACCTCTAGTAGCGGGGTCCCCGCTCGATTTAAATCAATAGCAGTTTGATTCGGGAGGGCATCGTGCACGGATTTGCCCGCGTCTTCCTCGAGGTGCGCGCGGAGTATCCGCACCGGAAAAACCGATCCATCCGGTAGCGGGATATCAAACACACCGTCGCTGACGATCGGCGCAAAAAACTGACTAATTTGGTAGCCCTTTGGTAAGTCTGGGTAGAAGTAATTCTTTCGATCAAACCGCGATACCTTATTGATGGTGGCGCCAACGCCCAGACCAAACACGATCGCCTGTCTGACAGCGGCTTCGTTCAGCACCGGCAGTGTTCCGGGGAGTGCGACATCCAGGGGGTTCGTCTGTTCATTCGGAGCTGCACCAAAGGCTGTCTTGGACGATGAAAATATCTTTGACACTGTAGCCAGCTGAAGATGCACCTCCAGTCCCATCACCATTTCCCACTTCATGATGCGAACTCCGCAATGCGGCTGACCTGTCTGTGCCAATCGGTTTGCAGTTGGAATTGATGACCCACACGCAGAACGGTGGCTTCATCGAAAGATCTGCCAATCAATTGCATCCCCACCGGAAGTCCTTCGACTATTCCAGCGGGTATCGACATAGCGGGCAAGCCTGCGAGGTTACACCCGACTGTGAATACGTCCTCCATATACATGTCGGTGATGCTTTTACTCGCATCATTAAGCGGGAAGGCTGTATTGGGTGCAGATGGCCCAGCGATGACATCGACATTGGCCAATACCTCATCGTACTCGTTAGCAATCATTCGCCGCACTTGCTGTGCTTTCATGAAGTACTGATCGTAGGATGCTGCCGATAGCGTGAACGTTCCCACTAAAATTCGGCGTTTTACTTCCTCGCCAAAACCTTCAGTCCGAGATCTTACGTAGAGATCCTCTAGGTTTTGTGGAGCCTCACAGCGATAGCCAAACCGGACTCCATCATACCGAGCCAAATTCGCCGAAGCCTCGGCTGGTGCGATTACGTAATAGGTCGAAACGCCCAGGGGCGTCGATGGCAACTTAACGTCGACAAGAGTCGCCCCCATTGCTTCTAGTTGGCGCAGTGCAGTGTGGATCGCATCGGCGACGGCAGGCGACAGTTGTTTATCAAAAAACTCTTGCGGGACACCGATTCTCAGACCGGCTACTGGTCGTTCTATTTCAGTCGCGTAGTCGGGGACCGCGAGTTTCGCTGAGGTCGAGTCCAGGGGATCATGCCCAGCCATCGCCGATAGCAGCTGGGCACAGTCCGCGGCCGATTTCGCCATGGGCCCCGCCTGATCCATGGATGACGCAAAGGCGATCATGCCGTAGCGGGAGACCCTGCCATAACTAGGCTTCAACCCTGTTATGCCGCACAAAGCAGCGGGTTGTCGGATCGATCCGCCGGTGTCGGTACCCGTTGCACAGGGGGCGAGACCTGCGGCAACCGCCGATGCAGACCCCCCGGAGCTACCACCGGGTACACGGCTTGAGTCCCATGGGTTTTTTACGGCGCCAAAGTGACTAGTTTCATTAGACGAGCCCATGGCAAATTCGTCCATGTTCGTCTTGCCCAAGGTGATAGCGCCTGATTTCGCGAGCGCGCTGACCACAGTCGCATCATAAGGCGATACAAAGTCAGCGAGCATTTTTGATGCGCATGTTGTTTTTACACCCTCAGTGCAGAAAATATCCTTGTGTAATATCGGGATACCTAGCAGCGCGGAGTCGTCACCATGGGCTATTCGCTGGTCGGCCTGTTTAGCTTGCTTCAGCGCTAAGTCCATTGTTGGTGTAATGACTGAATTAAGCTGCGGGTCGAGTAGTTTGATGCGATCGACAAAAAATTGGGTGAGCTCAACCGAGGAAATTTGCTTGTTATCGAGGCTTTCTCGCAGTTCGTGTAGCGAGCAGGCTCTTAGATCGATGTCACTCATTAATCGATCACTCTCGGAACGGTGAAATAGTTCTCCTCTTGGGCGGGTGCGTTTTGCATAAGCTCTGCGCGTTCCACCAGTGTCTCGTCGGTGTCTACTCGAAGCACCTGATGGCGGTCTCCCGGGCTGACTAGAGGCTCTATTCCATTGGTATCCACTCGAGTGAGCTCCTCGAACAGTTTGAGTGTGGATTCAAAATTTTCTTTGACCTGCGAAAAGCTCTGATCCGAGATTGCCAGTTTTGCTAGCGCTGCAATCGGAGTTACATCGGTGGAGGCTGCCACGGGGATGGTCCTTTAAAACATTGAGCCGCGCAAACTAACACACTTCGTGCTTGCTCAAAAATCGCGTCATTGTTACATTTCCGAGCGTTGTCCAAATCATCTCGCGTTATCTGAGACCAGTCTGATGCGAGCCTGAGTGAGACAGGTCAATCATCACTCATAAAAACACACTACCAATGGGTACCACCGGATGTTAAAGCGCTTACGAGGCATGTTTTCCACCGATCTTTCGATCGATCTGGGTACCGCCAACACCCTCATCTACGTGAAAGATCGTGGGATTATTCTTGACGAGCCGTCCGTGGTGGCGATTCGAGTTCACAACGGTCAAAAGTCGATCGAGGCAGTTGGCACAGAAGCCAAACGTATGCTGGGGAGAACGCCCGGGAATATCACTGCAATCCGTCCGCTTAAGGACGGGGTGATTGCTGATTTTCAGGTCACCGAGAAAATGCTGCAGCACTTTATTCTGAAGGTTCACGACACGCATTCCTCCTGGTTAAGACCCAGCCCCAGGGTCCTTATTTGTGTACCGTGTCTGTCGACGCAGGTTGAGCGTGAGGCGATCCGCCGATCAGCCGAAGGTGCGGGTGCTCGCGATGTTCGTTTAATCGAAGAACCAATGGCGGCTGCCATTGGCGCCGGGCTGAAGGTCGACGAGGCGGTTGGCTGCATGGTAGTCGACATTGGCGGCGGCACGACCGAAATTGCGATGATCTCTCTCAGCGGTGTCGTCTACCGCGATTCGATCAGAGTGGGAGGCGATCGGTTCGACGAGGTGATTGTATCTCATGTCCGCCGGCGCTTCGGCTGCCTAATTGGCGACTCCACTGCCGAGCGAATCAAGCAGGAAGTAGGCTGTGCCTGGGTAGGCAGCGAGCAACGTGAGATCGACGTTAGAGGGAGGCATCTCGCTGAGGGTGTCCCGAGAACGTTTACTCTGAACAGCGGTGACGTCTTAGTAGCGCTTGAGGAGCCGCTCGATGCCATCGTGCGGGCCGTGCGTGCAGCTCTCGAGCAGTCCCCCCCGGAGCTGGCGGCAGATATCGCAGAGCACGGTATAGTTTTGACTGGTGGTGGTGCGTTGTTGCGTGATCTGGATTCCAGACTGGCTGAGGAAACTGGACTACCTGTGTTGGTGGCTGAAGATCCTCTGACCTGTGTTGTTCGAGGTGGAGGCATGGCGCTGGAGATGATGGATCAGTATTCACTAGATTTAATGTCTACCGAGTAAGACTAGACGACCTAGAGTGGCGATGCACTACTCATGACTACCCTATTCACGAATTACCGCTGGTTGGGAGCCAAGCTCACGGTGGCAGCCCTGTTGTCATTGACTCTTCTCTTTGTGTTCCGTGACTCCAAAGCTGTCAGCTATGTCGAGAGTCTGGGGCCTGATATCACGGAGGTAGTGGACTCGGTACTCGGCGTACCCTCCGCGATTGGCGACCGCGGTTTGCAATTGGTGGAGTCTAAGGCTGAGCTACGCGAGCGCATCGCTGAGCTTGAGAGCGAGAATATTGTGCTGAAGGCGCGCGGGCAACGACTCGAGGCACTGCTGGCAGAAAATCGACGCTACCGCGCCTTGCTTAACTCATCCATTGCCTCGGACCCCGATCTGACTGTTGCGAGGATAACGTCTGTCTCTCCCGATATTCAACGACATTTGGTGACCGTGGACCGTGGTAAGACGCACGGTATCTATGAGGGCGATGTTGTTATCAACGCTGCAGGCGTCATGGGGCAGGTAGTAACCGCCGGACGGTTTGCAAGCCAGGTGCTTCTGATCAGCGATGCGTCACATGGACTTCCGGTGCTGAATAATCGAACAGGGTTGAGAGGGGTGATAGAGGGCACGGGACGGCTTGATCGCCTTGTAATTCGAAACTTGGCGAGCACTGCAGACATCGTCGAGGGTGATCTGCTCGTTACGTCGGGATTAGGTGGACGCTTTTTCAGTGGTTATCCCGTTGCCACTGTCACCGAGACCCGGGTCTCAGGTGATGCGGCCTACCTCACGGTTTGGGCGGATCCGCTTGCGGATTTGGATCTGGAGAGTCACGTATTGATATTGCACTCAGAGCAGGGTGAGTCTCAGGCTGCACAAGTCGATGGGATAGCGGACATCCAGTGAACGAGGACACAGGTTACGGCCTACCATTTCTGAGTTTGGTCTTGGCAATCATGATTTTTCAATGGCTCGCTGGCGGCTTCGCTAGTTACTGGACGCCGAGGATCGTCGAGCTGACATTGTTGCACTGGATCCTTTGGCAACCCGAGCGCTTCGGCATTGTATGGGCATTCGGCATTGGGCTACTGATCAATCTGTTGGAGGGTGCTCCGTTGGGGTCAGCGTCTCTGGGACTCGCAGCGGCTGCCTATTTCGTTACCCTGTACCAGGAGACTGTTCGACAATTAGACCCCTTCCTGCAAAGCCTAATGGTGTTTGTGCTGCTTGTTATAGCGGCAGCTACTGAGAGTGTTTTGCAGGCGTTGGTTGGCATTCCGACATCGGGGTTGAACTACTTGTTAGGCGTAGGTATTTCCGCGTTGCTGTGGAAGCCATTTTCTGAGTTGCTTTTCCTCCTGACTCGCAGGTTGGCATAACCGTGAGCAGGGTGCTTCTCGCCTCCGCGAGTCCCCGTCGCCGGGAATTGCTAGCGCTACTCCTTGCCGATTTTCACTGTTCACCAATGGACGTGGATGAGTCACTGCTGGCCGGGGAGACGGCCGAGGGATACGTGGCGAGGCTCGCACGTTTGAAGGCAGAGTCGGCACTCGAGCCAGGGTGTGTGGTCATCGGATCGGACACGACCGTGTGTCTTAGAGGTGAGTTACTCCACAAGCCACGAGATTATGATGATGCTGTTGGAATGCTTGCGCGTTTGAGTGGTCAAACCCATCAGGTGCACACCGCGATCGCGATAGCTGAGGGCAACTTGATCCGAGATACAGTGGTAACGACAAACGTAGAGTTTGATTTATTGGATGATGAGCTGATACGTACTTACATCAACACGGGCGACTGCTGGGATAAAGCTGGTGCCTATGGCATTCAGGGGTTTGCTGGTTGTTTCGTAAAGCGGATCGAAGGCAGTTTTAGCTCTGTCGTGGGGCTGCCGTTGCGAGAGACTCGGCAGTTACTCAGCGATTTCGGGGTCGAGCTGATACCGATAGTTAACAGTCAGAGTTGCTCGGATGCTTGAGCGCCTCTACCAATTGCTTGGAGCGCTGATTTGGCGAACCATCCTTAGCCTGCTTGTCATGCTGGCCATCGTGGTCAGCGCAGCGGGGGTTCTCACGCCCATGCTTCCATCGGCCAATTTCAAGGTGGCCGATTTCATCGAAGACCGAACTGGATTGCAGATTTTGATCGGCTCACTCGATGGAGAAATGAGAGGTTTCCGGCCCAGAGTAAAATTTCAAGACGTTCAGATTATTGGGCGATTGAGTGATGACGAAACGACGGTGCTCGGTGCCAGTTCGGTCGAGCTAACCCTCAATCTGTGGCGCAGCCTCATCCAGTGGCAGCTGGTAGTGGCAGAGTTATCTGCATCTAATATCGATATGCCTGCTGCTGTTGACGGTGTGGATCGCAGTATTGTCATCCCGTTTGATCCTAATGTTTTCGCTACTGAAATTGAGCGAGTTGAGTTAGATGCAATGCGGGTGACACTCTCGCGTCTCTCGGCGCCCAAACAGCGCCCGCTCATCTTGGATGTGCACTTGGGGCTACAACGGCTTGGCAGCGAACGGAAACTGCAGGTGGTGGCCACCGACATTGCACAAAACCGACTGATAGCGTCGGGATCCGGACTGGGTAATCCGCTGCAGTTGGGTCGCTTCAACGGACAATTTACCGGCCAACTGCAAGTGCGAGACTTATCCCCGTTGACTCAGTTTCTGGGTGCGGATATTGCTGGAGAAGGTGTTGCAAATCTGTGGGTTGAGGCGTCATCGGCCGGTATCGAAACAACGATGAGTGCTGAGCTCGGCAACGTCGCCTTGCAGCAGTCAGCTGGAGAGATCGATCGTCTGACCCTGCTCGGGGCGACTTCATTTGATGGCGTCAGATCGCGGTTTCATCTAGCTGAATTGAATGCGAGTGAGGAGGGAAGAGATATAGTTATTCCTCCTATCTCGATCGAGGTGGATAGCGAGGTAGTTGATATCCGCAGTGAGGCACTCGATCTGCAAGATCTTCTTCGTATTGGACGAGCCGTACAGCCCGCCGACTCTGAAATAATGACATTGGTTTCGATGCTTGATCCTGTCGGTGTCATGCGAGAAGTGGTGTACAGTGAACAGCGACAAAGCGGCGAGCGCAATATTGATTTTCGCTTTGATGGCTTTGGCTGGGCGCCTTATAAAACAATCCCCGGCGCCACAAATGTCAGTGGCAGCGCCGCGATCGCAGGTAATCAAGGTGACATTACTATTCAAAGCACTGACTTAGCAGTCAGCATTCCACTACAGTATCCGAAGCCGATCGAGCTCGAGGCTTTGTCGGCAGAATTTGGACTGTCTTGGTCTGATACAACACTTCAATTGTTCGGTGGAAGGGCTGTCGCGGATGCGGAGGCGTTCTCAACAAGAGCTCTGATTTCGGCCATTGTTCCATTAAACGGTTTTGACGAGGACTATCCCCAATTATTTTTATCCATGGCTTCCGATCAGGTGCCAGTCGATGACATCAGAGCGTTGGTGCCTCAGGGTATCGATAAAGAAGTTTACCAATGGATTCAGCAGTCCGTTGATGGCGGTCTAGGAAACGAGGCTGCCTTCGTTTGGCGTGGCTCTCTCTTACCAAGAGATTTACGTCGTCGCTCGATTCAATTGGCTGCGATTTTCGATATCGATTCGCTAGAAATACTACCGATTTTGCCGAGAGCATCGGATATTGAGGGTCGATTAGTGCTCGATAATGGCCTCGTAACAGTGGTCGGCGAGGCGGCAACAACAGGTGGTGTGGATATCTCAGATGCCTTGGTGCAAGTTGGAAGACGCAATGGGAAAAGCACTCTCATAGCCACCACTACCCTCACTAGTGATGCCGACAATGCGGTACGGCAATTACAAGCGCTTGAGTTTATTGATCCCGGATTTCAAACGGTGCTTGCGCGAACAGATGCTGCGGGGAATGTAGCGGCATCCTTGTCAGTCGAGCACGCGATAAAGGATCGCGGCGTTCAGCCTGATGTCGCGTTGCAGGTGAATGTAAGCGATTTCGAGCTTATCGATAGACCGTCTGGCATCAGGGGAAGCCAATGGCAGGGTGATTTTACCTACCATCAAGGACAGGGCATCACGGCCGGGTTGGTGACAGGCAACCTGATGGGGTCGCCCGCCACTGTGCGGTTCAATAAGCCTGATTTAGGTGATCAAGTGGATTTAACCCTGGACGCGCGTGCTCGTATCGAGGATTGGCGGGGCCACCTCGATGTACCTTCTTCGGTAGAAGTCCGTGGCGAGACTGATGTCCAAATGGGGCTCAGAGTCAGTCGCTCGATAGAGCTGGTTGCGAGCAGCTCGTTGCAAGGCATCGATCTCGATTTGCCAGCGCCGCTGGGTAAGTCGGCGAGAGAGCTATCACCGATCGCATTAACGTTTAACCGTTCTGACACAGTTGAGACGTTTTTGGACTGGCCTGATCGTCTGCGAGCTGACTATCGATCGATTCCGGAGGATGGTTGGCGCCTGTGGTTGGATCTGAGTGAACGATCGCAAGCAAAAATGTTGGACTTCTCGTCACTGTCCGATGGTGAATCGATCTTGGTTTCTGGAGGCTATAGCGGGGTCGATATACAACCGTGGTTGTCATTTTTTAGTCGCCGGTTGCAGGAGGACCAAAGCCAAGGTGGCGGTGGTTTGAGAGTGGTCGATTTCAAACTAGAGAACGCAAGCTTCGGAGCAAGCTCGCTTGGTGATCTCAATATCGATGCTCAGATCAATGGTGCCGACTTCTCCTTAGCAGTCGACTCCCAATGGCTTAAGGGGACAGTTGATCGTACTGATGACCCTGAGCCGTTGCAGGTGAGCGTCTCCGAAATCGACCTCGATTTCTTCTTCGCTGACTACGGTGTAGACCAAGCTGGCGAGGGGCTGGAGGTAGAGGCGCTCCAACAAGTTCCGAATACCCAGCTGGTCCTCGATAACATCCGGTGGAGGAATAGAAATCTTGGCGGTCTATCGCTATCCGCAAGTTGGGAGCAATCCAACCTCTATCTGTCATCTGTCACTGGGCTGTTGGCTGGCTTCAACTTTAATGAAGAGACAGAACTTCGCTGGTCGCTGGGTGAGAGTGGCGATGATCAGACGCAACTTAAGTTTGTGGCGGAACTCGATGATCCCGATCAATTTTTCCCTCTGTTCTCAGCAGATCCTGTCATGCGGCTGTCGCGCGGTGATATTGCTACCGAGTTATCTTGGTCGGGATCTCCCATGGATTTTGGTGTGCAATCAGTGTCTGGTATCGCCAACCTGAAGTTTGCCGATGGTTCGTTTCTGCCAGTGTCCACCGATGCGACAGGCGCATTACGTTTTATAAGTTTATTCAATCTGGCTGGGCTGGTGCAGCGATCCAATGTGAATCAGCTGTTTGATTCAGGCCTCACTTTTGATCGGGCAAATGGAGAAATTGGGCTCGATCGTGGCGTGCTATCGGTAAACGGTTTTAGTGTTAGAAACTCGGGTGGCAGCCTGAACTTAGTAGGAGTGCTCGATACCCATCGGGAAACAATCGACGGCGAGCTGAGTGTCACCCTGCCTCTGGTCGATAATATTCCATGGGTGGCGGCGCTGGCTGGAGGTCTGCCGGTAGCCGCTGGGGCTTATCTCGCGAGTAAAATCTTTGAAGACCAAGTGAATCGATTATCCAGTGGGGTCTACGAGGTCACGGGCGACATAGCACAACCGAGTGTTCGATTCGTGCGGGTTTTCGATGCCCGGGCTAACGGCAGCAGTCAAGATTCCGCGACGTCAGCCAATGACCGCAGATAGCGAAAAAGCTTTCTAGCGTGAACAGGTGGAGTCCCTCGCTGTTTTTCCGACTGGGCCTTTCGAGCGAGGTTTCGTAACATTTGCCGATCTGCGCTGGGCCAGATATCCAGTACTCCACTCAGCGCTTCATCACCGCGGGCTAACAAAGCATCCCGAGCTCCTTCAATAAGGTGTTCTCGAGCCTTGGCCTCGGTGGACTCTTTGGTCAGGTCGTCTAGGGCATCGCTAACCTTCGAGGCGTCGATAGATCGCATTAACTTACCAATATATTGCATTTGTCTGCGACGGCCACTGTGGTGAGTGATTGTTTTCGCCAGTCGAACAGCCGCAAGCAACGATTCTTCATCGAGCGATAACTTTTGCAATTGCGATTCCGACAGCCTAACGAGGCGTTCGCCTAGCGCTTGGAGTGCGTGGCTTTGACGCTTCCTGTCACTCTTGCTAACGACATCTATGTCGTCGATGTCATTATCGTCAGAGGTCATCCGTAGAAATAAGCCGCGAGACCCAAGAAGGCAAAGAACCCGACAACATCGGTAATTGTGGTGAGAACGACACCGCCAGCTAGCGCTGGGTCCACGTCCAACCGTTCCAAAACAATGGGGAGCGCGGCGCCAGCAAGACCTGCTGTGAGCAGGTTAATCATGATCGCGGCGGCGATGATGCCGCCCAGGATAAGGTCATCGAACCAAAATACCGCCATTGCGGCTATGACGACTGACCACAGGAGACCATTTAATACGGCCACCAATACCTCCCGCCGCACCAGCCAAAGCTCGGTTCGGTTGTTGACCTGTCCCATGGCCATTGCCCTAATCAACACGGTCAGGCTCTGTGTGCCAGCAATTCCACCCATGGAGGCAACAATCGGCATGAGCACGGCTAGTGCTACTACCTGTTCAATGGTGCCCTGAAATGCGCTGATGACCGCCGCCGCTAGAATCGCAGTCACCAAATTCACCGCGAGCCATACTGTGCGGCGTGGTGCTGTTTGAGCGACTCGAGCAAAGGTATCGCCCTCACCAAGGCCTGCCATTACGGCTAAACTGTGGTCAGCCTCTTCTCGGATCACATCGACCACATCGTCGATGGTAATGCGACCGAGTAACTTGCCCTCAGCATCGATCACGGGCGCCGAGATCCAGTCATTTCTCTCAAAGCGTCGCGCGACCTCATCGTCTGGCGTCATTACATCAAGTGGCTCCCGCTCGGTGGCCATCATTTCTCTGACAGACACGTGCGGATCCGATACCAATAATGTTCTAATGGGTAACAGGCCGACGTAGTGGCCTTCGCGGTTTGTTACCATCAGGCTGTCGGTATTTTCCGGTAACTCAATGTGGCGCCGAAGGTAGCGGAGTACGACATCGAGAGTTAAGTCGGCACGGATGGTGAGCACATCCGTACTCATGAGACCACCTGCGACGTCGTCCGGAAAATCAAGGGTCGCTGTAAGCCGGGCTCTATCGCTGTCGGTCAGCGCTTGAAGTACATCGTCCGTGAGCGTGGCAGGTAATTCGTGAAGAATGTCAGCAACGTCGTCGTCGTCGAGTTGTCTTACAATCGATGCGACCGCCTCCGGTTGAAGGTCTGAGAGAAACTGGTTTCTCAGGTCGTCCGGGAGTTCATTGAGGACGTCTGCCTCTTGCTCGCTCTCGAGCAGTGGCCAGATAATATCTCGAGTTTCGGGGGGGGAAGCGTTAATAAGGTGGGCGACATCACCCGGCTCCATGTCAGCGAGAAGGCTCGCCACGTCTTGGTTAGTTCCGGAGCGGAGCGCCGCATCGACACGTGATAGAGACAGGCTTTCGAGTTTGTTTATGTCAACCATGTTTGCCCTCCCCAGACCGATTGTACCATCAGTCAGTACTGGCGTGATTGCTAACGCAGTGAGGCCTCTAGTAGATCACAAAGGCTTAGTCGATACTCAAGAGGTTGGCATGTCCCGGTGCTGTAGTGCGACTTGCGGGAACTGATGCCGCAAGTCGCTGGCGATGGCCTCTGCCATATAAACGGATCGATGCTTGCCACCGGTGCACCCGATAGCGACGGTAAGGTAGGCGCGCTGGCTCGCCTGATACTGAGGGATCCAACGAGTCAGCGAAGAGACGATATCGCTTCTGACATCCATAGTGATAGCGTGGCTTTCTAGGAAGGCCTTGACCGATTCATCCTGTCCAGTGCGAGGTCTCAACGAAGCCTCCCAGTGTGGATTTGGAAGCATTCGCATGTCGAACATAATATCGGCGTCGACGGGCGCTCCTTTCTTAAATCCAAAGGATTTGACAAGGATAGACATTCTAGATGCCTGACTCGCGGTGACACGCTCTTGGATAAACTGACGCTGCTCATAGGGAGTCATTTCGCTGGTATCGACAAACAAATCCGCTGCGGCTGCAAGTGGCTCCAAGAGGACTCGCTCGAGTTTGATCGCGTCCGACAGTGACCTCCCGCCTCGACTGAGAGGGTGACGACGACGGGTCTCATTGAACCGCTGATTTAAGCTCGGCTCGTTGGCATCAAAAAACATAACAGTGACATCGATGGTTTTTGCTAGCTCGTTTAAGTGGTCGCGAAAATCTTCAATACCCTCGTCTTCCGTTCGGATATCGATACAGATGGCAATACCTTGATGGGACAGGCGGATTGAATCAGAGAGTCGGTCAACCAGGGTGTTAACCAAAGCGATGGGTAGATTATCGACGCAATAAAACCCTAGGTCTTCGAGTGTGTTGAGCGCTGAACTCTTACCGGAGCCCGATGTGCCTGTCACAATCAGAAGTCGCATCAGTGATTTCCTTTTACCGAACCCGCGGTAGTGCTAGTGCTGTCCACAGCTCGCAGACATTCAGCCATCAGTGTCCCCGGGCTTTTTGTTTGTGCTTGATCAGCTGTCGGTCAATCTTATCGATAACAGAGTCAATCGCTGCATACATGTCACTACCCGTTTCCGAGGCAAAAAGATCAGCGCCGGCGACGTGGACATTAGCTTCGGCTTTGTGGCTGTTGCGCTCTACGATTAAGGTCATATCAACATGATCAATAGCGTCGTAATGCCTCTCGGGTCGCTGCAACTTACTGGAGATGTGGTCTCTTAAACCGTCTGTGATGTCTACATGATGTCCGCTAACTGTTAGGCGCATACTGCATCTCCTCTTTTAGTGAATACTTTAAATCAGCCTCTTTCGTTCATTGGAGGGACCGATGTTCATCTGTTCTCGATATTTGGCGATTGTTCTTCTCGCAACCACGATGCCCTGATCGGCTATCAGATCGCACAATTTCGCATCGCTCAGCGGTTTTTTTGGATTTTCGGCAGTGACAAGCTTTTTGATCATGGCCTTGATCGCCACCGACGAACACTCGCCACCCTCGGCGGTAGCGACATGACTGGAAAAAAAGTATTTCAGCTCAAAAATACCTCGCGGTGTGTGCATATATTTCCGTGTCGTAGCCCGCGAAACCGTCGATTCATGCAGATCCACTTGGCCCGCAATATCGGCCAAAATCAGCGGCCGCATGGCCTCCTCGCCATGCTGAAAGAAAGCTCTTTGGTGTTCCACGATCTGTCGTGACACTTTCAGCAGTGTTTCATTTCGACTCAGTAGGCTTTTTATGAACCATTTGGCTTCCTGGACATTGTTGCGAGCGTAGTCACGATCGGCGGAACTTCCAGCGCCTAGTAACGATGCGTAGTGATCGTTCACTCTGAGCTTGGGGGCGATATCTGGGTTCAATTCGACTCGCCAACGATCATTAATGCGCTTCACGAAGACATCAGGCACCACATATTCGGTGTCGTTTACTTGATGGTCTGATCCTGGTGTTGGATTTAGGGATTTGATCAGATTAAGCGCATCTACGATTGCCTCAGGGCTGGTTCGCAGCCGACGCGCCATTTGCTTGGGATCCGCGGTTGGTATTTGCTCCAGATGGCGGCTGACCAAAATGCCGGCAGTTTCGCGAAATGGTGTGTCGACGGGCATTTGTCGCAGTTGCAATAAAAGGCATTCTCGTAGGTCTGCGGCGAATACTCCGGTCGGCTCGAAGTGTTGTATGCGGTGCAGTACAGCAATGACTTCGTCCATTTCGACATCATCCAGACCTAGCCCTTCGTAGATTTGCTCAGGGGTCTGGGTCAGCCGACCTTCGTTATCGACGGCATCGATGAAAGCCAGCGCAATCGCACGATCGGTGTCTGAGAATCGAGTCAGATTGAGTTGCCAGAGCAAGTGCGAGTGCAATGTTTCCGGGGGCGAATCATTGTCCAGTAATTGGAAGTCCTCCCCGCTCGCTGAGCTTGTAGTCGATGGCGCCGCGCTTGGCATCACATCTTCCCAGGCGGCATCGACGGATAATTCCTCACTCGGATCAGCCTGGCTTTCTGGAGAGCTGAAATCAACCGTTTCACCATCTCGTAAGGTCGATGTCTCCTCAATGGAAGACTCGTCCTCTTCGAGTAGGGGGTTGGAGGCTAGTGTTTCTGTAATGGTTTGTTGAAGATCGAGTGTGCTGAGCTGAAGCAACTTAATGGCTTGCTGAAGCTGAGGGGTTAAGGTCAGCTGTTGGCCAATTTTAAGTTGCAGTGATTGCTTCATACACGCCGGCATTCCACGAGGTCGAAATCAGTGTAGCTCGATAAATTTCTGGTTGGCAATGAGTTGGCAAGTTTTTTGCGTGATCATCCAACTCAAAGACGGAAGTTTTCACCTAAGTAGACTTTTCGGACCTCTGCATTCTCCATGACGGCTTTAGCGTCCCCCTCAGCAATTACTTTGCCCGCGTTGACGATGTAAGCGCGCTCGCAGATATCCAAGGTTTCTCTCACATTGTGATCGGTAATCAATACACCGATGCCGCGGTCTTTGAGGTGAGAAATAATGCCCTTTATGTCGGCGATAGAGATGGGGTCAACGCCCGCAAAAGGCTCATCGAGCAATATGAAGTCGGGTTCTGTAGCGAGCGCTCGCGCAATCTCGACGCGCCTGCGCTCGCCGCCCGACAGCGCCTGACCCAGAGCATCGGCTAGGTGGGTGATGTGGAACTCTCGCAGGAGAGTATCGCAGCGCTCCATTTGCTCTGGTGCAGAGAGGTCTTTTTGAGTTTCCAATATGGCCATCAAATTATCTTTAACGGATAACTGTCGAAATACGGAGGCTTCCTGTGGCAGGTAGCCCAGCCCTTGTTGCGCTCTGTGGTGGATCGGCAGTGACGTGATGTTTTGGCTGTCGATGCTAATCGAGCCAGAATCTGCGCTGACCAATCCTACGATGAGATAAAATGAAGTTGTTTTTCCTGCGCCATTAGGCCCGAGCAGTCCAACGATCTCTCCCTGCTCCACTGCCAGCGATATTCCATCGACGACTCTACGGCCACGGTAGCTTTTGGTCAGGTCATTGGCTTCAAACCGGCGGCTCACCCTATCGGTTCTCCCTCAGAGACGTGGGCGGGATGGTGACCTTCACGCGTTCCCTCGTATCGCCCGACGCCGAGCCGGCCGCGATGACCCGTTGCGTTGGGATCAAGTAATCGATTGTCGACCCTGTAATCACCGCACCATCTTGAGTGATCTTGGCATTGCCAATTAGCCGAACCCGTTCATCGGTCTCGTGGTACTCGATTAAATCGGCTGAGGCGCTAACCTCTGGCGCATCAGCCGATGGTTTTTGGCGAAGTGATGCTGGTGACCCCGTTGCCGCTATTACCGTCACCCCGGCATCAGCTTCAGTAAATGAAAGTTCAGCAGATTCGATTCGCAGGCTACCCCGGGTGAGCACCACATCGCCTCGGTACAACGTCTTCCCTGATGGCTCCTCCCTCACAGCACTATCAGCGGCGATTTCTATGGGGTATTGCGCGTCATCAGCGTGGACGGATATCGGGCCCAGCAGGAGACTGAGCAAACCAAAAAAACCGGCTCTGGCTAAGTATGCTGAGCGCCTACGAGTCGTCATGGAGCGCGGTCCGATCGATATTCGGTGTTGACATTGCCCGTCAGTATCGCGGTGTTCATACCCAGATCGATAGTCAGTCCGTCGGCCTTTGTTTCACTATTTTGAGTTGTCAAAACGACCTCACCCTTACTTTTGGCAATGCGGTCATCGCTAGTGATTAGCATTGTATCGGTGGCAATGGCGACCGACTTCCCGTTGACGATATTAACCCCTCCTGACAATTCGAGGGAGCCGTCGGTCTCGCTGCCGATTCCGTCAGGTGCGGTCAGCGTCCAAGTATCATCATCGACACTTGACTGGGTAACGTTGACGCCAGTCAGAAACGTTTTCTTGTCGCGGTCGTATTGAATGAGATGGTCAGTCTGGCTTTCTTCCAGTAGTGCGCCGATTTCATTGTACCGCCGTATTTTTAAGGCTGTAATTTCGGTAGTCACGAGCTGCACATCGCCGGCATCGGACGGTTTTTCGGTGTCCACCCGCAAGATCAAGATCAAGACAAATGCAACCGAGGCGAGGCCAGCTAAAGCACTCAATTTCACAGTGACTGAGCCTCCAGCAGGAAGTCACAAAATTCTCTGACACAACCACGACCACCCGCCGCCTCCATCACGACCGTACTTGCGGCCTTTACTTCGGAAACCGCATCTGCCGGACAGGCGCTGATGCTCGCAATCGCCATCGCAGATAGGTCTGGTAGATCATCTCCCATATAGGCGCACTCATCGGGACTCAAGCTAAGCGACGCCGATAATTCTCTCAGCGCAACCCCTTTGTCCTCGCGTCCCTGGACAATTAGCGAGATGCCGAGCTCGACGGCTCTACGACTGACCATTGGAGATTCTCTACCGGTAATAATGGCAACTTGAATTCCTGCTGCTTGGACGCGCTTGATCCCGACGCCGTCCTTGATGTTAAAGGTTTTTTGCTCGGAGCCATCACTGTTATACGTCACCGAGCCATCTGTCATGACCCCATCGACGTCCAGTGCCAGTAGTTTAATCTCTCCGGGGTCCATTCTTAGGCAACTCCTGCACGCAGCAGCGCCAATAGTTGAATGACACCATTGACCTCATTGCTGTCGCCGGCTATGACCAGGGCGCTGATGCCCTCACGCTCCATGGTGGTTACTGCTTCTACAGCTAGCGCGTTAGCGTCGATTGTCTTTGCACCCTGAGACATTACGTCCTTTACTTGCACAGCGCTGATATCGCCATGCTCCTCCAGCGCTCTTCGTAAGTCACCGTCTGTGAAGATGCCGAGGAGTCGTCCTTCGTTGTCGATGACAGTGGTCATACCCAAGCCTTTAGCTGAAATCTCCATCAGAGCGTCAGGTAGGGTCGTTTCGGGCACGACGCTTGGAATGTCCGCCCCCGAAACCATTAGGTCCGATACTCGTGTTAGGAGCTTGCGCCCCAAAGCGCCCCCTGGGTGACTGAGCGCAAAATCTTCGGCGGTGAAACCACGTCGCTCCAGGAGTGCGATCGCGATAGCGTCTCCCATGACTAAGGCGGCGGTCGTGCTAGCGGTTGGTGCAAGGTCCAGTGGGCAGGCCTCTATCTCGACGCCAACATCCAAGTGCACATCGGCCGCTTTCGATAACACAGAGTCGGGATTTCCCGTCATCGCAATCAGAGGTACCCCCAGGCGCTTCAGCAGAGGCAGCAGGGCAGTGATCTCGTTTGTAGCGCCGCTATTCGATAGCAAAATGACAGCATCGGCTTTGGTGATCATACCCATATCGCCGTGGCAAGCCTCTCCTGGGTGGACAAACAAAGCAGGTGTTCCTGTGCTCGCTAAGGTCGCCGCGATCTTATTGCCAATGTGTCCGCTCTTACCCATACCGGTCACAACGACTCTACCTTTGATGCTCAACAAGAGGTCGATCGCGCCGGCGAATTGATCATCAATGCGGTGACGTAATGTCACTAGCCCTTTGATCTCGGTATCAAAGGTTCGCCGGGCAGAGTCGATCATCGAGTCGTTTTCGTCCATTTCGGTCACGATAAGGTATCCGGATTAACAATGAGCCACGCGACGTAGCCTACGTAGATTGCTAGCAGTAGGACACCGCTGGCTCTCCCGAGTTCACCATGACTGCTGCCATGTCTTGTCGCGCGCAACGCACGCCAGCTCAGGCCGGCTATGGCCAGTGCCAACAGCAGCGCTATCGGCCAATCTCGTAGCATGACTGACGGGCCCAGAGTCAGCGGGCCGAGCACGCCAGGGACGGCAAGGACAACTAGGAAGTTAAAAATATTTGATCCAATGATGGCCCCAATAGCGATGTCGCTTTGTCCACGCAGAGCGCTTACCACTGTTGCGGCGAGTTCCGGCAGGCTAGTACCAATCGCCACGATAGTCAGACCGATGATTAATTCCGAGACGCCCAGGCTGGTGGCAACGTTGACTGCTCCGACGACAAGCATCCGACTGGATACAATGAGTACTATAAGCCCGATCGAAAATGACCACCAAGCCCTACCAATAGGAAGGTCGGGTGTTGCAGCATCTTCAGGGGCGGAAGTTTCGTTGGCTGATTTGGCTAGGAATAACAGGAAAACGATAAGACCCGCTAGTAACACTAGGCCATCCAATTGGCTCAAAACGTTATCCAACATCAGCGCGCCTACGAGTAGGGTGATGCACACCACTTGTAGAAGCTCACGACTTACTGTTTGTCGATCGATGACAATGCTTGTGATGCAAAGCGTTACGCCGAGCACTAGGCCTATATTGGTGATATTCGAACCTATGGCGTTACCAACTGCGAGTGAACCAGCCTCGGATAGCGATGCAATAATCGATACCACAATTTCGGGGGCTGAAGTGCCCAACGAAACGATGGTCATTCCAATCAATAAAGGCGATAGACCACCGTGGCGCGCGATGGCGGCAGCACCGTCTATAAAACGGTCTGAACTCCACACTAGGCATAGTAGCCCCGCTGCGATGAGAACTAAGTCGATCATTTAATGGTCTAAAGGTGTCCGGAGGTTGTTTTCGGTGCTTACCTGGTTGCGCCGTTCGGTTATCATACGCCATTCACTGCGCGCAGTGCTTATATTTTGTGCATTCGGATCGGATGCCCTCGCTCCCAAAGAGGTGGGAATAGTTGATGAATTTAAAATTTTTGAATGTTTTGTTGGCGGCGTCCTTATGGATAATGCCGGCGTCTACGCTTCATGCCGCCGATGAATCACCTAAACCCATTATCGAATGGACCACCGAAAACATTATGTCGATTGTCGAAGAGGCCCCCGAGTATTTTGATAATGATCCCGAGCGATTTTACGGTGAGATCGGCGCAGTTCTGGATAAAACAATCGACTGGCGAGGATTCGCGAGAGGTGTGATGGGCGACTATGCTTCCTCGGCACGCATACGAGGCCTCGATGACGCCGCCAAAGCCGAGTTGCGATCGCAGCTTGAGGCATTTACAGCTGTTATTAAGACTGGATTAATTCGCACCTACGCGAAAGGTTTGCTCGCTTTTAGTGGGTCCAAATTCGAAGTCAAGGATCCCGAGTTGCCGTCGCCTGACGCTCGTACCGCATCGGTGACTCAGCTTGTTTACGGCAACGGCGGCAGCACCTACACAGTGCGCTATCAGATGGGTAAATATCGGGATGGCAAATGGCGACTGCGAAACCTGATTGTTGAAAACATCAATCTGGGACAGATCTATCAAAACCAGTTCGCCGCGGCGGCAGACGCGGCGTCTGGGGATGTTGCGGCGGTGATCGCAGAGTGGGATATAGCGTCAAATCTACCCGAGGCCTTAGATGATGATTGAGGATGTTGTCGCGTCTGCGCTGCGTACGGCGTTGCCGGACGCGGAAATTACAGTAAGTCTAGAGGGGTCTCACTGCTCGGTCACCGTGGTCTGCGATTCGTTTTCGGGTATGCGTCCTGTCGCGCGGCAGCAGAAGGTCTATGCGCCGCTGATGGAGTTGATCAGTTCCGGTCAGCTGCATGCGGTCAATATTGACGCACGTACTCCCTAAGCACTGACGCAGACAGTCACTTATGGATTATTTTCTCATTGAGGGTGGGACACCACTCGCGGGTGAAGTCGTTATTTCGGGCGCGAAAAATGCGGCGCTCCCGATCTTGGCGGCCAGCATATTGGTCGAAGGGCAAACCCGATTATCGAACGTGCCCTCGCTCAACGATGTGCGAACAATGCTGCGGTTGTTGCGAGCTTTAGGTATTCACTGCGCTGATGCCGAAAATGATCAGCTAGTGATTGACGCCGGTACACTCGATATCTGCCGCGCGCCCTACGAGCTCGTTAAAACAATGCGGGCCTCCATTCTGGTGATGGGGCCTTTGTTGGCGCGCTTTGGTCGGGCAGAAGTTTCCTTCCCCGGCGGTTGCTCGATAGGCAGTAGGCCAGTTGATCTTCATCTGAAGGGCTTTGAAGCCATGGGTGCTGAGATTCAGGTGGAGGACGGCTATATCTTGGCCCGCTGTGATGATGGTCTAAGAGGGTGCGACTATACCTTTGACACTGTAACGGTGGGTGGTACCGAGAATTTATTAATGGCGGCAACCCTGGCTCGGGGAACGACAGTGCTCCGCAATGCTGCTCGCGAACCTGAAATTACTGACCTTATTCAGTTTCTCAGGCAGGCGGGCGCTCAGATAACGGGCGACGATACCGATACATTGGAGGTCGAAGGCTTAAATAGTTTGAGTCCTAGTCAATACTCAGTTATGTCTGACCGCATTGAAGCGGGAACCTTTTTAATGGCCGCGGCAGCGACAAGAGGCAGTGTGACTGCCGTGGGCGCTGAGTCGGCGCACCTGACTGTCGTTTTAGACAAGCTCCGCGAAGCGGGCGCCAGTATTGACGATCATGGTCAGGGGATCTTCCTGGATATGAAGGGTGTAGCACCCCGAGCAGTCAGTGTAACCACCGCTCCTTATCCGGGTTTCCCTACGGATATGCAGGCGCAGCTCACCGCACTCAATATTGTCAGCGAGGGTGCGGGAACAATCACCGAAACCATTTTCGAGAATAGACTCATCCAGGCACACGAGATGGCGCGTATGGGGGCTGATATCGCCATAGGCAGTCATAGCGTTACCACGCTAGGCGGGGCGCGCATTACAGGCGCTCGAGTGATGGCTTCGGACTTGCGAGCATCAGCAAGTCTGGTAATCGCAGGCTTAGCGGCCGAGGGTGCGACCAGGGTCGACAGGATCTATCACATTGACCGTGGATATGAACGCATAGAACAAAAGTTGCAGGCGCTGGGTGGTGCTATTACCCGGCATGCAGAATAGGTTATGACAGTGATCAAAAACTCGACCTTAACGATCGCACTGACGAAAGGGCGCATTCTGGCTGAGACTATGCCACTACTGGCTAAGGCCGGTATTGAGCCGCTAGAGTCTATCGGTAGCAGCCGTAAATTGCTGTTCGAAACAAACTCGCCGGCAGTATCACTGGTACTGTTGCGCGGGTCTGATGTGCCCACTTACGTCCGCCATGGCGCGGCAGACGTTGGTATCGTGGGCAAGGATCTACTCATGGAATTTGGTGTCGAGGGTTTATACGAAGTCCTTGATTTAGAAATTGCTCGTTGCCGATTGATGACCGCAGGGCTTAGTGACCGTAAGCCATCCGAGGCTAAAGTGCGCGTGGCTACAAAGTTCATCAACGTCGCAAAACAACATTATGCCTCGAGAGGTATACAGGCTCAGCTCATTAAGCTCTACGGCGCGATGGAGCTGGCGCCCCTGATGGATTTGGCCGACGAGATCGTCGACATTGTTGATACCGGCAACACATTGCGCGCCAATGGCATGAGTCCAAGAGACCATATTGCCGACATTTCATCTCGATTGGTGGTCAACAAGGCTTCAATGCGGACTCGGCACACTCAAATATCGGAGCTGATCGATCGCCTATCAAAGGCTGTTGACGAGCAAGGCGGTCGCGCATGACGTTTTCAATCCGTCGTCTTGACGCTAACGATGCTTCTTTTGAAGATCAACTGACCTCGCTGCAGGCGCCCATGGCCGAGCTTGACCCTGACCTCACGCAGACGGTGTCTTTGATCCTGCAGCGCATCATGGCAGAGGGCGATAAAGCCCTGTTGCAGCTAACCCGAGACTTTGATCACTACCCGGTCAATACTGTCGCAGAGCTGACATTGTCCAGAGAGGATCTCAGTCAAGCATTGGATGCAATCGACGACAGTAGCAGGGCGGCGCTTGACGCGGCGGCTGAGCGCATTAAGCACTATCACAGCCAGCAGATGACAGCGGCTGACTGGTCTATCGTTGATTCACATGACAGCAGATTGGGGCAGCGAGTGTCAGCGTTATCGCGCGTTGGGCTTTATGTTCCTGGTGGCAAGGCGAGTTACCCATCATCGGTGTTGATGAATGCGATACCGGCGAAGGTCGCGGGAGTCGATGATCTAACCATGGTCGTACCCGCTCCGAACGGTGAGGTTAACCCTGTTGTGCTTGCCGCCGCCGGTTTGGCTGGTGTTGACAGGGTCTATCTTATCGGTGGCGCACAGGCAGTGGCTGCGCTGGCTTATGGCACAGAGAGTGTTCAAGTGGTTGATAAGATTGTGGGTCCTGGCAATCGGTATGTCGCTGAGGCTAAGCGTCAGGTTTTTGGCCGGGTTGGGATCGATATGATCGCCGGCCCGTCTGAAATTTTTATCATTGCCGATGGTTCCGTTGATCCGCAGTGGATAGCCCTCGATCTGATGTCTCAGGCTGAGCATGATGAAATGGCGCAAGCAGTCTTGATCAGCCCGGACGACGCCTACCTACGCTCGGTCGAAGTGGCATTGGAACAGCTGATGGGAACAATGCCGCGTCGCGCGATTATCGAGGCTTCACTGCAAAACAGGGGCGCATTCATCAAAGTACAGGACTTGGCGCAGGGAGCCCAGGTGTCCAACCGCTTTGGTCCGGAACACCTCGAATTAGCGGTGACAGAACCCCGACGACTACTCGAGCAGATCGACAGTGCAGGTGCTGTCTTTTTGGGCGGTTATTCCTCTGAGGCTCTGGGGGACTATTGTGCAGGCACTAATCACGTACTTCCTACGTCGGGGGCTGCTAGATTTTCCTCTCCCCTTGGAGTCTACGATTTTCAAAAGCGCACTTCCGTGATCGAGATGTCACGAAAAGGTGCAGAGGCCCTAGCTGAGGTTGCCGGTGTATTGGCAGACAGTGAATCACTTTCCGCACACGCGGCAGCGGCTAGAATCCGCAAAGGCGCCAATTAACCGTCGGGGCGAGAAGCTACGATAGCATCAACCGACAGCTTTTCGTCGGCCCGTTGTAATCCCACTTGCACCCGCTCGCCCGGTCTCAGCCTCGCAATCGTTTGCATCGCTCTGCGCACGTCATCTACCGGTTGATCATCCAACGCGACAATAAGGTCACCTGCTTCGATTCCGGCTCGTTTTGCTGGACCGAATGGTGCGGTATCGGTTACCAGTAAGGATCGCGATGTCTGGCCTGAGTCATCAAGCCCGATGATCATTTCAACAGACACACCCAGCCAGCCTCGGATAACGCGGCCGTATTCAATGAGATCATTCATCACCAGATAAACAAGATTACTCGGCGTGGCGAGGTTGATGCCGACAACATTGCCGAACTCACTGTCCTCAGTGCCGCCTGAATAAATCAGTGTGTTAATGCCTACCAAGCGGCCTGTGTTGTCAATGAGCGCACCGCCAGAGTTGCCGAGATGGATGCTGGCGTCGGTTTGAATGTAGTTTTCAAAGGCTGACAGTTGTAAACCATACCGCTCGAGACCTGAAATGATACCCAGTGATACCGAGTGGCCAAAGCCGTAAGGGTTTCCAATCGCGAGAACAATGTCGCCAACGTCGATGGTATCGGAATCAGCGGGCTCGATAGGCATTAGAATAGGGAGATCAATTTTGAGGACCGCCAAGTCTGTTTCTGGATCACTGCCCAGCACAATCGCAGATGCTGTCCTACCGTCTGATAACAGGACTTGTATAGCATCAGCGCCAGAAATGACATGGTTGTTGGTGATTATGTGTCCCTGGGCGGACATGATGACGCCTGATCCAAGTGATCGCTCCACTCGCGGTCGACGCTCACCACTCAAAAATCGCCTAAGCAAAGGAGAATTTAACGCCGGTTGCTGGTTAGCCACTAGCTTTGCCGTGTATATGTTGACGACGGAGGGCGTCGCTTTGACTACGGCGTCATTGTAGCTCCTAGGCACGCGCTTGGCCTCCGCGTCAAGCAGTGTGTCGGCGTTCAATATGATGATCGCAGCGAGAACGCCGGTGAGTGCAGGCCATATCAGTTGTGCGAACCAGTCTTTCATCGATGCGTGGCTTGTTCTTCTTTTCCGGTAGTGTAAATCAATCCTCGTCGTATAATGTGCGTTTTTCATCATATTTTAGGCAATGCTGATGGCTGTAACGAGAGAGACCGTATTGGAGCTTCTCAATCAGGAGTTGCAGCCGGAGCTGATAAAAGATTATTGCCCCAACGGCTTGCAAGTCGAAGGTTCATCTGCCGTGACGAGTTTAGTGTCTGGTGTCACCGCCTGTAAGGCGCTGATTGATCGCGCGGTCGAAGTACAAGCGGACGCAATTCTCGTTCATCATGGATTTTTCTGGCGTGGTGAAGACCCGCGGTTAATTGGCATGAAGGCCGCTCGCGTGAGGGCGCTGATGCAGCGTGAGATCAATCTTTTTGCCTATCACTTGCCCATGGATATACATCCGACGATGGGCAATAACGCGGGTCTCGGACGTGCGATGGGAGTAGAGGTATTCGGCATGCTCGATCCGTCCAATGCTTCGATGCCTGTTTTCGTCGGTGATGCACCGGCTGTGACTAACGCAGCTGATGTTGCCGCTTTACTTGAGAAGAATCTGGGTCGAAGTGTGACGCTCGTGGGCGAGGGCGCTGTGTCGTCGATTGGCTGGTGTACCGGAGGCGGTCAGGGGTATATCGATGCGGCTGCTGACGCCGGCTGCGATCTCTTCGTGTCGGGCGAGATATCCGAACAGACTGTTCACGTTGCGCGCGAGCGGGGAATTGCATTTATTGCCGCAGGCCACCATGCAACCGAGCGTTTTGGACCGCAGTCAATCGGCCAGTGGCTAGGTGCGAACCTAGGCATAGAACACCAATATATCGACATCGACAGTCCGGCTTGAGCAACTGCTGAGACACCATTGCCTATGGTGATGCTCTACGAGTCAGCGTAGGACTTCTCTAAGCCAAAATCCTCAGCTAGCTGACCGCGCTCATCAGGACTTTTCTTAGGTGCGTAGTCGCGAGGTGGTGCGGGCTCACCAGGCTCCAAAAAGTTTTGATGGCTTCGCTGTTGCTCGTTAAGCGCTAATTGGTCGCCGAGGTCGCCGTCGCAGAGTGTTTGGGCGCCGGAGGCGATGTGGCTGTAGATCGATCGATAATCGTCTTGCATCCGATGGAGCAGTTGAGCCGTGCCAGCAAAATGCTCAGTAACAGACTGCTCATAAGAGCGATGCGCGGCCTTCGCAGCTTCGACCTCCTTTTTTAAGGACTCGATGATGTCAGCGCTGTTGTCCTTCCGTTGGCTTGCAGCCCACCATCCGACCCCGAAGCCAACGAGTAGCGACGCAGCTGCAGCATAAGCGATAAAACTGAGGGCTTGATCCATAATTTCTCCAGCGGGAGCGCACTTCGATCATCTCTCGATCGGTTGTTCTCGACGTCAATGAAAGAACTCTTATGGCATTATTGTCGTATACCGCCGCTAAGGCCAGAGCGTTCGTCGTATCCGGTCTCAAATTTGCAATCAATTCACGAAATTTAGTCGATATGTCCCCGATTCAGCGCTACGAACGAGATTTGCAGGCCGAACAGATTCTTCCTGATACAGCGCAGCGTCAGGCGGTCGAAGCCTTGGAGCAGCTCTATTACCGGGTGGTCGAGCGGCAGGAGCAAGCGTGGAGTTGGCGCGCGCGCCTATTCGGAACCCGGCGGCTGCCGCCGACTACAGGCCTCTATTTGTGGGGGGGCGTCGGCAGGGGTAAAACGTATCTGATGGATGCTTTTTTCGATGCTTTACCCATCGAGAAAAAGGCTCGTCTGCATTTCAATCGCTTCATGCAGCGGGTGCATGAGGATCTTACAAAACTGGCTGGGGTTAAAAATCCTCTCACCGTAATTGCAGATCAGCTGGTTGAAGAGGTCCATGTATTATGCTTCGACGAGTTCTACGTCAGTGATATCGGTGACGCGATGCTACTTGGTGGCCTGATGCAATTGTTATTTGATCGCGGCATTACCCTGGTCGCTACCTCTAATATTCCGCCGCAGGATCTTTACAAGGATGGGTTGCAACGAGGGCAGTTTATGCCCGCGATCAAGGCGCTTGAAGCTAATGTAGACGTACTGAATGTGGATTCGGGCATCGACTATCGGTTGCGATTATTGACTCAAACCGATCTTTATTTTTGCGCTCTCAATGGTGATGCAAGCGATCGACTGAATAGCATTTTTAGCGACCTGACCAGCGGCAAGAAGGCGGAGATGGGTGACATAGAGATTAACAAAAGGTCACTCCGCGTTAAGGGCGCGGTTGAAGGGGTTTTATATTGCGGGTTCGACGTGTTGTGTTTTCAGCCGAGAAGCGCCAGCGACTACACGCAAATCGCAAAAGAATACAGTGCGGTGCTTATCGATGAGCTGCCACAAATGGATGGGTCGATGGAGGACGGTGCTCGGCGATTTATCACCATGGTGGACGAATTCTATGATCGCAATATCAAACTAATCTTAGCTGCTGATGCCCCAATGGACGCGTTATATATCGGGCGCAAGCTCGCCTTTGAATTCCAGCGAACGCTGTCTCGTTTGATTGAGATGCAGTCGGAAGATTACTTAGCAAGAGAACATCGCCCATAGCGTCTTTCAGCTATTGAAAGCGCAGGCCCGGTACTGTAATCTCCGCGCTCCTTTATTTATGGCCTTATTGAGTTAAGTGAATGAAAACATATAGTGCCAAGGCATCCGACATCCAGCATGACTGGTTCGTCGTTGACGCAGAAGACAAGACACTTGGCCGATTGGCGACTGAAATCGCTCATCGCCTTCGCGGCAAGCACAAGCCCGAGTACACACCCCACATGGATATGGGCGATTATATTGTTGTGGTGAATTGCGAGAAGATTCGCGTCACCGGTGCCAAGTCAAGCGACAAGATGTATCACCATCACACCGGTTATCCGGGAGGCCTCAAGTCTTATTCATTTGATAAATTGATCGACAGAGCCCCAGAGCGTGTTCTGCAGCGAGCCGTGAAAGGTATGCTGCCTCGCAACCCGCTCGGGCGAGCAATGTTCAAAAAGCTCAAGGTCTATGCAGGACCGGAGCATCCTCACGAAGCACAGCAGCCTGAAGCGCTGGCAATCTAAGGAATTACTATGGCAGCGGTACAGTACTACGGCACAGGGCGACGCAAAACTTCAACGGCGCGCGTGTTTCTCAAGGGCGGCAGCGGTGCTATCACGATCAATGGTCGGGGCATCGACGAGTATTTCGGTCGAGAGGTCGCGAGAATGATTGTTCGGCAACCGCTTGAGTTAACTGAGACGGTTGAGAAGTTTGACGCCAACATCACGGTCGCTGGTGGTGGAAGCTTCGGCCAGGCAGGCGCTATTCGTCACGGCCTGACTCGCGCACTCCTCGAATACGACGAGTCGCTGCGCAGTGTGCTGCGAAGCGCAGGATTTGTGACTCGCGATGCCCGCGAAGTTGAGCGGAAGAAGGTCGGTCTGCGCAAAGCGAGACGTCGTCCACAGTTCTCCAAGCGATAATTTCACCGCTCAAATACTGGCTGTCAAAATACTGAACACGTTTACCCTACCTGCGAATCAAATTTGATTCGCGGTTAGTTGCTGTGCCTGTCGTCGATGATTAAACTTTCGCGGCTTTAACAACGGCCAGTGGCGTCGATGGCGCGTAAACCGGTCAATAACAGAGATACTCGGAGAAGATCCAGATGAGCGAAGCAGAAGCAAGCCCAGTGGCTGAGCAAGAGCGCGCGTCAGATCAGACGCGTCGTCGGTTCCTGACAGCAGCGACAACAGGCGTAAGTGCAGTGGGGATGGTCGGCGTGGCTGTTCCTTTTATGGCGTCTTGGAACCCGTCGGAGAAAGCCAAGGCAGCGGGAGCCCCGGTAAAGGCTGATATCAGTAAGATCGAGCCCGGTCAGATGGTGGTCGTTGAGTGGCGCGGCAAGCCCGTGTATGTGTTGCGTCGGACGACCGACCAAGTTGCTGGTCTACCTTCGCTAGACGGCGATCTCAAAGATCCCAACTCAGACGGCGCCGACCAGCCCGAGTACATCCAGGGCGCATTGCGTTCGCTCAATGATGAATATCTGGTCGTCGTAGGGCTGTGCACGCATCTAGGTTGTGCACCCAAGTTCAGACCCGAAGTGGGCGCAGCGGATCTCGGTGGCGATCAATGGCTAGGTGGCTTTTTCTGCCCTTGCCATGGATCTAAGTTCGATCTAGCAGGGCGTGTTTACAAGGGTGTGCCCGCAAGTGCCAATCTGACTGTTCCCCCATATTCTTTTGAAGGCGATAACGTGCTGGTTATCGGCGTTGACTCGGAGGTAGCGTAAAATGGAAAAGGCTTTGACCGGTTTAGTCTCATGGGTTGATGCGCGTCTGCCAATCACCCGTGCGTGGAATACCCACATGGGTGAGTACTACGCCCCCAAAAACTTCAATCTATGGTATTTCTTCGGTGTGTTTTCGCTTCTGGTTCTGGTCAATCAGTTGCTGACCGGGATTTGGCTCACTATGAGCTACACCCCGAACGCGGAAGAGGCGTTTGCTTCGGTCGAGTACATCATGCGCGATGTCGAATACGGCTGGTTGCTCCGTTACATGCACTCTACCGGTGCATCAGCTTTCTTTATCGTCGTTTACATGCACATGATGCGTGCGCTGATGTACGGCTCATACCAGAAGCCTCGTGAGCTGATCTGGATCTTCGGTATGCTGATCTTTGTTGTTCTCATGGCCGAGGCTTTTGTGGGGTATGTATTGCCGTGGGGCCAAATGTCCTATTGGGGCGCGCAGGTCATCATTTCGTTGTTTGGCGCGATCCCCGTTGTTGGTGAAGATATTGTGACTTGGATTCGCGGTGACTACCTGTTATCCGGGATTACGTTGAACCGCTTCTTTGCCCTGCATGTCGTAGCACTTCCAATTGTCCTACTCGCTTTGGTAGTGCTTCACATTCTCGCACTCCACGAAGTCGGCTCTAACAACCCAGACGGCGTTGAAATCAAAAAGCACAAAGACGAGAACGGGGTTCCGCTAGACGGCATTAAGTTCCACCCTTATTACTCAGTACATGATGTGCAGGGCATTGCGGTGTTCATGTTTTTCTTCTGCGGCATTATTTTCTTCGCACCCGAGATGGGCGGTTACTTCCTCGAGTTCGCCAATTTCGAAGAAGCGAATGCTTTAAAAACGCCAGAGCACATTGCACCTGTATGGTACTTCACGCCTTATTACTCGGTGCTGCGTGCTGTGCCAGACAAGTTCTGGGGCTTCGTAGCCTTTGCGGCTTCGGTAGCTATTCCCTTTGCACTGCCTTGGTTAGACAGAAACCCTGTTCGATCTTGGCGCTATCGCGGTGCTTTGAATCGCGTGATGCTGTTGGGTTTTGTCGTCTCCTTTATCATCCTCGGAGTGCTAGGTGTTAAGGCGCCAACCGAGAACCGTACATTGTTGGCACAGATCTGCACTGTCTACTACTTTGCGTTTTTCCTAGGGATGTACTGGTGGTCTACTTGGGATAAGACCTCAGAGGTGCCAGACCGGATTACCATGGATGGCGGAATGGGGCTTGGTAAGAGTATGGCTACGCTTGCCGTGGTCGCGGTGCTGACGTGGTTGCCCCTCAAGGCGGTCGGTGCAGAATCGGCTCATGACTGTGGAACAATCCCGTGCGATGAGTTCACGGCAGATGCCTCCGACCAGGCGTCGTTGCAGCACGGTGCCGCTCTCTATACAAATTATTGCAGCGGTTGCCACTCATTACAGTATTCGCGGCACAACCGTGTAGCTAAAGACTTAGGGATCCCAGAGGATCTGTATCGGGAAAATCTAATGTTCGATCCAGACCAGAAGATCGGATCTCTGATGGATAACTCCATGGACAAAGCGACAGCCAAAGTCTGGTTTGGTGCGACCCCTCCCGATTTAACGCTAATATCAAGAGCGCGCCAGCCGGAGTGGCTCTATACGTACCTAAGAACGTTTTATCAAGATGATTCGCGTCCGTATGGTGTTAACAACCTGGTGTTCAAAGATGTCGGTATGCCACACGTGCTCATGGAGCTTCAGGGTTTGCCACAGTGCATGAAGGGTGATCACGCCGACGATGATCACCACGATATGGGCAGCTGTGACTCGCTCGAGGTGGCCGCGGCAGGCTTAATGACCACGCCGGAGTTCGATTCGGCGATGTATGACTTGGTTAATTTCCTCGCCTACACTGCTGAGCCTTACAAGCAGCAGCGTATCGAAATCGGATATCGCGTCATGATGTTCCTTGCGATCTTTTTCATTGCGGCCTGGGCGCTCAATCGCGAATACTGGAAAGACGTGCACTAAGCTGTCTAGCTAGGCATAATCAGCGGGTTGCAAGTGCAACCCGCTTGTTTTTTACCACCAGTGCCGGAGTAGCGCATGAAGTTAGCCGACGATGCGTCTGGGATCGTGTCAAAACGTTCCTCAATGACCTTGTTCTCAGATAGCAGCAGCCACTACAGCCACAGAGTGCGCATTGTGCTCTCGGAAAAGGGCGTGACTGTTGATTTAATCGAGTGCGAAGAGGGTGTGATGTCTCCAGAACTTGGGGAGCTCAATCCATACCAATCAGTCCCCACCATGGTCGACCGTGATCTCGTGCTGTACGAGTCAAAAGTAATGATGGAATACCTAGATGAGCGATTTCCTCATCCACCATTACTCCCCGTGTACCCCGTGGCGCGCGCAGAGAGCCGCCTCTTTATGTATCGCGTGGAGAAAGACTGGTGTGTACTTGTGGACACTATTCAGTCAGGTGGTGACGCTGCCGCCGCTGCTGAAGCTAAGCGCGATCTTCGTGAAAGCCTGACAGCCTTGGCACCTATTTTTGCTGAAAAGCCGTTCTTCATGAGTGAAGAGTTCACTTTGGTCGATTGCTGCATTGCTCCCATTTTATGGCGTTTGCCGGTGCTGGATGTCGATATCAAGCTGACTAAGCAGACTAAACCGCTCTTCAACTACATGGATACATTGTTTAGTCGAGAGGCTTTTCAGGAAGGCTTGTCTATTCAAGAGCGCGAGATGCGCGCCTAGCATTCCGAGACGGCTGCTGTGACACCGAGTAAGCCTTATGTCATCCGAGCGATCTATGATTGGATCGTAGATAATAATTGTACTCCTCACCTGCTGGTAGATGCTGAGTTAGAGGGCATAGAAGTTCCGCAGGATTATGTCACTGATGGTCAGATTGTACTGAACGTGTCGCCTTCCGCTGTCGTTAATCTCCAGTTGGGTAATGAGACTGTCAGCTTCTCAGGTCGATTCGGTGGTGTGCCGGTGGACATTATGGTGCCGGTGGCAGGTGTCATTGGAATTTACGCGAGAGAAAACGGGCAGGGGATGATCTTTGATGAGGAGTCTGATCTCAACTTTGATCCCGACCCACCGGAGACCGATCCGCCGCCGCCATCGAGCTCCCGTCCGTCGTTGCGGTTGGTAAAGTAGTCAGGCCTCGTTCGATATGGGTCCAAAAGCCAATACATCAACTAGATAGCCGATAGCGAGGGCCGTCATCTGTTGCTGAGCCTGTGCTGCAGTTGTCATT
>CENU01030179.1_pt1 | contig 31718 bp, 32 predicted proteins | sample 361331 | NCBI WGS metagenome assembly CENU01 (sample SAMEA2619766, study PRJEB7988) | marine metagenome | isolation source: saline water (ENVO:00002010), including | reverse complement strand
TTAATTTCTGGATTTATGTTGGATGAATCAGAAGAAGAAATTAAAGAAGAAGAATTTGTTCAAGCAGCAGAAGCCGACAAGAATTCTGATGAAGATCATGAAGATGAAGATGCGAATGTTATCTCCTTTGAAGAATGCGAAGCAAAAATAAAGATCATCAAAAGAGAGTACAACAAATACGTTAAGTCATTGGACGGTGGTGAGCTTGATGCAAAAGCACAAAAAGCCTTAGATAAACTAAAAGAAGACTTCCAAAGAATAAAATTCAACTCCAAGGTGTTCGATACATTGGTTCTTATTCCAGCTGAAAGAAAAGCTCAAGTTGGTGCATTTGAAAAAGAATTAAAAACAATGCTTGTTAAGAACATTAAGGTTCCAAATAAAGAAGCTAGAGAGCTAGTTGAGGAAAATCTAATAAACGTTAGATTACTTGCTAAATTAGCCAAAGACAAAAGGTTTAAGAAGAAAGACATCGAAGAAATCAAACCGACTTTCATAAGAATTCAAAAAGATCTCATCAAGATTGATGAAAATAATTTAATGCCAGTAACACAGATTTTGTCTCTAAATAGAAGAATAAATAAAGCCTATCGTGGTCTGTTAAGAGCAAAGAAAGAAATGATTGAAGCCAATTTGCGTCTTGTCATTTCAATAGCAAAAAAATATACCAACCGAGGCCTACAGTTCCTCGATTTAATACAAGAAGGCAATATTGGTTTGATGAAAGCGGTCGATAAGTTTGAATATCGTAGAGGCTATAAGTTTTCAACTTATGCAACTTGGTGGATCAGGCAGGCAATTACTCGTTCCATTGCTGACCAAGCAAGAACCATTAGGATTCCTGTCCACATGATTGAGACCATCAACAAATTGAACCGCCTATCAAGACAAATGATGCAAGAAATAGGCAGGGAACCAACACCGGAAGAGATGTCCAAACGATTGGATATTCCTGAAGACAAGATGAGAAAAGTTATGAAAATTGCCAAAGAACCAATTTCTATGGAAACACCTATTGGCGATGATGAGGATTCAAATCTAGGTGACTTTCTTGAAGATAGTTCAATTAATTCTCCAATTGACGATGCAGCAATTCGCGGCCTTAAAGATGCCACGGATGAAATCCTGGCATCGTTAACATCTAGAGAGGCAAAAGTTCTAAGAATGAGATTTGGTATTGGCATGAACAATGACCATACCCTCGAAGAGGTTGGTAAACAGTTTGATGTTACAAGAGAAAGAATTAGGCAGATTGAAGCCAAAGCATTACGTAAATTGAGGCATCCAACCAGATCAGATGTCTTAAAAAGTTTTCTACACGAGTAAGTAAAAATACTTTACAATTTTCATCTTTGGGCCTGTAGCTCAGTTGGTTAGAGCAGTGGACTCATAATCCATTGGTCCCAGGTTCGAGTCCTGGCGGGCCCACCAATATCAAATAATTTCTATGTGGTATTATTTTTTCTATGCAATTTCCTGTTACTGAATCTAAAAGAATTGAGGTGCTTGATGTTGTTAGAGGATTTTCTTTACTGGGAATCTTATTACTTAACATCATCGCTTTTGGATTGGTATCTCAATCTTACATCAACCCTTCATTGGATCTACCCAACTCATTTACTATAGATTGGGCCATATGGGGCGTCATTGAAGTAACAGCTGAAGGTGCTATGCGTGGCATTTTTTCCATTCTTTTTGGTGCTGGGATTGTACTGTTCTGTACCAATAAATCAAAAGAGGATCAAAAACTATTTTTAAGAAGAAACCTTTTTTTACTGTGTTTTGGTATCATTGATGCATATTTTTTACTGTGGTATGGCGATATATTGATTACCTACGCAGTTGCCGGCTATATCTTATATTATTTGAGAAACTTGACGGGCAAGACGCTGCTAAAAATAGCAGTTGCTATTTTATGTTTCACTGCATTTCTAAATTATCTTGGCAAAGAGGTAATTACTTATTCAAAAGATGCATATATAGAGGTGAACTCATCTGAAAAAACAGAAATAACAGAAGAGAAAATATTATGGGCTGAAGCTTGGGATGAATTTAGAGTAAATTATCAGCCAAATGAAGCAGAGATAGATGCGGAAGTTTCACAAAGAAGAGGCACTTATGCAGAAGTTTTTGAATGGAACGCTGAGCGTAAGAACATAGTGATTTATTCTCTGCCTTTTTATCTCTGGGATATTTTTTTAATGATGATCCTAGGCATGGCTTTGTTTAAATTGGGGATCCTTCAAGGTGAACGAAATTTATCTTTCTATAAAAAGTTAGCATTTATTAATTTTGCAATTGGGTTATCCGTAAACTTTATTGAGCTGTATTTATTTACTTCATCAGGTTTTGACTATCGTTATTCAAGGGTGTTTTTATCCTCCTACGATCTTGGCAGGTTGGGGATGGCGCTGGGATACATCTCTGTGATTAATATCGTTATTAAAGCAGATGTTTTTAAAGTTATAAGGCAAAAATTGCAGAATGTTGGAAGAATGGCTCTAACCAATTACATTCTGAATTCAATTATTTGTATGGTGCTATTTACCGGTGCTGGATTTGGTTTGGTTAATGAGCTAAGTCGTGCAAACTTATACCTCGTTGTGCTTGCTATATGGGTATTTCAAATTTATTTCTCAGGATATTGGCTTAAAAGATATCAGGCAGGGCCTTTGGAATGGTTGTGGCGAAATATGACATACAAAAGAACCTTCCAACTTAAGAGAAGAATATAGAAATTATTCTCTTATCTCAGCATAAACTTTACTGCTGCCATCTGAATACATGATCAAAATCTCATAAGGCATAAATCTATTGTCAAACTCCATTCCAGGCGATCCCAATGGCATGCCCGGTACGGTTAAACCAATTGCATTTGGATGGTTTTCAGAAAGAAATTTTTCAATAAACTTCGCGGGGATATGTCCTTCAAAAACATAACCAGTGGAGGAAACAGTAGTATGGCATGACTGAAATTCTCTTTTTATATTATACTTTTTCTTAATGTCATTCAGAGACTGATAATCTTTTGTATAGGTAACAAACCCATGATTTTCCGAATGCTTAACCCATTCCTTGCAACACCCGCAAGACGGAGTTTTATGTACCAATAAAAATAAATCTTTTGTAGGCTCGTTCTCTTGTCCAATTAAATTATTTGCAAACAACGATATAGCTATAAGAAAAAAGGTTACTTTTTTTAGAAACATTATTTTTGTATTTTATATTTTTTTTATTGTTAATAAAAAGGCTCCTTGCGGAGCCTTTATTCAAAGATGCGAAGCTTTAATTTACATCAAACCTATCGGCATTCATTACTTTATTCCAAGCTGAAATGAAGTCTGAAACAAACTTATCCTTTGCATCATTACTTGCATAAACTTCGGCTAATCCTCTTAGTTGAGAGTTGGAACCAAAGACAAGATCAACTCTTGAAGCAGATCTGACCTTCTCGCCGCTTACTCTATCGAAAGCATCATAAGAATTACTTCCGCTAGGCTTCCACTCTACACTCATATCCAACAGAGTATCAAAAAAGTCATTTGATAAAGTATTGGTATCTGAAGTGAATACACCATTCCCATTTACACTCATGCCAAGCGATCTAAATCCTCCAACAAGTACAGTCATTTCAGGAGCTGTAAGACCAAGCAATTGCGCTTTATCAACTAACATTTCCTCTGGGCTTACTGAGAATTCTGTTTTCTGGTAATTTCTAAAACCATCTGCAAGTGGTTCTAAAACCTTAAATGACTCTGCATCAGTTTGCTCTACAGTTGCATCCCCTCTGCCAGCTAAGAATGGCACTTCAACACCTGAAGCTTTTTCAATTCCAACATTACCAGCCAGAACAATCATATCTGCAACTGAGGCACCAACTTCCTGAGCAATATTTGTCAGAACATCAAGCACTTTGTCTAAAGGTACATGAGAGTTCGATTGCCAACTTTTCATTGGTTCAAATCTAATTCGAGCTCCGTTTGCTCCTCCTCTTAAATCAGAGTTTCTAAATGTTGATGCACTTGCCCAAGCAGTTTCAACCATTTCTTGTATTGAGAGACCGCTATCAGCAATAAGCTGTTTTGCCTTGTTTAGATCATAGTCTGAGTTTCCTGCAGGGACAGGGTCTTGCCATATTAAATCTTCTGCAGGGACTTCTGGACCAAGATATCTATTTTTTGGGCCCATATCTCTGTGAAGCAACTTAAACCAAGCTCTTGCGAAAGCATCGGCAAACTCTTCAGGGTTTTCTTTAAAGTGCAAAGACACCTTTCTGTATTCAGGATCTTCTCGTAAAGCTAGATCTGATGTAAGCATGATTGTAGTAACTTTCAAATTTTCATCTTCTACGTCAGGAGCATGGTTTTCTTCAGCAAGATCAATTGGATGCCACTGATATGCTCCAGCTGGGCTTTTTACCAACTCATACTCATAGTTAAATAGGTTTTCAAAATAACCATTATCCCATTGTGCTGGATTTTTGGTCCAAGGGCCTTCAAGACCACTTGTTATGGTGTCTCGACCCATGCCTTTCCCATATCCATTTTTCCAACCAAATTGTTGTTGTTCCATTGGAGCATCTTCTGGCCCAACTCCAACTAAACCGTCATCTCCAGCGCCATGACACTTTCCAAAAGTATGACCGCCTGCTATTAACGCAACAGTTTCGTAATCGTTCATTGCCATTCTGCCAAACGTTTCTCTTATGTCATGTGCACTAGCCTTAGGGTCCGGATTGCCATCTGGCCCTTGTGGGTTTACATAGATTAAACCCATCTGTACAGCAGCAAGAGGGTTGTTTAAAAGTCTTTCCCCAACATATCTGTTGTTGCCAAGCATTTCTTCTTCTGGCCCCCAATAAATATCTTCTTCTGGATGCCAGATATCTTCACGGCCTCCGCCAAACCCAAATGTTTTGCCACCCATAGATTCAATTGCTGCATTACCAGCCAAAACCAATAAGTCTGCCCAACTTAGTTGTTTTCCATATTTTTGTTTGATAGGCCAAAGCAGTCGTCTTGCTTTATCAAGATTTCCATTATCAGGCCATGAATTTAGTGGAGAAAATCTTTGTGCGCCTGTACCAGCTCCACCTCGACCATCGCCAATTCTATAGGTACCAGCTGCGTGCCATGTAAGCCTAACAAAGAATGGTCCATAATGACCATAATCAGCTGGCCACCAATCTTTTGAGTCAGTCATTAGATCGTAAAGATCTTGCTTTAGTGCATCATAGTCAAGCTTTTCAAACTCTTCTCTATAACTAAAGTTTTCCTCCATAGGGTTAGTTTTCTTGTCATGCTGATGCAAGATATTAAGATTTAGCTGCTGAGGCCACCAATTAACATTGGAGTGGCTGCCAGCCGTTTTAGTATTAGACCCATGAATAACAGGGCATTTTGTTTCTTCACTCATAGTATTCCTAAAGTTATTTACCAAATAAGATTATAGCGTCAAATTCAACAATTTAAGTATTACAAACTATGATATTATTGTATTTTATATTCGAAAAAATAGAACATGATATCGCATCAGCAAATAAAGTACGCATTATCAGTAGCTAAACATAAAAATTTTAAAAAAGCTGCCGACAGTTGCTTTGTTTCACCCTCAACCCTTAGCAATGGCATAGTTCAGCTTGAAAAATATTTAAATATTCAAGTATTCGAAAGAGACAATAAAAAAGTTCTCATCACAAAAAAAGGCGAGATCATTCTTGAAAAGCTTAAAGCCATTAAAATCCAATACGATGATTTGGAAAAAATTTCCAATACCTTAAGTGGACTTGGCACCAATGACATATCACTGGGCATCATTCCAACCATTGGCCCCTACCTATTGCCCATTGTTTTGCCTCACCTCAACAAAAAATATCCCGACATAAGTCTTAATATCATTGAAGGCAAGTCCAATGAAATATTGGAAAAAGTAAAAGAAGGTGAAATTGATATGGCAATAATTGCTTTACCTTACGATATAAAGGGCTTGCTGAGCTTCAAATTTTGGAGTGAAGAGTTCTTCTGGGTCACGCATAATGACAATTTAATTGATAATGCAAAACAAATTGGCTCCGATGATATAAAGAAAGCAAATCTGATGTTATTGGAGGAAGGCCATTGTTTGAAAGAGCATGCTCTAGCGGCATGCAACATCAAACAACAAAATAAGTACCAAGTAAAAGCATCAAATCTATCTACTTTGATTGAATTGGTTGCAGGCAAAATGGGATCAACACTTGTACCCCAGATCGCATTAAATCAGTTAATCAAGCCTAGAAAAATGCTTAAAGCTTTACCTTTGGATGACCCTGGGCCACATCGCGAGATTGCAATAATCATTCGCCCAGCGTATCCGAATATAAAAAATATGGAAATTTTAAAAGAGGAATTTACCACATCGCTAGCTAAATCCCTTAGTATGAATTCATGAGCAAAAAATTATCAAAGATTGGATTATATCCAGGCTCATTTGATCCAATCACAAAAGGGCATATGGATATTATTAAGAAGGCGCTTAACGTCTTTGATAAGGTTGTTGTTGCTGTAATGAAAAATAGTTCAAAAGACATGTTATTTAGTCTAGATGAAAGGCAAAAGTTAATTAGTGATATCTATCAAAGCACACCAAAAGTCCAATGTATTGCATTAGAGTCAAAACTCGCTGTTGAATTAGCAAGAGAGATTAATGCTTCAGCAATCATCAGAGGGCTGAGGGCTATGTCAGATTTTGAATATGAATTTCAAATTGCAGGAATTAATAGATCGCAAAACAAAGATATTGAAACGGTATTTTTTGCTGCCGATGATAAGCTAACTTTTGTATCTTCATCTATGGTAAAAGAAATAGCTTCTTATCAAGGAAAGATAGGGAAGTTTGTTGATCCAGTAGTGAAACGGGCATTAAAAAATAGAATTAATTCTGGCAGTTAAGGCAATGGAAGGTGCTTCGATTATTTTGAATGCTTCTAGCAATCAAACTTTTGCAAGCAGCACATTCTTCTCCCTCTCTATCGTAAACCTTAAGTTTAATTTTGAAGTAACCGGGCTTAGCCTCTGCATTAAAATAATCTTTTAAAGTTGTGCCCCCAGATTTAATCGCACTATTAAGAATTTTTTTGGCATTTTTTAATATTTTTTTGCACTGCTCCAAATCAATGTCTTTGCCAAGCGTAAATGGCGATATGCCAGACCTAAATAGCACTTCACAAGCATAAATATTACCTATTCCAGAGATAATTTTATTGTTTAACAATATAGCTTTAATTGTAGTATTCTTATTTTCTATCTTAGAAAGCAATAACTTTGGAGTCATCTTTGCGCTGAATGGATCATCGGCATTGTTATCCAACATAGCAAACTGCTCTTCATTGGCTAGTATTGAAACTAGACCAAATCTTCTTGGATCGTTATAAATTAGGTAATTTCCATTTTCAAGGTTCATAACAATGTGATCGTGTTTTACCTTTTTTAAAAATTTGCTGACTCTTAGGTTGCCGGTCATGCCTAAATGAATCACAAGCCTATTCTTACTTTCAAAATTTAGGACAATATATTTTGCAATTCTTTCGATACCTGTAATTAAGTCGTTTTTAATAAGATTAAATTTTGAGCTGTCAAAAGGCACTCTGAGAGACAAGCCACTATGCCAACACTTCGTAATTCGATTTTTTAAAAGGTAAGGCTCAACACCTCTTTTGGTCGTTTCAACTTCTGGAAGTTCTGGCACTAATCAAGGAATTTATTTAGCTCAACGAGATCTTCTGGCTTTAGGGTACCAATTGCTTGTTTGTATTGCAGAGAGGTAAGAAGAAATGCATATTTTGCTTGGGCCAATCTATTCTGAACATCGGCATAGGTACGTTCTGCTTGCAGAAGATCAATCAAATTTCTACTGCTTAATTCATAGCCTAGCCTTGTTGCTTCCAGTGCATCTTTTGAACTTTGCTCAGATGCAGTTAAAGATTCAACATTAAGCTTGGAAGTTTCTAATGCAGAATAGAGAGAGCGAATTTGTTGAATGATGCTCCTTTCAACCAATACCAATCGTTCTTCGGTTTTAACTTCTTCTAGAAGCGCCTGTCTTCTTTGCGATGAATTTAAGCCCGATGTAAACAATGGTAATGAAAATTGAATAGAGAAGCTTCTATTTTCAGTTTCCTGAGGAATTCTAAATGGTATACCAATGTCTGAATCAATGCCATCAAAGGTATATTGCTTAGAAGTTCTTCGATTGGCGTTGGCACTAGCATCTATTTTGGGTAAAAAGTTTGCTGTTCGTGCTGCTGTATTTGCTTCTGCTGCTTTAACCCTTTTTTTAGCCTCAACAATTAAAAAATTATTTTCCAACCCAGACTCTACTTCAGCATTAATTGATGCTGTTGGTAAGTCAAAAGTCACCTTATCCGAAAGGGGTGCAATTAGAGATACTTTTCTACCAACAATAGAATTTAATTCCTCAAAGCTTATATCAAGGTTGCCTTCAGCAAGCACTCTGTCTGAAGTTGCACGATTAAAAGCAGCTTTTGCTTCAGCCAATTCTATTCTTGAAGCAGACCCTACATTGAAGCGTTCTTGAACTTGTTGGTATTGGTTTTCTAAAGCTTTTTCTGTTGCAGAGGCAGTTTTAAGCCTCGCTCTTGCAGATAAAATATTAAAATAAGCTCCAGTAACTCTAATAATTAAATCTTGTTGTTGATAAGCAAACCTTGCTTCGGCTGCATCCATGTTCTGCTTTGCTCTCCTTGAGTTAAACCAGGCATCCAACCTAAATAAAGGTTGAGATAAATTTAAGTTATATGAAAAAGTGTTGTAGTCATTTTGAAGAACTCTTTCCTGGTAGTACTCATTCCAATTGGTTCCACCGGAGAGTGAAAGTCTGGGCCCCAGTCCTGATCTGGCCTGCTTTAGAAACTCTCCACTTATATCGAGGTCAGCCTTGTTTAAGTTATAGTTAGGATCCTTTTCTAGTGCCTCTTGGTAAATTGATAATAAATCATCACTGTGCAGTGAGAGTGTCAGAAAAGCACAAATTGTTATTAAATATTTTTTCATACGCAAAATTTAGATTGTATTCTCATATATAAGTTTCATCTGCACAATTAAAAGTAATATCTTTAGAGGGTGATTTAAGTTGCAAGATAATTAGGAATATTGGCTATTTATCAAATGACCCAATAAATAACAATAATGATAAGTACCAAGGAACATGGAGATAAATTAAGCATTACTCTTAAACCAAACAATTCCTCCACAGTTACAAACAACATAGTTTTTTTTGGCTTACTTGCATTGCTATGTATCACTTTTGGAATTGGTTTCTTTTTTGTGGGAGCTGTTATGATTTTGCCTTTTGCAGGGCTAGAAATACTGGCACTATTTATAGTGTTGCGCATCAATAGATCCTGGGTTGAGCAAACACAAACTATCGCTATAGATAAGTTATATGTTTATCTAAGTAATTCTTATAGGAAAACTGAGTTAAAGAAATATTCAAGATTCCATTCAAAGTTTATTGTTGAAAAAGATCAAACCAAGAAAGTATTTCTAATGCATAAAAAAGAAAAGCTCCCCATAGGAAGCTTTTTAAACGAAGAAGAAATTGAAGATTTAATCCAATGCCTTAAGTCTAAAGTAAATCATTTAAATCATTCAGTCCGCTAAATGAAGATCCAGCTGCTCATAAGCGGGCACGCCATTATCATACCTTGGATAATCTTCTCCTTGTATTAAAGGATTCAAATAATTTACTCCTTTTGGAGTAATTCTAAACCCACAATCTGATATGTAATCATTTGGTAAAACTTTTTCCTCATTGGCAATATCTTTAAGGTCGCCTTCACTTATAGACCATTGATATGGATCTTCTGATACTCTTTGAATTACTGGCATAATCCCAGACTTTTCCGATAAGGCAAACTCAACAGCTCTTTTGCCCACAGCAACCGCTTGCTCAAGATCTGTCTTGGAAGCTAGATGTCGAGCACTTCTTTGTAGGTAGTCTGAAACAGACCAATGATACTTAAGGTTTAGATTATTGCTAACTAAGTTTGCAATTTTTGGAGCTAGCCCACCTAATTGACTATGGCCAAAGGAATCTTTTTCACTTGATGCTGAATAAATTTCTCCATTCTTATCTTTTAGACCCTCTGATGCCACCACTACAGAGTATCCATAATTCTTAACATCCTCTTCAACACCAGCTAAGAATTTTGATTCATCAAATGAGACTTCTGGCAGCAGAATTTTATGAACATATGTATTGTTTGAGTCATTTGCGAGTTCAGCTGAAGCAGCAATCCATCCAGCATGCCTGCCCATGACTTCAAGAATAAAAACTTTGGTCGAAGTTTTACACATAGACTTAATGTCTAGAGAGGCTTCTTTAGCAGAAGTTGCAATGTATTTTGCAACAGAGCCAAAACCAGGACAATTATCAGTTACAGCTAGGTCGTTATCAATGGTTTTTGGCACAGCAACGGCGTAAAGCTCATACCCAAAATCTTTTGCAGCTTGCGAAACTTTTAGGCAAGTATCAGCCGAATCATTGCCCCCATTATAAAAGAAATATTTAATTGATTTTTGATCTAGTTTTTGGAATAGGTTTTCATAAAAAGGCTTTTCTGTAAGGGCAGGAAGTTTATAGCGACAGGAGCCAAACATTCCAGCAGGCGAATCTTTAAGAAGCTCTAGGGATTTTTTTGTCTTGCCTAAGTCATACAACTTATCTTCTAAAAGCCCAACTATCCCATTTTGGGAAGCAAAAATATTGATTGAAGCATCTCTAGCTTGCAACTCTGAGATGACTCCATACGCTGAAGAATTTATTACAGATGTAACCCCTCCAGATTGTGCGTAAAATGCATTTTTCATGACAGATATCATATACTCCAATTAAAATTACTAAAAGTATGAAGGTTTTTTTTCTTGGAATTTCTGGGACATTGATGGGCAATATTGCATTAATGGCTAAGGAACTTGGTCATGATGTCATAGGCGTAGATGACAAAGTTTACCCTCCAATGTCAGAGAAGCTAAAAAATGCCGAAGTTAAATTTAAGGAGGGCTTTGTAAAGTCAAATTTCTCCGAAGCAGACATTTACATTGTTGGGAATGTTATCTCCAAGAATAATGAACTAATGCAGGAGATTCTAAATAGAGGAAAAAGTATTCAATCATCACCAGATTGGCTTTTTCAAAATGTATTAGCCAATAAAAAAGTTATTGCAGTTAGTGGTACCCATGGGAAAACTTCAGTGACCACATTAATAGCTCATGCATTAACTAATGCAGCCTTGGATCCAAGTTATTTGATTGCCGGTGTGCCCAATGGGGATCTAAATTCATGGTGCATAAGCTCTGGTGAACATTTTGTAATTGAGGCAGATGAGTACGATTCAGCTTATTTTGACAAACGACCAAAATTTTTTCATTACAAGCCCAATATTCTTCTTATAAATAACATTGAATTTGATCATGGCGATATCTACTCAAGTATTGAAGAAATTGAGGATCAATTTTTAAAGCTATTGGAGTCTTTAGAACACGATTCAACTGCTTTAATATCCAGATCTGGAGTAAGAAAGAATTTTCTTGAACTGTTAGAAGACAGCTCAACCATTGCATGTAAAGTGAAATTATTTGATGCAATAGAGGATGATCTAGATGCTCTTAATATAAATCTTGCTAAAGCCGTATTGTTAGAAATCTCTGGGATTAAAAACCCAGATCACTTACTGAAAGGTTTTTCTGGAGTAAAGCGTAGATTTGAATATCTTTTTGTGAGCGAAAAGTTTGTAGTGGTCAATGATTTTGCTCACCATCCAACAGCAATAGAAAAAACATTGGACAAGGCATTATCTTTAGGAAAAGAAGTGTATTTAATTGTTGAGATTGGCTCCAACACAATGAAGAGCGGTTATCATGATTCGAGACTCAAGGAAATTTTTCAGCGAGCAAAAACCTACTTAGTCAATCCAACACCCAAACAAAAAGAGTACTTTGATAATTGTATAGAGCTTACATTAGAGAACCTAAACACATTAACTGAGCATACAGATAAAAAAAGAATATTCTTAATGTGTAGCAACAAAACCTTTAATGGACTTCAAGAACAGCTGTTAAAGAGCCTATTGGATACAAATATTTGAATTAGCTATTATAATTTCATCAATGCCAAACAAATTATCCAAACCTGAAAAAGTAAAGAGTTTATGTTTGGCTGCCCTAGAAGATCTCAAAGCTCTTAACATTAAGGAAATGTACGTCGAAAAGATTTCATCTTTTACCTCAAACATTATTGTTGCAACTGGAACTTCTACAAGACATATTCAGTCAATAGCAGATAAGGTTGTTGATGATTTAAAAGACAACAAGATAAAAATTCTAGGATTAGAAGGAGATGAGGCAAAAGACTGGATTTTAATTGATGCAGGAGATGTGCTTGTGAACATCATGACAGAAGAATCTAGAGAACATTATGATCTAGAGTCCTTATGGGACAGAGCTAAAAGTGCAAGTTAAACTCTTTTATATTTCTTATAGAAATAAAATCTCGTCGTGGGAACAGGATTATCTCAAGAAAATTTCAAGCCCAATAAAACTGGATATGAAGCAACTACTAAGCAAGAAATCCTATAAAAGAATTGAAGATCAAAAACGATATGAGGGCGATCTTTTTTTAAGCAGTAAAGCGGATAGTAGTCAATACCATTGCTTTGATAAATCTGGCAAGGTTTTATCCACAGAGAAATTTGCAAATTTTTTAAATGTTAGCCAGACAGTGACTTCACTTTTTATAGGTGGAACATATGGCATTCATAATGAAATAATTGATAAAGCGTTAAGCCTAATCTCCATAGGTAAAATGGAGTTTACTCATGAATTATTTCGCATTATGGTGCTTGAACAGATATATAGAGTAAGCTGCATCCATAACAATCACCCATTTCATCAGATATGAGAAACAAAGATCTGAATTTCTTTAAAAGCAGAGCATACGGCATTCTTTTTATTTTTTTTGCATTGCTTGCACTGCTTTTAGCAAGGTTTTTTTTCCTTCAAGTTGTCAAGGGTGCGGAGTTAAAAGAGCAGAGGGAGCTAAATATAAACGCGTCTGAGTCTATTTATCCAAAACGAGGCAGAATTGTTTCTAGAGATGGTTACATATTGGCAGAAGACATAAAGACTTTTTCAATTATTGTTGATTTAGAGCAAAAACCAGATATCAATGCAATTAGCTTGCTAGCAGATATCTTTGATCAAGATTTATCGGCAGATGAAGTAGAAGTAAAAGTGCTTACTTCCTTAAAATTTAGCACTCAAGAGACAATTCTTTCTGATTTATCTCAGCAAGATTTAGCTAAATTTTTGGTGAGAAGTTCGGAGCTCTCAGGATTTTCAATTAATGAGAGCTATAAAAGAAATTACGATCCACATCCTTCAATTTTTCATATTTTGGGCCATTTGGGTTTTATCAATGATTTAGATACAAAATATTTTTCACAGAGAATCATGGGTTACGATAAAAATTTGTGGCAAAAAGTTGGTAAATCCGGACTTGAAAGAGTTTACGAACAAGAATTAAGAGGAATGCATGGAAAAAGATATTTTCAAAGAAACGCACGAGGAAATAAAAAGCAAATAACAGGTATTACTAATTTTGTGGAGGGTAAGGAACTTGTTACATCCATAAATTACATCGCTCAAAAGAAAGCATTTGATCTTCTGAAAGGTAAACAAGGAGCAGTAGTTGCTATTGACCTAAGTGATTTTAGCATTCCAGTTGCAGTAAGTGTGCCATCTATAAGTGCTAATGATCTGAGTGGAATCTCATCAAAAGATTATGCAGATTTATTAAATGATGAACAAAGGCCACTATTTAATAGAGCATTTATGGGACTTTATCCTCCTGGGTCAACAATAAAACCATTGTTAACTATCTTCTCCCTAAGTGAGGGCTACACAAATTGGACTGAAACAATTTTAGATGATGGTTTATTTAGATTCGATGAAGAGCAAAGAGTATTTAATGCATGGAAGGAGGGTGGCCACGGCCTTACCGATTTAGAAAAAGCACTGGTTGAAAGTTCCAATCCTTTCTTTATGAATCTTGCAACAAAATTTGATAAAGATAAATTTGTTGATTTTATGCAATCTGCTTCTTTTGGTTCTGTGTTATGTTCTGACTGTTACCCTCACCAATATAGTCCTTTAATTAATGATGCTTGGAAGCAGAAAAATTTTGGCAAGGACTTATATAAAGGAGATTTTATAAACCTTGGTGTAGGACAGGGCTATATGCTAACAACACCCTTGCATCTTGCATTGCTTACTTCTTTGATTGCAAAAAAAGGAGAATATCAGATTCCATACATAGTCAACAAACAAACCCAGAACCCTCTTTTTTTAGAAAACAAACTAAGCGACGATGATTGGAAGAGGCTTAACAATTCATTGATTAACGTTGTTTATTCTCCAAATGGCACTGCTTTTCGGGTCAATGCTGGGAATTTAAAAATGGCTGGTAAAAGTGGAACTTCGCAAGTGGTAGACATCAATTCTAGAGCAGAATACGATGAAGTAAGAAAGAATCCACTACTCAGAGATCATGCCATTTTCATAGGTTATGCTCCTCATGATAATCCTAAATTTGCTATAGCAGTTGTGATTGAGAACGGAGAAAGCGGAGGCAGGGCCGCTGGACCAGTAGCTAAAGAAATATTGGAGGTATTAACTATTGAGAATTGATTTCAACAATGCACTAATTATTTTATCGTTAGCAGGCATTATTTTAGCGGGAAGCCTAACAATTTTTTCAGTTACATCGATAGACTTAAGCTATTTTTTTAGATTCCTTTTAATTTCATTGATTTCAATTTGTTTTGTCGCGATAGTTTTTTATTTAATTAATATCAATCGAATTTTATCTGCTGGCTGGATAATTCTGGCAACGAATGTCTTGCTTGTGCTATCTGTCGAAATATTTGGCCAAGAAATAAATGGCTCAAGGAGGTGGTTGGATTTTGGTTTTTTAAGCTTGCAACCTTCTGAGTTTATGAAGATTTCATATGCACTTTTTACAATTCAGTATCTTCGGTTTTATAGTTTTAAATTTACAGCCTTTAGATCGTTTTTTTTGTTGGCAGCATTATTTGTTACAGCTATTCCAATAATTATTCAGCCAGACCTTGGTACTGGTGTTGTTTATATAGCCTTTGGAATAATGCTTCTATTCATATGCGGTATGAATAAAAAATATTTCATAGGCCTGTTTTCAGCATTTATTCTTTTGTCACCTGTTTTGTATAACTTTGCTCTTACTGGTTATCAAAAAGGCAGAATTATAAATTGGTTTTCTTCTGAGGGCTCTTTATCTGAGCGATGGAACATTCTTCAGTCAGAAATAAGCATAGGTTCGGGTGAACTTTTAGGAGAGGGTTTCTTAGCCAGCAAGCAAAATGAATTTAATTTTTTGCCAGAAGCGGATACAGATTTTATTTTTTCAATTTATGCAGAGCAATTTGGTTTTGTAGGAGTGATTCTTATTTTTGTTTTTCTTGCAGTTTTCATATTGCTTAGCCTCAATGCACTAATGAAACAAAACAATCTTTCAGACGATTTATCGCCGTATTATCTTGGATCTTATTTCATCTTTGTTATAGGGTTTAGTTTCCTAATTAATATTCTAATGGTTAGTGGTTTAATACCTGTGGTTGGCCTTCCTTTACCATTTTTTACAAAGGGCGGCTCTTCTTTATTATGTTTTTCAATAATGTTAGGGTTTATTTTTAGTGCAAAAGGTTTCTTGAGAGCATGAAAAAACAATTTTTACTTTTATTTTTTGCGGTCAATATCATGTCTGATATTACAGAAAGAGACGATGTCCAAGCTTTTATTGACAATACTGCCGAAACAACTTCACTGACCCGTGAAGAAGTTAAGAATTTTTTAATTAATGTCGAGTTTGTCGAAAGAGTTATAGAGTTAAGAAATAACCAACCAGAAACTACTTTCTCTTGGAACAGATACAGAAATATTTTTCTTAATCCACAAAGAGTAAATAAAGGTAAAGCCTTTGTTGATAAAAATTTCGCACTGCTGGATAAAATTGAGAATGATTTAGGTGTTTCTAAATTCTACATTGCAGCTATTGTCGGTGCTGAAACGACTTATGGCACGAACTTAGGTGGATTCAATCCTCTCGATACAATTTCAACGCTTGCTTTTGAAATTGGCAGCAGTTTTTGGCAGCGAGAACTTAAAGAACTATTGTTATTGGCAAAAAAACAAAATATTAATCCAAAAAATTATAAGAGTTCGTGGGCAGGAGCTATTGGTATTGGCCAGTTTATTCCATCAAGTTATATGGCTTATGGAATTGATTACGATGGCGATAAAAAGGTAGACTTGGTAAATTCATTAGATGATGGGCTTGCTAGCGTTGCAAATTATTTAAAAGTGCATGGTTGGAGTGAAGATGCCATCACAATCTTGGAGATTTCATTAAATGAACAATTTAGCGATTTAAAAGATAACAAAATTAAAGAAATTGATTTACCATTCAAAGTAAATAATTTTAATACCTCAATACCTTTCATCACCCTTCAATCTTCTGATTTATCAAATGAAGAGTACGAAGGTCAAGCCACTCCACTTTTAGTTTACGAGGGAACAACAACAAAATTATTTCTTGGGTTTGACAATTTTCGTGTTATCACTAAATATAATCGGAGTAGTTTTTATGCTTTAGCCATACATCAATTAGCTATGGCAATATCAGAAAAGTTTGATGATTAAAAAAAATATTTTCAAGTCTTTAATTTTTATCTCTTCATTAGCTTTCGCAATTCCACAACCACCAGATTTGGGTATTGGGAGCTATATCTTGTATGAGCCCAATACCAAACAAGTATTAGTAAGTTATAACGAAAATACTCAGGTTGAGCCTGCCAGCCTTACAAAGCTAATGACTAGCTATGTAGTTGCTGATTATATTAAAGAAGGCTTTGTCAACCTTGAAGATGAGCCAAGAATATCAATAAAAGCTTGGAAAGCGCCTGGTTCCAGAATGTTTATCAGAGAAGGTACAAACGTCATGGTATCCGATTTAATTAAAGGAATGATCATTCAATCAGGTAATGACGCTAGTATTGCTTTGGCAGAGCACGTTGCTGGGAGCGAAGAAAATTTTGTTTTAATAATGAATGATTATGCTGCTGAGCTCAATATGAGCAACACTTCTTTCAATAACTCTACTGGTCTGCCAGATCCTTTGAATCTTACTACTGCTAAGGATTTAGCTTTGTTAACATCGGCAATAATCAAAAATTTCCCCACTCATTATAAAAATTATTCACAGAAATCATTCACTTTTGGGGGCATTGCACAGCCAAATAGAAATAGATTGTTATGGCGAGATGAAATTTTTGATGGTGTCAAAACTGGCTTCACCACAAATGCTGGTTACTGCCTAGTGGGTTCTGCGAAGCGTGGTGACATGAGGCTTATTGCAGTAGTTCTTGGAAGTGAAGATGATAAAAGATTTAATGATGTTTCAGCATTGATGAGTTATGGGTTTAAATATTTTCAAACAGAAAAAAAAGTTGCGAAAGAAACTTCACTAAAAGAATTAAAGGTTGTAGCTGGCACAGCAGATTTTGTTAATTTAGGAATAAATGACGATATTATACTAACCCTTCCAAAAGACGAGAAAGATTCATTGTCCTATGAGATTGTTGCATCTTCAGAAGTACTTGCTCCTGTAAATCAGGGCGACATAGCAGGCAAGCTAAGAGTTTTAAATGAGGCAGGAGAACTAATTGAAGAAAAAGATCTTGTTTATTTAGAATCTGTAGAACAGTTAGGGTTTTTTCAGAGGATTCTAGCAATTATTTGGAACTGGATTAAGTCGTTATTTTCTTAGAAGCCCTGCAAAACTGTATTACTAAATCTTTTGCAACTTGCCAGCTGTCATAATTCAAAACACCTTTTATGCTTTTATCAAATTTATCTAACAACAAAATTATTTCGTTTAGGTGAATTTCAGATATTTTATTAGCATATTCTTTATAAAAATTTTCTTGGTTGCTCCAAATTTTTAACTGTCTGAGTGAATTCTTACCAGTTTTTAATTCAATTATGGCACGACAATCTCGAGCTAACATCCACAAAAGTAATGCACCAGAACCTTTATCGTTCTCTTTCATCGAATCAACTATGTTAATCGCTGCAGAAAAGTTTCCTTTTTGCATTTCCTCGAAAAGTCTAAAGTTGTTTTTAATGGCTTTTGAGAAAAACACTGAGCTAATGTCTTTTTCCTCAAGGCTGGCTTGTTTTGCGACCTCAATATCATTCATTAATAAACTAAAATTTCCCTCATACATCTCAACAATAGACTCTAAGTTATCTTTTGAGATTAAATTTTCTGGCATGAGTAATGCAATATATTCTTTAATTTGATGAGCAGCTGGAGGTGTACAGTTTATTGTACAAAGAGTGTCTGATAAGCTGCTTGATAATTCATTAGCAATTAATTTCTGTGATATTTGAGGCAGTTCAATGATAAGAATATTTTGTGTTTTTAAGTTAGAGATAGTTTGAATTCGTTCAATTAGCAATCTACTTAGACGATTTTTGTTTGAGGTAAATTCAATAATTTTTACTTCACTGAAAAGGCTATTTGATAGTATTGCAGTTTGAAGCTGCTCATCAAAATTTTTTTCTTCAATTGAAATTACCACTCTTTCATAATTTGCATGTATGCTATTTATCCTCTTTTTAATATAGAAAATAAGTTTTGGCTCATCTCCAAAAAGTAGAAAATTATTGTTATTTACTTCTTGACCGCGGAGAAATTCTAAGGCCGATGTAATCATGAAATAAAGTCAGTTATCTTTGAGCAAGATCTAGCAAGAAGAATATCTAGGAGATATTTTTCTTCCTCTGCTGCCATGTTGCTGGATAAGTAATTTGTTGGGCTGCTAATAGATTCATCAATAATTAAAGTTCGATTGTTATGAGTTTCAATTTGAAAATTTAATACCAATGTTCGATCAGCTTCTAGCCCTAAAGAATTAACATTTCCAGTAAGATTGCTTAAAGTAAAATTTTTAAAATTTAAAGATTGTTCATTAACACCTCTAAGACATGAACCTAAAAGGAATCTTTCGTTGTTAGTAAATGAGTTATCAAAATTTAGGTTATCTCCAATTTGTAGATTGCTACAGGATGCTAGCAAAAAAATTAATAGTGAATTACGAATGAACAAAGTTTAAAAGCTTATCTTTAATAAAAATTACTTTGATTATAGTCTTATTATCTAAATGACGGGCAACATTATCGTCCAGTTTTGAAAGTTGGATTAATTCCTCTTCAGTTACCGAAGAAGAGGCAGATATATTTGCCCTCACCTTGCCATTCACTTGAATTATGTATTTTGATTCTGAAGACTTATACGAAAAAAATGAATCATCAGGCCAAATTGCTTCATTGATGTCCTCTGAAAAAATTTCTGCATACATTTTCTCACAAATGTGAGGGGCGATCGGGAATAGTGATAGTAAAAGGAATTTAAAAGTATCAAAAAACTCGTTTTTATTCACTGCTACACAATCATCACTTATACAAGAATTCAAGCTATTTAGCAGCTCCATGCATGACGATACAACAGTATTAAGATTAAGCCGCTTGTTGTAGTCGTCATTAATTTTATTAAAAAGCTTAATATTCGCTTCTATAAGATTCTTACCATTGCTGGAGAAATCTGTATCAGTAAGCTTGCTTACTTTGAAGCCCAAGGCCCAGAGTCTTTTTAGGAATTTATAACACCCTTCAAGCCCACTATCAGACCATTCCAAAGATTGTTCTGGAGGGCTGGCAAAAATCATAAATGTTCTGATTGAATCAGCACCATACTTTTGTATGTATTGTTCAGGGTCAACAGTATTGCCTTTTGATTTTGACATTTTGGCCCCATCTTTTAAGACCATCCCTTGGGTTAAAAGTTTTTTAAAAGGTTCATCGCCTTTCAGATAACCAAGGTCTCTAAGTGCTTTATGAAAAAATCGTGCATACAGTAAATGTAAAATAGCATGCTCAATTCCACCTATATACAAATCAACAGGAAGCCATGAATTTGTTTCCTTAACAAAAGGCTTTGTACTAATTTCGGCTGACGGGAATCTTGCATAATACCAAGAAGATTCCATGAAAGTATCAAAAGTATCTGTATCTCGAAAAACTGTTTCAGAAATATTTTTGAATTCTAGATTCTGTGCTAATGGTGCTGATGAATCTTCGATTTTCGTTGGAAGTTTAATTGGAAGGTCATTTAGTTGAGCCGGAGACACATCGCCATTTGTATAAACCATTGGAATAGGGCAGCCCCAGTACCTTTGTCTACTTACTCCCCAATCCCTAAGTCTATACTGAACTTTACCTTCTCCTAGTTCTAGTCCTGCAAGTTTTGATGATATTTCATCAATTGCCTCATCCGAGCCTATTCCATTAAATTCACCTGAATTTATTAGAACGCCTTTTTCAGTTATTGGTAAGGTAGAGTTGCTTTCATCTACCTGTATCACTTGGGTAATTGCTTCATTAAATTTTTGTGCAAAGTCAAAATCTCTTTCGTCATGAGCTGGCACACCCATGATAGCCCCTGAACCATAATCTATAAGCACATAGTTTATTATCCAGATTGGAACTGTTTCTCCTGTTAAGGGGTGAGTGGCAGAAAGATTAGTTTTAAACCCTTTTTTTTCTGCTTTTGAAAGATCTGCCTCTGCAGCTTTATTTCTTGAACAATCAGCAATAAATTCTTTAATGTCTTGATTTTCTTGAGCAAGTTTTTTTGAAATATTGTGATGTGGAGAGATCCCAAGAAAAGTTACACCGTATATAGTATCTGGCCTAGTAGTAAAAACTTCTATGAACTCTTTGCTGTCTGTAACTTGAAATTTAACCGTTGCTCCTTTGGACTTACCAATCCAATTTTTTTGCATGGTTTTAACATTTTCAGGCCAATCCAAGTCATCTAAAGCAGTATTAAGTTCTTCAGCATAATCAGTAATCTTTATAAACCATTGATCAATCTCTTTGAGTTCTACATCAGCTCCTGACCTCCATCCTTTACCATCAATTACTTGTTCATTTGCAAGCACTGTTTTATCGACTGGATCCCAGTTTACTAATGACTTTTTTTTGTATACCAAACCTTTTTCATAGAGCTTAATGAAAAATTCTTGTTCAAATTTATAGTATGAAGGATCGCAAGTCTTTATTTCCTTATTCCAGTCATAGCTATAACCTAAAGATTTAAGTTGTTTTTTCATGACTGAGATATTTTCATCTGTCCATGTCTGTGGGTGAGTTTTGTTTTTTATTGCAGCATTTTCAGCAGGCAATCCAAATGAATCCCATCCCATAGGCTGAAGAACATTAAATCCTTGTAGTCTTTTAACCCGCGAAACAACATCACCAATGGTGTAATTTCTTACATGCCCCATATGTAATTTCCCTGAGGGGTATGGGAACATTGATAGACAGTAATATTTAGGCTTGTCTGAATTATAAGAAGCATAAAAGCTATTTCTTCCTTCCCATGCTTTTTGAGCAAAAGACTCTATGTCTTTATGATCATAGTATTCATTCATGCTTTAAGAGATCCTCTTCAAGGTATTTGATATAGTGTTTGTATTCATGAAAGTTTTTATCTTCAATAATTTTTTTATGTAAATCTACATTGGTCTTTACGCCATCAATTATAGTTTCATTTAGGGCCATTCTCATTTTGTTAATAACTCTTTCACGGTTGGTTTCTTTAACAATAATTTCAGCGATCAAAGAGTCATAATTTGGTGGAATTTCATAGCCAGAGTATATTTGTGATTCAAACCTCACATGATAGCCGCCAGGTCTATGCACTTGGGTAATCTTTCCTGGAGAAGGTATAAAAGTCTCAGGATCTTCTGCATTTATTCTGCATTGCATCGCACAACCGTTAATCTTAAGATCCTCCTGATTTAAATTAAACTCTCCTTCAAGAGCAACGAGAAGTTGTGATTGAACAAGATCAACGCCAGTTATCATTTCTGTAACAGTATGCTCAACTTGAATTCTGGTATTCATTTCAATAAAAAAGAACTCCTTATTCTCATAAAGAAATTCCATTGTCCCCGCGCCTTCGTATTTCATTTGTTTACAAGCATTGACGCTTATCTGTTGAATTTCATCAAGCTTAGCCTCAGGAATTTTTCCAGCTGGAGCTTCTTCGATTATTTTTTGGTATTTTCTCTGCAGAGAACAGTCACGAGAAAATAAGTGGACAGCATCACCGCAACCATCTCCAAATACTTGAATTTCAACATGCCTTGGCTTCTTAAGGTATTTTTCAATGAAGACTTCTTTGCTGCCAAAGGCTAAATCAGCTTCTGTTTGAGCGCTCTGAATTTCTTCCCATAAAGCTGATCTTTCATTAACAACTCTCATACCCTTTCCACCACCACCAGCTGCAGCTTTCACTATGACTGGATAGCCAATTTTTTCAACTTCTGCTTCAATTTGTTCTTTTGACTCAACCTTGCCTTCATAACCTGGTACTACTGGGACTCCTAAATTTTTCACAAGTTCTTTAGCACGAATTTTGTCGCCCATTAATGCAATAATATCGAAATTTGGTCCTATAAATTTAAAGCCACTTTTTGTACATTTTTCTGCAAACTCAGCATTTTCAGCTAAGAAGCCATAGCCAGGGTATATAGCATCAACATTTGATAATTCTGCTGCTGATATTATTGCAGCCTCATTCAAATAACTATCTTTTAAGTTTGGCGGGCCAATGCATATTGCTTCATCTGACAATCTTAGATGTTTTTGGTTTTTATCAGCAGTTGAATAAACGGATGCTACTTCATAACCAAGTTCTTTAGCTGCTCTTAATGCTCTAATTGCAATAACGCCTCGGTTAGCAATTAGTATTTTCTTTTTCTTATTCAATTGAGATTAAAAGCTGATCAAATTCTACAGGCTGGCCATCTTCTATATGAATCTCCCTCACAACACCATCCACATCTGATTTTACTTGATTCATCATTTTCATGGCTTCAACAATGCATACCACATCACCAGCTTTAACTTTCTGCCCTAGTTCAACAAATGCGGGCTTTCCAGGTGCTGGACTCCTATAAAATGTCCCAACCATAGGAGAGGTAATTTTTGCTAGTTCAGGTGTTGTCTCTTCTTCAATAGCTTGAGGGTAAACCGATTGTTGAGGTGCGCGTGCGCTTATGGAGACTTGTGATGCTGCAGGGTTTATGTTTACTTCCTTTTTTCTATTTATTCTTACACTTTCTTCACCCTCTTTAACTTCTATTTCATTAAGATCAGATTCTTGAAGCATTTCTATGAGTTTTTTTATTTTTCTAAGATCCATTTTTACTCCTTAAAATTTTCTGCAATGCAAATTCATAGCCATCAAACCCAAAACCAACTATACATCCAATTGCTATGTCACTAAAAAATGAAACATGTCTAAACTCCTCTCTTGAATATACATTTGATATGTGAACTTCATAAAATGGAAATTCAACTGCAAGTATTGCATCTCTTATTGCAACGTTTGTATGTGTATGTGCTCCAAAGTTAAAAACACCGCAGCTGTACTCTTCTTGGGCATGACTGTGAATTTTTTTAATGATTTCTTCCTCAGAATTGCTTTGGAAATACTCTATATCTGCATCTAATCCTAATGAATCAATTCTTTTATATAAGTCATCTAAGGATTCTGAACCGTAAATATTTGCCTCACGTTTACCCAGCATATCAAGATTAACTCCATTAAGTACTAAAATTTTCATTTAATAGATTTTAGAAGAATATAATATAATTTTCAACGAATTTAAGAGATTTTAAAAAATTAAATAAAAATTAAAAATGTATACAGTTGTTAATTTTTTTATAAAAGTGCCATTAATGTAGGCGCAGAAACTTCTTTATAGAAAATTTCTTTAAGTAACACTATAATTATTTACCTTTATGAAATCACTTTCAAGAAAATTTCCATATACAAGATCCCGACGCTTAAGATCTAACCAAACTATAAGAGATCTTGTTGCAGAAAACCAAATTCAAGTTAATAAATTAATACAGCCTTTATTTGTTTCTGATACTAATAAAAAGAATATTGATATAACAACTATGCCTGGGCAGAAACTTTTTTCTAAGCTTGGACTATTTAAAGAAATTGAAACATTGCAAAAAATTGGAATTGGGACTGTCGCGCTTTTCCCTAACCTCACATCTATCAAAAAAAATAATTTTGGTGATGAAGCTCTCAATCCAGAAAATTTCTTGTGCACCATTCTTGAGCAGGTAAAAGAAAGATTTCCAGAACAAGTGCTAATAGCTGATGTTGCTCTGGATCCTTATACTTCTAGTGGGCATGATGGAGTAGTTATTAATGGAAATGTAGATAACGACCTCACGTTAAACTCTCTTGCTGAGATGTCTTTAAATTTAGCAAACTCAGGAGCTGATATTTTGGCACCATCAGATATGATGGATGGAAGAGTTGGGGTAATAAGAGAAACCCTTGAACAAGAAGGTCACAGCGATACAATTTTGTTAAGCTATGCAGCAAAGTATGCTTCAAATTTTTATGGCCCCTTCAGAGATGCAGTGGGCTCTAAACAAAAGAAAGGCATATCTAAGAGCACTTATCAAATGGATATTAGAAATTCCAAAGAGTCCTTAAAAGAGATAGAGCTAGATATTAATGAGGGAGCAGATATTGTGATGGTAAAACCCGCTATGGTTAACCAAGATATTATCAAGTTAGTCTCCGATAATTATGATGTTCCAGTTTTTGCGTATCAGGTAAGCGGTGAGTACACAATGTTAATGAATTCTATTGACAAAAAAATATTTGACCATAATGTAATCGAAGAGAGTTTGATGACTCTTTTTAGATCAGGGTCAGCATCGGTACTAACGTACTTTGCAAAATGGTTTGCACAAAAATATGACAAAAGTAACTAATAAAGATTCATTTTCAACAGATGTTCTGTCGGAAAATAAGCTTGTGCTTGTGGATTTTTGGGCTGAGTGGTGTGGTCCTTGTAAGCAAATTGCACCAAGACTTGAAGAGATTGCAGATAAGTACTCTGAAAGACTATCTGTTTGCAAAGTTGATGTAGACCAAAATAGAGATTTAGCAGTTGAATATAACGTTAGAAGCATTCCATCATTAATGGTTTTTAAGGATGGAGCGCAAGTTGATGGTCTCGTCGGAGCTGTCAGCATAGAGGAACTAGAAGACTTAGTAACTCGAAACTTTTAGTGCTTTACAAAACAATTTAAAGTGTTATCTTAAGTACTCCGATTGATCTATCTAATTCAATTTTTTTACATATGAACGCATTAGAACTTAAACAAATGGGGACCAAAGACCTGCTTGAAGTTGCAGAAAAGCATGGCCTTAAGAGCGTTTCCCGATTAAAGAAAGCAGACATAATTTTTAATATTTTAAAATCAATTTCTGGAGACAAAACAGAAATTTATGGTGGAGGAATATTGGAGACTTTGCCTGATGGTTTTGGATTTTTAAGGTCTCCATGGGGCTCATTTCAGGCTGGACCAGACGATGTTTATGTATCGCCAAGTCAAATCAGAAAATTTAATCTGCGTACAGGAGATTTTGTAGTTGGAAACATTAGGCCACCTAGAGAACAAGAAAGGTATTTTGCGTTGGTGCAAGTTGATAAGATTAATGATCTAGATCCTTCCAAAACACAAGATAAAATCGCTTTTGAAAACTTAACCCCACTCTTTCCTGATGCAAGGCTCAAATTAGAAACGGGTTCAGGTAGCTCAGAAGATTTATCACCAAGAATTTTTGACCTTGTGGCACCAATTGGAAAAGGCCAAAGAGGTTTAATAGTTTCTCCACCTAAAGCAGGAAAAACACTCCTTTTGCAAAATATGGCTCAATCAATTATCAAAAATAATCCAGAAGTTCATGTCATTGTATTGCTAATCGATGAAAGACCTGAAGAGGTTACTGACATGCAGAGGTCTGTTAATGCCGAGGTGATAGCCAGTACTTTTGACGAATCACCACAAAGACATGTTCAAGTTGCTGATTTGGTGATAGAAAAGGCAAAAAGACTTGTTGAACACAAAAAAGACGTCGTTATCTTGCTGGATTCGATTACAAGACTGGGCCGAGCTTACAACGCCGTTCAACCAGCTAGTGGAAAAATATTGTCTGGTGGTGTTGATTCACAAGCATTAGAAAGACCAAAAAGGTTTTATGGTGCTGCCAGAAATATTGAAGAAGGTGGAAGTTTGACCATTATTGCAACGGCATTAGTTGAAACAGGCTCAAAGATGGATGAAGTAATTTATGAGGAATTCAAGGGAACAGGTAATATGGAAGTGCATCTTGAAAGAAAGATTGCCGAAAGAAGAGTGTTCCCAGCAATAAATATTCTTAGATCAGGAACAAGACGTGAAGACTTGCTTACTGGTAAAGATGAGCTAACAAGAATGCATTTACTCAGAAAAGTTCTCAGTGAGATGGAAGAAGTTAGCGCTACAGAGTTCTTAATTTCAAAACTTAAGAATACTAGGACAAATGAAGAGTTCTTTTCTGCAATGACAAAAACTAAGTCAAAGTAGATCTTATAGTTTCGTTCAAATTCTCTGAAAAGTAATCGATAACAATTGAATCTTGACCATAGTTGAGGATAGATTTCTTAATCCTTTCTGACATAGCAAAAAATTTACAGCTTTTAGCTTCTGTAAAAACTTCAGAGAAGAAAATCTCAACTGCAAAAACACTGGAAAAGATAATGCCATCAACATTGCTAAATTGATCACTCACTTCTGAATAGGCCTCAAGTTTTAAGCGAGCATATGCTTCACAAACTTGGTAATTTTTACCCATAGCATTCAAATAACTCTCAATTTGATTCAGCCCTTCTCTGCCCCTAATTATTAAAGCATTTTGAAAATCATAACTACTAAGTAGTTCTATAACATTTTTAGAATTTGGTTTTTTGGGAGCGATAGCTTGATGATCTTTTTTATTAAGTTCTCTTATTGTTCCTGGCCCCATCCCAATAATTGGAAAGGGATATTCTTTTGGCAAATTTTTAAATGTAATCGCAGCAGAAGGGCTTTGAAAGATTAAAAGATCATAATCTAATGCATTAAAAGAATGTTTTATTTCTTTGATTTCATAAAGAGGTACGTTTTGAAATTTACTCCAGCTAGAGGTCAATGCAGGTCTTGTTTCAATGATCTTCATGCAATAATTTGTAAGCACCCATCTTAAGAAGCTTTTCTAAGGACAATTCAATAAACTTTTCCGCATTATTATTATCATTAACTTCATCAAGTTCTATGTAATGATCTTTTGATAAGACTTGAACTTTGAGTCTTTGTTCGGTGGGTTGTTGGACATATTTAATACCAATTGCTGAGTTACAGTCTGCTTCAAGACCTATGATTATCCTTCTTTCCAATTTCAATGCTGTGATATCAGATTTATTTGCAATTTTTGAACATAAACTCTCAATCTTTTTATCTTCTCTTCGGCATTGGATTGCTATAACTCCCTGACCAGTTGCAGGCAGAAAGGTGCTCTCATCCAAAGCTATACTATGAACCTTTATATTTAGTCTATCTATGCCTGCTTGAGCAAGTATTATTGCCTGAAACTCTTTTTGTTCAAGTTTTTTAAGACGGGTATCAATGTTGCCATTGATATTGGCAAGGTTATTATGATTTAGAAAGTGAATGCACTGATATTTTCGCCTTAAGCTTGATGTGCCCACTAAAAAGTTAGGCTTCAATTCTTTGGTTTCTTTTTCAGGAAAGATTAGCAGATCATTAGTGTGTTGATGTTTAAGTAAGGCAATAATTTGAAGATCCTTATTCTGTTGAGCAGGCATATCCTTGAGCGAATGAATTGCTATGTCAGCTTTACCTAAAAGCAAACTTTCTTCGATATCTTCAACAAAATTTGCTTTATCAAATTGAACCTTATTTTCCATACTCCTGATATCTCCAGCTGTAGTTTGCTTAAAAATCTTAAATTGAATGTCCCTATCAGAAGATAATTTATTAAGACATAAATTAGTCTGCGCCAGTGCAAGTTTAGAGGCGCGTGTTGCGACGTTAACTTTTACTGAGCTCATAAAGATGTCCTTTTGCTTTTCCAGAACTAGATGAATTTATTAAGCAAAGCTCTGAGTTTGCATAAACCGTCTCGTGTGCATCGGTCTCAATGTAGATTTTGACACCATTTCTAGCAAGTTTAGATAATAGTTTGGGAATCAAAAGTTCCACATAATCTTTGATATATGGGGGATCAAAAAAGATGAAATCAAATTTTTTTTCATTTGTGCGTCTTATGAAATCTTCTGCACTTTGTCTCACCACGTTTATTGTTGATTCGGAATCTAGTAGTTCACAATTTTCTTTTAAGTTGCGATAAATATCTGGATTTTGCTCAACCATTACTACCGCTGATGCACCATTGGAAAGAGCTTCAAAACCTAGTGCACCTGATCCCGCAAAAAGATCCAAACATCTTGCTCCAGAAAGTTCAGGTCTAATCCATGAAAAAAGCTGCTCTCTCAATTTTTCCGGTGTTGGCTTAAGATTTTTATTTTTAATTGTTTTAACTCTTCTTCCACCCAATGTGCCAGAAATTATTCGCACACTAGACATTGCTTAAGCATTCCTTCTTTTCACAGTAATATTGATCAGATTTTTTAATAGCATCATTTTTATCAATAAATACGCCACATGAACAACACGATACCATTTCTTTTACTCCCGACTGGGCCTTAGCTTTATCTAAAAAAGACATGACAAGAGATTTAAAAAAAAGACGTAAAAGGAAATAGGCTAGCGGAGCAAGCACTCCTGCTATGATAAAATTCATCTTAGTTCGCCTGTTTTAGTTCTTGAGCTTTTTGTGCGTATTCAGAATATCCAAGTTTTTCATAAGCATCTTGCATTATGGAAAGAGCTCTATTTTTTTCAGTTGAATTGGGAATGTTTGTTAGTACGTAGTTAGCACGTTTAAGTGCAGCTACATATGCTCCACGTTTCATGTAATACTCGGCACCATCCAATTCACTACTTGCTATTAAATTTCTAAGAAATATTAACCTCTCTCTAGCTGAGTTAATGTATTCACTCTCAGGAAATCTAATCATGAACTCAGTTAAATCAGCGTATGATTGTACTGCTCCTGAGACGTCTCTTTTTGCAAGGTTGAGGCTGAATACATCTCCCAAAATTCCTTCATCTTGATAATAACCAGTCATACCTCTCATGAAATAAGCGTAATCTACATTGGTATTTCTGGGATAAAGCCTTATAAATTTTTCGGACTGAGCATAGGCAGCATCGTAATCACCGGTCATGTAGTGTGCATAAATTAAGTCAGCCCTTGCTTGTTCTGCATAGACACCAAATGGATAAAATCTTTCTATTCTGGTGAGTGACTCAACCGCTCCAACAAAATTTCTTGCATTCATTCGATCCTGTGAAAGATTATAAAGGGTTACCTCTGCTGGTTCTCTTTCTTCATCATCATTTGAAGCGCAGCCCGTTACGACTAAAAGCATTAGCAAGATGGATATAAGTTTATTTTTCATCAATTATTTATATTTGCATTAAACTAAAAAACAATGATATCAAAAACTTTCGAAATAAACGAAGACAATGTTAATAATCGTTTAGATATCTTTATAACAAATCAATTTGATAACCTTTCACGAGGAATAGTTCAAAAATTAATTGAATCTCACTCTGTTACAGTATCAGGAAATTTTGTAGAAAAAGATTACAAACTTAGGTTGGGGGATATCATTGATGTAGAAATCAATCTTTCAAGCCAAACAGAGGATGAACCTCAAAATATTCCATTGGAGATTCTTTTCGATAATAAAGACTTTTTAATTATTAATAAGCAGGCAGGCTTGACCGTTCACCCAGGAGCAGGACAAAAAGATAACACACTCACAAATGGACTACTTTTTCATTTCCCTGATCTGAAAAGTATTCCGAGGACAGGGCTGATTCATAGGCTGGATAAGGATACTTCTGGATTAATGATGATTGCAAAAACGCCAGAGGCCCACACTGTCCTAACTGATATGATTCAAAAAAGATTGATATCCCGTAAGTACCTTGCGCTTGTTCATGGTAAGCCCATATCAGGGGATACAATTAATAAACCCATTGGCCGCCATCCTACGAATAGACTAATTTTTACTGTGAAAGAAAATGGAAGAGACTCAATTACCCATTATCTTGTGAAGGAACGTTATAAAAATTTTAGCCTACTAGAAGTATCTTTAGAGACTGGAAGAACTCATCAAATTCGGGTGCACCTTAAAAACGCTGGTTTTCCAATTGCTGGCGATAAAGCTTACTGCGCTATCACAAAATGGAAAGACAGCAATGAAGAAGAGGTCCATGGCATTGAGAGTTTGAACAGGCAGGCTCTGCATGCATACAATCTTTCATTTACTTTGGATGGTAAAGAGTTCAATTTTCATTCAGAGGTTCCCGCAGATATAAAGCAATGCATTGATTTTCTACAAAAATGATGAAGGAGGTTAATGTTAATGGATATAAATTCCTGCAAATTAACAAAGAACCAAAAATTTTTGTTTCAATCAAAGGCAAGAATAATTTTTGCAGCTTAGATAGTTCGGGAAAAGCAAACTTTTTAAAAGATAACTTTCAAGTAAGCTCCTATCGCGATTTTAATCAAACCCATGGCGTGGATATTTATAACTATAACTACCAAGAATTAGAAGCCGATGGTTTTATTACTTCCAAGAGAAACACAGCTTATGGTATTAAGACGGCAGACTGTCTACCTATTATTTTCTGGAATGATAGCAATGAATTGTCAGGATTGCATTGTGGTTGGCGGGGGGTTGCATATGGCATTATTGATAGGCTGTTGATGTCGCAACACGGCGCGAAAATGCAGTATGCATTTTTTGGCCCTTCGATAAGTAAAAATTTTTTTGAAGTCAAAGAAGATCTTATAGAAGTATATCTTGAAAATTCCCTCGATATTATGCCTTTTATTGAAACGATAGATCACAAAAAATACTTTGATCTACGCGCTTTTTGTCGTGAGCATATTTCAAACTATGGCTTAAAGATCTTGGAGCTGAAAAAACATTGCTCCTATAGAAATAAAGACCTATTTTTTTCTTGGCGCAGAGATAAAGAAAAGTCACTCAGAAACATTTGTTTGGCCTGGGTTTAAAAGCTTAAAAATAATCAAAAAAAGACTTCCCTTTTAGACTTAAAGCACTATACTTTGTTGTTCCCCCACTAGATGGGGTTGATCTGATTGAGAAATATTTAGACACTTAAATGGGTGCCCAAAAAAAATCGTCGCTATTTTTAGCGACAAAACAGTTTATTTGAAGAGTTTGATCATGGCTCAGATTGAACGCTGGCGGCAGGCCTAATACATGCAAGTCGAACGAGAAAGCATCTTCGGATGTGAGTACAGTGGCGGACGGGTGAGTAATACATAGGAATCTACCCAATGGTGGGGGATAGCTCGGGGAAACTCGAATTAATACCGCATAATCTCTACGGAGTAAAGGGGGCTTCGGCTCTCGCCATCGGATGAGCCTATGCAGGATTAGCTTGTTGGTAAGGTAATGGCTTACC
>CENU01039921.1_pt1 | contig 31731 bp, 34 predicted proteins | sample 361331 | NCBI WGS metagenome assembly CENU01 (sample SAMEA2619766, study PRJEB7988) | marine metagenome | isolation source: saline water (ENVO:00002010), including | reverse complement strand
ACCAAGGTGACCCTGCAGCTGAGCCGGGCGAGCGGCAAGGTGGTCACGGTTGATCTGATCCGTGACCGGATTGAACTCAATGCCGTGGACACGCGGATCAACACCGCACCCAACGGCACCAAGGTGGGGTACATCCGCCTCAAGCAGTTCAACGCCAATGCCGCCAAGGACATGCGGGACGCGATCAACGAGCTCAAAGGCGACGGCGCTGAAGGGTTTGTGCTGGATCTGCGCAGCAACCCTGGCGGCCTGCTGATGGCCAGCGTCGAGATTGCGCGCCAATGGCTCGATGAAGGTGTGATCGTCTCCACCAAGACCCGCGATGGGGTCAAGGACATCAAACGTGCCAGCGGCCGCGCCCTGACCGACAAACCTGTGGTGGTACTGGTCAACGAGGGTTCTGCCAGTGCCAGCGAAATCCTCTCAGGAGCCATCCAGGACAACAAGAGGGGGACCATCGTCGGCAAGAAAACGTTCGGCAAAGGTCTGATTCAGTCGGTGCGCGGTCTTTCCGATGGTTCCGGCATGACGGTGACCATCGCCAAATACATGACGCCCAGCGGCCGAGATATTCACAAGAACGGCATCAAACCCGATGTCGTGGCAGACATCACAGAAGCTCAGGCCCGTCAGCTCAAATTCGAAGAACTCGGCACCAACAATGACCCTCAATACAGGGTCGCCGAAACCGAGTTGACGAAATTGTTGCGCTCGGCTTCTCAGCCCCCTGAGGTGAGCTTCGATCCGGAGGTCAAAGCTCCCCAGTTCTCAGGGAACTAAGGGGTTCAAGCAACCGGTTGCATCAGACCGCCACCGGGACTGGAATCATCGTCATCGTTGCTGCCGTCTTCCTGCAGCAAGGCAAAAACGCCGAGGGCAACGGCACCAAACAAAGAGCTGAGCAAGCCCAGTGACACACCCCCACCGGTGGCGAACACAGCTCCCAGGCCGTCATTCAACTCAACGATGGCGTTCATGCTCGCTTTCCTGATGGGGAAAGTGTAACGAACTTTTGCGAGTCTGAGAACGCCCTACGCCCCGATCAGATCGACAGCACCGCTTCGTTGCGGGCCTTCTGATCCGCCTCCCTGTCCTGCTGGGTGGTTCCGTCAGCATCAGGCACCTGCGCCGCCATGGTTTCCAACCAGCTTTTGAGTTCATCCAGCTGCTTGTCAGCCGGCAGCACACCGAGGCCGCGGGCCAACACTTTGGCGGTGGTGCCACTGCCCGCCTGATACACCAGCCGACCATGCAGATGGGTGGGCAGCCCCTGACGCAGGCGCCGAAACGCTGGCTCCTCCATCGGCGTATCCAGGACGATGTTGGGTTTTTCAGGCTTGATGCGGGCAAAGCCGCAGCGCTTGGCGAGCAGCTTGAGTTCCATCATCTGCAGTAGTGACTGCACCGGCCCTGGCAGCGATCCATAGCGATCAGCCCAGTCAGCCGCCAGCTGAACCAGGGCTTCGCGGCTGAGGCAGTCGGAGGCTGCCCTGTAGGCGGCCATCTTCTCGTCGGCTTCGGTGATCCAATCCGCAGGAATGAACGCTGTGACCTGCAGATCGATCTGGGTGTCCTCCACCGAAGGAATGTCCTGACCGCGAATTTCAGCCAGTTCTTCCTGCAGCATCTCCATATAAAGGTCAAATCCGATGGTTTCCATCTGACCGCTCTGCTCGACCCCGAGCAGATTGCCCACACCACGGATTTCCATATCGCGCATCGCCAACTGGTAGCCGCTGCCGAGCTGGGCAAACTCCTGGATGGCACGCAGTCGCTGCCGGGCCGCATCGCTGAGGCTGGCGTCGCCGGGATAGAACAGCCAGGCATGGGCCTGAATGCCACTGCGTCCGACACGGCCACGCAACTGATAAAGCTGGGCCAGGCCGAACTTCTGGGCATCTTCGATCAGGATCGTGTTGACCCTGGGGATATCAAGACCGCTTTCAACAATCGTGGTGCAGAGCATGACATCGGCCTCGCCAGCGTTGAACGCGACCATGGCGCTCTCCAGCTCACCCTCGGGCATCTGACCGTGGGCCACCAGCAGCCGCAGACCAGGAATCATCTGCCGCAGCTGACCGGCCACCTCCTCGATGCCCTCAACGCGAGGAACGACATAGAAGACCTGGCCGCCACGATCCAGTTCCTGGCGGATGGCGCTGCGCACAGCCTCCTCGTCCAAGGAGGCCAGGTGGGTCTTGATCGGACGCCGCAGCGGCGGAGGCGTGGTGATCAGGCTCATCTCGCGCACACCGGAGAGGCTCATGTAAAGCGTGCGGGGAATCGGTGTGGCTGAGAGCGTCAGCACATCGACGTCCTTGCGCAGCACCTTGATTTTTTCCTTCTGGTTCACACCGAAACGCTGCTCTTCATCGACCACCAGCAGTCCGAGCTGCTTGAAAGTGGTTCCCTTGCCCAGCAGCTGGTGCGTCCCCACCACCACATCAATGGCTCCATCCTGGAGCCCCTTGAGAATCTCGCGGCGCTCAGCCGTGGTGCGGAAGCGGTTCAGCAGAGCCACCTTGATCGGGTAGGGCGCAAAGCGTTCGCTGAGGGTGCGCCAGTGCTGCTGAGCCAACACGGTGGTGGGCGCCAGCAGGGCGCCCTGCCGGCCGGAGGTGACGGCCTTGAAAATGGCGCGTACGGCCACCTCGGTCTTGCCAAAGCCGACATCGCCGCAGACAAGGCGGTCCATGGGCTTGCCCACCTCCATGTCCCGCTTGACTTCTGTAATGGCCTTGAGCTGGTCGGGGGTTGGTTCGTAGGGAAAGGAATCCTCCAGCTCGTTCTGCCAGGGGCCATCGGGGGGGAACGCAAAGCCCGGTGACTCGGTGCGTTCGGCGTAAAGCTTGACCAAATCAAAGGCCACCTTGCGCACGGCCTTGCGCGCTCTGGCCTTGGTCTTGGCCCAGGCAGCGCCGCCCATCTTGTTGAGATCGGGCGGTGCATCACTGCTGGCGCGGAAGCGGCCGAGGCTGCCGAGTTGGTCTGCGGCGACGCGCAACAGGCCATCGGCGTATTGCACCACCAGGTAATCGCGGGCGTCACCACCGATGGCGAGTTTCTCGAGGCGCAGAAAGCGGCCGATGCCGTGGTTGCGATGCACGACGAAATCACCGGGCCGCATCCGGTTGGGATCCACCGTGCGGCTGGCCGCCCGGCGGCGACGACGCACGTAGCCACTGGCCGTCAGGTTCTGCTGGCCAAAGAACTCACGGTCGGTGATCAAAACCAACCGCCAGGCCGGCAGCAGCAGGCCCTCCAGTTCGGCGGTGCCTTTGGTCTTCAAGGCGACCGGCGTGTTCTGCTCGATCAGGCGCTCGATGGCAGGCAGGTCGCCGGGATTGGGCACAAATCGCGTGACACAGTCATGCTCCTCCAGCAGTGCCACCGCCCGCGATGGCTGCGCCGAGAGCAGCCAGACGCGCGTTTTCTCCCGTTGAAAATCCTTGACCAGGCCAGCCAGCTTGCCGAATTGATTCGGGTAGGCCGGCACCGGACGGCTGGAGAGGTCAAAGCTGTTGGGATGGCTGTCGCTTTCAGCCAATTCGGCCAGGTCAAAGCCGGCAAAGGCCTCCAGCGCGGCCATGGTGTCAGCAATCGGTCGGTGCAGGCTTGGCGGCAACAGACCATCCACCTCATCGCTGTGGTGCTGGGTGGCATGCTCCAGCCACTGCTTGCCATGGGCCATGGCCTGACGCCGCTCGTCAAGGGCAATCAAGGTGTGCTCTGGCAGGTAATCGAGCAGGGAAGCGGGTTGACCCCAGGCCAGCCCCATGAGGCGACGCATCCCCTCGGGCGTGTCCCCCGCCAGCAGCTGCTCCATCGCTTCTGCATCGAGCAGCTGCTCGAGCTGATCAGGGAGATCCGCGCGCAGAGCATCCGCCACCAACGGCCCATAGCCCGTTGGGGTGATGCGGACCAGATCCACCGCATCGAGAGAGCGCTGAGTGGCCGGATCAAATTCCCTGAGCTTCTCCAGCTCTTCGCCAAAGAACTCCAACCGCACCGGCAACTCAGCACTGACGGGGAAAAGGTCAACGATGTCGCCGCGTCGGCTCCAGGTGCCTTCTTGCTCAATCGTGCTGACCCGCTCGTAGCCGAGCCGCGCCAGCGTGGCGCCCAGCTCCTCGAGATCAGTGCATTGCCCCTTGCGCAGCGTGAGGCACTGCGCAGCGAGCACCGCTGGGGGCGGCAGATGCGGTTGCAGCGCCCGTTCGGTGGCAACAATCACCCCTTCCCAGCCCGCGCCTTCGCCTTCCACCAGCTCACTGAGCACCTGGAGCTGCCCCCAGGTGATCTCACTGGTGGGATCAAAGCTTTCGTAAGGAGACCCTTCACTGGTGGGATACAGCTGCGTCGTGGGCCAACCCATCAGCTCCAGCAGCGCTGCCCAGCGACCGGCCTCCTCAAGGGTGGGCACCACCACCAGCAAGGGGGCTCCATCGCAACGCGCCAGGGCTGAGGCCAGCAGGGCACGGGCCCCGCGGCTGGCCCCCTGCAATCGCAGACGGTCCTGCCTGCGGCTGCGCTCCAGCACCTCGCCGGTGAGGGGCACCTGCTGAAGCTGGCGCACCAAAGCGGTGAGGGGCATGGGCCAAAGGACGCGCAGCTCTTGATCTTGGCTGATGGGATCGCCCGCCGTGGGCTGGAGCTGAGCATGAAAAAGCCCCGCTGAAGCGGGGCCAACCGTCTGTGCCGGGGGGTGGATCACGACAACCCCGTGCCCTGCTTTCCCATTCGCTGGTCTTGTATGGCTTTCAGCCCTGGGGCTTCAGGCTCCCCGGTGACGGTTGAATCAGTAGCGGGGCGGCTGATTGACGTTCAGCGACGAGTTGTTCGTTGTGTAGTGGTGGTGGTGAATGTGAGTGACCTGCTGCGTATTGACCACGTTGCCCTCCCCCTGCACCACCGTGCCATTGCCGCCTGAGGCCTTGCTCGCCCCCTGAGCGGCAGCCTGTTTGGTGACCTGGGAAACGGGGTCCTCGAGGTAGTCCTCACCGTCATTTACGTAGCGGGTTTGGCCGGCGGGGACAGTGGGCGGAACACCGGCAGCTGCCTGAATCAGTGCACCCAGGCCAAAGGCCTGCGCCGGTGCAGCTGTTGAGCCAACGAGCACAGATGCCATGGCAGCGGTAGCGAGAAACTTTTTCATCGGTTTTGTGAGGTGTTGTGGGATCGCTCCCGGACCTCTTCAAGCTCGCTCTTGCACCACCCTCAGCACCTCCCCCAGACCGGGGGTTCTGCAAAGCCTGCTCTCCCCCGAAGGAGTGATGCAGGCTGAACCAGGACGGCGAGAGGCCAAGGGCAAAAGCCCTATTACAGCGGCAGCCATCGGCAGCACAGCCCATGGCAGCGATAGCGCCGCACACAGCGCTAACGACTGCGCTTCCAACGCTCAAAGAGCACAACAGCCGCCAGAGCTAACGCGACACCAATGCCCAGGCCGATGGAGATCACACTGAGCTCAACGGGCATCGGACTCCGCAGAACAGTTCCGTCGGCATTCCACCGTGCCACCTGCGAAAGCACAACCAACATCACCGCCAGCTCCATGAACCAGACCAGCAGAGACGTTGCTGGGACTGGCCAGCGTTGAGCCACTGGCGCCAGTCAGCACAGATCAACCAAGCGCAAGCACGGCCACCGGCGAAGGCTGTTGCTGCGATCGCTGTTGGAGGCAATCGCCCCGCCAACCCCAGGCCAGAAACGAGCAGATCGCCCGATTGATCAACTTCAACACGTCAACTTGGTGGCCGGAAGAATGGTTCAGCAGGGCACATTGAGCCAAGACAATGTTCAACCCGTCACCTTATTAGTGAACTTATCTAAAGGCTTTTAAAGATGAAATCTCAGTCGATCCATCTTTGGCCGCGGTGTGGTGCTGGCCGCTTTATGGGGACGCCGATCGCTTATGCGTTGGCCATGGTTCTCACAAGCGTCACACCTTTTCTCTTGCACTTCAACAGCATCATTGGCTGCAGTAAGGATGCACGCAGACCAGCGCGTCTTGCCCACCAATCACCGAGTCAAAGTCACCATTGCAGCCTTGCGGTGCCGACTCCGTTATCAGCCCTCAGGACCTGAGGGAGAGCAATTGCTCCTCGAGCAGCTGATTGAACTCCAATAGCTGTTCATCACTGAGCTGCTGACGGCTGGCCCGGCCAAAGCGCTCCTCCAGCAGGGCACGCCCCTGGGCCGCACCCCATTGCAACTGCCCCAGCAGTTCATCGCAGCAGCTCAACAGGTCCGGACGGCGCAGCGGCAGGGCCACAGCCGCTGGATCTGCGCCGGGCTCCAGACGGCGCAGCAGCTTGAGGTAACTGACCACATCGGCGTAATTCACCAAGCGGCTGCGACTGGGGTGACCAAAGGCGCGTTGAAGATAGGTGCCTTCGCTCTCGCGGTCCCAGCCCAGACGCTGCAACTCCATCTCCACAGCGGTGAGTTCCTCGCTCCAGTCATCCGGTTCTGCCGGCGGCTCGACAGGATCTGGCGCCGGCGCCGTCACAGGCGGCGGCGCCGGCACTGCATCAAGCTCAGCGGCCGCAGGATCGGGATCTGCGGGAAGCAGCGGCGGCTGGTGCTCTGCAGGTGGCGGCGATGCCGCATGAGCAGGGGCAGAGGCAGGCACAGGCTCAGGAGCCGCAACGGGTGTTGCAGGAGCTGGAGCAGGGCCCTGCTGATGCAACCGGTGACGGGCACGGTCTTCTGCCTGCTCAGCACTGGCGGCCTCCCCCAGAGCGGAGACCACAGCCGCGCCACTGCCTGCGCTGACACGCACGATTACCCGGCCACGTTCAACATGCAGCAGCTCCACCAGTCCAGCCGGCATCACAACCACGGGAGTGACCCGCGCGCGCTGGGGGCTTTCTAAGCTTTCCGGGTCACGGACGCAGAGCCGGACTTCGCTCCGGGTCATGGAAGCTTCCACCAGTCCAGTCCTCACTCCCCTGATTCATGCAGCCGATGCCTGGCAGGAGGTCGCCCTGCTGCTTCCGGTGCTCGTGGGGCTGGAGATCGTCTTATCCGCTGACAATGCCATCGCCCTGGCTGCCATCGCTCGGCGTCAGGTGGGACCTGAGGCCCAACGACGCGCCCTGAACCTGGGTCTGGTGTTCGCCCTGGTCTTTCGGATTGTTCTGATCGTGATGGCCCGCTGGGTCCTCACCTTCCGGCCGTTGATGGCAGCAGGGGCGGCATATCTCCTCTGGCTGTGCGGCAGTCACTTTCTGCAGGGCGCCAACGACACCGGCGAGCATCCAAGCGAAGCAGAGGATGACGGGGGGACGCTGAGCGCCCCGCGATCGCTGGCGATGACCGCTGTGTCCATCGCCATCACCGATCTGGCGTTCTCACTGGACAGCGTTGCGGCCGCTGTGGCGGTCAGCGACCGGCTGCCGCTGATCATCACCGGCGGGGCCGTGGGGATCGTGGCGCTGCGTCTCACCTCCGGATTGTTCATCACCTTGCTGCAGCGCTACAGCCGGCTGGAAGCTGCGGGGTACATCGCTGTTGGCCTGGTCGGCATTCAACTGGCGGTGCGGGTGGCCAATCCAGCGCTGGAGCTGCCTGAGTGGGGACTGCTGCTGATGGTGGTCCTGCTGTTCCTTTGGGGCTTTTCCCGCCAGAGTGATGCAACGCTGGGGGCAAATCCGTGAATCAGGGCCAACAGCCTGAATCACTGGCGGTTGAGCTGATCCGCGCCGGCAGCCAGCAGGTCTTACATCGCCTGACCCTTGATGAGGTGCCGCAGCCTGGACGCTGGCTTGAGGTCAAAGGGGACAGTTATCTGGTGCTCCAGCGGCGCCATCGCTATCAACTGCGCTCCGGCCGTTACCAGCTCCATGGGGTGAAGCTGGTGGTCAAGCCGCAGAGTCAACCCAAAGATGCTCGCTGGTGGCAGAACCGTTGGGTGATCGGCGATCCAAGCTGCATCTACAACGCCCGCAGCCCCCTGCTGCGTTGTGCCGTGCTGCCAGAAGGCCCCTGCGAGCGCTGCAGCCATCACACCGCGAGCACGAACTGATGGGCCCTCTGCACTGCCCCATCTGCACCGGCTTGATCCTGTTGAGCGTCACCCAGGTGATGGCCTGGGCACGACTGGTCTGGATCATCAGGCAGTGAGCTGCTGAATCAAGGCGTTGCCGTTGCTTGGTGCCTTGCCCTCCAACTGAGCAGCGCGCAACAGCAGTGGGCAACCGCTGGTAGCGATCACCAGCCCCACATCACGAACCTTTTCCAGCACACTGCCGGGTTCCGCATCGGGCCAGCTGCGACGACTGAGCTCAGCGGCATCAGGGCTGAGCTGATCAGCAAGGCGCAGCACCAACGGTTCTGTTGCCAGCAGCTTGAGTCGCTTGCCGAACCAGCTGCAGTACGCCCCCGGGTGAAGTCCCATGACACGGCGATGAATGGCCAAAGCGCGGCCATTCCAGTCGATGCAGTAGTCCTCCTTGGTCAACAGCCGAGCCAGCGTGATGCCGCTCTCTGCCTGAGGACGCACGTTCAGACGCAGCAGCCGTTCTGCTTCTGGTCCAGGGCCGGCAGCCTCGATGCGAGGCAAGGCTTCCACCAGTAGTTCAGCCGTCAGATGGCTGAGTCGATCGGACAGCTGGGCTGCTGTGTCCAATAACCCGATGGGCAAGGAGCGCTCCAGCAGCACAGGGCCGGTGTCCAATCCAGCCTCCATGGCCATGATCCCGACACCGGTCTGCCCATCGCCTTCGATCAGACTCCACTGGATCGGTCCGGCGCCACGCCAGCGGGGCAACAAGGAGCCATGGCCGTTCCAGCAGCCCAGGGGAGGCTGTTGCAGCACCTCGATGGGCAGCAGCTGACCAAAGGCCACGACCACTGAGATATCAGCGCCGAGTGCTGCCAGCTCGGCCTGCATCGCGAGATCCTTCCTGATGCGCACCGGGGTGAACACCGGCACTTCAGGAGCGAGCTCAAGGCTGCGGGCCTTGACCGCTGAAGGCACCAGGGCACTGCCCCGGCCTCGGCGTCGATCCGGCTGGGTGACGACACCTACCAGCTCGTGGCCGGCCTGCACGAGGACCTCCAGGCTGGGGACGGCATAAGCCGGCGTCCCCCAGAAGAGGATCTTCACTCGGCCTCGCCGGTGATGGCCAGACCCTCCACCCAGACATGGGGGCAGAGGCCATCAGGCGTGACCTCAGGGTCACCTTCGAGGGCGACGATCGAGCGCAGCACGGTGCGGATGTCACCAGCAACGGTGGCAGCCTCGATCGAACGGCGCTCTCCACCTTTGAGCAACCAGCCGTCAAACGGCAGTGAGAAGGCCCCCTGACTGGCTTTGACACCAGCGTGAAGCGCTGAAAGAGAGTCGATCCAGACCACGCCATCCGCCCGATGACGATCGAGGCTGCTGTCACCGCAGCCGGCGCCGGGTGTGGCACCCACTTCAAACCAGTCCGGTCCCACCGAAACCTTCGCTCCCATGCCGGCGTGGCCGGTTGGAGCCACCCCGAACTGACGGGCCGTGCCCTCGCTGTGGAGGAAATGGCTCAGAACACCCCCATCAATGAGGGGTAGCCGAGCTGTGGGTGTGCCCTCGCCGTCAAAAGCAGAGGCGCCGAGATTGGCTGGATGACGCGCGTCATCCCAGAGACTCAGAAACGGCACCGCTAGCTGCTGGCCGAGGGAATCCCGATTCGAGAGGCTGAGGCCATCCAGGACGGCCCTGGCATTGAAAATGTTGCTGAAGGCTCCGATCAGATCGAGGAACGCATCAGGACTGAAGACGCAGGTGTACGAGCCGGTATCAATCGGCGCGTAGTCCAGATGGCTGATGGTCAGCTCAGCGGCTTCATCGATGCAGCCCCGTACATCCAGCTCAGCTGAGCCGTGGGCAAGACGAACGGCACCGGCACTGCGGGGCTTTCTGCCGTCCTGCTCAGCGCGGGCGTAGAGATACAGCGAACTGGAACTCAGGCGCTCATGGCGCCGCGCGCCAAGGCTGTTGAGATAGATGCGCTCACCACTGCGCTCGGAGAGCCCGTTGTAAGGGACGGTGCTAATGCTGCTGTGGCGATCCAGCAACTGTTTCTCGGCATCAAGCAGCGTGGAAAGCATCTGCTGGATGGGCTGCGCCTCCCGCATGGGACGCTCAATGGACGCGGTGGGCTCGGTGGAGCGGCAGGAGAGACCAGGGGGTTCCTGCAGATCACCGAAAGCACTGGCCTCGGCCGCTCCGCTCAGGGCCAGCGCCAGACCATCAGCAGAAAGATCAGTGCTGCTGGTGATACCGACGCGACCATCGGTGCTCCAGGCCCGCACGGTCACAGCGCTGCGCTGTGCGCCTTTCAGTTGACGAGGTTCACCACGATCGACCTGAACCGACAGGTCCGTACTGCTGGTGGCGCCCAGATCCCATTGGCTGATGCCCTTGCTGCGGGCCAGCTGCTCGAGTTGATCATGGAGCTGTTGTGGATCCAGCATCTCAGCGCCCTCCGACGGTGATGGCGTCCACCTTGACGTGGGGCTGACCGACCGTGACGTAAACGCTGCCACTGACCGAGCCGCAGAAGCCAGCTGCCAGGTCCAGATCATTGGCGCACATGGAGATGCGAGGCATCACCGTTTCAGCATCACCAATCAAGGTGGCCCCCTTGACGGGCTTGCCCAGTTGGCCGTCCTCGATCAGATAGCCCTCCTCAACGGAGAAGTTGAACTGGCCAGTGGGGCCAACACTCCCACCACCCATCACCTTGCAATAGAGACCGCGGTCCACCGAGCCGATCAGATCTTGGGGTGAATGGGGGCCTGCTGCGATGAAGGTATTGCGCATGCGACTGGCGGCTGCAAAGGAGTAGCTCTGGCGGCGGCCACTGCCTGTGCGGGGTTGGCCGGTGCGCATCTCACCGGCGCGGTCGGACAGGAACGCCTTGAGGATGCCGTTTTCAATCAGGGTCGTGCGCTGGGGCGCCTTGCCCTCGTCATCCATCGAGAGAGAGCCGAATGACTGAGGCGAGAGGCCCTCATCGATCGCTGTGACCGACTCGTGGGCAATGGGCTCACCGATGCGCTTGGCAAAAGGTGTGGTTCCCCTCTCAATCTGCGTGGTCTCCAGCAGGTGGCCGCAGGCCTCATGGAAGATGACCCCACCGAATTTGTTGGCCAGCACCACCGGGTAGGTGCCCGCATCGACGTAATCGGCGTACAGCATCGTCGCGCTGCTGGAGGTGATGTCACGGGCCGTGCCATCGGCATCCCAGACCATCAGATCCTCCGGCAGATCCGTGCTGCCAAAACGGCGAGCCACACCGGCTCTGTGCTCACCGTCAGCGGCCAGAACACTGAGACCAAGGGTCTGGTGCAGTCGCAAATCACGGGCAAAGGTGCCGTCACTGGCGGCGACCAACACCTCCTGCCAATCGCGGGAGTAGTTGCCGCGGCGTGCTTGCAGGTGCTGACCGTGCTGCTCCAGGCGAGCCGTGCCCTCGAGCAGGCGATCGGCAATGGTCTCAACGCCGGGGCAGCGACCGAGCCAGTCCTGCTTGCCAGCACCGAAATCACTGAGCTCAGCAAGGCCCTGGAAATCGGCAAGGTTGGTGCCGTTTCCGCCAGGGCGCTGCAGCGAGAGCATTCCCAGAGCTTGATCAAGGGCGTGCAGCAGGCCCTGCTCACTCAGGTCATTAGTGCTGACAAAACCGTCACGGTGGCCTTGCTCGGCACCGAGAAAGACTCTGACCCCGGCACCGGTGGCAAAGGAGGGGCTGACACTGGTCACCCGCTCCTGTTCAGCCAGGACCCCGAGGCGATCACCACGCTCGAGGAAGACTTCAACCAGGTCGGCGCCAGCAGCACGACCGGCGGCCAGCAGCAGCTCGAGCCGCTGGCGCCAGAAGGATTCAAGAAAACTCACAGAGGCTTCAGCGGATGGCGGGCTGGTATTGGTCGCTGGGAATGGGCGCTGTCAGGAACAGCTTGGCCATCTCCAGGGCGTTAGCGCCCCAGAAGGGGAGCTTGCGCAGCAGTTTCAGCGGAGCGGGGGCGTCACTGGAATCAGCAGCACTGAGGCGGTCGTTGTTCGCCACGATGCGCTCAAGGCGCACGTAGAAACGTGGGTGATCGACATTGAGCACGACGGGGAAGACGCGCGCCGAGGTTTCATTCGTCTTGGCGATCACGTACTTGTCGTAGGTGCGGGCATCGAGGCCGAGGGCTTCGTAGAACTCCTTGCGGGCCACATCACGCACATACATGGTGGCGAAGACGGCCAGCAGGAAGAAGCGGCACCACAGGCGCGCCTGCAAGCCACGCACCGAGCTGGGCTGGGCCTTCATCAGCGCATCAAAGAAGTCGCCGTGACGGTTCTCGTCCTGACACCAGTTTTCGAAGAAGTTGAAGATCGGGAAAATCTTGCTGTCGGGGTTCTTCTCGAGATGGCGGTAGATGGCGATGTAGCGCCAGTAGCCAATCTTCTCGGAGAGGTAGGTGGCGTAGAAGATGAACTTCGGTTTGAAGAACGTATAGGCCTTGTTAGCGGTCAAAAAGCCCAGATCCAGCTGGACGCCGAAATCCCCCATGGCTTTGTTCAAGAAGCCGGCATGGCGAGCTTCATCGCGAGCCATGTGGGCAAAGCACTCGGCCAGCAGGGGGTTGCGGGTCTTGATGCGACGGCTGAGCTCTTTGTAGAGGAGGAAACCAGAGAATTCCGATGTGCAGCTCTGCTCAAGGAATTCAACAAAGACGCGGCGGGTTTCCGGATCCAGCTTGTCGGCAGCACCGTCAAAGTCGGCGTTGCGAACGAAGTGGTGACGGTTGTAGTCCTTGCGAAACTCCTCGCAAATGGCCTCGAGTTCCTCCTCATTCGGCCGCAGATCCATGGCGGCCATTTCATCGAAATCCGTCGTGTAGAAACGCGGTGTGAGGATCGTGTCCTTCACCGGATCCTTGATCGCTGGCTCACCTCCGGAGCGAGGAGCATCGGCAAGTGCGCTGGGAGGAACCATCCGTTCGTCACGGCATATCTGACCGCCCATCGTAGGCGCAGCTGCCTTCAATTGGGCCCGAGCCACTTCTGGCCGTTCAGACGCTGCACGGTGCGACTCACCAGCAGAGCCAGCGTGATGCGCTTCTCATCAATCAGAAAAGACTCCAACAAGCTGGGCAACGATCCAGACTCAGCCAGCGCAAAGGTCTTAGGTGCCTGGATGTCCTCCTTGGTGAAGCAGACCCAGAAGCGGCGCTCGCCGGGCAGTTCACCGCGGATCTGCCAGCAGGTTTCCCCCACTACAGGCATCGGCCCCTGTTCCAGTTGCAGTTGAGGCGCGGGACCGCCGTAGCTCTGGATCTCCTTCTCCAGCGCCGGCAGCAGCAGCTGCGGCACAAACTCACTGAAGGGTTTGTCCTCCGGCTTGGGGGGTTTGGCCTTGGCCGGTGCGGGCTTCTTGTCAGGAGTAGCGGCCGAGTCGGTCAAGCGCGGCGTTTTGAGCTGAGCAGCAGGCTACTCACCACTCATCATCAGGACCGTCGCTCCAGTCATCGGCATGGGGGGTCGCCGCAGCGTTCGCACGGACCGGCTCGGGCTCAGCGGCAGCTGAGCGATGGGTCATGACGACGCGGAACGGCACCGAAACGGTCGGTGGCGCATCGTGGGGTGAACGCTCCGGCCATGGCGGATCGCCACTGGCTTCAGCAGCCTTTGGGGACCGGGGGTCAGCCTCCGCTGCTGACGACACGGCGGGCTCAGCTTCACGGCCCCAATCGGAGTCTTCAGCCTGCGGTGCATCGCGGTAGCGCACCTGCCGGCGAGGCGAAACCCAGTCCGTCCCGCCCATGGATGCTGCGGCGGTGCCGCCTGCTGCGACAAGGGCACCAGCGGATGCGGCCAACAGCACCCAGCTGCCCAGGGGCAAGGTCGGTGTGCTCCAAATCAGCAGGCGCAGTCGGGTGGGTTGATCCCTGTTCAGCAGACCCACAGCCATGGCGGCCAGCAGCGGCAGCAGCAACGGCAGCAGCAACCAGCGCCTCATGGTCGTTGCGGAGAGGCACTGATCGGACCACTCCAGCGGCGCAGGGGGGCCAGGTCGTAACCAAAAAGATCAAGGGTTCGCAGCACCATGAAATCCACCATGTCCTGCAACGTTTCAGGCTGGTGATACCAGGCTGGCACTGGTGGGGCGATCCGGGCTCCAGCCTCAGCCAGGGTGGTCAGGTTGCGCAGATGGATGAGATTCCAGGGCATCTCCCGTGGGGCAATGACCAGAGGACGCGATTCCTTGAGCTGAACATCGGCGCAGCGCTCCACCAGGTCGGTGGCAATGCCGGAGGCGATGCGCCCCACCGTTCCCATCGAGGCCGGCAGGATCAGCATGCCCCGGACGCGGTAGCTGCCACTGGCCGGTGGCGCTGCCTGATCATTCCAGCGGTAGCAGCGCAAGTGGCCCGATGCGGTGCCGCAGCGCTCCCGCAGCACCCGCTCCTGCTCCTCGGGCGCCACCGGCAGAACCAAGCCCAGTTCCGCGCGCCAGACCTCAAAGGCACCGCGGCTGATGACCAGCTCAACGGATTCACCTGCCTCGAGCAGCAGCTGCAACGCTCTCAGGGCCAGCACCTGGGCTGAGGCGCCGCAAACCGCCAGCAGCAGGGGAGGGCTGACCTCAGCTGTCGTCATCGGTGCTGTCGGAGGCAGAGACGTCAGCTTCGCTGATCTCAGCGCTCTCCGCGGGCTCCCCTTCAGGCAACACCACCGCCAGGTCGATCTGGTGGCGCAGCACATCCACCTTCTGCACCTCCACCTCAACGGCATCGCCGAGCTTGTAGGTGCGGCGGTTCTTGCGGCCGACAAGGCGATGCTGCCGCGAGCGGTACTCGTACCAGTCGTCCTTGAGGGAGCTCACATGCACCAGGCCCTCCACCTGTGTCGGGGGCAGCTCGACAAAGAAGCCGTAGCTCTGGATGCCGCTGATAACGCCGCTAACGGTCGTGCCGACCAGCGATTCAGCCGAGCGGGCTTGCACTAGGGCCAGGCAGTCGGCTTCCGCTTCATCCGCCAGTCTGGAGCGGCTGTTGAGGCGATTGACCAGGCCACTGGCCATGGCCTCCTCGAAGGGTGTCAGCACGCTGCCGGTGAGCAGGGGCCAGTCCGCCTTGCCGTGGCAACTGTCACTGGCCAGATCCAGACGGGTCTTGTGACGCACGCTGGGCCTGTCCTTGCCATCAATCAGCAGACTCGCCATGACGAGCTGATTCCAGATGGCGCTGTAGTGCAGCCCGGGGCAGCACCAGGGCGCATAGGCCTCCGCTTCAGCGGCCAGGGCATTACCAGCCGGTTCCGATGCAATCAGCACCGGGGACGCCGCCTCTCTGAGCTGTTGTTGCAGCACCCGAGCACGATCGGTGGCGGCAAAGGCAGCAGCCAGAGCCTGAGCGGCCGGTGCATTGCCATCGGTACCGAGCTCGAGGGGGATGTCGAGGCTGACAGCGAGCTTGACCAGATCGTTCAGCTCTGTTGGATCCGGAGCAGCGTTGTTCAAGAACAGACCGGGGAGCTCCAAAGCCTTGAGATGCCGGCCCATGGCCTGCTCCGCTGGCCGGATCAGCTCTCGCAGCCAGTGGAGGGGAGACGATTCAGCAAAGGTCTGCAACCACCCTTTGTTGCGCTGGTCGGGCAGGCCCAGGCCCTGAAGCTGCAGGGCATCGAGATCAGCCAGCGGCAGATCCAGCTCCAGGCCTCCCACCGCGAGACGCTGCTGGCGCAGGAGCGAGACCACCGCACGGAGCTGCTCGAGCAGCGGCAGATGGGGTTTCAGCGCTTTGAGCGCCGCCGGTGTGGTGCGCGCCTTGGGTTTGCGTGCCAGGAACGCCGCCATTGCCTTGGCATCCACTGCAGCGTCCACCGAGACCTGGGAACGGCAGAAGCGGTAGTGCTGCAGCTGCCCATCAGCATCCAGTTCAAGCGCCACAGACAGCGCCTCTTGAGACGCACCGGGGCTGAGCTGACAAGCCTTGTGCAGGGCGGGAGTGAGCAGCGGCACCCAGCTGGATCCGAGCGTGATGGCCTCACCCTGCTGCCGCAGCCAGCGCTCAAGCGGCGACTCCAGTGCAATCCGCTCGGCGATGGTGGCGGCATGGACCCAGAGACGGAAGCCACCCTCCTCCAGGGACTCCAATGACACCGCCGGTAAGGCCATGGCGTCCTTGGCAGGACCGGGCTGGAAGAGGAGCGTTGGCAGTGCCGTGAGGTCTTCACGACCCGATTCCGCCGGCACCTTGAGACTGGCTCTGCCACTGAAACCATCGGAACTGAGCCGGTGGCGTGCCATCAGCAGAGCCTGATCATCGGCATTGCCACCCCGAATCGAGAGGGAGCGACGCACATGGCCCTGTGGAGGGAACTGCCCCACGGGGAAGCGATCCAGTTCCACCTCGACAACAGCCTCAGCGGCGTTGTCGGCGTGAACGGCATCGGTCTCAGCAAGCTGGATGGGGGCCTGCAGCCGATCATCCAGTGGCAACGCCAGCAGCTGCTCGCCTTGGCGCTCCACCTGGGCCAGCACGGTGGTGTTGGCACGCTCGAGAATGCATTGCACCCCACCTTCTGGTGAGCGCCGCCGGCCGCCCTCACGCGTCACCTTCACCAGCACCCGATCACCGTTCCAAGCGTGATGGAGCTGGTGGTCGCGGATGTAAACGTCCTCGCCACCCCCTTCACGCAACGCAAAGCAAAACCCCTTGCTGGAGCACCGCAAGCGCGCTTCAAACACCTCCTCGTTCGCCGCACGGCTGACACCGGATTCAGCGCTCTGGAGAATCCCCACCTTCTCAAGGGCCTGGAGTGCCGTCGCCAGCTGGGCCTTATCAACGGCGGAACGCAGGGCGAGCTTCTTCTCGAGATCCTCCACTGGCAACACCGACTCCCCCCGCAGCTGATCCAGCAGGTCGGAAACGGAAAATTTCATGCGTCGACAACAACGGGCTGGGGTGTAGAGCGGCAGCCTGACTCTTCAGTTTAATCAGCGGCTTCGCCCCACCAAACGAGCCTGGCGCCGATCAACAGGAATCCAGCAGCAGCGGCCAGCTGCAGTCCTTCAGTTGGCACCAGACGCGACAGAGACCCCCCGGCCAAGGCACCAATCAGGCTGGCCAGGACCAGGGCCGAGGCACTGCCGATGAACACCAGCAGCGGTGATCGGCTGGTGCCGCTCAACGCAACGGTGGCCAGCTGGGTCTTATCCCCCAACTCAGCCAAAAAAACAGTCAGGAAGGTGGATCCCACCAAACCAAGTTCAGAGGGCATGGGCATCAGCTTCTCCCCAGCAGATCGAACAGGGCGCTGCCCCCGATCCAGACACCGAGCACCAGCATCAATGAGCCGGCGAGGCGCTCGAGCGTGCGCGGTGCCACATGACGCGACAACCATTGGCCCAGCAACACACCGACCAGTGATGTGCTGATCAGAGCAAGGGCAGCCCCGACAAACACGGGGATCGGACGACCGGACTGGGCCGAGAGCAACAGGGTGGCCAGTTGAGTCTTGTCGCCGAGCTCAGCGAGAAACACCGTGGTGAAGGTCGAGCCCAGCAACACCCATGGGGCCATCTCTGCTGATGGTTCAGCCGCAGGGGGGATCGGGGTGTCGAGAACCGGTTTGGGTTCGGATGGCCCGCTCAAAGTGCCGCATTTCCAGGCTGCGCCCACCGTATTCGACGCGAATCTGCTCACGGCAACAGGCGATGGCAAAAGCGTCGTGGTGCTCAGGCTCCACCTCAAACAGCTGCGCCAGGGAGCTCACCCTGCAGAAGGAGGGGCGCTGGTCGTAGATGCGGCAGCGCCTGCCCCCTGTGTCGAAGTGAATGCACCAACCATCAGCACCCACCATGGAGAGGTACTGCTGGCGCTGTTCCTCGCTGAGGGCCTGGAGGGCTTCAGGACGCTGCTCAGGATCGAGGCGGCAACAGGCGCCGCAGGAGCTGATGCAACGCCAGCTATGACAACCCATCACGCCACATCCATCAGGAGGGGGCAGAGAACCGCCAAGGCCCGTAAAGTCGCTGGACCTGCACCTGCGCCACTCGCCATGGGCTTCATCGATTTCCACCTGATTGCCAACTTCGCCGCCCTGGCCCTGATCACCCTGGCAGGTCCCGCCGTGATCTTCATCCTCTTCTACCGCCGCGGCGCCCTCTGATCGCAGCTGGGGCTCATGGTTTGAGCCCCGCCATGAATTGCTCAGCCAAGCCGTGATACACCGGTTTGGGTTGCAGCGCACGGCTGAGCATGGCCGCCAGAGCCGCTGAAACCAGCAGGCCTGGAACACTCTGGAGCGTGCCGCAAAGCTTGAGGGTGAAGAGGGCAGCGAAGAGGGGAAGTTGGGTAGCACCAGCCAGACCCGCTGCCATGCCGAAGACCACCCCCAGCACACCGTCATGGCCCGTCATCAGGGGCATGAAGATCGTGCCCACCGTGGCCCCCATCGCCAGAGCTGGATCAATCAATCCGCCAGGAATCCCAGCGCCAAGCACCATCACCGGCCCAACGACGCGCTCGGCCAGAACGCCCAGGGCCTCTGGCAGCGAGGCCGGCCCACCGGTGTGGATCAGATCGTGCAGCACAGCTGACCCCTGCCCCAGAACCCTCGGGTTACCCAGCGCCATCAGACTCAACCCACCACCGAGCAGCAAGCCCATCGGAATGGGATAGCGGCGTGCCAGAGGGCTCATGGTGCGGGTGACATAAAGCATCAGCCCGCTGAACAGAGCGCCGACCAGGCCGCCAACAAGCCCAACGGGAACAGCCATCAGCATCTGGGTTGGGCCGTTCATCACGTTGGTCAATTCGCCGTAGGCAAACATCGGTTCCCCGCCGAAAGCCGCCACCAGTGCGGCCAGCAGCGCCACCGGCAAGGCCGTCCAGACCATCGAGAGGTTGAAGCGCTTGTAGAGATCTTCAGCCGCAAAGAGAATGGCCACTAGCGGTGTGTTGAAGCCCGCAGCCAGGCCAGCACCACCAGCAACAGCCAGCAGCAACGGCAGACCCAGTTCCCGCATGGGGCCTTTGAGGACGCGTCGCAGCAACCAGACCGCGCTCGCACCCACAAAGACCACCGGGCCTTCACGGCCGATGGGAAGCAAGCAGGACGCTGCCAGTCCCCAGAGCACCAGGCGCATCAGCAGCGGCCTGAGACCCAGAAGCGTTGCACTGCGCTGCTCATCTTCAATGCAGGCCACGGTCTGGGGAATGCCTGATCCCGCCCCATCGCGCATCAGTCGCTGCTGCAGCTGCAACAGCACCGGCATGGCAATCAGTGGCATCAAGGCCCACCAACCGATCCCCACCTCAAAGGCTTCGCTGAGGATGGTGTCAACACGCTCATCAACAACGTTGAGCGGAATGCAGATCACCCCGATCACGACCCCCAGCAGCATCAGCGGCGGCAACAGGGGGAACCAATTGCGACGTGAGGGGGATGACATCAAGCAGCAAAGCCCAGAGCAAGGGCAGCATGCTGCACCAGTTCAGCCGTATCGGGATGGGACAGGACCGGATCTGGAGTGTCCCCCACCCCATTGGGCCACTCAATCGACAGGGTTCGACCCTCGGGATTGATGATGCGCAGGACGGCCCCATCCCGCTCGCAGCGATAGCAGCGTTCCCGGCGCCAAAGCAGGGCATGGCGGCCCAGAGCGGGCCTGAGGGCTTCAAGTTGCAGCTGCAGCCGCGGCTGACCCTGCCAGTGGTCTTCCTTGAGTCGGAACGCCAGATCAAGGCGGGAAGCTTGTGGTTCAGGGCCGCTCCAGCGCCAGGCGATGGCCGTGATCGTGCCCTCCCCACTAGCAAGCTCCAGCAGCAGGTGCCCGCCGCGCAGCATGCGCTGGCGACGCACCTGGCAGTCACGCGCCCAGAACAGGGGTGAGGCATGACTGGCCCCAAACGGTTCCAGACGTTTGAGCTGATGCAGGAAATCCCTATCGATGCGCTCTAGCGGCAGCAGGGCTTCTGGAGCCACCACCAGGGCCGAATCACGCCCTGAAAGCCAGGCAGCGGCACGTGCACTGAGCCGCTCATGCAGCGCCGGGACCTGCTCGGCCCGCACCGTGAAACCACCCGCAGCGGGGTGCCCGCCAAAGCGCTCCAGCAGATCGGCACAGGCCGCTAAGGCTGCATCGACCGCAAACCCATCTGGAGCCCGCACGGACGCCCTCAGGCGGCCATCCCCCTCACCGGCCAGCAGGGCCACAGGCAGGCCCCAGCGCTCCACCAAACGGGCGGCAACGATCCCGATCACTCCATGGTGCCAATGGTTTTGAGCCAAGAGCAGGAAAGGGGGTCGCTGGGGTCCATCGGCTTCCACCAGGGCCTGCGCCTCCGCTTCGATGCCGTCACAGAGGTCACGTCGCTGCCGGTTGAGGCCCTCGCACTGCTCAGCCAGCTCCATGGCGCGCTCAGCCTCATCGGTGGTCAGCAGCTCCACCGCAAGCTGGGGATCGGCCAGGCGACCAACGGCATTGAGTCGCGGTGCCAGGCTGAAACCCACCGCCTGGGCATCAATCGGGCGGTCTTCGAGGCCAGCCAGTTCGGCCAAAGCCCTGAGCCCAGGCAGTTGGGAGCGGTTCAGTTGGGGCAGACCCTCGCGCAGCCAGCGGCGATTGACTCCCGTCAGTGGCGCCATGTCAGCAATGGTGCCGATGCAGAACAGATCAAGAGCTGTGCGCAGAGCCTCGGGATGGCGCAGCTGCCTGGCAAGGGCAGCCGCCAGCACATGGGCCAGGCCGACACCAGCCAGACCCTGGTATGGGGAGCCAGCTGGGGTCAGGGCCGGATGCAGCAGGGCCAGCATCGGCGGACGCTGCTCAGGGATGGTGTGGTGATCCGTGACGATCACCTCCACCCCAAGCGATTCGGCACGCTCAAGCGCCTCCCTGGCGCTGACGCCGTTGTCAACGGTCACCAGCAGCTTGATGCCATCAGCGGAGAGCCGCTCGACCATGCCGGCATTGAGCCCATAGCCCTCGCTCTGGCGACTGGGGATGGCCGGCTGCGGGCGAGCCCCGAGGCGTTGCAGCACCCCCAGCAGCAGGGCCGTGCTGGTCATGCCATCGGCGTCGTAGTCGCCGCAGATCGCCACCCGTTGGGCGCCTTGGCAGGCCTGGACCAGACGATCTACAGCAAGCGATAGATCGGGGAAATGGCGTGCCGGCGATGGCGCCTGAGGGGGGTCCAGCAGGCTGGCCACATCGGCATCACTCAGCCCTCGGCGCTGCAGGACCGCCAGCAGCTCTGGCGGCAAGCCTTCGGTGGCAGCGGCCGAGGCAGCGACTGGCGCTGGCAGCTGCCAGGTGGGTTCAGGTGGCAGGGGAGGAACTGAGGCCAAAAGGAAAGAAGTGGGCCCGCCTAGGGTTCGCGCATCACAGACGCATGATGCACCTTCTGCAAGCCCTGCTCTGGGATGTGGATGGCACCTTGGCCGAAACCGAGGAGAGCGGCCATCGACCCGCCTTCAATGACGCCTTTGCGCAGGCAGGCCTTGACTGGTTTTGGGATCAAGCGACCTATCGCCGTCTGCTTCAGATCAGCGGCGGGCGAGAGCGGATCCGCGCCTGGATGGAGCAGCAACAGCACTGGCCGGATGCCGCAAGGCATGACACGGAGCAATGGATTGAGGCCCTGCAACGGGCCAAGCAGAAGCTCTATCAAAAAAGGCTGCAACAGGGGCTGATTGCCCTGCGACCCGGTGTGGAGCGGGTGGTGCTGAGCGCCCATGCCGCCGGACTGCAGCAGGCGATTGTCACCACCAGCGGTCGCAGCGCCGTGGAGGCCCTGCTGGCGGCCCATCCGCAGCTGCAGGGCTGTTTTGCTAAGTGGGTGTGCGGCGAGGATGTGAGCCGCAAAAAACCTTACCCCGAGGCCTACAGGCTGGCCCTGCAACGCCTGGGACTGGAGGGGTGCTCAGCCCTGGCGATCGAGGATTCTCCGCAGGGATTGCATGCAGCCCGCGGCGCTGAGCTCGCTGTGGTGATCACAACCGCTGATTGGCATGGCGAGCGGGCAGACCTTGCCGATGCGGTCCTTGTGGTGGAGCATCTCGATAGCCAACCAACGGAACTGGCTGATCTGCGCGCCTTGCTGATATGACGCGACCTCCACTGCAGCGCACCCGCTTCAACAGCCTGCTGGAGCAGCTGGGCACCCGGCTGATCAACTGGCTGGGCAGCCGCTGGCTGGATAAGAGCGTTGCCCTTCTGGCCCTGTTTCTCGGGGCCTACGCCGCAGCCAATGTCACCAGCCTTTATCTGACGCTGCTCCAGGTGCAGAGCCTCGGTGCCTTGGGTCTGCTGCTGTTTTTTGAAGCCCTGATCCGGCTACGCCAGCACTACGCCGGGCGGCAGCCAGGACTGGGCTGGATCGCGCTCGACAACTTCAGGATCGGCTTCACCTACCTCATCGTTCTCGAGGCCTTCAAGCTGGGCAGTTGACTCAGGATTCAGCCTCAGCCTCTTCCTCAGGCATGGGGTAGACAAAACCCTGGGAGCGTCCACTCAGCACGGCTTTGCCGATGGAAAGCGCCTTGGCTGCAGCCACACGGGCCTTGGCTTTCCAGTGGGCATGCCGCTGATCGCGCTTCCCCTTGGAGGTTTTCTTCTTGGGAACGGCCATCGATCCTCAGGCGCCGATAAACGAAAATTGTCTGATCTCGAGAGGCCCTTCGTCAATCGCTAAGCTCCGGGTAACGGGAAGAAGCAGTGCCCAAGAGGGATCCGAGCGCACCACCGAGTTACAGCCAGCTGCTTGAAGCGATGCGCAAGGGCGAGGTGAAGCAGCTTGAGCTGCTGCCACGCCAGGACATGGTGCTGGTGGAGTTCCAGGACGGCACGCGCACGCGCGTCAATGTGTTCCCCAACGACCAGGAAATCCTGAGGGTGGCAGAGGCCAGCCAGGTGCCCCTTGATGTGCAGCACAGCCAGGGTGAGGGGGCCATGACGGGCCTGCTGGTCAACGGCACGCTGGCCGTTCTGGTGCTGGGCCTGCTGGTGCTGCTGTTCCGGCGCTCCGCCAACGTGGCCCAGAAGGCGCTCGGTTTCGGGCGGAGCAAGGCACGGGTGCAACCGGAGGGCAGTGTGCCTGTGCGCTTTGACGATGTGGCCGGCATCGATGAGGCCAAAACCGAACTGCAGGAGGTGGTCACCTTCCTCAAGGAGCCGGAGCGGTTCACCGCCCTCGGGGCCAAGATCCCCCGCGGCGTGCTTCTGGTGGGGCCTCCAGGCACCGGCAAGACCCTGCTAGCGCGAGCCATCGCCGGGGAAGCTGATGTGCCGTTCTTCTCGATCTCGGCCTCGGAGTTTGTAGAACTCTTCGTCGGTGTTGGTGCCAGTCGCGTGCGGGATCTGTTCCGCCAGGCCAAGGCCAAATCTCCATGCATCATCTTTATCGATGAAATCGACGCCGTGGGCCGTCAGCGTGGAGCGGGCATCGGCGGTGGCAACGACGAGCGCGAGCAGACCCTCAACCAGCTGCTCACCGAGATGGATGGCTTTGAGGAGAACTCTGGCGTGATCCTGCTCGCGGCCACCAACCGGGCCGATGTCCTGGACACCGCCTTGCTCAGGCCCGGGCGCTTTGACCGCCAGATCATGGTGGAGCTGCCCGACCGCCGCGGCCGAGAAGCCATCCTCGGGGTCCATGCCCGAAGCAGACCCCTCAGCGACGAGGTCTCCCTGTCGATGTGGGCTCGCCGCACACCAGGTTTCTCCGGAGCGGAACTGGCCAACTTGATCAATGAGGCCGCCATCCTCACCGCTCGCCGCCAGCGGGCCTTCATCGATGAAGAGGCGATGCACGACGCGCTTGAGCGGGTGACGATGGGGCTCGGGGCCAATCCGCTGCAGGACAGCGCCAAGAAGCGATTGATCGCTTACCACGAGGTCGGCCATGCCCTGCTGACGACCCTGCTGCCGGCAGCTGATGACCTCGACAAGGTGACGATCCTGCCCCGGGCCGGTGGTGTTGGCGGTTTTGCGCGCACCACCCCTGATGAGGAGATCCTCGACAGCGGCCTGATCAGCAAGGCCTACCTGCAGGCCCGGTTGGTGGTGGCCATGGGCGGGCGGGCCGCTGAGATGGTGGTCTTTGGTCCTGCCGAGGTCACCCAGGGCGCCAGCAGCGACCTGCAGATGGTGACCCAGATCGCCCGAGAGATGGTCACCCGCTATGGCTTTTCGGTTCTCGGCCCTGTGGCCTACGAGCGCGATGGCGGTGAAGTGTTCCTGGGCCGCGATTGGATGCGTCCTGAGAATGAGTATTCAGGCCGCACCGGCAAGGCCATCGACCAGCAGGTGCAGCAGCTGGCACGGCAGGCCTTAGATCAGGCGGAGCGCATGCTGGCCAGTCGCCGCCACCTGCTTGATGAACTGGTGGTCCGCTTGATTGAGCAGGAAACGATCAGTGGTGAAGCGTTCCGCCAACGGGTTGAGCAGCATGAAGCCGCTCAGACCGTTGCAACCATCAACGCAGGCTGATCAGCCTCCAGCCACGGCAGGAACAATGCTGACCTCATCGCCATCACTCAGGGCCGTGGCCTGATTGTCGAGGAAGCGAATGTCTTCGCTGTTGACGTAGATGTTCAAGAAGCGCCGCAGCTTGCCTTCCTCATCGCAGAGGCGATTGGCAAGGCCTGGGAACGACCCATCAAGGGCTTTGATCAATTCATCAACACTGCTGGCCTCGAGGCTGACCGTGGCCTGATCAGCGGTGAATTTCTGCAGAGGAGTGGGGATCAGAACCTGAACGCTCATGGGCTGGTCGTGAACAAAGGGGGGTGAGATGAAGGTGATGCGCTGCGCAAGGGGATCAGATGATCAGACGCCAACGCTCTCCCAGGTGGCACGCTGCAGGGACTGGGCCCGATCCCAGGCGGCCTGGAAATCAGCGAGCTTGGGATCGATGGTCAGGGGCTGACCGACGACGGAGCTGACGGCCTCGGTGGTCTTGAGGCCATTGCCGGTGATGTAGGCGACGGTGGTCTCGGAGGAATCGATCTTGCCCTGCTCCACCAGCTTCTTGAGCACGGCGATGGTGGTGCCGCCTGCGGTCTCGGTGAACACACCCTCGGTCTCGGCCAGCAGCTGAATGCCAGCGACGATCTCCTCGTCGTTGACAGCAGCGATGTTGCCGCCGGTGCGGGAGGCGATGTCCAGGGCGTAAGGGCCGTCGGCGGGATTGCCGATGGCGATCGACTTGGCAATGGTGTTGGGCTTCACCGGCGTGATGAAGTCGCGGCCTTCGGCAAAGGCCTGGGCGATGGGGGAGCAGCCCTCGGCCTGGGCACCGCTGAAGCGCACCGGCTTCTCATCCACCAGGCCCACCTTCATGAATTCATCAAAACCCTTGCGGATCTTGGTGAACAGCGAGCCGGAGGCCAGTGGCGCAACGATGTGATCCGGCAGGCGCCACCCAAGCTGTTCGATCACCTCGTAGCCGAGGGTCTTGGACCCCTCGGAGTAATAGGGACGCAGGTTGATGTTCACAAAGCCCCAACCGAAGGTGTTGGCCACCTCGGAGCAGAGTTTGTTGACCTGGTCATAGTTGCCCCGCACCGCCATCAAGGTGGGGTTGTAGATCAAGGTGCCCAGTACCTTGCCGGCCTCAAGATCAGCGGGGATGAAGACGCAGCACTCCATGCCGGCATGGGCCGCGATGGCGGCGGTGGAGTTGGCCAGGTTGCCGGTGCTGGCACAGCTGACGGTGGAGAAGCCCAGCTCACGGGCACGGGTGAGGGCAACACTCACGACCCGGTCCTTGAAGGACAAGGTGGGCATGTTGACGCCGTCGTTCTTGATGTAGAGCTCTTTGAGACCCAGACGGCGTGCCAGACGATTGGCCTTCAGCAGCGGCGTGAAGCCTGTACCGACATCGATGGGATCACCTTCGATGGGCAGGAAGTCGCGGTAGCGCCAGATCGAAGCGGGACCGGCCTCGATCGAAGCGCGACTGGTGCGCGCACGGATGGCGTCGTAGTCGTAGGCGACCTCAAGGGGACCGAAGCAGACGTCTTCGCAGACGTGGCGGGCTTCGGCCTCGTAGGTGTGACCACATTCCCGGCACCGCAGGCCAGAGAAGGTGCGCGAGGTGAGCGTTGAAGTCACACCAAAGAAGCGGGTGAGCGAACGGTAGCAGCGCAGCACCGCAGGACGATTTAATCCCGACCCTGGGTGTCGGGCATTGAACAGGATGCCAGATCGCTGCTGCTGACTAGCCTCTGCCCATGACCTTGCCTCGCCGCGCCAGGAATCCAATCAGCGTGGTCATCGCCATCGTGCTGGTGGTGCTGCTGCTGGTGGCGCCGCGCGTCTGGGTGGAATGGCGCTGGTTTGAGCAGTTCAACTTCGCACCGGTGCTGTTGCGGCGGCTGGGCCTGCAACTCACCGCCCTGCTGCTGGTTCTGGGCATCGGCATCCCGATCCAACTGCAACAGCTGCAGCGCTGCTGGAAACTGCGACGCATCGGCCGTCCCCATCGCGGGGAAACGGTCTTGCTACCCCTGCGGGGCTGGGCCCTGGCCGCGGCCATTGCCCTGCTGCTGAGTGTGCTGGCAACAGCCCTGGCCTATCTGCTGATCCAGGCGGAAGGCCTGATTGATGAACCCTTCAGCGGCCTGGCGCTCAGCAGCTTCCCGGTGCTGGGCGAGCTGCCCCTGAGCCTGGTGGCGGGTTTGGCAGTGACCCTGCTGCTGCTGCTGCTGCGCTGGCCCCTGATGGTGCTGCGAATCACCCTCACCGCCGCCATCGTCGCCTCAGGCACAGCCCTGGCCCGTGGTTGGAGCTTCTGGCTGCCCGCTTTACTGGCCAGCCCTTTTGGGGAAGCCGATCCGATTACCGGCATGGATCTGAGCTTCACGGTGCTGCGGCTGCCTGCCGTGCTCCTGGTGCTCAGCGTGCTCATGGCCCAGGGTCTGGTGGGCTTCTGCGCCTGCCTCTGGCTGTGCCTCAGCCAGGGCACAACACTCTCGGACTGGAAATTCGCTGGCTTGAGCCAGCAGCAGCAGGTGGTGTTGCGACCCCAGCTGGCCGCGCTGGCCCTGGTCGGAGCGCTGATCGCTGCAATGGCGCCATTTGAATTGATGGTGCAGGGCAACGGCGTGGTGGCAGGAGCCGGTTGGGCCGCTCTGCACGTGCGTCTGCCGCTGAAGCTGCTCTTGAGCGGAGCCTTGCTGTTGTTGAGCATCGGGCTTGTGCTGCCGATTCCTTTGGGCTGGCGCCGCCGGGACCTGCTGCTGGCCCCGGCCGTGCTGGCGGCCCTGGCCCCACTGCTGGATGGGATCTTGACACCACTGGCCCAGAAGCTGCTGGTGCAGCCGCGGGAGTTGCAGATCGAGCGCCCCTACCTGGAGCGCACGATTCGGGCAACACGCAAGGCCTTCGGCCTAGAAGCCGTCAGTCTGCGCACCCTCAACCCCAAGCAGCGCCTCAGCTTTGCCGACCTGGTGATGTCCCAGGGAACGATTGACAACATCCGTCTCTGGGATACACAACCGCTGCTGGAGGCCAACCGGCAGCTGCAGCAGCTGCGCCTGACCTACGCCTTTCCATCGGCGGCAGTGGATCGCTACAGGCTCAGCCCCGACCCCAACCGGAGCAGGCAGCAGGTGATGGTGGCTGCCCGGGAAATGGATGTGGCGGCCCTGCCGCCAGCCTCACGCACCTGGCTCAACCAGCACCTGGTCTTCACCCACGGTCAGGGGTTCACCGTCTCGCCGGTCAATGGCACCGGCAACGACAACCTGCCGGCCTATTTCGTCAAAAACCTGGGGCAAAGCGGTGAAGTGCAGGGCCTGCGCCAGCTGGGCGTCACCGATGAGGAAGCCAAGCGTGCCTTTCCACTGGGGCGTCCGCAGCTGTACTACGGCGCCGCGCCAGCTCGTTACGCCGTCGCCCCCTCCAAGGTGCCGGAATTTGACTTCCCCGATGGTGAGCAGAACGTCTACACCCACTACAGCGGCAATGGGGGATTGCCGCTGGGCGATCCCTTCTCCCGGCTCATGGCTGCGGCCTACCTGCGCGAGCCCAGGCTGCTGCTGAGCGGATCCCTGCGGCCGGACAGCCGGTTGCTACTGCGGCGCCAGGTTCAGGCACGACTGGAGGCGCTCGCGCCGTTTCTGCAATTCGAAAGTCAGCCCTACCTGATCACGGTGCGGGTACCAGATGGAGATGGATACAGGGCTGAGCAGCATCAGTACTGGCTGCTGGATGGCTTCACCAGCAGCCGTTCCTATCCCTACAGCGATCCAAACGCCAGCGGGACGCGCTATTTCCGCAACCCCGTCAAGGTGGTGGTCGATGCCCTCAACGGTCGGGTTTGGTTCTATGTGATCGATCCTCATGACCCTGTGCTGCGCACCTGGCGCAACGCCTTCCCGGAACTCTTCCAGCCGATCGACGCAATGCCGAGGGCGATCCAGCAGCACCTGCAGGTGCCCATCACGCAATTCCAGGTGCAAGCCGAGCGTCTGCTGCGCTTCCACGTCACCGATGTGCGCAGTTTCTACAACGGTGATGACGTCTGGGATATTCCCACCGAGATCTATGGATCCAGCAGCGTCAAGGTCAGGCCATACCACGTCACACTCCAGCTGCCGGGGAGGGAGCGTCCGGAGTTCGTGCTGATGCTCCCCTTCACGCCGCTGCGGCGACCCAACATGGTGAGCTGGCTGGCCGCCCGCAATGACGTTGAGTCCTATGGCGAACTGCGCCTGGTGCGTTTCCCGCAGCAGCGGTTGTTGCTCGGACCCCAGCAGATCTCAGCACTGATTGAGCAGGACCCCAGGATCAGTCGCCAGTTCGGGCTGTGGAACCGCCAGGGGTCCCGCGTGATCCAGGGAAACCTGCTGGTCATGCCGGTGGGCCAGGGCCTGCTCTACGTCGAGCCGATCTATCTGCAGGCCAGCAAAGGGGGCATTCCCACCCTGGTGCGGGTCATCGTCACCGACGGCCGACGCATTGTGATGGAGAAGGATCTGACATCGGCCCTGAAGAATCTCGTCCAATAAAAAAAGGGCCCTTGCGGGCCCTTTCTGGTGTCAACGCATGGCGTTGATTCAGGCTGCAACAGCCACCTTGCTGTCCAGTTCACCTTTGGCGTACAGGCCGGCGTAGTAGTTGATGTCGCGCTGCTTGATCTTGCTGGCGTTACCAGCAGCCCAGAACTGGGTGTAGCGATCAAGGCAGACCTGCTTCATGTACTTGCGGGCCGGCTTGTTGAAGTGGCGGGGATCGAAGTTGGCGGGATCAGCGGCGGCGGCTTCACGCACAGCTGCGGTGAAGGCCAGGCGGTTATCGGTGTCGATGTTCACCTTGCGCACGCCGTTGCGGATGCCTTCCTGGATTTCCTCGACAGGGACGCCGTAGGTCTCGGGGATCTGGCCACCAAACTTGTTGATCATCTCCAGCCATTCCTGGGGAACGGAGGAGGAGCCATGCATCACCAGGTGGGTGTTGGGGATGGCCTTGTGGATCTCAGCGATGCGGGAGATGGCCAGCACCTCACCGGTGGGCTTGCGGGTGAACTTGTAAGCGCCGTGGCTGGTGCCGATGGCGATGGCGAGGGCATCCACCTTGGTCTTGGCGACGAAGTCAGCAGCTTCAGCAGGATCGGTCAGCAGCTGATCGTGGGAGAGGGCACCCTCGAAGCCGTGTCCGTCCTCGGCTTCACCCTTGCCGGTCTCAAGGGAACCAAGGCAACCCAGCTCACCTTCCACACTCACGCCGATGGCGTGGGCCACGTCCACCACTTCCTTGGTGACCGCAACGTTGTACTCGTAGGACGCGGGGGTCTTGGCGTCGGCCTCCAGCGAGCCGTCCATCATCACTGAGGTGAAACCATTGGCGGCTGCGCCGAAGCAGGTGGCAGGGCTGTTGCCGTGGTCCTGGTGCATGACCACGGGGATGTCGGGATAGGTCTCGACCGCAGCGATGATCAGGTGACGCAGGAAGTTCTCACCGGCGTAGGCACGGGCGCCGCGGGAGGCCTGCAGGATGACGGGGCTGTCTGTCTCATAGGCAGCCTCCATGATCGACTGGACCTGCTCCAGGTTGTTCACGTTGAACGCCGGGATGCCGTAACCGTTCTCGGCGGCGTGGTCGAGCAGCAGGCGGAGCGGAACGAGCGCCATGGGAAACCTCGGTGGTGGTGACTCAGGCGGCGGAGCCACCCGGATGCCGGGCGACTTTACCTTGCAGCGACAGAATCGAAAAACTCCCGGGCGGCTGTAGTGCACGACACGCCGCGACGGGGTTGGTGGCGTCATAACGACAGCAGTGATGGTGACGTCATGCCCCCACAAAACGCCCCTGTGCTGCCGCCGACTGATGCCTGCGAGCGCTACGAACAGGCCCGCCAGAAACCGGTGATGCGCGAGTCGAGCTACCGCAGTGCCAGCCTGCGGATGCTGAGCTCCCTTGACCCCACCCATCCTCGGGTGCTGCTCAACGACGTCTGAGGAACGGCGCCGGATCCTGATCGCGGCGATGGCGCATGGGGATGGCGGGTCCCTGGGCCTCCCCCGCCAATGCAGCGGTCTCCTCGAGGGCCTGACGCAGCAGGCGAGCAGCGTGAACACCCATGTCGCGGGGCACGCTGATGCGATCACGCAGTGAGCGCAGACTCCGCTCACTGCCCCGTGGTGGCTGGCAGGTTCGACCATTCATCAATCGCGTCAGCACGCAGCGCATCGCTTGCTCATCGAGCTGGTGCTGCTGCTGAAGCACGGGCCAGTGGCGCAGCACCCTGGCGAGGGCCTCGGCTGCAGCGCCATCGGGCACCGTTTGATCCGTGCAGTCGGAGAGCCCCTGCCAGGGGCCCTGATCAATGCGCTTCGCCCAATGCTGGGCTGCGGCGGTGCGGTTGGAGTAACAGCCCCCCATCTGCGGCGGCAGGTCATGGGCGTGGGTGTGGTGATCGCTGCGGGTGCCGCGGTAGGTGCTGCGCTGATCGAGAGCCGCGAACCAACGGTCCAAGGCAGGCCACTGCTGCCTGAGTTCATAGCCCTTGTAATAGAGAAGGCTGCTGTTCATGCGCTCGACATAGGGCACAAAGATCAGATCAGCACTGCTGAACTCCTCGAGAAACCACGGCCCTGGGTGACGCTCCAAGGCCTGGGCGACGCGCGCGGCCTGGGCATGGAACAGAGCCGCACCCTGGGATTCAGCTCCTGGATAACAAAGCCAGGTGCACCAGGCCCCGAACAGGTCGCGCTCCAGCCGGCGCAACGACACAACCCGTTCATCCTCCAGCGAGGCACCAAGGGGTCCAAAGCACTGCTCTAGGGCCAGAAGAATGCGGTCGCTTTCGGTGATGACCTGCCCGTCAATGGCCAGGGCCGGGAGCATGCCGGAAGGAACAAGCCGCTTGTACCAGGGTTCTTTCTCCCCGTAGCAGAACATGGTCACCTTCTCGATCCGATAGGGGATCCGCCGCTCCTCGAGCCACAACCAGACCTTCTGGCAGTAGGGGCACCAAGCGTGGTGATCGCGGTAGAGGACCACCCGCACCGCAGATTCGGCAGCACCGAAGAGCCGCAGGCGGGCCTGACTGTTGGTGGGACCCTCAACACGATCGGGCTCGGATGGAGTCAGCGCCTTGAGCTGATCCCAGCTCAGTGGCGCCAGTGCCTCTGGGTGTAGGGAAATCTGTGAGGAATCAGGCATCTAAGGGCCCATGCCAGAGCAGCATGTCTAGAACGTTGATGGCCACGGCGACGAAGCCCCGCGT
>CENU01204560.1_pt1 | contig 31737 bp, 29 predicted proteins | sample 361331 | NCBI WGS metagenome assembly CENU01 (sample SAMEA2619766, study PRJEB7988) | marine metagenome | isolation source: saline water (ENVO:00002010), including | reverse complement strand
GCGGTATGGGCGGTATGGGCGGTATGGGCGGTATGGGCGGTATGGGCATGTAGCTTTTCGCTAATACTAAAATTTAGGTTTATTATTAAGAGCTTCAATCAATCGAAGCTCTTTTTTTTATTGAGAAAGATATAATGAAAATTGTGCAACAAAAAAAAATTTACCCGCTAACCTTTTTAGATAGGCTGATTCAATCAATCAAGGAGAGAGAATCAAATCTTTGTATCGGACTAGATCCTGATTTGAGACTTCTTCCGATGACTTTGCGCTCTTCTTCAAAGTCAATTGCTGAGAAATTTGAAATTTTTTGCAAAGGAATAATTGAGGCAACTGCGCAGCATTGTTGCTCATTTAAATTTCAAGCAGCTATGTTCGCCTCCGAAGCTTGCGAGGAACTATTGAGTGATATTATCAAGTGGGTAAAATTAAAGTACCCCTCGCATATCGTAATTTTTGATGGTAAGAGAGGAGATATAGGAAACACCTCAATACACTATGCAAAAGAGGCCTTTGAAAGATTTCAGTCAGATGTTGCAACAGTAAGTCCGTTTATGGGTGAAGATAGTATTCGACCATTCTTAGACTGGAAGGATAAGGGAATTTTTTTGTTATGTTCCACATCAAATCCCGGAGCCGAATACATGCAAGGAAGCATACATAGCGAGAAAGGGCTTGAGCAGAAACTTTTTTTTAAAACCGCTCTCCTTGCAGAAAAACTAAATAAAGAAATTATGTCCAATGATAAAAAACAAAGTAGTTCACTTAATCAAACCGAGATGGTTGGTTTAGTGGTTGGTGCTAATCGAGATTACCACCTAAATATATTAAAAAAAAGATTTAAAAATATTCCGTTGCTTATACCTGGAATTGGGGCCCAAGGGGGCACAGTAAAAAAACTAATCAATTCAATTGACTTGCCCCAAGAAAAAAAATCTGGAGGGTTTCAGGCTCCACACATAATTAACGTATCAAGGTCAGTTATATATGCTGGATCTAACGAGGATTGGATTGACTGTGCAGCTTCAGAATCGGAAAAATTAAAAAATGAACTTTTAATTTTCAAAAATGTAATTGTTAGATAACTGTCGATTAGAAAAATTATCCAATGAAACAAAATAAAATACTAAACAGAAATGTCGAAATACATTCTAATAATTGGGCCGTAATGGCTCTCTTAAAAAAAGAAATTTCCAGGTTTGGAAAAGTGTGGATACAAACCATTTTAGCCCCTGTCATTTCCTCATTATTATTCTTGATTATTTTTTCTTACTTACTAAATAATCGCCTTGAACCCTTTCCAGGTATAAGTTATTCAGCTTTCTTGGTCCCTGGCTTGGTAATGATGACCATCCAGCAAAATGCTTTCGCAAATACCAGTTCAAGTTTCACACAAAGTAAAATAACTGGTAATTTAGTATTTCTAATGTTGTCCCCAATGACTCCCATACAATGGTTTTTTGGGTATTTGGGTGGTGCTATCATCAGGGGAATTGCATGTGGTCTAACGCTCTGGATTTTCTGCACATTTATAGTTCAAATTAATGTTGAACACCTGGCCTGGATTATTGTTTTTAGCTTTTTGTCTTGTATCATTATGGGCGGGCTAGGACTGATCGCTGGAATATATGCAGAGAAGTGGGATCAGGTTGCTGGATTCCAGAATTTTTTGATCAATCCATTGACTCTCCTAGCTGGAGTATTCTTTTCAACGAATAATCTACCTCCCTTTTGGCAAACTTTAAGTAAGTTTAACCCTTTTTTTTATCTTATAGATGGATTTAGGTATGGTGTTTTCGGTACATCAGATATCTCTCCATGGTTGAGCTTTTTTATATCAATTTCAGCAGGCATAGCGATAAGTATTATCTGTCTAAAAATTATCGGCTCAGGTTGGAGATTAAAAACCTAGTTCATTTGAAAAAAGCGCAGCACCAAAAACACCTGATGAATCCCCTAACCCGTTTTTTACAAATTTTGTTCTTACCGAGTCAGAGAAAAAATATCTTTTAATTTCCCTAATACCAATTGTATAAAGTTCAGGTTGCTGAGAAATCCCTCCACCAAAAATTACAATGTCAGGATCCAAGATTGAGCATAGGTTCGCTATACCAAAACCAAACGATTTCATATACTCTAATTTTAATACTCTTGCTTGATTTGAATTAGAAGAAAAAATCTCCTTTGCACTCATTCGCTTACCTGTCTCATTAAAAAACCTTGCTTCCAAACCAGATCCTGAAATGTATGTCTCTAAACAGCCTTGCTTTCCACACCAACAAGGCCTACCATTTTGGTCAATAGAATGATGGCCAAATTCTCCAGCAATTGAATTAGGACCTTTTATGCATTTTTTGTTTATAACTAAACCGCCACCACAACCAGTACCCAAAATTACACCAAAAACTATTTTCTCATTCTTCCCGGCACCTAAAACCGCCTCAGCTAAAGCAAAACAATTAGCATCATTAGCTATTGAAACCTCCATACCTAGACACGACTGAATCATTTTCTTTAACGGCCTATTGTTCAAACATTGGGTATTTGAATTTCGCAGCAGCCCGGTTTCTAGTGATATCGATCCTGGTGTTCCAACTCCGACTAACACATCTTTTTTACTAGTTCCCCTGAGAACTAAATCCACCAGCAAAGTTAATCTAGCTAGGATATGATCTAACCCTCTCTCTGCTTGGGTGGCAATTCGCCTGCGCGATAAAACAAGACCGTTCTCAGCTAATAATATAGCTTCTATCTTTGTCCCTCCCAAATCAATTCCTAACCTATACATTTTGTTTAAGATTGAACTGGTGGGAGGCAAGTTTTTTATATATACCACCTTGTTTTATGAGTTCAGTATGAGTGCCCTCCTCACTGACTGACCCTTCATTCAAGACAAGTATTTTATTCGTCTTCAAAATAGTAGAAAGCCTGTGAGCAATAATAAGGCAAGTTCTCCCTGGCAAGAGAATTTCCAGGGCTTTTTGTACTTCGCTTTCGGACTCGGAATCTAAAGCAGAAGTGGCCTCATCAAGTAATAATATAGGTGGGTTTTTAAGAATTGCTCTGGCGATAGCAATCCTTTGACGTTGGCCTGTAGATAACCGTATACCTCTTTCGCCCAGAAAAGAGTTGTATCCTTGTGGAAGTTTTTCAATGAAATTATGGGCATATGCCGCTTTTGCAGCCTCAATAACCTCACAATCCGTTGCGTTCAGTTTTCCATAACGAATATTTTCCATCGCACTAGTTGAAAAAATAGTCGGCTCCTGAGAGACCAGTCCGATGGACTCTCTTAGCCGACTTATACTCTGGGAAGCAATATCACACCCTCCAACAAAAATTCGGCCAGCTTGAGGTCTGTAAAAACCCAGTAAAAGTAAAAAAATTGTTGTCTTTCCAACTCCAGATAATCCAACAATAGCAGCGTTAGAACTTGAGTTAACACTAAGAGTAATGTCTCTCAAAGTTGGGTCATCTAGTCTTGAGGGATAAGCAAACGTAACTCCCTCAAATTCAATGGATCCATTCGCAAAGTACTCAACAGATTTTACTGATCTACCTGGAATCAATATGCTAGATTCGCCTAAAGTTTTATTACTGGATTCAGTTGCCAGGCTTTTAGAGTCCATAAGTTCAATTAATCTCTCTGTAGCTCCTACCGCTCTTTGTAAGTCTCCCCAAACTTCTGCAAGAGCTGCTAATGATCCAGCTACAAACACTGAGTAAAGCATAAATTCAGCCAACTCACCGAATGAAAGTTTGCCATCTACTACTTGGCTTGCGCCTAACCAAAGGGTAGCCACGACACCACCAAACGCTAAAGATATAGCTACAACAGTCAGAAAAGCTCTTGAAAAAATTCTCTTTTTGGCAATCCCAAAAGCATTTCTTACTAATTCCTCATACCTACCAATTTCATACTTTTCTCTAGCAAAGGCCTGAACTGTTAACATTGAGTTTAATACTTCTCCAGCCATCGCACTTGTATCTGCTACCTTATCTTGACTAGCTCTAGACATTTTTCTAACTTTTCGACCAAATATTAAAACTGGAAAAATGACTAATGAGAGCAAACTGATCAGGGTTACAGCTAAACTAAGATTTGTGATCAACATCATCAAGGAACCCCCAACGAGCAATATTGAACTCCTTAACGCTATAGAGATGCTACTTCCAATTAACGTTTGAATAAGAGTAGTATCAGCTGTCAACCTCGATAAAACTTCTCCAGATTTTAAAGTTTCAAAATACCCGGGAGGCTGACAAACTACATATCGAAAAACAGCAATTCTTATATCCGCAACTACTCGTTCTCCAATCCAGGACATTACGTAAAATCGTGATGAAACTAAGATCGCTAGCAAAAGAGAGAGCAGCAATAAAACAAAAAAACTATCGTTAATATCCTTCGAGGTTATTCCAGTATCTATCAAAGTTTTAAAAGCTACTGGTAAACTCAGAGTCACACTCGCCGCCCCCACTAGTAAAAACAATGCTATTGCCCAAATGTAAGCATACTTTACGAAAACAAATCGTAATGCTGAAAACATTTCAAAGAGTTTTGGAATGCTATTCGACTTTTCTTTGATCATTTGCTAGATACTTATAAATTTAGAAGAAAACTAATTGAATATAATTTAGGCTGACAGTTTAACTAAAAAGTAAGGCCTTACGCTGAAAATAGATTTGAGCCGAAACAAGTGTGACCAAGCGCGCCACTCAAGTTCCCTACAACTATAAAAATTAGAGTGTATGAAGCATTGTAGTTTTTCTAAAAATAACTTTCGCTGCAATAAACTCATGACAAGATGCAGCACATTGAGTACAATTACGGACATACGGAAACAAGGCGAATTAGCTCAGTCGGTTAGAGCGACGGAATCATAATCCGCAGGTCCGGGGTTCGAATCCCTGATTCGCCACCAATTTCCCTCTAAAAAGGCTCCAAGTCGGATTCTCATAGTATGAAACTAACTCTAAACTTTCTATATTTAAGAGTATGTTTTTCCACACTTTTTTGCAAGTAAAATTTCGAGCATTTAATGCCCATCTTCAACCTTTTACCGAATATTACTGCTACCCCTTGATTAAATATAAATCCGGAAAATTTCCCGACCACTTGCGGCTCAAGTTTGGACTAATTCCCGGATCCATAGATCGTTTTTTAATTACGGCCTCTAATTCTGTTTCCATTCTTAGTTTTTCTTCTTTGTTCAAGCCTTGGTTGGATCCCCTTGATAATGATGCTTTGAATTCACAGGTCTCATAAGTAAATTAGCCACAAAGGCAATTATTAGAAGACCAGCCATTGCATACATAGTAGTGTTGTATAAACTGGGAGTAGGATCAACAGTTCCGACTGGAACTATTTCCATGAGTCTTGCAATGGTAACAGTTTTAGCCGCTACTAATTGATCTAACTGTTCAATGGGCGCCCCAAATTTATCTATGAAGACTTCTGGATCAATTGCAGCCACAAGATCGTTAATCGCACTATTTAAAGAATAGCTTCTAAGCTCGGTAATACTTAAAGGGCCTAGAACTCCCGCGGTGGACCAAGCGGTTAATAAGCGTCCATGTATTCCGCCGACATGCATTGTTCCAAAAATATCAGCTAAATAAGCGGGAATAGTCGCAAAACCCCCACCATACATTGTGAAAATAATCATTGAAGCAACGCAAAATCCAGCGAAGTAAACAACCGCGCTCGGGTCAGCGCTTGCCTGCAAAGCAAAAAATGGTATCGACGAATAAAGTATTGCTCCAAGAACAAAAAAACAATGGTAAGTATTCTTTCTGCCAATATAGTCAGAGGTCGACGCCCAGATAAATCTTCCCACCATATTGAAGGCTGATAACATTACCACGTAATTTAAAAAGAAAAGAACCACGAGAGTACTAGTGGTAGCCATTCCGATCAAGACCTCATTTGAGCCAAAAATTTCACTAACCATGGTCTTAGCCACCCCTATAACCCCAATTCCAGCAGTGACGTTAAAGCAAAGCATTATCCAGAGTTGCCAGAACTGTGGTGTTTTAATTGCCTGATCAATGTGAACGTGATTTTTTGTTATCATACCATTGCCTTGATCTGGTTTTGGGGACCAGCCTTCTGGCTTCCAATCTTTCGGAGGAACTCTGTAGCTAAAAGCAGCTATAATCATAACTATGAAGTAAATTATCCCAAGTGTAAGAAAAGTAGCTGAAGCTCCAGTATCACCACTCCCAACCACGTACACACCAGCTTCACCTCCTCCAGGAAGAGCCGCAGCTTGCTTAGCAGTAGCAATAACTACCTCTAATTTCTCACCAGCTCTTTCAACGAAAAGTCTTCCGCCCTCCGTCAAAGTAGATACAACGTCCTCTGAACCAAGGTATTCTGGGCCGACAGCGAAATACGATAAAAGGCTGGTTTTGATCGGCTTTGCAATCATGGCTCCTCCACCGAATCCCATAATTGCCATACCAGTGGCCATACCTCTCCTGTCAGGAAACCACCGAATGAGCGTTGAAACAGGAGAAACATAGCCGAGACCCAAACCAAAGCCGCCAAAAACCCCATACCCAAGATATACAAGCCATAATTGGTGTGTCTGAATCCCGAGGGATCCTACGATAAATCCACCACCCCAAAGAGTCGCAGCGACAACACCAACCATTCTGGGTCCAACTTCCTCTAACCACTTCCCGGCAAAAGCTGCAGCCAGGCCTAAGCAAACAATTGCTACAGAAAAAATCCAGACCACAGAAGATAAATCCCAGTCTGATGCAGCAGGAGCAACTACTCCGAAGTGATTAGTTAGCGGCATGTTGAAAAGCGACCACGCATATACAGATCCGATACACAAATGGATACCAATTGACGCTGGAGGAACTAGCCAACGATTAAACCCAGGTTTGGCGACAATCGCATCTTTCAATAAGAAGGAAAAGATTCCCAACGAGCCGTTTGAACTCATTTTTTTCTCCATTTATTATTAATATTTTGTTAGCTCACTAGATTAAACTGAATTCCCTGTTTCTGTCTACTAACTATTTACTTCATGACATCTATAATTTCATTGACCATCGAAAAATTACTTTTTAGTCAAGTTATCCTGATGTTTAAGGGAGAAAGAGTCTCGATTTCAGCTCTCACTGAATCACCTTTGACTAACTTCCCGACCCCCTCTGGAGTGCCGGTGAAGAGAATGTCTCCTGGGCGCAGATGAAAAAACGTTGAAAGATTTGAGATAATTTGAGCAACATCAAACCTCATATTTTGAGTAGAGGAGTTTTGTCGCAGTTGTCCATTTACGAAAAGAGATAATTTCATTTTACGAATGTTTTTGATATCTGAAAATTTATGGATTAAACCGATTGGCGCAGCTTGTTCAAAAACCTTTGCCAACTCCCAAGGATTCCCTCTACTTCGTAAGTTTTTTTGTAAATCTCGCCTCGTTAAATCTAGACCAACGGCACAACCATAAATCATTTTTTCAGCATCTTTGGTACTTACTTGTACACCTTCTTTACCCAAAATAACCACTAACTCTATCTCATGATGTAATAAATCTGTGGCTAACGGATACTCTATTGATGCAACGTTTTCCGGATTCACCGATAAAACAGTGTCCGGGGGCTTCATGAAATAGCAAGGGCTCTCTTCTACCGAGAGCTTCATTTCTTCGACATGCTTGAGATAATTAGCACCAATGCAGTAAACTCTTCTGGCAAAAACGGTTTTTTTCGATCCGAAAATTTTTAAGGGGTTAGCTTGATAACAATGTGAAAACATGTCCATAACTTTCATTCTCGCTCTTATATAGGGTTTTCCTCGGGAACTTTCTGCTAAGATTTATGGTTTAATTTGGTGTTAATTTGTGAGTATACGATATGATAACTGTTTCCAATCTTTCTAGGTCATACGGAGATACAAAAGCCGTGGATGACGTGAGCTTCTCAGTTAGAAGAGGAGAAGTTGTGGGTTTGCTTGGTCACAACGGAGCAGGGAAAACAACTGTTATGAAAATTTTAACAGGCTACATTGAAGCCTCAGGCGGTACTGTAAAGATAGACGGATTAAAGCTAGGGGTGGACGACCAATTAATAAAGAGAAAGATTGGTTACCTGCCTGAAAATTGCCCAGTTTGGCCTGAGATGAAGGTAATTGATTATTTGGAGTATCAAGGAAAGTTACACGGTGTTAGAGACGGTGAGTTGGACTCTTTGGTTTCCAACGCTATTCGAAGAACATCACTCAAAGAGAAAGCCACTTCTTTTATTCATACTTTATCAAGAGGTTACAGACAAAGAGTGGGAGTTGCTCAAGCGTTACTTCACGTGCCGGATATATTAATTCTGGACGAACCAACAAATGGCTTAGATCCAAATCAGATTCTTCAAATGAGGAGTCTCATTAGAGAGTTGGCTGAAACTTCAACAATAATAGTTTCAACGCATGTTTTACAGGAAGTACAGGCGATTTGTGAAAGAGTTCTCATCATGAGAAACGGTAAACTTGTTATCGACTCAAAAATTAGCGAACTACAAACGAAAAATAAGTTTGTATTAAGCCTCTCCAAAAGTGATGTGGATCTAGCTAAATTATTTAAAGAATTTTGTAATATTACACACGTTGGTATCGATAAAGGTGAAGAAACCGATAATATATCAATCCAAATAGAGGAGAATGAGTTGCCAGAACTAGTGAATAAACTTGTAAACAAAAGGCTGAAAATTAGAACTATTGTTCCTCAAAGGAGAGATCTAGAAAGTGTCTTTTCAGAGGTAAGTACAGAGGGTAAGTGAAGTGATGAATGAAATACTTTATGTAGCAAAAAAGGAATACAAAAGCTTCTTTTCTTCTCCCGCCGCATATCTTTTTCTTGGAGCCTTTATTGGTAGCAGCCTTTTTGTTTTTTTCTGGGTAGAAACATTTTTTGTAAGAAATATAGCTGACATACGACCGCTATTCCAATGGTTTCCGTTATTGTTAATTTTTTTAGTTGCTTCGCTTACAATGAGATCGTGGTCCGAGGAAAAGCGATCCGGAACCGTCGAGGCACTTATTACTTCCCCGGTAGGAAATGAAAAAATAATCATTGGTAAATTCATAGCGGCGCTAAAGTTGGTTAGTCTCGCTATGGTTCTTACAGCTCCTATACCTATAACTGTCAGCCTTTTGGGACCCATCGACTGGGGCCCAGTTATTGGAGGTTACATCGCAACTTTCTTCTTGGCCGCCGCCTATATTGCCATAGGTTTATTTACTAGTGGAAGGACAGATAATCCAATTGTTGCCTTAATTCTAACCACTTTGGTCTGCGGTTTTTTTTACATTCTGGGGAGCCCTATCATTACCGGTTTATTGGGGAATGAAATCGCAGCGATCTTTAATTTATTGGGAACTGGAGCCAGATTTGAGTCGATAACCCGGGGAGTAATTGACAGCAGAGATTTAATCTATTATTTGTCCATCGTTTTTATTTTTCTTACCTTAAATTTCTACAGTCTCGAGAGTTCTCGATGGCCTAAAGACGGTAATTCAGAAAAACATCGCGGTTGGAGAATTTTTTGTCTTTTAGCAATCATCAATGCCTTTTTGATTAATTTATGGTTGAGCCCAATCAACAACTTTAGATTAGATTTAACTCAAGGCTCTCTTTACTCCCTGTCAAAGACCACTAAATCACAAATAAAGGAACTGAAAGAGCCTTTGCTGATACGAGCCTATTTTTCCGAAAGATCCCACCCCTTGTTATCTCCACTTGTCCCGCAACTAAAAGATTTACTCAAAGAATACCAGGTGGCGGGTAAAGGCAACATAACGTTAGAGCTTATAGATCCTCAGAGAAATAGCGAATTAGAAGAGGAAGCGGCCAGCAAATATGGAGTGCGTCCTGTGCCTTTTCAAACTGCCAGTAGACATCAGGCTGAAGTAGTGAACTCTTATTTTGATATTGTAATAGCTTATGGCGATCAGTTTGAAAAATTGAGCTATGCTGCTTTAATTGAGGCAAAGGCCAGTTCTACTGAAGCTGGTGTTGATGTGAGACTCAAGAATCCTGAGTATTCAATCACTAGGGCTATTAAAAAAACCACCGCGTCTTTTAGAGCTGAGGGAAGTCCACTCGATAGCGTCAAAGAACCAGTTTTTCTCAAGATGTACATATCAGAAACAGAATCGCTGCCAAAAGAGTTAGTACCAGTATTTAATGAATTAAAAAATATTGCCCTTGATTATAAAAAGGATAACAAAGAGTCGTTTAATTTTGCGGTTCTCGACCCCGAAAAAGACCAAGATTTGGCTGTTAAGTTGAATGACGCATACGGGGTTAAAGCTCAGGTTGCAAGCATTTTAGATCCGAAACCTTTCTGGTTTAGCATATTTGTTGAATCGGGGGAAAATGTTGAAAAAGTCCAGTTTGGCGAATCTCTCGATAAAGAGTCGCTAAAAAGGTCTATTAACAGTGCGCTAAAGCGGTTGGCTCCCGGCTACTTGAGAACAGTTGCACTAGTCACCCCAAGCAACCGTAATCAAAACTTCACTAGACTTAAACAAGTTTTGTCTGAGAACCTAAAGGTCGCTGAAACTGATCTTGAAGAAGGAGAAGTCCCAGAAGATGCTGATATGCTTCTCCTCCTCGCCCCTAATAAAACTAATGATATGCAATTAAGAGCAATTGATCAGTTTTTAATGAGGGGAGGTAGCGTCGTTTTGGCTACCTCTCCATTCAATGTCACAGTTGGCCAATCTATTGATGCTAAAGCTTACAATTCGGGTGTAGAAGACTGGCTGTCTAAATTAGGATTTGAAATTGAACCTGAAATGGTATTAGACCCCAAGAGTGCTTCTTTGCCCATTCCAGTTCAGAGATTTATTGGAGGTATTCCGGTTAGGGAAATTCAGCTACTTCCCTACCCTCATTTTCCTGATATTCGCGGTACGGGTATAAATCAAACTCATCCGATCACATCGGCGTTAAATCAAATGACGTTAAACTGGTCCTCTCCGATCATTGTAGATGGGGAATTAACAGAAAATAACAACGTTGTAAGTTTGCTTGAAAGCTCACGCTCAAGCTGGACCTCTGACAACTTGAATGTAGTTCCTGACTATGAAAATTATCCTGACACGGGCTTTTCAGATGTTTCAGAAAGAAACGCAGAAGTCTTAGCCGTTGCCGCGAGTGGACCATTTGAATCTTATTTTAGTAATTCAGAGGAAATGAAGAATGATGAAGTAAGTTTAGAGAGCCTGGTTTTAAAGTCTCCCAAGTCCTCTCGCCTAGTTCTTATCGCAAGCAACAGTTTTGGAGCAGATGGGTCAATAGATTTGGCCTCTTACGCCCTTAACACCTTATACACTAAACCTCTTGAATTTGTGCAAAATGCCGTTGACTGGTCGACGGAAGATGAGAGTTTACTAAACTTAAGGGGTAAGTCTCAGTTTGCTAGGACTTTAGAGCCCATGGTAGATCAGAGTCAACAACTGTGGGAGATTGCTAACTACATTCTAGCTCTGCTAGGGCTCGGGATTATCTGGTTATTACGCCGCAGATCTCTAAGATTAGATCAATTGCGTTATACAAAACTACTATCGAAAGTTTAAATATAAATATTTTATGGATAATGTAAACCGCTATCTCCTTTATCTGTTAGTATTCCAGGTGCTATTGAGCGCAGTAGTTTTCTATAATTTTGGGAAGTTATCAGCCTCCCCGGAGCCTAGCCCATTAATATCAATACAAAAGGCTGATATTTCGAAAATAATTCTGAAAGGTCCTAGTGATACGAGCGTAACCTTAACGAAAAAAGTAGATTCTTGGGTTCTGCCAAAAGAAAAAAACTTTCCTGCTAACAATGCTGCAGTTGAACAGTTACTAGGCCGGCTATTCGACCTCAAAGAAGGAGTTCAAGTGTCTCAACAGGAGACCTCTTTCGCAAGACTTAGAGTATCAGACAAGGATTTTGAGAGGCAAATAATGATTTATAAGGATGGTGAATTATCGGAAGTTCTCTTCTTCGGTACCGCCGCTGCCTTAAGACAAACCCATGTTCGAAGAGGGGGAGAAACTAAAGTTTTTTCTGTTAAGTTTGCTGCTGGCGATATTGAGCTGCAATCATCTGACTGGCTTAAGAGAGACATTTTCGTATTTCCGTCGGAACACGTACAAGAGGTTTCCATTGGCTCGATCAAAATTTCAAATAAGATGGTTAAGTCCGAAAACGCCCCTGATAATATAGAAAGTTCTACCTCGCAAAAAAAACAGTGGGGCATTAAAGATCTGAAAAAAAATATGGTCCCCTCTCAAGTGGAAATAAACGATTTGGTGAGGCAACTAGCGGACATTCAAGTGAGTAGTTTAGCCTCCCCCGACGATATTAAAAATATTGATCGGTCAAAAAAACCTATAGAATTTAAAATTTCTTTAAAAAATAACGTCTCCCATACCTTCAAATTATTGAAATTGAAAAATGAAGACGATTTTCTGTTACGCGCTTCATCGAGAGAGGAAACTTTTAGGATGCCTCCTTTAAGTGCAAAACAGTTAGTAAATAAAGCTAAACGAGACGTGTTGACCATTTCAAAAAAATAGTAACTCATCATTTTTTTTTAAATTTGTCTGTGTGGGTAGTTTTCTAGGTTTAACTGCTGTAAGCTGTTTGATAAAGGTTCGTCAATTTAGAGGAGTTCAACAAATTGTCGTTGGAAAAACTAGCACATCTTTCTGGAGTAACCCCGGCTTCAGTCTACTTAAGTTCAGCGACCGAATTTCTGGTAGATGTTCTTTCACTTAAAGGATTATTGATTATTTCTGTCGATAACGAACATGATGAATTCACGGAGGGTGCGTTATCTACTTTTTTTTCGTACAAGGGCACACCAACTTCGATTGTATTTGAGGAAGAAGCCTTTTCTAAGGATTTAATAATAAATCAAAAAGCAATTAAATTAGATCATAACTATATCGATGACATCGACGAGGGAACGATGTCAGAGAAATATGATTTCTATGCCTGTCCTTTTGGTAAGCTTGAAGAATCTAGATTAATAGCCATAGCCTACAGCGATATCAATCTACTCTCCAAAGAGCAAGTTGAATTCTATGAATTTAATTGTAAAATTTTAGGAAATATTTTTCAGTTACGAAGCGACTATGAATTTGAAAGATCAAAACTGATAGACCAATCTAAAAAAGATGCTCTTACCGGTTTATTTAATTTAGAATCCTTTGCAGGTGAGTTGAAGAAGTCCATGCAAAATACTAGAAGTCAAAAAGCAATGATAGCTTGTATGGTTGTTACACTAGATGATTTCACCTCAATTAATACAAAGTATGGTTTTGATCTTGGGAATGACGTTTTATTTGAAATTGGTAACAAACTTCAAAATTTCGTAACGCCGAGAGACTTCGTAGGAAGAATCGGCGGTGACAGGTTTGGAATTGTTTTACGAAATATTGGGTCAGACTTTGATACAAAATCGGTGGCCACTAGGGTTGCTAATATTTTCAGAAAAGGACTTTTACCAGTCGGAAAAGAGCTCACCGCAAGTATTGGTATAACTGTTTTCCCCGATGATTCATTAAATAGTGATGATTTAATAGCGAGAGCTGAAATAGCTGCGAAAATAGCAAAAAGAACTCCCGGAACGCATACTGCTTTTTATAAAGAACTCGAGTCTAATTACTAGTAATTAAACTTTACAAGCTGATTTAAGCGCAAATTCCAAAAAAGTCATGCTATCCACTGTTTCCCATGAATCCTCACCGGTCTTTTGAAACAGTATTTCCCCTTCTCCCATCTGATCTGCGTAACCGGTATATTTTTGTACTTTCGTGGTTTTATCTCCACAATCGAACTCCCTTAAAGTTTGCACTGATTTTATTAGAAATCCATCAAACTCTATTTTTTCATTATAATCACGTAACATCTGCAGGGTGGCTATACCGTCAATTTTATTAATCTCACCAAAGTACTCTACATAAAATGGTCCAGTAGCTTTCCGCTCCCAATCTTCGGAAGCGCTAGCCGTCAAAACACTTAAATTAAGGACGAAAAAGATTATAACCTTCATTGCGTTATTTAATAAAAAGTAAAACCATATTAAAGTTTACATGTCTTACCTACGTTATGTACAACTCACACTGATTGAATTGATTTTAATTAGAGCTAGCTTTAGTGAAGTAGGTTAGACCCTAGACGTAAGGTTCTACCACCGCCAATTTTGTTACTTGTGCACCACTATCCTTTACTACCTCATTCGTTATGGTTGTTCTCCTTGCCATATTTTCGGCCTAGATGACATTGAAAAGTTTCAACACTCACGACTTTCCCGCAAAGAAATAAAAGCTGCCTCCGGACAGGAACTAGATAACTTGAGTTCAAGAATTATGTCGGTTTTAAACATCTTTGAGATCGTAACATTGGTGTCGTTACCTATTAAGGTTATATTTAAGTTCATTTTTGTTATAGTTTTTGCGTGCGATTAGAAATTATTAAAATAGCAGAAAAGAATGAAAAGATAAGGTTCTTAAAATGTTATTTTTGGTTTTTGAAGAAAACTAGGTCACACTTCCCTTATAAGAGCTAAGTTCATCATTCCAATATTTGTAGCTAAGTAAGTAAAAATCAGTTAACTTAGACTTTATTTTTTATGATTACTTCTGGTTATTCTTAAGTTGGGTCTCATTTATTTTTATACTTCAATATTCATAACTAATTTATTACCGAAGGCTTTTTCTCTCCTCTTAAATTGGTCATTGAATTGGTGAAAAAATCCATGGGTTTTTATCAATAAAGCGGACAGTGAATATTTTTTGTTTGAGGTTTAGCCTTGCTTACATTATGTATTGTGGGAATAAGTAAACTTTCCTATCAAAGCTTAATTACTCTCGTGCTAAACTTTATGCTGGAGGTATTTATGTCTTATGAAGCAGAAATAAGTAGATCTAACCCAACAGCCTTTTTATTCTTGATTGACCAATCTGGCTCCATGGCTGATCTGGCTGGGAATCTTATGATTTCTAAGGCTCAGTTTGTGGCTAACGCACTAAATCGCGTGGTGATGAATCTTATTTCTCGTAGTTCTAAAGCTGAAGGAGTAAGAGATTATTTCGACTTAGGGGTTATTGGTTATGGTGGCGAAGGCATAGAGAATCCTTTGGGAGGAGCTTTTGCAAGTAATGTTTTTAATGAAATTTCGCTATTTGAAAAGTTTCCTGTAGCTATTGAGGATAGAATCACAAAGTCAGTCGATAATCAGGGTCGCACCATGAGACAAAAAACAAAATTCCCGGTATGGTTCGTCCCCTCCGCTAAAGGCAATACTCCGATGAAAGAGGCCATCAAAGTTGCAGCCGTGGAACTTGCCCATTGGTGTGATGATCACCCTCAATCCTATCCTCCAACAGTTTTGCATGTAACGGATGGAGCATCCTCGGATGGAGATCCTGAAGGTGTGGCTAGGCAAATGTGTCAAATTGGTACAGAGGATGGTGAGGTTTTATTATTTAATTTATTAACTTCTGACGACGATTCAAAGTCTATTAAATTTCCATATACTGATACACAAATTTCTGATTCAAATGGTAAGTGTCTTTTTAGAATGTCTAGCCCCCTACCTAACGGAGTTTCCCTTGCGGCGAGAGAAAAGGGCTATTCAATTTCCGATGGAAGTAGAGGATTTTTTTATAATGTCGAACCAATCGAAATTGTTGACTTTTTTGATATTGGTACAAGGGCATCTTCAAGTTCGATGATGTTACGTTAACTAACTCTTCATGCGGATCCTTCAATTTTTGACTGTTCCCAAAGAGGTTGAATTTCCAAACTCTAATGAAGACTCTTTTTTTTTTCACACAGATGGACTAGCTTGTGCATTAAGTGACGGGGCTAGTGAGTCCTACGACTCAAAAAATTGGTCTTGGATTCTCTGCGAAACGTTTACGAAAAATGCTCGCCGTGTTAACAGAGGAACCTTCTATAAATTAAAGGAAATTAAAAATTTAATTAAGATCGCTAGGACAGAATTTGAGAAATTTTACTCTGTAAAAACTTTAAGTTGGTCCCAAGAGGCTTCTTTTAAAAGAGGCAGCTATGCAACTCTCATTGGGGTAATCGATCATGGAACCACTATTGAGATTTTAGCAATTGGAGATACAGTTGTAATATGGAGGGATCAAAATTCTCTATTGAATTCATTTTTCATAGATATAAATTATGATTTTAAGAAAAAGCCACTATTACTTTGTAACCAAATGAAAGAGGATACTCTTTTCTTTGAAAAGCTAAATCAGCAATGGTCTTATGTGAAAATAAAAAAAAATAAAATTTTAAATGGTGAAATTTTCCTTTTAACAGATGCTATCGCACAGAGGGTTTTGAATCTTAGTAATAATGGCTATACTACTCTCGCTATTAACATTTTAAAAAAGAGTAACATAGAGTTTTATAATTGGGTGATAAAGGAGAGATCAGAGGGTTTTTTAAAAAAAGACGATACCACAGTAGCTTGGATAAATGTCGATGCTGCTACCTAATTTAGAGGTATATTTAAGGGTAATAAATGAAGACCCAAAAAAAATTTTTAAAGACTTTGAGTTGCAAAGATGTACGGTTGAGAAAAATGCTTTACAAGTTCCTAAAGTTAGAACCGGTAACTTTGCCTCGATATTTAAATATTATTCAGCCGAAAAAATGTTCGGAGTGAGATGTTTCCTTAAAATGCCCAAAAACATAAAATCTAGATATTCTGAGATTGCTAAAACTACAGATACCTCAATTTCAAAAGATCATGCGAAAACATTCATTCGTTTTGAATATCTAGAGGAGGGGATATTAGTTGACCATACCTGGTTTCCTGTTTTAAAAATGGAATGGGCGGAGGGAGAAACACTAGGAGAATTTATCAATAGAGAATTCCGTAATGTTAAGTCATTAATTAATCTCAAGAATAGTCTTCAGTGGTTGAAAAACTTTTTACAAAGGTCTCAATGTGCTCATGGAGATATTCAGCCTGGTAATTTAATTATATTAAATAAGGGCAAGGATATTAAACTAATTGACTATGACGGCATGTATGTAAATGATTTAGATCATTCGGATAGTTTCGAGGTTGGTCATAAAAATTTTCAACATCCGGGCAGGTCGGAAAAGTATTTCTCCAAGAATCTTGATTGGTTTTCGTTCATTCAACTAGAAGTAGCTATTTCCGCACTGATTGAAAACTCTAATCTTTGGGAAGAAACTTACAGTGATGAAGAAGGAATAATATTCCGATCTGGCGACCTTAAGGATCCACTAGGATCTGAAACTTTTCATAAAATTTCGCTGAATGCGAAGCTATCTCCCTCCATAAATCAATTTGCAGAAGTATGTTTAAGAGGATTTGAGAAAATACCCGACCCAGATCTTTTTTACAAAAAACACTTTCAAGAACTAAAGTACGATTTCCAGCCAAAAAAAATAAAGCAGAGCTCCGTCATTATAACCAAAAATAAGGATATACCGTATGACGGAGAATATCCTGTCGTTGACGGTAATGATAGGACTGCAATTTTGAATTTTATTGGCAAGAGAATTGAGATAATTGGTCAGATAATAACTGTTTCTGTTGGAAAAAAACAATTTGGAAATAGTATTAGATTGGCTCCCTACATTTATTTGAATTTTTCGTCTATATCTGCTGGAGAGGTCTTTAGAGTTAAATTTCTTCCGGATGTTATTGAAGGGTCGAAGCTTTCAAGTCTCTTGCCTTGTGAAAAATGGGCAGGCAAATGGATCACCATTACTGAAACTGTTCAACCACAACAACTTTTAACCCATCCCTCTTTTAAAAGTGGGCTACATGAAGTGTCAGTTATAGTTAAAAACTTAAATCAAGTGAAAGTGATAGACAAGTCCGAGGCGCTTTACAGAAAGAATCAAAAAGAGGAAGTAAACCAAAAAAATTTCCGCGCGACACCTCAACTCCCTAAAAGATCTTCCTTGAAAAACCTTAAAAATAAAAATGTTCTTGATGTTCTAAAGAAAATGTAGCTTAATATGATCTAAACTCTTGGTAAGCTTGAAAAAGCAAGCTTTTGCTAACTTTGTGCTTACGCCTAAAAATCTCAAACCACTCAAAAACCATTTACAGCGATTATTATGAAAAAACTTACTTTGTTTTTTTTTAGAGGAGTAATTACCATACTTCCCCTCGGTCTTACCGTCTACTTACTCTACTTCATTCTTACTTCATCTGAAACTTTAGTTAAATCAATCATTGAACCATTTTTAGGATCAGTATATTTTCCTGGAACAGGCCTCCTGTTGACTGTATTTTTTATTATTATTCTAGGAGCATTCATATCGCAACCCTTTATTTTAAGGATTTTCGGACTTATAGAATTGCCATTTACTAATATTCCGGTAGTTAAAAGCATATACAGTTCTATAAAAAGTTTTGCAGATTACTTTTCTGATCAAAACAATGAGGACACTAAACAAGCAGTAATCTTAACTATTCCGGAAACAGACATCAGAATGGTTGGTTTAGTTACGAGGGCTAACTTACAAGATTTACCTCAAGAATTTAAATCAAAAAGCGATCAAATAGCTGTTTATCTTCCGATGAGTTATATGGTGGGAGGATACACTCTTTTCGTACCAAAAGAGAGCGTTAAGCCCATACCAATAAGTGTAGAAGAAGTTATGAGAAACTCTTTACTTGCTTGGTTATCGAAATCAGATGGAAAAAGATAAAAAAAACGTCCCGGTTTTGAGCCGGGACGTCGAAGACTTCTAAATCTAAATATTTAGTTAGGTAGAGCGAAAACCATCATAGTACCACCAAGATCGGTGTACTTGCTTAGCTCTCTATATCCACCAACAGCACCTAGACCATCTGTATCTTTCTCAAGACCAGCAGCAAGACCAATTCCAGCCCAACCACCAATACCAGTTAAGATACCAATATACTGCTTACCACGATGCTCCCAACTGTGGACATTTCCGATTGAACCGGAAGGAAGCTTAGGTGAAGTCCAAAGAACTTTACCTGACTTAATGTCAACAGCCTTTAAACGCGCATCTAGTGTGGCGTAAAAACCAACACCTGTAGCAGTTGTCATAGTACCAGCCCATACTGAGAACTTCTCAGGAATAGACCATTCGATTTTTCCTTGAACAGGATTCCAAGCTATTACGTTACCCATTCCACCGTGACTATTTGGAGCTGGGAACATAGACAAGGTAGCACCAACATAAGGCTGACCGGCTGTGTACTCAACACGGAAGGGCTCATAGTCCATACAAACGTGGTTTGTAGGAACTAGGAAATATCCGGTAGCTGGATCAAACGATACAGGCTGCTGGTCTTTAGATCCGAGCGCAGCTGGACAAATACCCTTTGTATTAACGTCTTCACCTTGAATATGGGTAGAATACTTAGCTAAAACCTGTGGACGTCCGGACTTCATATCAACGTGGGTAGCCCAGTTAACTGCAGGATCAAACTTCTCAGCAACTAGCAACTCACCGGTCTTACGATCTAAGGTATAACCAAAGCCGTTACGATCGAAGTGCGCTAACATTCCACGCTTTTTGCCGTTCTTATCCTTACCATCAAATAATGGAACTTCATTTATTCCATCATAGTCCCACTCATCATGTGGAGTCATTTGATAAGCCCAAGCCGCAACGCCTGTATCTACATCACGAGCAAATATGGTCATCGACCACTTGTTATCACCTGGACGCTGCTTAGGATTCCATGTTGAAGGATTACCAGAACCGTAGTACATCAAATTTAGTTTAGGATCATATGAGTACCAGCCCCATGTTGTTCCACCACCAATTTTCCACTGATCACCTTGCCATGTCTTCAAAGAAGAATCTTTTCCAACAGGACGCATCTTACCGTTGTTCCAAGCCATTGTTTTCTTTGGATCAAACTTAAGATCGCTATCAGGACCAACTGAATAAGCTTTCCAAACTTTCTTGCCACTGTTAATATCATAAGCAGCAACGAAACCTTGAACACCAAACTCACCACCAGAAATACCGGTAATTACCTTATCCTTGAAAATGTGTGGCGCGTTAGTATTGGTCTGACCAAGCTTTGGATCACCGTTCTTTGTAGACCAGATTAATTTTCCATTTTTAGCATTCAATGCCACTAAAGTTGTATCAGCCTGCTGTAGGAAAATTTTTCCCTCAGCGTATGCTAAACCGCGGTTTACAGTATCACAACACATAACAGGAATCACTGAAGGATCCTGCTTAGGCTCGTACTTCCACTTAATGGTCTGGTCGGCAAGGTTTATTGCAAAAACCTTATTAGGAAAGGCCGAGTGAACATACAAAGTGTCACCGATAACAAGAGGACCACCTTCGTGACCACGTAGAACACCGGTTGAGAAAGACCAAGCCATTTGAAGCTTGTTCACGTTAGACTTTGTAATCTGCTTAAGCTTTGTGTGACGCTGATTGAAGAAATCGCCACTAGGCGCAGCCCAGTTAGCTGGATTCTTCATTAACTTGCCAAGCGAACTGTTGGCATGCACAACTGCTGGAGCAGCTACAGTGACCGCTACAGCGGCACAAAGTGCGTTTAACTTAAAGTTCATGAGTTCTCCCACGATAATTGTTAAAAGAAACATCTTTCACCGAACATAATTCGGCTTAATTACAAGATATTATAAAAAGCTCTCTCAAACATCAGTGGTTGCCCTATATTCGGGAAACCACTAGTATATAACTTCTAAAAAAATTTAACTTGCAAAATAGAAAATATGCCAACTGAGAGCCCAATAAAGAAAGAAAATTTTCACTGCCCAGACTTCGACTTACTAGATGTTACTGGTACTAACTTCAAATTAACTAATTTTCTCCAAAGTAACGATGTTAAGGGATTTCTTGTTATGTTTATATGTAATCACTGCCCCTATGTTAAGTCCATTTTAGACCGGCTCGTCGAAGACATCCGACTATTACAAGTTCAACATATCCCCTGCATAGCAATTAGTTCTAACGATGCATTGTCATATCCAGAAGATTCCTACGAAAACATGCAAAAGCTAGCAAAGCAAAAAAACTTTTCTTTTCCTTATTTATATGATGAGTCTCAAACGACAGCGAGGTCATTTGGAGCTGTTTGTACACCAGATTTTTTTGGTTTTGACAAAGACAGCATTTTAAAATATCGCGGCCGATTTTTGAATCCCTCGAACCCATCACAGCATGAACTACTCACCGCTATGACGAAAATAGGCCTTGGCGATTCTTGTCCAAAGGAACAGTTTCCTTCAATTGGTTGTTCTATAAAGTGGAAAAATTAATCTTTAAGATTGTAGTCAATAGCGATAATTTTCAGCCTATCCTCACCGTCCTTAGTGGTTAGAGTTACCATATCCCCTCTCCTGGAACCTAAAAGGGATTTTGCAATGGGGCTAATCCAGCTCACGTGACCTTTTGCCAGGTCAACTTCGTCGATACCTAAAATGGTAACGGTTTCAATATGACTTTTTTGATTCCTTTTAAAACTAACTGACGCTCCAAAAAATACTTTTTCCACATCAACGGCTGTTCCAATTTTCACAGGTTTGGCGGTTTTTATGCTTTTTGTCAACTTAAAGATCTTCTTATCAATTTCTCTGAGTTTTTTTTTCCCGTAAATATAATCCCCATTTTCTGAACGGTCGCCGTTGGAAGCAGCCCAAGATACAATATCTACAATCTTCGGCCTCTCCTTATCTACAAGATTCAATAACTCATTCCTCAACCGTACCAAGCCTTTTTCACTGATGTAGTTGTTCTCATGAGCAGAGGAATTCCTTATGAAGTTAGTTTTAGCCAAACTACCTTTTTCCTTTTTTAAAAAGTTTAGTTTTCCGAAAACTTAAAGAAGTTGTTGCAAAAATCTCATAGTTCTACTATACTAAAATGTTGTTAAAAAATTTATAGAGGCAAGACTTTGAGCCAGCTAATAATTTTTCTCCTCGGCAGTGGATTCGGAGCTGGGTCCGCGACATTGTTTTTTGCAGTGTTGCATGGTTTTAGATCGCTATACAGAGTTTCCAAACCAATCAACCGTCATAAAAATTTAACAAGTTCTTAAACACACAGTTTAGATTTAGCGATTAACGATTCCGCCATTCTTATTGAAGCAATATCAATTAGTCGACCATCCAAAGATACAGCGCCTTTACCCTCTTTAGCAGCCTTTGCCATAGCATCTAGGATTCTTTCTGCTTTATTAACCTCCTCGGCGGTTGGAGTATAAACTTGGTTAGCTAACTCAATTTGAGAAGGATGTATTGCCCACTTGCCCTCATACCCCAAAACCGCACATCTTTTGGCAGCGGACAAATATCCCTCTTTATCACTAAAATCACCAAACGGTCCATCGATCGGTCTCAGCCCGTAAGCCCTGCAAGCAACCATCATTTTCGTTTGAGCTGCATGCCAAGGGTCTGTCCAAAACTCCTGTCTACTCTTTCCGTTCACCATATCAGAAAGAACTACGCTATCCTCACTAACTCCCCCAATTATGGTTGTTCGTGCCCTAGTAGACGCAGCATAGTCCGCAACCCCAAAACTCATAGCTTCTAGTCTTGGAGAGGACTGGGCAATAGCGTCAACATTCGACATGCCTAATGCAGTCTCAATCAATAATTCAAATCCTATTTTATTCAAACGTCCGGTAGCAGTCTCAATTTGGCTGACCAACATATCAACAGCATATACGTCTTGTGGAGTTCCAACTTTTGGAATCAGTAACATGTCAAGTCTTTTGCAATTTTCCACAATATCGACAACGTCTCTGTACATGTAATGAGTATCTAAGCCGTTTATTCGAACCATTAAAGTTTTGTCACCCCAATCAACTTTATTTAACCCTTCAATGATATTCTTCCTTGCTAATTCTTTCTCGTCCGGGGCGACCGCATCCTCACAATCCAAAAAAACAACGTCGGCGCCAGATTTAGCAGCTTTCTCAAACATTTCAGGCCTAGAGCCTGGTACAGCTAACTCAGATCTATGAAGTCTAGGTCTAGCCTGTTCAACAGAAAAAAAACTCATATTCAATCTCCAATAATTTACCAGCTTACGATGCTAGTGCCGTTTTTACGGTGATTCCAAGGTCGTTAGCACTGGGCGCAACACTAATCCCCAATGTTTTCATTATTTCAGATTTTTCAGACGCTGAGTCTCCCGCTTTTGAAATAATTGCCCCCGCATGTCCCATTCTCCTGCCTTTTGGCGCAGTTAAACCCGCTACATAACCAACAACGGGCTTAGTCATATTTTCGTTAATCCAAGCAGCAGCCTCTGCTTCCTGCGGACCACCAATTTCCCCTATCATTATTACTGCCTCTGTTTCATCGTCTTCATTAAATCTTTGCATGTGATCTAAAAAAGAGGAACCATTAATTGGATCGCCGCCAATTCCAACAGAGGTTGAAACTCCTAGCCCTAAATTTTTAACTTGGTCGGCCGCTTCATAGCCAAGAGTACCTGATCTCGAAACAATCCCAACCACTCCTTTTTGATATATATGTCCTGGCATAATTCCAAGCATAGACTTACCCGGCGAAATAATACCAGCACAGTTAGGGCCCACAACAGTAGTTCTTTTCTCGCGAGGAAATCTCATCAAAAATCTTTTTACTCTCATCATATCCTGAGAAGGAATTCCGTCTGTTATAATACAAACTAGTCGTAATCCCGCATCAGCAGCCTCCATAAGAGCATCAGCCGCATAAGATGGGGGTACAAAGGCTAAACTTGCATTTGCTCCAGTATTAGAAACAGCTTCCTTGACAGTGTTAAAGACAGGTCTCCCCAAATGGGTAATACCTCCCTTTCCAGGAGTAACGCCTCCAACCACATTAGAACCATACTTAATCATTTCATCCGCGTGAAAAGTGGCCTTGTCCCCGGTGTATCCCTGCACTATTATCGGAGTTGTTTCATCAATAAGAATACTCATAACCTCTTCACCCTTAAATTTAATTAATAGCAACAGCCTCAACCGCCTTGTTACAAGCATCAAGAAGCGTATCCGCTTTAATAATTGGTAACCCAGAACCATCTATTATTTTTTGACCTGCTTCCACATTTGTGCCAGCTAATCTAACTACCAAAGGAACTTTCAAACCTTTAGCTGCTTCCACAACCCCTTGCGCGACCCAGTCACAACGATTTATACCTGCAAAAATATTTACTAAAATCACTGATACATTGCTGTCCGATAATACAAGTTTAAAGGCGGTAGCTACACGCTCCGGTGAGGCCCCACCACCAACGTCAAGGAAATTAGCAGGATTACCCCCTGCGTATTTAATAGTATCCATAGTGGCCATTGCTAAGCCAGCACCGTTTACTATACAACCTATATTTCCGTCTAAACCGACATAATTAAGATGATGTTGACTTGCCTCAGCTTCCCGAGGATCCTCTTGAGCTAAATCTCTCATTTCTGAAATGTCAGGCAGACGAAACAACGCATTTTCATCAAAAGACATCTTCGCATCCAAGGCTATCACCCTATCGTCCTGAGTTACCACCATTGGGTTAATCTCTAGCATTTCAGCATCTTTATCCCTGAAAGCTCTATAAGATCCCATTATAATACTCACTGCCCTTTGAACTTGTTTAATATTTAAGCCAAGACCAAAGGCTAGTTCTCTAGCCTGAAATTGCTGTAACCCAACAGCTGGTTCAACGATAACTTGCAGAATTTTCTCCGGAGATTTTTCAGCTAGTTCCTCGATCTCCATTCCTCCTTCCATTGAAGCAATGACCCTAATTCTTTCAGCTTTACGATCAAGTACGAACCCCAAGTAGAGCTCATTAATAAAAGGCTCAGCAACTTCTACGTAAACCCTCTCGCATAGCTTTCCTTCCGGCCCCGTTTGCACGGTTACCAAACTTTTACCTAACAACTCCCCGGCAATCTCTTGAACCTCATTGTATGTTTTACAAAGCTTCACTCCTCCAGCCTTACCTCGCGCACCGGAATGGATTTGAGCCTTCACAGCCCAGTGCCAACCCCCAAGCTCACTGGCTGCAAAAGCTGCTTGCTCAGCAGTGTAAGCAACTCTTCCCTGCGGCACAGTCACTCCAAATCTTGCTAAAAGTTCCTTCGCTTGGTACTCATGAATATCCATAAAACTCCTCCATGCCGTAGAATTAAACTACAGCTTATGCATTTATCTCAAATTACAGTGAATTTATTACTTTCGAAAAGATTATAATGATAAACCCTTCACATTTGGAATCATACACTTTTTTTGGTTTAGAGCCGGGTCTAGCTATTCTAATTGTAGGTAGAGTTCATGGAAATGAACCTTGCGGCACTGAAGCAATACTTAAAATTATAAATTCCTTGCGATCTGGCAAAATTAAATTAAAAACAGGTAAACTAACGTTGGTTCCCGTTTGTAATGCCCTAGCAGCTAATCGAAACACCAGGAATGGAGACCGAAATTTAAATCGGTGCTTCTATCCTAAAATTGCCATTGAAAGTTTCGAAGATTCTTTGAATAACATTCTTTGCCCACTGATAAAAGATCATCAAATTCTGCTAGATTTGCACTCATTTAAAAAAGGTCAGGAACCGTTTGCGCTTATAGGTAATAGCGACATGACTTTACCAGTAAACAATTTATGTAAAGTGTCGGAGGCAAAAATTGCTTCCTGGCTAGGGGTCACTACCGTTATCTCTGACTGGTCTTCGACATATTTAACTGGAGTAAAAAACCGAAGGGAAAGAGATAAAATAAAAGAGCCATTTCATTTAAATTATGATGAAAATTACGGGGACGGAACCACAGAATTTGCTCGAAAAAGCGGTATTGCTGCAGTTACTTTAGAGTGTGGACAGCACTCCGACCCTAACTCCGTTAAAGTTGCAACCAATGCTGTTATTAATCTGCTAGCTCATTTGAGCTTAATAACAAATCCCAGTAATACGTTAAAAATTTACAACCCACGTGTGATAAAACTTATTCGAGTAGTTGACAAACTCGACGCTAATGATTTTTTTTTATTCGACTGGCAAAATTTCGATAGAGTCTCAAAAGGAAAGCCAGTAGCTAAAAGAAAAAACGGTTCGCAAATTCTTGCTCCTGAAGATGGATTTATTATTTTTCCGAATAGTGATGCAGAAATTGGACAAGAATGGCTTTACTTTGGAACTTATAAAAACTAGTAAATGAAAATTAGTTTCGTGAAAAAATATTCGGTCTCAGTAATTGGGAAAAAGTGATGAATTTTCCTTAGAACTCAGTAGGCTATTAAGGGTGTAAAACCTATTCTTTTATTTTCTTAAAAGAAAACAAAGGCTACTGTATAAATAATCTATTTTGACTATTTAGCTTTTTTGACCCACCGCATTAATATATCCTCATAGTACAAAAGTATTATTTGTTGTCTTTTTAGCTTTTTTGACCCACCGCATTAATATATCCTCATGGTACAAAAGTATTATTTGTTGTCTTTTTAAAGGTAAACTTGTAGTTATGAAAAATAATCAAATTACTCATCATGCTGTAACGGGTGGAGTAGAAAAGGCAGGTAGAGGCAGACAAATTCTAGATAGAATATTTTCCGGTATGTTCGATCACGTTATGATATACCCTCAAATTTGGGAAGATCCTGAAGTTGATTTAGAGGCTTTAAACCTCAGAAAGACTGATGAAATTTTAGCAATTGCCTCCGGCGGTTGTAACCTTTTGAATATGCTAACTGAATCACCTGACCAGATACATGGTTTAGATTTAAGTAGGGCACATCTAGCTCTAAATAAACTTAAGATTTGCGCCATTGAGAATTTTGAGAATTATGAGGATTTTTTTGAGTTTTTTGGAAAAGCCAACACTAATAAAAATATCCTTAATTTTGATAAATACCTTCTTCCCAACTTAGATGCTGAAAGTAAAAAGTATTGGCAGGCAAGAGCTCCCTTCAATAAGCGTATTTCAGCTTTCAGTCGCAACTTTTATAGATATGGTGCTCTTGGTAACTTCATAGGATTCAGTCATATTTTATGTCGATTATTTGGTATGCAGCCACAAAAGCTGCTGCATACCAAATCGCTTGACGAGCAGCGCATTTGTTATAACAGATCTCTGGGAAGATTGATGAAGCACCCTCTTTTGCGAATTTTAACAAAAACTCCGATTGCACTTTTTGCTTTAGGTATACCTACTGCACAATATCACGAACTAAAAGGTGAACATAAAAATATTTCTGAGGTTTTAGAAGAGAGATTAAGTAGACTAGCTTGTAACTTTGATATATCTGAAAACTACTTCGCATGGCAGGCTTTTGGTCGTCGGTACGATACGCAAGGCCGCAAAGCGATTCCGCGCTATTTAATGGAAAAAAATTTTAAAAAACTGAAGGAGCAAATTCACAAGCTGAATATTCAACAAAAAAATTTGACAGAATTTTTATCTGAGAGATCGCGAGATAGTTTAGATGCTTATGTTTTACTGGATGCTCAAGACTGGATGTCTAACGAGCAACTGACAGCCTTATGGATTCAAATAAATCGAACGTCCAAACCAAATGCTAGAGTTATTTTTCGCACAGCTGGAAAGAAGAATATTTTGCAAAGCAGATTACCTGCTGAGTTACTTAATGCATGGAGTTATGACTGGGAAGAATCTTACTCTCTTTATCAAAAAGATAGATCAGCCATTTATGGAGGATTTCATCTTTTAAAAAAAATTTAAAAATTTTCTTTATCAAAATTGATTAATTATGAGCAAAAAACATCAAGATAAGATGAATGAAAATTATAAATTCACAAGACACGTGTACGATATAACCCGACCTCTTTTTTTATTCGGGAGGAATTCTCTTCTTGAAGATCTGAATCCTCGCTTAGGAGAAACTATATGCGAAATAGGTTGCGGTACAGCTCGAAATCTTGTGAGACTTTCCCAGCGAACACAAAATGTACAATTAATTGGACTTGATGCCTCAACATTAATGCTTGAAAAAGCATCTTCTAAATTGAAGAAAAATAATCTCGAAAAGAAAATAAAACTCTATCATGGTATGGCTGAGAATTATATTTTTGAAGAGCAGATAGATAAATTTATTTTTCCATATTCCTTATCAATGATTCCAAAACCAAAAGAAGCCCTTACAAATATTTTTAACCAACTTCCTCCGGGTGGTTCTATTTATATTTTAGATTTTGGATCATTTAAATATTGGCCATCAATAGTTAAGGAGCCTTTTTTTGGATTTTTAAACTTTTTTCAAGTATACCCAGACCATGAAGTACTTAATATTTTCGAATTCAATAAAGAATGCAAATCTAAGGTAAAAAGTAAACTTGGGGGTTACTCTTATTTTGCTACTTTAACAAGAGGAAACTTTTAGTGCTATGACCTTTTTATTTTCTGCGGAAACCACTTAAAAGCAATTTCCTCATTGGAAAATCTCCAACTACACACGATAAAAGAAAAAATAGAAAAAATTACTAACACTGCAATATTCGTAAAAATATTAATATCCGCCTTCCCTCCTAAGGGAACCAAGATGGCATGCTTTAATAAATCTACGCCATAAGTATAAGGATTAATTTCAGCTATTATTCCTAAAAGGCCTGGGAGATTATCGACAGGGTAAAGTGACCCCGAGAGAAAAAATATCGGGAAAATAACAAAATTCATAATTGCAGCAAAATTATCTAAGGTCTCAGAAAAAACTGCTACCAACATTCCGATTCCGGAGCAAGTAATCGATAAAAGTATTACTGCTAAAAAAAAGAGAGGCCAATTTATGCCTAAGCTCAGTTTGCCAATCATAAATAAAATTATGCTAAGCAATACTACCTGGAAAAAAGATGATACAGTCGCAGCCGCCATCTTTGCAAAAACAACCCATCTCCTTTTTATCGGTGCAATCACAAGTAGCCTCATCACTCCAGACTCTTTCTCATACACGGTTGATAGAGCTCCAAGCAAGGCTCCGAATAAAATAGCCATTCCCACAACACCGGGGACAAGGAATTGTACGTAGTTTTGATCATTTCCGACGAGAAGAGATTCGAAACCAGCTCCAATGACAAAAAGCCATATGAGCGGACGAACTAGGGCTGATAACACCCTTCCTTTTTGCCTAAATAATTTGACTATGTCTCTTTCAACAACAGCATAAATAGCTCTATAAACCATTAATTAATCCACAAAAACACATCATTTAAATTTGGAGGTCTTACGATAACTTTTGTCAAATCACTCCCAAACTTTTCCTTTATTTGGTCAAGTTTCGATGAGAGGTTAAAGCCCTCATGTTTCTTTAAATTTATGTACGCAGTGCGAAATTTTTGCTTGCCAATACCAAATTGCGCAGTTAATTCCCCAAAAATCTTATTCATTTTGGGCGATTCAATTTCTAAAACATTTGAACATAAACTGCTTGTCAATTCATTAGGTGCTCCCTCTAATACTAATTTACCTTCTTTCAGGAAAGCAACTGCAGTACAACCTGAAGCCTCCTCCAAATAATGAGTAGTCAATAGTACTGTCATTCCACTAAGCACCCTCAGTTCATGAATGAATTCCCACAAGCGCAAGCGCGTGGGTAAATCTAGACCTATAGTTGGTTCATCCAAAAATAAAATTTTTGGGCTATGAATAACACCGCGGGCGACATCCAGAGCTCTTCTCTGTCCACCAGAGAGTGTCCGTACAGGTTTATTTTTTTTATCATTAAGATTAAATAAATTAAGAAGTTTTTCGGCATTATCTGTTATTTGACACATCGGTAAGTTATGGAGCATACCCGCAAACCTCAAATTTTCCCAAACTGACAACTGCCTATCTAAGGAAGAATCTTGAAAAACTAAACCGATTATTTTTCTTATCTCTAAAGGTTTGCTGTTTACATTCATACCGAATAACTTAACTTCTCCGCTACTGGGACGCAACATGGAAGACATCATATTTATACTACTGGTCTTACCCGCACCATTGGGACCCAAAAGACCGAAGAAGCCTCCAGATTTAACTTTAAAGGTTAAATTCGAAACGGCATTTTTATTTTCAAATGTCTTTGTAAGTTTGGTAACTTCTATAGCAAGAGTTTCAGAATGAGTGCTTTCATGGGATTTCAACTGACGACGACCCCACTCTGCTTTTTTCATCACTTGGACTAGAACTATCCTCGAATAACCGATTTTTTTCTAAATCAAGGCCTCCATTTATTTTTTGATTCATTAGTTTTCTTGAGTCACTGTCTGTTCTGAATATAATTTTCTTTTCATTATTGATGGGCTTTGAAGCATCCTCCACCGCCTCAATAACCTTTGCGTGATGCTCGCTTTTATCACAAACGGGGTCAGCATTGGCAGGGTCACCTGTAAGCATATATGCTTGGCAACGACACCCTCCCAAATCCTCATTTTGCTCCGGGCAGCTTTTACAAGGCTCCTTCATCCAACTTTTTCCCCTAAATTTATTAAAACCTGGAGATTTATACCAAATCCAATCCAAAGGCTTTTCTCTAATGCTGGGAAACTCCATACCGGGAAGCATGCTGGCCACGTGACAAGGTAATACCGTACCGTCTGATTGAATAGTAACAAAAATATTGCCCCAACCATTCATACACTTTTTTGGTCTATTGCTGTAATAATCTGGCATTATAAAAAACAGCTTCATCCTATTTCCTAAACGATCCCTAAACTTTTTCATAGTTTTTTCTGCACGTTCAAGTTGTTCCTTCGAAGGCAGCAGTTGGTCCCTATTTAACTTCGCCCAAGAATAGAATTGTGTATTAGCTAATTCAACATAGTCAGCTCCCATTGACTCAGCCATAGTAAGAATTTCCCCTATATGGTCAATATTTAGCTTGTGTAAAACACAATTCAACACCATCGGATAATCATATTTCTTAATCAATTCGGCAACTTTTTTCTTTAAATCGAATGTTTTAGTGCTAGACAAAAAATCATTCATTTCTTTTGTACTGTCTTGAAAAGAAAGTTGAATGTGATCCAACCCTGCATCTTTTAGTCTCTTGATTCTTTTCTCTGTTAATCCAATACCTGAAGTAATCAGGTTTATGTAGTAACCAAGCTTTCTTCCTTCTTCAACGATTTCTTCCAGATCATTTCTCAGCAGAGGCTCCCCACCCGATAGACCTAATTGAGCAGCACCCATTCTTCTTCCCTGTCTTAGAACATCAATCCATTCTTTCGTACTGAGCTCCTTATGCTGCTTAGCGTAGTCAACCGGGTTATAACAAAAAACGCAGTGCAAGGGACACCGATAAGTAATCTCTGCGAGTAACCAGAGTGGGGGCTCAATATTAGTATCAGCCATCTTAACGCCCTTCCTCATCCTCACAAATCCAACCTTGTTTCAAAGCGATTTCCACAAAAGAAAAAACATCCTTTCGAATATCTGCAGCGTTAAATTTTTTTTCGATTTCATTCACCACTTCAGATATGGGCTTAACTCCGTCCAAACGACTCAATATTTCTCCGGCGCTTCCGTTTAACTTAACCATTCCTTCGGGGTAAAGCAAAACATGCGACTCTTGAGCGGGTTCCCACTGAAGCCTAAATAATTTGGATAACTTAAAGACGGTTGAATCGCTAAACATAGTTAACCTTGTTTGGAACCTAATACGGAAATTTCACATTGTTGCAACATGATAGCATCAGCTAAAGACCATAAAACATCTAATTTAAATTGCAAAATTTCCAAGGCCCTATCCTGCAGAGCTCTAGAATTACTGAAAAAA
>CENU01060461.1_pt1 | contig 31800 bp, 31 predicted proteins | sample 361331 | NCBI WGS metagenome assembly CENU01 (sample SAMEA2619766, study PRJEB7988) | marine metagenome | isolation source: saline water (ENVO:00002010), including | reverse complement strand
TTAGGCGGCTTTGATGAAAGATATCCTCACTCCCAAGACTACCATCTAATTCTCAAAATCATAAAAAAGCATAAGTTTCACTATATTGATAAAGTCCTTGCAAAATATAGGATCCATAACAAAAGTATGTCATCTCAAATGTTAAGTGATGGAAGCCTATATTTAGAGACAGCAAAGATTGCAATGAATTACCTACCTAGGCCTGAAGCAGTATTTCGTGTTGTAGAGATGTATTCAAAATATCTATATAGAAAATTTTTTAGAAAGAAATGAGTAGTAAAAAGATATTTTTAAGGAAAAAGCTTTGAAGACAGTTGCTATTTTTAACGATACCTCTAAGGAAAACCATTATGGTTGCTATCAGGTAATGGAAGTCATTTTTCGTGAGTTAGAGCAACTTGATATAAAAATTGAATACACTTGGCCAGTAGGCATAGATTGGACAAATCAAATAAATCCAAAAAGCTTACAAAATCTTTCTGCAATAATCATTAATGGTGAGGGAACCATCCACGATACAAAGAACAACAAACCAGCAAGAAATTTGTTAAAACTTGCATCATTTGCGGCACTGAACTCAGTGCCTTGCTATCTAATAAATTCAACTATTTATCAGGTTGAAAAAAAACACATTGAAGATCTAAGATTATTCAGAAGAATTTACGTTAGAGATAAAGCCTCGCAAGTTTTTCTTAAAGAAAATAATATTCATGCAAATTTTGTGCCTGATCTCTCATTTTTCTTTGAGCTTTCATCAGATATTATTGTGCACAAACATCAAAAAAATAAAGTATTAGTTACTGATTCAGTTTTAAAAAATTCTACTCAGGAATTAAAAAAATTTGCCATGAATAACAAGTTTGAATATCTCAAGTTTGTAAAGCACCCCAACATATTTAGAAGAATTCTTGAAAAATTTAAAAGGGTAGCTGGAAAGTTAAATCTAATAAGCTCTAAGATTAAGTCTAAACCATCTTGCCCACGAAATTTTCAAAAGTTTATAGAATTATTTAGTGGTGCCAATCTTGTTGTTGCTGGCAGATATCATGCTGTTACAACTGCTCTTTCAAATAAGATACCTGTGATTTGTATTGAATCAAATACCCCAAAAATTTCATTTCTTTTAAATGATATCTTCGAAGAAAAGAAAAGGTTAATGTCTTTTATTGATCCAGCTAAAAAATATTTAAACAGAAACTTTTCTAATAAGGAGCAAGCTCTTCTTAACAACTATATCTCGTTTGGAAGAGTACAAATGAAAACAATGTTTAAAGAAATTTCACAGGAAAGTTCATAAGAAAGGAATTTATGAAAGGAATAGCTATAGCTAAAAGCCAACACCATATAAATAAATCTTTTTATCTAAAAAATCTTCTAGGAGATAGAATTCTTGACATAATCTCATTCAGGTCGAAGTCTTTCAACGGCGAACATTTTTTTAAAAATAAAAGAAAAGTTAGAAGCATAAAAAGTTTTAAGCAAATTGAAAAGATTTTTTCAAAGATTGACTTTGTAATTATCTTTGGCTTTCATGCTAACAAAGATAACATTGAATTAAAAAACATATCTGATAAACACAATGTAAAACTAATTCTTTTCCAAGAAACCCACATGCTAACAACTCACTTGGGAAAGATATATAACATCATCATGAATCCAGATTATCTAATTCCCTCCTCAGATTTTGAGAATGAAATGATTGAAGAGGGTAAATATTTCCCTAAAGAGAGATTAAAAAATTTTGGTAACATCTTTGGACAGAATTATTTAAATTTCTTACATGAAAAAACTGAAAGAAGAAAACAAAAAAACCTTTTATTGGTGTTCTCAGCACCTATTAACCTTGACCCTATTGATGGGGAAACTTTCGAACAAAGATTGGCAATCATAAAATATTTCCAAGATAAAAAAGCATTTAAATCAATCATACTAAGGCTTCATCCATTTGAAGACACAAACTCTTTTCTAAGTTTTTTGAGTAAAAATAAAATTAAACTTTTCTTAGATGATCATAATATTAGTTTATTTGAAAGTTCCTTAGGATACTCAAATGTTGTTTCTTCCACTACGTCAGAGTCCCTTTTTGAAATAATCTATAATCCATCAAGTAATATATTTATATATAGCCGCGATGAAACTTCCATAATTTCAGAGATGTTTTCAAACGAAAAATCAATTTATATTGATGCAGACCTTAATCTTGGTTTAAAGAAACTGGAAGATAAAAAACTTATTGAAAGATTCAAAAAAATGTTATCTGGTGGGGAAGACCCTAACATAGAAAAGTTAAAACTATTTTTTAGTAAAGAAAAAAAACATTACAAAGAATTTACCCTTACTCAAGGATGGGATGAATTTTTCTCATTCAATTATAAGAGTTCCAAGGATTTATCTAAGATATTCAAGATTAATGTGCCTGAGGTTAGGGATGGAAACATTATTAATCAAATTGAGCTTAGCGATACATTCTCTACAAAAGCATTAAGAATCCAGGCACTTTCACAAACTATAATTTCAAATTTTAGAGTGAAAATTACTCAAGAATTTGCTCAAAAAATTTCAGAAAAAATTTTTGTTTCTTCAATGGTTAAAAACTTTAAAATTCAATCCTTAATTTTTTGGCAATATATTAGATTCCATAACTTTAAATTAAATTTTTCAAAAATAGAGCTCAAGAGAGAGGTAATATTTTTAGTTGAAAGAGATTTCTATAATAAAAATCTCGCATTAAAAATTGCATTTAAAATCTTAAATTCAACCATGAGAATTCTACAATTTAGTGTCTTTAAATTTTTAATAAGGTCTAAGGTTTTAAAATTACTTCTATTCATAAAAAATAAATAAAACTTGATTTATGTATAATTAATTATGAAAAAATATAAATCTCTTAAAGAATTTTATCCTTATTATTTAAGTGAACATAGTGGAAAATACACCAAATTACTTCATTTCATAGGTACAGCGTTAACATTTCTTTTCCTATTTATGTTTTTAACAACTTTTAATGGTTTTTACTTACTATTAATACCTCTTTCTGGATACGGTTTTGCATGGGTTAGCCACTTTTTTATTGAAAAGAATAAGCCTGCAACTTTTACTTACCCATTCTTTAGTTTAGTCAGCGATTACATAATGTTTTTTGAGATATTGCGTGGCAAGCACAAAATTTTTTAATCTAAAATATTTGCTTCAAAATTAAGCACTACCGGACAATGATCAGAGGGTTTCTCCATAGCTCTTATGTCATGGTCTATTTCTGATGAAATATACTTATCGGTAAGTTTTTCCGATATCAAAAAGTGATCAATTCTTAAGCCCCTTTTTGGATCTTGATCAAATCCTCTTGATCTGTAATCAAACCATGTACACTTCGTATTATCAGGATTTCTTTTGCGCCACTCATCTACTAACCCAAGATTAACAAGCTTTTCATACCATTCAATTTCCTCTGGCAGAAATGCAGTGTGACCCTCTCTCAGCCACCTCTTAATCCCATCTTCTTTCATGCCAATATCATTTCGGTTTGGCGCGATGTTAAAATCTCCGGTTAAGACAACATGAGAATCGAGATTTTTAACGTAGTTAGTTATCCTTTTGTAGTATCTTTCTTTATAGGGAAACTTATCGGGATGTTTTCTATTTTCACCCTGTGGGAAATATGAGTTACAAATAGAAATTACTCCTATATCTGTTCTAAAGTCACATTGAATAAATCTCTTTTGTGCTTCATCAACACCTCCATTTAAGCCCTTTATTGTATTAATAGGAGCTAATTTTGAAAAAATTGCTACTCCATGGAATCCCTTTTGACCATAATTTGCATACTTATACCCTAGGTCCAGAGGTATTGATTCTGGAAAATCTTCATCACTGACTTTTATTTCCTGCAAGGCAATTACATCTGGATCATATTTATTCCTAATTTCAAGAAGTTGATGTGGCCTCGCTCTCAAGCCATTGATATTGAATGTGATTATTTTCATACTTATCCTCTTCCAATCATATCTAGAAGTACCTCTAAGGATTGCTCAATAGCCTCATCGATAACAATGTCTTCAACTTCATAACTAAGAAAATCTTCATAATTTTTAAATTGAGGTTTTCCTGCAAGCTCTCTTCTTAAGTTGGCAAGGTCTAGATTTTTTTCCTGTCTTTCCTGCTCAATTAAAAATCTCTCATCAAGCTTAAGGCTAATATCCTCGTTGTTTTCGTTTATCCTCTTCATTTCATCAATAAGTGTAAATAAAGGAGAAGCAGAGATTCTGGATGAGTGATTTTCCGCTATATAAGAACCCCATTCATTATTAAATGAAAAGTAAGTAGTGCTTTCAATAGAGGAGGGCATAAGGGCATTATTATATTTTTTCTCACCAAAGTCTTCAGAGTTTAACAGTGCTGGAAGCTCTAAGTCTGGCGTTACTCCAAAAATTTGTGTTGGCTCTCCACTTATTCTGTAATAAAGAGAATCAGTAAACTTAAACTGTCCATTTAAAGTTGTTTCAAATCTTTGGACACTTCCTTTGCCATAGGTTTCTTGGCCAATAATTAAAGCTCTTTTATAATCTTGAAGAGCTCCAGCAAATATCTCGGAGGCTGATGCAGAAAATTTATTTACCAAAACTACAACTGGTTTGCTCCATGCTCTTCTAGTGCTCCACGTGCTGAATACATCGATTTCATTATTGGAATTTTTAATTTGAACAGTCGGGCCAGCATTTATGAAAAGCCTAGTTAATAAATCTGCTTCATAAAGGAATCCACCCCCGTTATTTCGTAGATCAATTACAACTCCATTAACCTCTTCTGATTTAAAATTAACAAGAATTTCTCTTACATCATTTCCTGCACTTTTACATGTATAAGGGTTGCTTAAATTCAAGCACTCAGCATCACTGTAAAATGATGGAAGATTAATGTAGCCTAATCTTTGTTCATTTTTTTCAAAAATTTTGGAGGAAGCATCGCTTTCTTCCAGTACAACTTTTCCTCTTTCAAGTCTTACAATCTCATTGCCTGTTTCATTCTGGATCTGAAGTTTAACAACTGTTCCCTCTTCGCCTCTTATTTTTTCGACAATATCATCAAGTCGCCACCCAACAACTCTTACTATTCTTCCATTGTCTCCTTGTCCAACACCAATAACTCTGTCACCTACGTTGATTTTATTTGAGTTAATTGCAGGGCCTCCTGGCATGAGCTCTTCAATTTTTGCAAATTCATTTTCATAGCTCAGGATTGCACCAATACCTTCAAAACTAAGATTCATCCTTAGGTTCCAGTTTTCTAAATCTCTAGTAGAAAAATACTGGGCATGTGGATCAAGCAAAGATAAGAAATTGTTAGCTAGAATTCCAAATTTATCTGATGCTCTCATCTTATTGAGTGAGGAGATTCTGTCTTTATATGTTTGTCTAAGATCACTAAACACTACATTTTTGTCCTTCTCATCTAATAATTGGTTAATTATTGAGTTTTTTAAAAATTTTCTATTAAAGTCCTCCATTTCAGTATAGTTATCAAAATAGTATGCTGGATCTCTTGGAAGATATTCATCAATTTCAAAATTGAACTTATGTGACCAAAGAAGATCTTTTCTAGTTTGTAAGGCCTCCTCATATCGTATGTAAAAAAGATCAATTATTGCTTTAAGATTTTCAAAGATTCCCTCTGATTTATTATTTTTAATTACGTCAAGGTCTCTTTGATAGAAGTAAGTTTTTTTTGGATCTAGCTTTTCCAAGAAGCTTAAATAAAACTCTTTATTTTCAATACTTTCTTTCTCAAAGTTTAGTATTGAAGAGTTTTCAAAATTTTTTAGCAGAGATTCAAACTCTTTCTTGTAGTCAATCTCACGTTCATCAAACTCGCTTACACATGCAGTTAAAAATAATAATAAAAATAACTTAAAAAACTGATTCAATTTCATATTTCTTCTTTTCTTTCTCAATAATTTTATCTTTCTCATCCCACACCATCTCTAAAAAAGACCTAAGCTTTTCCCTGAGCGCATTATCGTTAGAATAATCTACCCCTCTAAGCTCTTTTGGTATTTTGTAGGTATTAATAGTGACACTAGCTATATTCATCTCACCACACAAAAAATTCCAAAAAGACCTTTTTTCTGACTTATATATCAAAGTAATGTCAGTCAAAGTATCAATATATGGCATAACCTCAAGTGTATAGCCCATACCACCGATCTTTGGAGGCATTAAATTTCTGAATTTACTATTTGAATTAATATACTTTTCCTTATCAATTCTTGTTCCTTCTATAAAGCCACAAACATTTGTAGGCATCAATTCGAAGACTTTACACGCTTTGAGTGTCGAATTTTTATCAGTCTCAGCCAATCTTGGGTTCTTTATTATCTCCTCTTTCTTTCTTCTCCTAACATAAGGCATTGCTAAAGCAATATTTGCAGCCCATGTGATGGGCAGCCACCAAAGCTCAGATTTCATAAATATCCTGGGGACTGAAGTTTTAAAATTTGTGAAATAACAAAATAGGAAAATATCAGCCCAACTTAAGTGATTTAGAGTTGTAAATTGCCAAACATTATTTTTCATATTTTTTGAACCATATACCTTATATTCTGGTTTATGCATTAAATCTTGAATTCTACTATTAAAATATAGGAATAAATTTCCTAAAATCTCATTTATTTCAATAACTTTCACCTGTAAAGTTTTATTCGGAATATACCTTAGTAACCCTATAGGAATAGTTGTTATTATTACTTGTACAGCATTCAAAAGAATTAAAACAAAAGCAATGCTACCGATTAAAGTTTTTGTTATTTTATTTTTTGCCATAATGCCTCTAATTCCTTAATGTTAAGCTTATCAATCATGATATTACCTTTAGCAGCCTCAGTTTCCATTTTTCTAAATCTATTTTCAAATTTTAGATTTGATTTACGAATGATATCTTCTAGCTCAATTTCATAGTGTCTTGTGAGATTTACTAAAGTAAATATTACATCACCCAATTCGTCCATGACTCCTTCTTTGCAATTCTTCTTGTTTTCAATTTTTAGTTCTTTAATTTCTTCATCTAGCTTTTTAAAGACTTCTTCTTTTGTTTTCCAGTCAAACCCTATTCGAGCCGCTCTTTTCTGTAATTTTTTTGCTCTCGTCAGACTTGGAAGATTTTTTGGAACATCATCCATCAAAGATTCAAGTTTTTTATTTTTCCGTTCATCTGCTTTGATATCCTCCCAAATTTCCAAACTTTCTTGTGATGTATGAGCTTTTCGATTACCAAAAATATGAGGGTGACGTCTGATGAGCTTGTCATTTAATTCTGATATCACTTCATCAAGCGAAAATAATTTAGCTTCTGCTGCCATCTCAGAATGAAAAATTATTTGAAAAAGTAAATCACCTAACTCTGATTTTAAAGATTCATAATCTTCTCTTTCAATAGCATCAGCAACTTCGTAAGCCTCCTCTATTGAACAGCTAGCAATTGATTTAAAATTTTGTGTATTGTCCCATGGACATCCTGTTTCTGGATCTCTTAATCTTTTAAAAGTCTTAATCAGCTTAATTAAGCTACTATCTAATTTCATTATAAATCTTTTCTAAATCACCATTTATTATAATACTTGCCTCTGAGTCAAATGGTGTCGGATCTTTATTTAAAATAATAACTTCTGCTCCATTGTTTTTTGCAATTCTTAACATACTATTAGCCGGAGACACTTTGAGTGAGCTTCCCATCACTATGAAGTAATCACAATTCTCAGAGGCTATTTTTGCAGAGCTTATCACTGACGTCTTAAGTTTTTGTCCAAAAGATATCGTCCCTACTTTTACATATCCTTTTTTGCAAGATGGGCATATTGAATCACCAGTAGTTTTAACATTGAGGTTAAAAAAGCTTTCTGTTTCAAACGTTTGACCACAATTCAAGCAATATGCATTGAATATATTGCCATGTAACTCAACGACTTGATCTGCATTGCCATCTTCTATTTTATGTAAACCATCAATGTTTTGGGTTATATGGAAATTTTTTTTATTAATTTTTAATAATTTATTAACACATTTATGCATGTTTGATGACTCAGCTCCTTTAATTTTCTGTTGAATAGCAATATTATTTTCCCAGGATTTTACCCTAGATTCTTTTGAAGCTTTAAAGTCAGAAAAATGAATAGGTTTATTTTTTTTCCAAAAACTATTCTTATCACTTCTAAAATCTGGCAACCCACAAGAAGTGCTTATACCTGCACCTGACAAAAATGTTATATTATTGTCCCCTTCAAGGATGTGTTTTAAAGTTTTAAAATAGTAGTTCATGTTTAATTATAAAAAAATATTAATTGTTGCTTTTGAGAAAAATAAATCAAATACAGCATTAAGTGAAATAAAAGAGATTTTAACTGAAAATAAGTTAGATCATGAAATTTATGATGAATCCAAAGACAATAATTTCTATTTAAGCTTTGATTTAGTACTAGTTATTGGGGGAGATGGATCTATGCTCTCTGCTGCTAAGTTGTTTTCAGAACTTGATATCCCGTTCTTAGGTGTAAATCTAGGCAAAGTAGGTTTTATGGCTGATCTTGGTGCAAATAATCTTAAGGATGATTTAGTGCCAATTTTATCAGGCAAAAATTTAATTGAGGATAAGGAAACAATCAAGTGTTCTTATGATGGTCGTGAATATACAGCTTTTAATGAAATAGTCTTACATACCCAAAAAAGCTATAAACTTATGGAATTTGAGGTGGAGATAGATAAAAATTTTGTATATCGAAAAAGAGCCGACGGTCTAATAATATCAACATCAAATGGATCAACCGCATATTCACTTTCTGCAGGTGGTCCAATATTAACCCCTGAGACTAACGCATTTGTAATTACAGCACTAAACCCTTTATCTCTTTCAGCAAGGCCTCTTATTGTTCCAAGCAAATCAATGGTAAGTGTAAGTTTGTCTAAAGCTGTTGACGATCTAGAGAGCTTGATAATTATTGATGGTAATCAAGAAATAAAGATTAAAGATTCAATTAATAATTTCTCGGTAACTAAAAATAATCAGAGTTTTAAATTATTGCATCCAAAGAACCATGATTTTTTTAAAACGTGTCGAGATAAGCTCAACTGGAGTTTATCTAAATATGAAAATAGCTCTAACTAACTTAGTTCTGTATAATCCCCGAGATGGAAATTAAAAAAGCAGTTTTTCCTGTTGCAGGCTTTGGCACAAGATTTTTGCCCGCAACTAAATCTACTCCAAAAGAAATGCTTCCAATTGTGGATAAACCTTTAATTCAGTATGCAGTAGAGGAAGCAGCAGAAATTGGGGTTGAAGAATTTATTTTCATCACTCATCACGCTAAAAGCTCTATAGAAAAACATTTTAAAAAAGATGAAGGACTATTAAGCATGCTGCTTAAAAGTGGCAAAGAGGATTTAGCAAAATCTATAAAAGATATTGGTGGAAAAAATGCAAAATTCATTTCAATTGATCAGGTAGAGCCAAAAGGTCTTGGCCATGCTATAGGATGTGCTGAACAATCAATCGATGATGATGAGTTTTTTGCAGTTATTCTTGCTGACGATTTAATTTATAACAAAGGGAATAACGTCTTAAAGCAAATGAAAGATGCTGCGTTTAAAAATAAAAAACAGGTTCTAGCTTTAGAGAAAGTAAACCAAGAGGATGTTTCAAAATTTGGCGTAGTTTCAGTAGACTCCAGCAAAGGTAGGGTCTCGCACCTTAATGATATTGTTGAGAAACCAGATATAGATGAGGCACCCTCAAATTTAGCTGTAGTAGGAAGGTACATTTTTAATAAAAGTATTTTTAGATTCATTGGTGATCAGGCTGGAAAAAACAACGAAATTCAAATTACAGACGCTATTCAGAGGGATATTGAAAATTTTATAGGATATGAATTTGAAGGACAAAGATTTGATTGTGGAAGTAAAGTCGGCTACTTAAAGGCAAATATCTTTCATGGTCTTGCCAATGATGAACTCAATAAGGAGCTAAAAAACTATTTAAGAGGAATAAGTAATTTATAAAATAATAAGAAAAATCCTATTTACCTTCCCACCTGAATTCAGCCAGGCAATTTCTCATTACTTTTTAAAATTTTTCTCAAAACTTTATTATTTTGAACAAAGAAAATTTGAAGTAAAAGGACTAACAGTTAAGAATAGATTAGGCCTTGCAGCTGGGCTTGATAAGAATGGACAACTAATAAAAAATTTTGATGACATTGGTTTTGGTTTTATAGAAATTGGAACTGTTACACCACTCCCTCAAAATGGAAATAAAAAACCAAGAATACATCGAATTATAGAAAAAGAATCATTGTTAAATAGTCTTGGCTTTCCAAATCAGGGAGCCAAAGTTATAAGAAAAAGATTAATGCGATTGCAGAAAGATTATTGCCTAGGGATAAACATAGGTCCCAATAAAAGCACTACCCCTGAAAATACGCATAAAGATTATCTTAATTGTTATGAAAAATTATCTGAATTTGCCGATTTTATTACAATAAATATTTCCTCTCCAAATACTCCTAATCTTCGAAAGCTACATAACAAAGAGCTTGTTATTAAAATTATTGATGAAATTACTAAATCAAGAGATGAGTCAAAATATAAACCAAAAATATTTATTAAAATTTCCCCTGACGAAAGTGAAAAAGAATATTTAGATATTATTGGCGCAGTGAACAAAAGTAAAATTGATGGCCTGATCGTTTCAAATACCTCTAATAATAAAAAGCTCAAATCAATACTTAATGTTGCTAACAAAGATGGCGGTATATCTGGTAAAGCTATTAAAGAAAAATCTAATAAAATCCTTAAATTTGTTAAAAGTAAATTAGACCAGAAAAAAATTATTGTTGCAGTAGGCGGGGTTTTTGATGTAGATTCTTATTACGAAAAACTTGATTTAGGTGCTGATCTTGTTCAAATGTATACAGGGTTTATATATGAGGGACCAAATCTAATTAAAAGAATAGTTAAAAATGACAACCAAAAATCTAGTAATAGTTGAGTCACCATCAAAAGCTAAAACTATCAGTAAATATCTCGGAGCTGATTTCATAGTTAAATCAAGCGTAGGCCATGTAAGACGTCTGCCAAAGGGCAGCAAAGCAGTTAACCATGAAGATTGGTCAATCTCATATGAAATTGATCCAAAAAAAGAAAAAGTTGTAAAAGATTTAAAAAAATCTACTAAAGGAGTTGAAAATATTTTTCTTGCAACAGACTTGGATAGAGAGGGAGAAGCGATAGCTTGGCACCTAAAAGAAATTCTGGGAAAAAAATTTAAATACAACAGGATTAGATTTAATGAAATTACTAAAGGCGCAATTCAGGAAGCTTTTAAAAACCCAGGAGAACTTGATCAAGGGCTTATAAATGCGCAAGTTACTAGAAGAATCCTTGATAGAATTGTTGGATATGGTTTGTCAGGAATTTTATGGAAAAAGATAGGAAGTTATGGGAAATTATCTGCTGGAAGGGTCCAATCAGTTGCAGTTAGATTAGTTGTTGAACGAGAAAAGGAAATTAATTCATTTTCCCCAAAAGAATATTGGGAGATAGAGATAGATATAAAACACGAAGACAAATTAATAACTTTTAAATTAAATACTAAAAAATCAAATCTTGATATTTCATCTAAAGAAGAGGCTGATCAACTTGCAAATTCATTGGAGGGTTCAGAGATCGAGATATTTGAAAATGAAAAAACGAAACGTAAAATCCCTGTAAAACCTCCATTCATTACTTCAACACTTCAGCAAACTTCCAGCTCATTTTTAGGTTTTAGTCTTTCAAAAACTATGAAATTAGCACAAGACCTTTATACAGGAGGATACATTTCATATATGCGAACTGATTCGCCAAACATTAGTATTTTGGCACAAAATAATTGTAAACAGTTTCTTTTAGATAATTATGGAGATGCTTACAGTACACCCAGAAATTTTTCAGCAAAATCCTCAAATACTCAAGAGGCTCATGAAGCAATTAGACCAACAGATGTAACATTTTTAACAAAGGATCTTTCTTTAAGCCAAGACCATCAGAAATTATATAATCTAATCTGGTCAAGATTTGTTGCATCTCAGATGCCTCAACCAGAGATAGTTGTAAACAGCATAAGAGCAAAAAATGATTCCAGAATTTTTGAAACTTCTGTGAGCAGTGTAAGCTTTGATGGATTTTATAAGGTAATGCCTCCTGGTAAATCTAGTGGCTACGTTGATTATAACTTGGAAGATTTATCTGAAGGTTTCTTAAAGAAAATTGAAAAAACAGAAAAATCACAGCATTTTACCAAACCTCCTTCAAGGTTCTCAGAAGCTAGTTTAGTGAAAGAACTTGAAAAAAGAGGTATTGGTAGACCTTCTACATACAACGAAATAATTACTAACATCCAAGACAGAGGTTATGTTAAAAGTGAAAGTAGAAGACTCTTTGCTAATAAGATTGCAAACTTAGTTTGTGATAGGTTGTCTGATGCTTTTCCAAAAATAATGGATTACGGTTTCACAGCTGAAATGGAAACGAGCTTAGATAGTATTGCTGAGGGTGAGGAAAATTTTAAAAACTTCTTAACTCAAACAAACAAGCAATTTGAGGGTTCATTAATAAATGCAGAGGAAAAAATGAAACCAAATTTAGCAATTGCAACTGAAGTTCAATGCACTGAATGTGATTGTGATAGAAAAATGCTACTGAGAACAAATCAGAACGGACAATTTCTTGGCTGTGAAGGATATTCTGATGAAGGCGATAAACAGTGTAAAAAAACCTACTCATTAATATCAGATGAGTTACTTGCCGATAGCGATGATAAAGAGGCTGAAAATATCTTTAACAAACCAAAATGTCATTTATGCGGCGCTATTATGGATGGATTTATTATTGACGATGAAAGGAAACTTCATATCTGCTCAAGATCACCAATATGTAAGGGTACAAAGCTAGAAGAGGGAAATTTTATTAAACCAAAGAATGCAGATGAGGAACTCATTGATTGCCACAAATGCGATTCTAAGATGGAGCTTAAATTAGGTAGATTCGGAAAATATTTTAGCTGCCAGTCAGAATCTTGCACTGCCACTAGACAGCTTATGAAAAACGGACAATTGAAACCAGTATTTATGGATCCAATCAAACTTGAACACATTAAATGCCAAAAGTGTGATGATTTTTACTTATTAAGAGATAGTTTAAAAGGATTATTTTTAGCAGCTTCTCAGTTTCCAAAAAATAGAGAAACCAGAGCTCCTTTTGTTCATGAAATTAAAAACGTACTTTCGCTTTTACCCGAAAAATACCAGCATTTTGCCAATGCCCCTGATAGCGACACCGATGGAGATAGTCTGGTAATAAGGTTCAATAGAAAAGATGCATCCCACACCCTGTCATCAGAAAAAGATGGTAAAAAGAAAAAAACTTTTTACGTTCATGAGAATTCTTCATGGCAAGAAAAAGCAAGAGATTAGTTCAAATCACTTTATATATTTATAAAAGAACCTAATATAAAACTATGTCCAAATATTTAGAATTAGTAGAAATATCAGATGGGGTAATAGTTTTAAGACGATCAGATACAAAAGAAGCACCATTAGTAAAAATTGAATTTTCAAAAGAAGTTAAAAACTTATTAAATGGAATGGAATTTGACGTTGCAAAAGAGATGATAAAATCTGGAATCGAAACTTTAAATTCAGATATTGATGTTGAGGGTCTTGATGAAGAACTTGCAGAACAACTGCTTGAGAAAGAAAGCCCAAACAGAGTTGTTCACTAGTTTACGTTTTCTCTTACAATGCCTACAGCGATTCCTTCAATGACAAAATTCATAGATTCATCAATCAGAATGTCATTAAAAGATTTATTTTCAGCAATTAGATGAACTTTATTTCCAATTTTCTTAAATCTTTTTAAAGTTACTTCTTCATCAATCCTTGCTACAACTATCTGTCCAGTTTCTGGTTGAAAGCTTTTTTTGACCCCTACCAAGTCATTCTCTAAAATTCCAGCATCGACCATACTTGCACCTTTAACTCTAAGGAAATAATCAACATGCTTATTTAGAGGGTTAGGAATATTTTTTTCAACATTTTCTATAGCTGTTATCGGCATACCTGCCGCAACAGATCCTACTAAAGGTACACCAGTTAGATCTTCAACTAACCTTATTCCTCTAGAACTTCCTGGAACCTTTTCAATCACACCCTTTTTAACTAAGGCTTTAATATGTGATTCAGCTGCATTTACAGATTTAAAATTCAAGGTTCTAGCAATTTCTGCTCTTGTGGGCGGGTAGCCATTCAGAGATAAATGGTTTTTAATAACATCAAAAACTTTTATTTGTTGACTTGTAAGGTTTAACATACTGTAATTATATACAGTAAAAATAAAAAAAAGCAATTTAAATGAGTATTTTAAAAATAGCAATTAGTTCAAGAGCCCTTTTTGATTTAAATGATAGCCATAAAGTCTTTAAAGAAAAAGGGATTGAGAAATATTCTAAATTTCAAAAAAAACATGAAAATAGTGTTCTCAAGAAAGGTGTTGCATTTCATCTTGTTGAAAAGTTGCTCAAAATGAATACAAAAAATGCAGATTTTGTAGAGGTAATTCTTTTATCAAGAAATAGCTCTGATACCGGGCTAAGAATATTCAATTCAATTGAAAAATACGGTCTAAACATTTCAAGAGCAGTTTTTTCCGGTGGTGAAAGCCCATTTCCTTATGTTGATGCTCTTGATATTGATTTATTTTTATCTGCAGATGTTAATGATGTTCAAACCGCTATTCAAAATAACATCGCATCAGCACATATTTTTACAGATAAATTAAATTTCTCACAGAGCAACCAATTAAGAATTGCGTTTGATGCTGATGCAGTAATTTTTTCAGATGAATCTGAGATAGTTTTTAAAAAGAAGGGCCTTAAAAAATACCTAAAGCAAGAGGGTGAATCTAGTAAACCAATGCCTCCTGGACCTTTTAATAATTTTTTAAAAAAATTAAATCTTATCCAATCAAATTTCGAAGCAGACAATTGTCCAATTAGAATTGCATTAGTTACAGCAAGAGCTGCACCGGCTCACAAAAGGGTCATTAATACTTTACGGGATGAAAATATTAGGATTGACGAGACTTTTTTTCTGGGTGGTCTTCCGAAAGGAAAATTTCTTAAAGGTTTCTCTGCAGATATCTTCTTTGACGATCTTGCTGAAAATTGTAGGGAAGCAACTAGCCATGTTTCTACTGGTCATGTACCATACGGAATAAATAATCCTAAATGAAAATTCTTTGCACAGACCTTGAAGGCACGCTTGCCCCAGAAATTTGGCAAGAAATTGCCTCAGAATTTAATATTCCTGACTTAAATTATACAACAAGGGAAATTCCAGAATTTGATGATCTTATGAGAATGAGGATGAATGTTCTGAAAGAAAATAAAATTAAATTTTCTGTTATTAAAGATTTTTTAAATACTATTGAACCTTTTGATGGAGCAAAGAGTTTTTTAAATGCCCTTAATAAAAACTATCAAGTCGCAATAGTATCAGATACTTTTTATGAACTAGCTTTGCCAGTAGTTGAGAAGTTAGGCAATTACCCAATCTTTTGCCACCATTTGCAAATAGAAGAAGACTTTATTAAATCATTTATAAAAAGACAAAATGATCCAAAAAAGAATGTTGTGAATGGTTTTAAATTAATGAACTATGAATGTTTTTGCATTGGTGATTCTTATAATGACATTCAAATGATTGATGAATCTAAAGGAGCTTTTATATTCGCCCCTAAAGAAATTAGAGAATCACGGCCTGATATAATGGGATTTAATAATTATGAAGAGTTGCAGAAATTTTTATTAAAATGAATACGTACAGTTTAGAAAGCTTCAAAAGACCCAATCTAAAAATGCCTTATGGTGCAAAAAAGCTCTTAATGCATAGCTGCTGCGCCCCTTGTGCTGGTGAGATAATGGAAGCAGTTGCTGCATCTAACATTGATACTACAATATATTTTTACAATCCAAATATTCATCCAAAGGAAGAGTATGAGATAAGAAAAGATGAAAATATTAGGTTTGCAAAAAAGCTTGGTTTTAGGTTTATAGATGCTGATTATGATAAAGATTATTGGTTTGAAAGAGTAAAAGGTTATGAAGATGCTCCTGAAAGGGGAGATAGATGTACAATTTGCTTTGACATGAGGTTTGAAAGAAGTGCTTTATATGCTCATGAGAATAATTTTGACATTTTCACGACAACTCTTGGAATTTCAAGATGGAAAGATCTAAATCAGATTAATAATTCTGGCTTAAGAGCTGCAAACAGGTATAATAAGCTGAATTTTTGGGATTTTAATTGGAGAAAACAGGGTGGATCTTCACGTATGCTTGAAATTTCAAAAAAAGAAAACTTCTACAAACAAGAGTATTGTGGTTGCGTTTATAGCCTGAGAGATACAAATAGGTGGAGAAAATCTAACGACCGTGAAATTATAAAAAGAGGAATTAACTTCTACGAGATAAAATAATGAAAAAACTTGAGGGGGCAGGCTTAAGAGGCCAAACAGCTGGCCAAACATCACTTTCTTCAGTTGAACAAGAGGGTAGCCTTAGATATCTTGGTTACAGTATTGAGGATCTTTCAAAGAACGCTTCTTTTGAGGAGGTTGCGTATCTTCTTTTGCTTGGCAGATTGCCAACATCTGAAGAGCTTTCTAATTTTGAGAAAGAGTTAATTGGAATGAGAAATATGCCAGATTCTCTTAAAACAATGATTGAGTCCATTCCTGGCTCTGCACATCCAATGGAAGTTATTCGAACAATTATCTCTTTTATGGGTGTTGTTGAGCCTGAAGAATCTTTTGATGATCAGCTTCAAGTTGCAAAGAGACTACTGAGCGTCACAACTACTGCAATAGTTTACTGGTATAACTTCTCTAAAACTGGAAAAAGAATTGAGCAAGTATCTAACGAAAAGTCTCTTGCAGCGCATTTCCTAAGTCTTCTTAGACAAGAGGATATACCTGAATTACACATAAAAACTCTTGATGTGTCATTAACACTTTATGCAGAACATGAGTTTAATGCATCTACATTCACTGGGAGAGTTTGTGCATCAACATTATCTGATCTGCACTCATGCCTTACCGCAGCTGTTGGAAGTCTTAGAGGGCCATTACATGGTGGAGCAAATGAAGAAGCTATGAAAATGTTAGAAGAAATAAAATCAGTAGAAGAAGTAAAAGGATTTGTTGATCAAAAATTTGATAATAAAGAAAAAATTATGGGGTTTGGCCATGCTGTATATTCAATTAAAGACCCTCGTAGTGATATTATAAAAGAATACTCCAAAAAACTTTCTTCTGGTCATGAGAAAAAACTTCTTCACGATGCTGCAACGGAGATGGAGGCGTATATGATGGAAAAGAAAAAGTTATTTCCCAACACTGACTTTTTTCATGCACCTGCATATCATTATATTGGTATACCTACAGCTTTATTTACTCCATTATTTGCTATCGCAAGAATTGTCGGATGGTCAGCACATGCATTTGAACAAAGAGGTAATAATAGAATAATTCGACCTAGTGCAGAATATATTGGTCCAGAGGATAGAAGCTGGGTTGATATAGAAGAAAGGTGATGTCTAATTTTAACCCTCTCATAGAGAAAATAACGAATTTTGCCCAAACATATGAAGCGGCCGGAGACACTCTCCAGGAAGCTCGCATATGTTTCTATGATAGCTTAGCATGCGCATTCCTGGCACTTGAGCATTCTCAGGCACAAAATTTTTGTGCTCTTCCTTACATAAAAAATTCTTCTGGCTCTGTCGGGGTTATCGGAACAGATATTAAAACGAATGTTATTGATGCGACTTTGCTAAATGGCGCATTGATAAGGTGGTTAGATTTTAATGATACATGGCTTGCTAAAGAATGGGGTCATCCCTCGGATAATCTCTCTACAATCCTTGCATTGACCGACTATCTTGACAAAGAGCAGAATAAAAAATTTACATTTAAAGATATTTTAAATTTCATGGTTATTGCACATGAAATCCAAGGGTCGTTAGCGATTGAAAATAGTTTCAATAAAGTTGGCTTAGACCACGTGTTGCTAGTTAAAATTGCTTCTGCAGCTGTTGCCTCAAAAATGCTAGGCCATGATTATATACAAATGAGCTCTGTGATAAGTAATTCATTTCTAGATGGTCAAAGCTTACGGACGTACAGGCACTTTCCAAATACAGGAGCAAGAAAAAGTTGGGCTGCCGGTGATGCTGCATCGAAAGGATTAAAACAGGCATTTATATCAGAGGTAAGCGACGAGGGATATCCTACAGCTATTACAGCAAAAGTTTGGGGGTTTAATGATGTTTTAATGAGAGATAACCCTCTAAAACTCGAAAGAAATCTTAACTCATACGTTATGGATAATATCTTATATAAAGTGAACTTTCCTGCAGAATTTCATGCTCAAACTGCAGCAGAAGCCGCTATTAAGTTGAGTAAAAAACTCTCTGGAAAAATTGATGAAATTACAAAGATTGAGATTCAAACACAGGAACCTGGAGTGAGAATTATTTCAAAGAAAGGACCATTAAAAAATTACGCAGATAGAGACCATTGTATAGAATATATTGTGGCTTGGTGCCTAATAAATGGCTCACTTGATGCAAATTCTTATGATGATGTGTCCGCTTCTAACCCAAAAATAGATCAGCTTAGAGATCTTACTTCAACCCATGAAAATCAATCATATACAAATAGATATTATGATCTTGCAGAGCGAGCAATTCCAAATAGCGTGACTGTAAAGCTTGGTTCTGGCGAAATATTTACAGAAGAGGTTATCTATCCTTTAGGACATAGAAATAGAAGAGAGGAATCAAAACCGTTTCTTGGGGCTAAATTTGAGAAAAGTTTAAAAAAATCCAACTTAGATAAATCCTTTTTGTTAGACGCTTATAAGAATGAAGCCATAGATAAAGTTGAAATTTACGATATTCTAACGAAAATATATAAATAATATGTCAGGCAATACATTCGGAAAACTTTTTAGGCTTACTACATTCGGTGAAAGCCATGGTATTGCACTTGGGGCAATAGTGGATGGATGCCCCCCAAATATTTTACTTTCAGAAAATGACATACAGATAGAGTTGGACAAAAGGAAGCCTGGCCAATCAAAGTTTGTTACGCAAAGAAAAGAAGATGATCAAATACAGATTCTCTCTGGTATTTTTGAGGGCAAAACAACAGGCACACCAATAGGCCTGATAGTAAAAAATAAGGATCAAAAATCTAAGGATTACAGTAATATTAAAGATAAATTTCGTCCTGGGCATGCAGATATAACCTATCAAGAAAAATATGGCATTAGAGATTACAGAGGTGGAGGGAGATCAAGTGCAAGAGAAACAGTCATGAGAGTTGCAGGTGGTGCAATTGCCAAAAAAGTTTTGAAAGGACTCGGAATCAGTACACAAGCTGGGGTTGTTCAAATTGGAGATATAGTAACTGACAATCTAAATTTAAATGATTGCTCCAAAAATTCTTTTAATTTCGCTGATAATTCAAAAACGAAAACAATTGAAAAGTTTTTTCAGAAACTTACAAAAGATCAAGATTCTATAGGTGCAAAAATTTTAATCCAAGTAAGAGGTTTACCTTCAGGTGTTGGGTCACCAGTATTTTCAAAATTAGATGCAGAAATTGCAAAAGCTGTAATGAGTGTAAATGCTGTTAAAGCTGTTGAAGTAGGTGAGGGCGTAAAGGTAGCATTTATGAGAGGATCACAAAATAGAGACTTAATAAAAAAAGATGGATATCAAACAAATAATTCTGGTGGAATTCTTGGTGGCATTTCTAATGGGGACTTAATAAATATCTATGCATCTTTAAAACCAACTTCAAGCATCTCACAACCAACAAAGACACTTAATAGTTCTAATAAGGAAGTAGAGCTAGCCATAAAAGGCAGACATGATCCTTGCGTAGGAATCAGAGCTGTACCAATATTAGAAGCAATGGTATCAATTTGCCTTCTTGATCAAATTCTTATAGACAAAGGACAATGTTTTAATGTTGAAAGAAAGCCTTAAAAACCTTCAGAGCAGTTATGAAATACAATTGCTTTTAATAGACCCCTCACTTTTCTTTTATAGATATTTTGATATTGAAGTTTCAAACGTTGAGATTTCAGTAATTCTAGGGTTATTTTTTCTATTTATTATCCAGTTGAAAATTAAGCATAATAATCAAAAGTTTTCTAAGAGCCAAAAACAAGAAATACCGTCTTCTTTGAGGCTTGATGAAAAGAACGAAATTAGTTCAGATCCAGTCACTCAAAAAATTGATTTAGCAATTGCTTACATGAATATGGGAAGCATAAGAAAATCAAAACTACTTTTAGGAAAACTAAAAAAATTAAAACTTACAAAAAAACAAATAAAACGAATTGACTTTATTCTGACAGATTTGAATAAATGATAAGATATTTTGTTCAGCTGGAATACAAAGGAACAAATTATTCTGGGTTTCAGAAACAAAGGAATACAAGGAATACAGTACAAGCTAAGCTAAATAAAGCATTAAGTGCTGTTGCTAATCACAAAGTTCTTACTGTTTGTGCAGGCAGAACTGATTCGGGAGTGCACGCCACAAATCAAATTGTACATTTTGATACAAACTCTAAAAGAACATTAAAGTCATGGATAAACGGGGCAAATAGATATTTACCAGATGATATTTCAATCAAAGGTGTATATAAAGTCGAAAATAAACTTCATGCAAGGTTTGATGCAACATCAAGGACATATAAATACCTTATAAGAAGGAGTGAACAAAAAATTGGACTCTTATCTGATAGTTGCTTATGGATAAGAAAAGAATTAAATATTAACTTAATGAACAAAGCATGCATTCATCTTCTAGGGGAGAAAGACTTTACTTCATTTAGAGCTTCGGGTTGCCAAGCAAACTCAGCAGTGAGGTCTATCTATGAAGCTTACTTAAAGCAAAAAGGTCCTTTTATTATCTTCCATATTAGAGCAAATGCATTCCTACTAAATATGATAAGAATAATAGTTGGAACATTGATACAAGTAGGGACAAAAGATATCTCAGTACCACAGTTCAAGAGAATTATTCAATCAAAGAAAAGATCATTGGCTGGCAAAACAGTCGAACCAAAAGGATTATATTTCTATGGACCGGAGTATAATACCTTTCAATACCAAATAAATGAGTGTTTTATAGATGAATTGGATTAAAGATATAATTCCAAACATAAAAAGGAATTTAAGCCAAACCTTTGGTGATAATAAGCAAAGTAAAGTTCCTGAGGGTCTCTGGAAATCTTGTGATGCGTGCGGATCAATTTTATACATACCCGAACTTAAGAAAAGTTCTTATGTATGCTCAAAATGTGGCAACCACTTCAAAATTGATGTAAACGAACGAGTGGAAGTTACTTTTGATGAGGGCACGTATAAATCTCTAAATTTGAAAGAAGATTTTAATGATAGGTTAGATTTTTCTGATACTAAAAAATATAAAGATCGTTTTTTAGCAGCTACAAAAAAATCAGGTTCAGATGAGGCAATTTCAATTGGAATTGGAAAGATTAAAGGAAAGGAGGTCATATGTGCAATTTTTGAATTTGATTTCCTTGGAGGGTCAATGGGAGCAGTTGTAGGCAAAAGATTTGTTGATGCGGTAAACCATGCAATAAAAAGAGATCTTCCATTAGTTTGTTTTTCGACAAGCGGGGGTGCAAGGATGCAAGAATCAATGATTTCACTTTTTCAAATGGGAAAAACATCAGCCGCGGTTAAAAAGCTTAAAAAAGCAAAAAAACCGTTTATTTCAGTGCTAGTTGATCCTTGCTATGGAGGTGTAACTGCTAGCTTAGCAATGCTAGGAGATTTGGTAATAGCAGAACCAAAAGCTAGAATAGGATTTTCTGGCAAAAGGGTAATTCAAGACACAGTAAAAGAGGACCTGCCCGAAAATTTTCAAACAGCAGAAAAACAACTAGAAAAAGGATTTCTTGATAAGATTGTAGACCGAAGAAACCTTAGAGATTTTTTAGAAAAAATACTTACCATAATGGACTAGATTTGAGAGAAATTTTTAAAAATATACTTGGCATATTAATTCTAGCGACTTTGGCGTACGTAGTATTTGTGAGCTTCAACGTCTACCAATTTACAAAAACTGATGAGTCAAAAATAACCTCAGAGGGATATTCGCAGCAAATTAATCTTCTCAAGGAAGGGTTAGAAAATGCTGAAAAAAATTTTTCTAAAACCAGCATTAAAGATGCGTCTAAAAATGTAGGCATTAATTTTGATGGAACACCAATTGTCTGGGTTATAGAATTAGAGCAGTCTCAGATTGAAATCTCTCTTGAAAATATTGAAAATGAATTGTTCGATCAAGGTTTTATGACTTTTTTAAATCAAGATCGGTTGATCATTGGACCTTACATAGATAAATCAAATCTTGAACTAGTGAATAGTTTCTTAAATGATAATTATAATCTTTTAGAACAGGATATAATCGAATGGAAGAACTAACTTTTAGTATTCTTGATATTCTTCTCGGAACTGGACTGTTATTAATTCTTGTAAGAGTTTTTAAAAACGGAATTTTGAAAGAGCTTGTTTTTACCTCTTTTTTATTATTCTTTATGTACATCACTTTGAACAATATTGAAGAGGTCTATGAGTATTTTTTAGAACTTGGATTTAATTTTGGTAAAGAATTATCAAATATAGTTGTTTTATTAATAGCTCTTGCTGGTTTACCACTTCTTAATTTTGCAAGCGGTCTTTATGTTCCAAAGTTTGAAGGAAAAATTAATATCTTAGGAGGTATATTAGTTGCACTTGTAAGGTATTTGCTCTTACTTTTCTTTATCACAGAAATATTCCCTACTTTAATAGAAAACTCTTTAGTGTATGATTCACTTATAGTAAATATAATGCTTACTTATTTTAGCGAAATATTTATATACCTTTTATATTAGATTTTAAATGTGTGGAATTGTTGGAATAGTACAAAAAGAAGAGTGTTTTACAGAACTTTATGATTCTTTAATAATGTTACAGCATCGGGGCCAAGATGCTGCTGGCATGACTATCTGTGAAAATGGAAAATTAAACTCTAGAAAAGCAAAAGGCTTAGTAAAAGAAGTTTTTAATCAGCAACACTTTGAGAGACTTAAAGGAACTTATGGTATTGGTCATGTAAGGTACCCAACAGCAGGGGGAAACTCGAAAGAATATGCTCAGCCGATGTATGTAAATTCTCCATATGGAATATCTTTGGCTCATAATGGAAATCTTTCAAATACGGCCGATCTAGCTGAAGAATTATTCCATAGTGATTTAAGGCACATTTCAACAGACTCCGATTCAGAGGTTTTGCTGAATATCTTGGCACACGAAATATCAAAAAGAGGAGAAAACAATCCAAGCCCTGAAACTTATTTTGATGCGGTTGAGAGCACTTTCAACAGGTGTGAAGGAAGCATCAATGTTGTATCAATTATTACTGATTATGGTTTGTTGGCATTTAGAGATAAATTTGGAATTAGGCCTCTTTCAATTGGTTCAAGAAAAAATAGTGATGGGAATTTTGACTACATGGTTGCATCTGAAAGTTGTGCGTTTGCTTCATCAGGATACGAACATGAACGAGATATTAAACCTGGAGAAGCAGTTTTTATTTCTTTTAAAGGGGAGGTCACTTCTAGAATTTGTGTGAAGAATCCATCATTGAGCCCGTGTCTGTTTGAGTATGTATACTTCGCAAGACCAGACTCAATAATTGATGGAGTTAGCGTCTACCAGTCAAGGCAGCTGATGGGAGAAAAGCTAGCAAAAAAAATTCAAAAAGAGATTCCAGATGATGATATAGATATAGTTATACCTATTCCAGAGAGCTCAATTACAAGCGGCACAAAAGTTGCTAGATTGCTAAATAAAGACTTAGCTTATGGTTTTGTAAAAAATAGGTATGTAGGAAGAACCTTCATTATGCCAGAGCAGAGACTCAGAAAGGAATCCGTAAGAAGAAAATTAAATCCAATAGTTGATGAATTTAAGGACAAGAAGGTTTTGTTGGTTGATGATTCAATTGTGAGAGGAACAACCATGAAAGAGATTGTGGCAATGTGTTATAAAGCTGGTGCAAAAAAAGTGTCGGTAGCCTCTGCAGCCGCTGAAGTTAAGTATCCAAATGTTTATGGAATTGATATGGCTGCTCGAAAAGATCTGATCGCAAGCACAAGATCAAACGATGAGATAAAAGATTTTCTTGGTTGTGATAACCTTGTTTATCAGTCGCTTGATGATATGGTTCAGTCAGTTCTTGAACTAAATCCAGAATTAAAAGGAGTTGAGAAATCAATTTTTGATGGAGCTTATCCCACAAATATTTCAGATAAATATTTAGAGGATCTCGAGCTCAAAAGAGGGTAAATTAATTTTTAATTTCCTCTATATCAAGATGTGAAATATCCATCTCTCTAACTTTTTTAAGATATTCATCAATTTCATTAAAATTCATGTATCTAAAGACATCTTCTGACATCGTATTTAAATCCTCCATGTACTCTTTATATTCTTCAATATTTGGTATTTTTCCAAGTAGCGACGATATAGCTGTTACTTCTGAAGATGCTAAATAAACATTACAACCATCACCCATTCTGTTTGGGAAATTTCTTGTAGATGTTGAAACCATCGTAGTATTGTCAGCAGCTCTAGCTTGATTCCCCATACATAGTGAGCAACCAGGAATTTCTACTCTAGCCTTTGAATTTTCAAAAATCTCATAGTAACCCTCTTGTTTAAGCTGATACTCATCCATTCTTGTGGGCGGAACAACCCAAAGTCTTGTATTGGACTTACCATATTTTTTTAGTAATTTTCCAGCTGCTCGAAAATGCCCGATATTTGTCATACATGATCCTATAAATGTTTCATCAACTTTATCTCCAGCAACTTCGGATAAAGTTTTTACATCGTCAGGATCATTTGGACAGCATAAAAAAGGTTCTGTAATTTCACTTAGTTTAATATCAATAATCGCAGCGTATTCTGCGTCTTTATCAGCCTCCATTAATTCAGGGTTTTTTACCCATTCCTCCATCAATCTTGCTCTTCTCTCTAGTGTTTTTGGATCATGATAACCATCAGATATCATCCATCTGAGCAAAGTTATATTTGATTTTAGATACTCAATAATTGGCTCTTTGTTGAGCTTTACTGTGCAACCTGAAGCAGATCTCTCAGCTGAGGCATCAGATAGCTCAAAAGCTTGTTCAATCTTTAAATCTGGTAAACCTTCAATTTCAAGACATCTTCCCGAAAAGATATTTTTCTTATTTTTTTTATCTAAAGTAAGAAGCCCATCCTGCATTGCATAATATGGAATTGCATGAACTAAGTCCCTAATAGTTATTCCAGGATTCAGTTTCCCTGAAAATCTTACTAAAACACTCTCAGGCATTTCTAATGGCATAACTCCTAATGTTGCTGCAAAAGCAACCATACCTGACCCTGCTGGAAAACTAATTCCTATTGGAAATCTTGTATGACTGTCTCCGCCAGTACCAACTGTATCAGGAAGCAACATTCTATTAAGCCAAGAATGAATTATGCCGTCGCCTGGTCTTAGTGACACGCCACCCCGATTAATAAAAAAATCAGGTAAAGTCCTATGAGTAACTTCATCAACTGGTTTTGGGTAAGCAGCTGTATGACAGAAAGACTGCATAACTAAGTCCGAAGAGAACCCTAGACAAGCTAGTTCTTTTAATTCATCTCTGGTCATTGGTCCCGTAGTATCTTGTGAACCAACTGTAGTCATTCTTGGTTCACAATACTGCCCAGCTTTAACACCCTTCATACCACAAGCTTTTCCAACCATTTTTTGAGCTAATGTATAGCCTTTATTTTGATTTTTATTATTGCCATATCTTTGGAAAGCCTCAGAGGGTTCTAGTCCAATTTTTTCTCTAGTTTTATCTGTTAACTGTCTCCCAATAATTAAGTTTATTCTCCCTCCTGCTCTCACCTCATCAAATATTACATTACTACTTAATTCAAATTTGCATATTTGTTTACCATCACTAGCATTCAATATTTTTCCCTCATAAGGTCTGAGTATTATTTTCTGACCATGGTCTAGGACATCAACATCAAGTTCAACCGGAAAAGCACCAGAATCTTGCAGAGTGTTGTAAAAAATAGGTGCAATTTTATTTCCAAAACAGAAACCTCCTGTCTTTTTTGCAGGTATATATGGAATTTTCTCCCCCATATGCCATAGCATTGAGTTGACTGCTGATTTTCTCGATGAGCCAGTACCAACTACATCACCAACAAAAGCCAAATTAGAGCCATCACTTTTTAAAGACTCTAATTTTTCCAGAGGTTTTTGAATATTTTCTGACCACTTTAAAAAAGATTGAGCATGCAATGGTATATCTGGCCTTGACCATGCTTCTTTTGCTGGAGAAAAATCATCAGTATTTGTCTCCCCACTAACTTTAAATATAGTTAATGGAATATTCTCTTCTACCGCAGGTTTATTTAAGAACCACTCAGCATTTGCCCATGAATTGATAATTTCGTTAGCAGACTTATTGCTATTTCTCAGGTCAAAAATATCATTGAAAGAATCATAAACAAGAATCGTATTTTTTAGTGCTTCAGCAACATTAGGCCCATATTTATTCTCTTTGAGCACTTCTACAAGCGCCTCAACTGAATATCCACCAAGCATTGTACCAAGAAAATAAATAGCTTTTTCAGCAGAAATTAAGTCAATTTTTATGTTCTCTAGGGCTATATCTTTCAAAAATGCTGCTTTAACATATGCAGCCTCATCAACCCCAGGAGGAATTTCATTTATTAATAATTCTAGGGAATCTTGATCAGCGCTTCCATTCTCAAAAATTTTTATTAATTCTTGTGCCTGTTTTACATTTAAAGGTAATGCTGGAAGCCCTTGAGCCTCTCTTTCCTCTCTATGTTTTTTATAATCTGTTAACATATTGCCCTAAAAGTTGAACATAATTCTACAACTAAGTTATCTTAATAGGAACAATGAGTAATAATTTTCTTATCAAAACGCCATGTATTGGTATCTGTTCGACTACCTATGGTGATGAAATTTGTAGAGGGTGTAAGAGGTTTTCTCATGAGGTTACTTCATGGATTAAATATTCTGACGAAGAAAAAGACAATGTTAATAGAAGATTGCAATCATTTAAAAAACTCATTCTCTCTGAAAAGTTCTTAATCTCTGACAAGAACCTTTTAAAAAAATCTCTCGATGAAGCTAAAATCATGTATAACGAAAAGCTCGAACCAATTTGTTGGCTTTTTGATCTTCTTAGAGCTGTATCTCAAGACTCTCTTGACCTTAGCTCCTTCGGCATTAAGGTAAAAGAATCTTATTCTGAAAATACTCTATCAGATCTTAAGGATCTTATTAATAAAGAGTTTTTTGAACTTTCTTCAGCTCATTATCAACGATATATAAAAAACTTGAACATCATTTAGTCAAAGGAATTTCTTCTATTTTTGTGGTATATCTTTTGGACTTAATATGCCTCTTCATTTTCCATGTATTCCTATAGCCCTGATTGCCAAAAAAAAGATATGAAATTTCTCTAATATTTATGTAGTCGACTGTTCTCATTAAGTTTTCTGACTCTTTGCTATCGAATGATTTGCCAAAAAGAGTCATTTGGTATCCAAGCTTTTCAGTGAAATTACTTAAAAGTATTCCCGCTTTTGAATACTCAAAACCTTCTCTATAGATTTTTTGTAAAATATTGTTAGCAGTTTTTATAATTATTCTTGAATCACTAGTTGCGTGCGCTATTTCCATGAAGTTTGAAGAGTAAATCTGGTTAATCTTTTTGTTAAACGGGTTGGAGCGTATGAATACTGTTATCAACCTACATTTTTGTCCTTCAAACCTAAGTTTCTCTGCAGCCCTTCCAGCGTGGAAGCTAACTGCTTCACGCAATACTTCTCTGGATTTTATAGACTTTCCAAAACTTCTACTAACCATAATTTGTTTTTTAGGCTCTGATAAATTATTTGTTTCAATACATGGTTGACCTCTTAACTCTCTTATTGTTCTTTCGAGTAAAACATTAAAATTTGAACCCATTAACCTTGGTTCAGCTTTACTTAATTGGAGAGCATTTCTTATGCCTATGCTATTTAATTTGTCTGTCATCTTCTTACCAATACCCCATATTTTTTCTATCTGTACTGATTCTAAGAAGTGACAAATCATTTTTTTATCTTCAAGAATAACGGCACCATCAAACCTGGCATCTTCTTTTGCAACCCTATTGGCAAGTTTTGCCAAAGTTCTAGTTGGAGCTATTCCTATACTGACAGGGATCCCAACCCAATCTCTAATTCTATTTTTACAATCAAATGCAAATTGAACTAAATCAATATTATTCTTATATGAGTGCAGATTTAAGAAGGCTTCATCTATGCTGTATATGTCAATTTCTGGACATAGCTCTGTCAGTATATTCATTACTCTATTTGATATATCCGCGTAAAGTTCATAATTTGAAGAAAAAACAATTCCTCCATTATCTAAATAATTTTTCTTCACTTGATACCAAGGTTGCCCCATAGAAAGACCCATTTTTTTTGCTTCTGGTGATCTTGCTATAACACAGCCATCATTATTGCTTAATACTATGACAGGATGATTTTTAAGATCTGGTCTAAACATCTTCTCACATGAAGCATAGAAACTATTGCAGTCAACCAGTGCATACATCAGTAAATATTGATAGAAGAAGTGACAGTTCCCAGGACCTCAAAATCTGTTATTTTATCTATATCTAGAAGCTTATTCTTATTGCAATCCGTACTTAAAGTTTTTCTTCCACCCATAAGAATTTTTCTACATATAAATTCTCCATCAATTGAAGCAACTATAATGCTATTATTTTTAGGCTTTACGCTCCGATCTATTACTAGTATGGCATTGTCACTTATGCCAGAATAAACCATTTCATTACCTTTAAAGCGCATCAAAAAGGTAGAGCTAGACCTCTTAATTAGAAGGTCATTTATGTTGATTGGGTTCTCAATATAATCATTTGCAGGACTAGGGAAGCCTGAATGTTTTTGATTTTTATAGAGAAAGGTATCCTTAATCTCACTTTTAAGATCCATAATAAAATACTGTATATATATACAGTAGTTTATATCAAATGCTTAGATAACAAAAGACCTAAGATCGAAATGATTAGAGTCATATTCAAAAACCCAGCCTTTATCTTCCCAGCTTCCTAAAACAACTTTTACCGAACCATTTGCAAAGTATTTAACTTCTGGCCTGTGGGTATGACCATGTATAAGGATATCAATTTCATTTTTTATAACAGATTCCTCAATAGCTTTAGGGTTAGTATCCATAATATTTTCAGGCTTATTACTATTGGCAGACTTACTTTTAGACCGCATATCATCAGCAATAAATAATCGCTCATCTAAAGGTTTTTTTAGAAATGATTTTATCCAGGAACTATTTCTGGTTTCGTTTTTAAATTTTTGATAATCAGTATCGTCAGTGCAAAAAGCATCGCCATGAGAGAGCATAATTTTTTTATTATTAAGGTTGATAATATGCATATCATCGAGGATTTTTATATTTGTATCTGAGGCAAACTTATTGCCTATGAGAAAGTCTCTATTCCCATGAATAAAAAAGAGGCTAACACCTTGATCAGCAAGCCTGCTAAGGTTTTTTTTAATATTAGAAATAGTGAGATTATCTTCGTCATCACCAATCCAATATTCAAAAAGATCACCTAGAATATAGAGTGCTTCATACCTGTCAGACGCTTTTTCAAGAAAATTATTAAATGCTAGTGTTCTGTTATTTTCAATTGGCTCAAGATGAATATCTGAAATAAAACCAAGCATAAAGATGATAATAACTCTTTTTATTAGTTATGGAAAAACCAAAAAAAGAATAAAATGTAATTATGAATAGATTAGGTTTGATATTTTTAATAACGATAATAATAAATGCTTGTGGTATGAGCAATAATGATGACAACAAAATGAAAGATCCTTATCTGTGGTTAGAAGATGTGGAGGGCAAAGAGGCTCTTCAATGGGTTGAGTCTCAGAATGAACTAACAAAAGAAAGATATAGTCAAGCTGAAACATTTGATGAAACATATAACTATCTTTTAGATGATTATAACTCTGTTGATAGAATTCCCTTTCCAAGTATAAGGGGGCAATATATTTACAATTTTTGGAGAGATAAAAATAATATCAGAGGTATTTGGAGAAGAACTAGCCTTGAGTCCTACCAAAATGATGCTCCTGAATGGGAAACAATAATAGATGTTGATCTATTAGCTAATGAAGAAAATAAAAATTGGGTTTGGAGAGGAGCAAATTGTTTAGGGCCAGACTTTAAAAAATGTTTAGTAAGTTTGTCAGATGGAGGTAAAGATGCCTCTGTTCTTAGAGAGTATGACATCGAAACAAAGACCTTTGTAGAGGATGGGTTTTTTGCTCCAGAAGCTAAACAGTACTCTGACTGGATTAATGAAGATCAGGTTCTTATTGCCACAGATTTTGGTGAAGGCACACTAAATGAATCTGGCTATGCTAGACAAGTAAGGATATGGAATCGAGGGGATAACTTATTGAGTTCAGAAATTTTATTTGAAGGAGGTTATCAAGATATTTTTAGCTTTCCATTTTCAGAAATTCGTCCTGATGGCAATTATTTTGGTGTTCTAGAGGGCCCAACATTTTTTACAAAGATATTACATCTTTATTCAAACGATAAACTCATCAAGGTAGATTTGCCTCTGAAGGTGGACATATATGGAACATACCAAAACCTTCTATTAATATCTATAGCTGAAGAGTGGCTCGGTTTCGCTATAGGATCATTACTTGCAGTAAATATTGAAGATGCACTGGCTCAGAATATAACAAGTAAATCAGTAAAAATGTTATTTGAACCAACCGATACAAGCTTTTTAAGGAGTGTTTCAATTGGTAAGGATCAAATTTTAGTAAATACTCTAGATAATATAAAAGGAAAAATTACCCACTTTAAAAAAATTGGTAAAACATGGTTTGAAAGCAACTTAAGAGGTTTTGATGAAGACATGCTATCAATTTCGGCCTCAGATAGTTGGTCAAATATTGCTTTTATTGGTTCTGAAAGCTTTACTCAGCCAACGGGTTTATATTTCTCTAAAGATAGTGAAGAATTTAAAAAGATCAAATCACTGCCAAGGAAATTTGACCCATCAGTTTATGAAGTAAATCAGTTTTTTTCTCAATCAAAAGATGGAACAGAAATTCCATACTTTCAAATTTCAAGAAACGATATGGTTTTGAATTCATCTAATCCGACTCTTTTATACGGATATGGTGGTTTTGAAATTTCTCTAACTCCTTCTTATCTTAGTGCTTTCTCAAGAAAATGGCTTGATCAAGGTGGTGTTTACGTTATAGCAAACATAAGAGGAGGTGGGGAATATGGACCTAAATGGCATCAATCTGCCTTAAAAGCAAACAGGCAAAGAGCTTATGACGATTTTATATCAATCGCAGAAGACTTAATTAGCAAAGGAGTTACTTCGCCTAAGAATCTTGGTATAAGAGGTGGATCCAACGGAGGGCTACTAGTTGGAGCAGTTGTTACACAACGTCCTGATTTATTTAATGCT
>CENU01106564.1_pt1 | contig 31912 bp, 32 predicted proteins | sample 361331 | NCBI WGS metagenome assembly CENU01 (sample SAMEA2619766, study PRJEB7988) | marine metagenome | isolation source: saline water (ENVO:00002010), including | reverse complement strand
GATGGTAAAATAAATATTTGAGATTTATCATAAACATCAATAAGTTTGAGAACATTTGAAACAGAACCAATATATTTAATGTTCTTGGAATAATACTTTTTATGAATAAATTTTTTTTCTGTTCCTGCAATTGTTAATGTGTAATCTGGCAAATAATTTTTGAATAGTTTAGCTAAATAGATTGCTCCTTTATCTTTCTTAAATCTTCCTACATAAAGCAGATCTGATTTATATCTTTTTTGATTATTTTTTCTAAACCACCTAAAATCTAATTCTGAGGGATGAACAATTTTTTTTATATTAACATTAGTAAAATTTTTTGAACACGAGATAATTTTTAAGTTTTTTTTTATTACTAAAAACATTAAAAAGTATATAAAGTATCCAATAAACCCATATCTGTATTTATACTCTAAAAAGCCGTCACTTCTTAAATAAACAAAACCTTCAACTGGAAATCTTTTTAAAAATTTCAAATAAATAAAAATAAAAAAATTGTACGGAGTTATTGAAATCAATAAAACTTTTAACTTATCATTTGGCACTTTGCCAAAATCACAATATCTAAATTTATTTTTAACAAGAAAATTTAATTTTTTTTTACTTTTTCTACAAATAAGATGTAAATTATAATTCTTATTAAGACATGAAATTATATTATCAAGATCATTATTAGAAGTGTAGTTTTTTATTGAAAGCCAAACTCGATCATTACTAACTAAAAATAATTTCTTCATTTTTTTAATATTAAATTTCTTATTTGTTTTATGTGTCTAAAAAAGGGTAACCATTAGATTTCAAATCTAAATTGAATTCTTTTTGCAGCTTAAAATTTGATTTTCCATAAAGTTTTTCAATATGTTGATTAATTTCGTTATTATTAAAATTACCTTTTCTTCTAAAAATATTTAATAAAATAGGACTCTTAAAAAATCTATTTAAAAGAACTTTATAATAATATTTCAGTGAAAAATTTTTATGCTGATTGATTAGTCTTGTGGGAATTGAATATAAACCCTCTCCATCATCATATCTTATTAAACGATTTATAAGACATCTTAATCCTACAAGTTGATCAGGAATAGATGAGTTAACTTTTTCTTGTTTAAAAACAATATTCCCAAGATTTATTCCAGTTTTTTCTTCAAAAAGATTTTTATTAAAATTTTTACTATGATCAAAAAGTTCTTCGAATAAAAAAAGCTTTAGATTATTTTTTCCAAACTTTTCAGAATAATATTTGACTAAATCATAATAATTTAGAAATGGTAAAATACTTACATTATAATTTTTAATACAATATTGAAAAAAATTTTTGTAATTTACATAAATTCCTGCTGCTAATCGTTCAAGATAAAAACTTCTGATGTAACTTTTTTGATTTCTTAAAATTAAAATTACCATACACCCTTTAAGTTTTGAGTGTAATCGATCACAGATTATAAATTGATCAAATTTTTTTGGAAGAGTGGCACTAGAATTTGAAATAAATAAATATTCTTTGTCTTTTTGATTTTGTTCAGTCAAAATATTTTTGAAAACATTTTTTTCTTCAAATTGAATATTATTTAATGTCATTAGATCAATCATTTCCTCACTAAGTTGTTCTAAAAAAATTGAATTTTTAAATTTTTTAAAAACATTATTTTTGATATAAGTTGATCCACTTTTGCCCATTCCAATATGCAAAATAATTTTCATATTTAAATTTCTATTATTTGTTAAAAAAAATTCAAGTAATTAAATGGTAATTTTGTTTTTTCAAAAAACATTTTATTTTTATACTTATAAAAACTCATTATTTTTTTTTTCATCATTTCTTCTTCATCGTTTGAAAGATCATATTTTCTAACTCCAAAAGAAGATAAAATATTTAATATTGACTTGGGAAGAATAGATTTAATTTTTTGAATTAATTGATATTTTGATAAAAAATATCTCCACCTACTTGTATATAAGATTTCACCTTTATTTTTTTTTGATTGATTTATCTTTGAGCCTTGATTAAAGAGACTAGTGGTATAAGCTAAGTCTACATTTAAAAATTCTGAAAACTCCTCTATAAAATTTTTATTTTTTTTTGAAAAATCACTAAAAAACAAAAACTTTACTTTAGCATCAGGAAAATTTTTTTTAATCAATGAATATATTTCCAGGTAATCAAAAGATTTTATAAATTTAACAATTTGTTGATTTTTTATTTCATGGAGATTCTTATCAAAGTTATTTACTAACTTTTTAAATTCAAAAACTCCCAAATTTTTTGAAATATTTGGATATGTGTGAAAGTATAATGATTTTATCAATTCATATTGATTTCTTAAAACAACTAAAAAGTCTATTTCTATATAATTAAACTTATTCTTTAAAGTTTTTTCTAAAATTTTTATCTCATCAAAATTATTGGGATAATTAACATGAGATGAAAAAAATTCTGAAGAAATTATATTATTTTTATCATCTTCAAATTTGAATGCTAAATTATTAATTTCTTTATTTTTTAGATTAAAAAAATCTTCCTGTGAAACCTTTATATCTGACCAATTATTATAATTTTTAAGCCCAATAAAATTTAAATTTTTGTGAAGAGGAAAAATATATTTTTGTAGAAAAGTTGAGCCTGTTCTTCTAAATCCTATGTGAAAAACAATTCTCATTTTTGAATATTTCTTAAATCAGTTATCTTAAATTTCAACAAAAATGATAATTAAGCAATAATTTTATTGATTTCGGTAAAATTTAATTGTTTTTTTAATTCCATTTATCAAACTGATTTTTGGCTCCCAATTCAATATTTTTTTTGATTTTCTTATGCTTGGGTAAAGAGATAATAATTCATCTTTTCTTAATTTCATTTTACTAAAAATGGGTTTTCCAGAACCCACATGTTTAACAATCATATTAATTAAATACTTTATCTTATAGGGTTTACCAAACCCTACATTTATTAACTCTCCGTTTGATCTTTTTGAATTCAATGACTTGTAAATTGCTTGAATAACATCATCAATGTAAGTAAAATCTCTAAATTGAATTCCTGAGGAACAATTAAACTTTTTATTTTTAATTGAGTTTTTAATTACAAATGGAATCACTCTATTTTCATCTTGATTCGGTCCGTAGACTAAATAAAGCCTTATTATAGTTCCAGGAAAATTATTCTTTTTTGAAAAGTCTAAAAGATGAAGAGTGCTTGATAGTTTTGCGTTCCCATAATTAGAGTTTGTATTTTTATTTTTAATTTGAATCTCTTTTTGGGGTGATTTAATTTTACCATATTCAATACTGGAACCAATTTGGATAAATTTTTTTGGTTCATTTAATTTAAAATTCAAAATAAGATTTTTATATCCTCCAAAATGAATTTTTTTAATTGAATTTTTATTAGAGTGATCAACATAACCAGATAAATTTACTATATAGTCATAGTAATAATCTAATCTCTTTTTTAATTTTTTTTTATCTCTAATATCACACAAAATATATTTGACTTTTTCTAATTTTCTATTTTTTTTTGGTCTTGATTTTGACAGTGAATGAACAATCCATCCTTTTTTTATACAGAAATTACATAGGTGATATCCTATAAATCCAGTTCCTCCAGGAATTAAAATTTTTCTTTTATTTTGCAAGATGTTTTCTTTTTTTTATACTTTTTTCCAGTATCTCTTTATCTCTTAAAGTGTCCATACATTGCCAAAATCCCTTATGCTTGAATGCATAAAGTTGACCTTTCTTTGAAAGTCTTTCAAGAGGTTCTTTTTCTAAATAAGAATGATCACCCTTTAAATATTTAAAAATTTTTTTATTTAAAATCATAAATCCACCATTTATCCATCCTTCATCAATACTTGATTTTTCCTTAAAATAATTTATTCTATTTTTACTAAGTTTAATAAATCCAAATCTTGCTGGAGGTCTCACTGCTGATAAAGTTGCAATTTTTTTATGCTTAATATGAAAAAAAAGTAATTTTTTTAAATTTATATTTGATAAACCGTCTCCGTAAGTTAAAAAAAAGTTTTCTTCTTTTTTTAATTTATTTTGAAGTCTTTTTAACCTTCCTCCGGTCATTACATTTTTTCCAGTTGGAATCACATTAATGCTCCAATCCTTGTAAGTATTCTTTGAAAAATATTTTTCAATTACTTTGCCCTTATATCCTGTTGCTATAAAAAAATCTTTGAAACCAAATCTAGCAAAATGTTTCATAATATGAACCAAGATTGGTAAATTATTTACCTTTATCATTGGTTTGGGTATGCTTTTTGTATATTCAGAAATTCTTGTTCCTAATCCACCAGCTAGTATTATAACTTTCATAAATATAATTTAGTTAATTAAAACTTCTTTCTTAAAAAATTTACAATCTTTAGTTAATATTTTATTGATAATCTTACCATTCATATTTAAAGTACTTATCAGTTGGTTCTAATCTAACCATTTCTTTTTCGTTGTGTGGTAAATTCAAACAATTTGCAATTATGGAAAAATCTCCTTTTAAACCCTTAAAACCATTCCAAATATTTGGTGGTATTGTAATTAATGAATAGTTATCAATTGAAAGAAATAGTTCCTGGTAGATTCCTTTAGTTTCACTGTCTTTCCTATCATCAAATAAAGCAAGTTTTACTGATCCAAAAACACAAGCATAATTTAAAGTCGCTTCTTTATGTAAATGCCAAGCTTTTATTTTGTCCTTAAATATAGTTGAAAAATAGATTTCTCCAAATTGTTGAAAGATTTTACTATCATTTCTCAACATATGCATAACTGAGCCCCTGTGATCAGAAATAATTTGCAATGGTGTAATTTCAATTCCTTTTATTTTTTTTGTCATCTAATTTTATTTATCTTTTTATGTATGAGTCTCATAGCAAAAAATATTATTGAAAGCCAGGCATTAGGAAAAATTAAATTTTTAAAGAAATGTTTATAATAGTTAATATAATTTCTCCCTGCTTTATCTCCACGTATAGTTATCTTAGTAAAAAAATTAAAAAAATTTCTTAAAGAAAAATTTTTACAGTAAATATATTTCCAAAAGTTCATTCCTTGGGATCTATAATAATCTAGTAACTCAGGAATTCTTACAATTTCAATAAAATCATATAAACTTGCCCACTCTCTTTCACCAATTAAATTAATACTTAAAGGTTTTGCACAAATAAAACTCTGTTTATTTTTAAATACTGAAGAGATAATTTTTGCATTTAAACATGTATTATCAAAGTTTGACCAAATTCTTTTATCTTCAATATCTTTTTTATTTATATACTTTAAACCATCAAGCCACATTTTACGATTGAAAATACTTAAAAATATACCTATCAAAAATTCCCAAGACACTTTAGGGTCTACAACTTCCCAAAAGTTAACTTTTTGATTTTCTTTGAATTTCGATAAAGTTTCCATTTTTTTATAATTAAGTGCTAAAGTATTTAAAGGATGGGCAAAATTTTTTAATTCCTTTGAGTTTAAATAATAAGAATTAATAAAAAAATAATCTATTTCACTATTATTTTCAAAAAGAGTTTTTAGATCCATTAAAGTATTTGGTAAAATTAGGTCATCATTACCAATCAACCACGAGTATTTTCCACTTGCTAATTTTACTGTCTTTATAGCATTTAGAGCAAAACCAATATTTTCTTCATTTCTGCTAAAAACTATTTTGATTTCTTTTTCATATTTATTTACGATATCTGTTGGATCTTGGTCTGAACAATTATCAGAAATACAAACCTCAAATTCAAAATTTTTAGCATTTTTTGATGAAATTAAAATAGAATTTAGGCAATTATCTAAACAATCTAATCTATTAAATGATGGGATACAAATTGATAAGTTCATTATCTAATATTTATATGAAAGTTCTTTAAAACTTTTGTTTAAAAATTTTTTATAATTCATCTTATTAATAATGTGAAACTTTGGTAAATGAAAAACTAAATTTCCGCCATTTTTAATATAATTAAGCTCTTGTTTAATAATCTCTGGCCTAAATGACCAAATTAAAACTAATAAATATTTTGGTTTTAATTTTCTCATTTTTTCTTTTGAAATTATTTGTATATTAGAACCTGGTGTAAATTTTCCATATTTTTTTTTATTAGCATCACATATATATTCTATCTTATTTGAGTCTAAATCATTATAATTTAGAACTATATTTCCTTTTGTCGAAGCACCATAACCTCCTATAGGATAATTCTTATTAATAAATGATTTGAGTTTCACTTTTGACAACTTAATTCTTTTTTCAAAATTCCTAAAAGAACTGTTCTTAATTTTTATTTCATCTTTTTTTAACTTATTTATTAATTTTATATTTGAAATCCTCGCACACTTGTTTTTTGTGATTATAACCTCAATACTTCCTCCATTGATTTCATTTAACTCACAATCTATTACTTTTAATCCATTTTTTTTGAGTATTTTCTCAAAAACTGAAAACGTATAATAAGTTAGATGTTCATGGCAAATTTGATCAAAAGTTAGGTTTTTTAACATTAATGGTAAATATGAAAATTCACAAATCCATACACCGTCATCAGTTAATAGTTGCTCAATATCCTTGCAAAATTTGTGGGGATTATCTACATCATAAAAAATTGCAAAACTTGTAATTAAATTAAACTTAATCTCCTTATTTTTAAAATTTTTAAAAATATTTTTTTTTGAAAAAAATTTTGAAATTAATTTGATACCTTTATAATTTTTTTTAAATTTATTTGCTGAAGGGTCAATACCCCACAAGTCATAATTTTTCCCAAGTATTTTTAAAAAAGAGGCATCATTACTTCCAACATCTAAAACTTTATCTCCTTTACTAATGAAATTTAATTTTTTAAATCTTCTAATCTTTTTTTTAAAATGATTTAACATTAATTTACTTACAGAAGTTTTATATCCATAGTGGATACCATACATTTTTTCTGTTTTCACTTTACTATTCAATTGCACCAAATCACACTTAAAGCATTTAAATAAATCTAATGAATACTTTTTTAAATCATGTTTTTTTTTTGAATAAAAAAAACCACTTAAGGGCTGCTTACCTATTTCAACAATTTTTGATAATTTTTTATTTTTGCAATTTTTACATATCATAAAAAAAATAATTAATCTTTTACTTATAAGTAAATTTTAAATTTCTCTTAAATAACTTTTTAAAAAATATTTAATCTTGTTAATATTTAAAAGTTCCTTGTTTGACGAAATGTATGCTTTTTCTTTTGTAAGTTTTTTTCCATACTTCTTTTTATAGAATATATGATCACTATAAATTACGAAAAATGTTTTAAACTGATTTACTGATCTTGCCTCGTCTAAAGAAAATAATGACTCATGAATCTTTTCACCAGGTCTTATTCCTATAATTGTAATCTTAGCAGCTTTATCCAATAATTTTATTAAGTCTATTAATTTGATTGAGTTCATTTTTGGAATGAAAATCTCACCACCATATGAGTCATTTAAACGATTCAAAACAAATTTTACCGAGTCTGAAATAGGTATAAAGAATCTCGTCATATCTTTTGATGTAATGGGCAAAGTCTTTTTTTGTTTTAATAAACTTTGAAAAAAAGGAATTACAGATCCTCTAGATCCTATAACATTGCCATACCTCACAACACTAAATTTAGTTTCATTAGAGTATTGATTTGCATTAACAAATAATTTTTCAGAACAAAGTTTTGTTGCACCATATAAATTTACAGGATTACAAGCTTTATCAGTTGAAAGTGCAATTACTCTTTTTACTTTTCTTTCTATTGCCGCGTTTATAACTGAATCTGATCCATCAATATTTGTTTTTATGCATTCAATAGGATTATATTCAGAAGCGGGGACATGTTTCATTGCAGCTGCATGAATTACATAATCAACACCACGAAAGGCCGTCATTAATCTATTCTGGTCTCTTATATCTCCTATTAAAAATCTAATATTTCTTTTTTTTGAAAATTTTTTTGACATTTCGTATTGCTTATTTTCATCTCTTGAAAAAATAATAAGTTTTTTTACTTTTATGTTATTTAAAATAAATTTTGTAACTTCATTTCCAAAAGTTCCTGTCCCACCCGTTATTAAGATTGTTTTGTTTTTAAGAAAATTCATTTTAATTTGTTATCCTATAAATTCATAAATAATTCAATAAATATCTATCATTTAAAATTTTTGAATTATAATTTCCTTTTCAAAAAAATTTTAAGATCTTTTAACCTTTTAAATTTATGATTTTGAACACTTTTAATATTAACTGCATCGAGATCTTTTACATTATCTATAGAATGCCAAAATCCTTTTATCTTAATAATTTTAGTTTTAAATTTTTTAATTACTTTTGGATAAAATTCTTGTTCAAAATTTTTAGAGTTTTTAAAAGACTTATCAAATTTTTTTAATAATTCAGTTTTAATTATTGACATTCCTGTATAGTTAAAAGCCCTATATTCCTCATCATTTCTTATTTTTAAACTCTCGAAATTTAGGTTTCTTTTAAAATCAATTATTTTATTATTTCTTACACCAATTGATCCATAAGAGTAAGTCACCTCCCCACACAAAAAAGTTGCTCCAAGTCTTTTTTTACAGTGATTTTCATAAATCTTTTTTAAATCTAATCTAAAAATTGCATCTCCATTAATTAATAAAAAGTTATCAGAAACTATTTTCTTACTTATTAAGGAAAGCCTTTTTCCAATATTTGTTTGTACACCTGTATTTATGGTTTTAATATTTAGACCAAATTTTTTATTTTTTTTTAAAAATGATTTAATATGATTTCCTTTATAACCAAGTGGTAATATAATATCATTAAATCCATTTTTTTTAAGGTGATTTAAAATATACCAAAGTATTTCTTTATTTTGAACTTTGACAAGTGTTTTAGGTAATTTTTTTCCCAAAACTCCTAATCTTGTTCCCTTACCACCACAAAGAATAACAGTAGTTTTTTTAATTAGCGATTTATTTTCCATATTGATTTCTTTGATGATATATGTCTTTTAAAAATTTTTGTACTGTCATTAAAGCTTAACTTTCCTTTTGATTTATATTTTTTCCATATATTTTTAACAAATTTTTTGACACTCATAGTTTGACCTGAAGAAACATGAAATATCTCAAATTTTTTAGTTTTTTTAAACTCACAAGCTTCCAATAAAGTTCTTGCAACATATTCAACTTTAGTAAAATCTCTAAATTCATTAGGAGATTTTATATATAAATCTTTATTATTTTGAGCATACTTTTTTACAGTTGGATATAATCTGCTTTTGTGTTCACCCTCTCCATAAGTAGGAAAAATCCTCATAATCCTGAAATTACAATTTATTTTTTTTGAAATAATTTTAATAATATCTGTAAAAATGATTTTGCTCAAAGAATATGCAGTACTAAATACTCTTTTGCTAATTGTGCTTAATTTAGATCTATTTGAATCTCCATCATTAAAATATTCTGAAGATGTGCTTGCAATAACAAATTTTTGACAATTGTTATTAATTGCATCCAAAATAAAATAAAGAGATTTTAAAACATTAAAATTCAAAATTTTATTATAGTCTTCTTTTTTTTCAGTTATTACACCTTTAGACGCTAAATGTACAACTACATCAACTTGAGATAAATAATGACTCCAATCTTTATCAATTGCTCCCTTAAGCCATTTTACATTTCTAATTTTTTTTTGACTTTTTTTTCTTGAAATAGCAAAAATATAAAAACCTTTTTTTGATGCCAAACTAATAAATTTTTTTCCTATAAATCCTGTTCCACCAGTTAAAAATATTTTCATAAATTAGATTAAATAAAATGTTAATTTATTTAATGTTATTTAATTCCTAATTTTAAATAATCATTTATTTGATTATTAGTAAAATTAAATAAATTTTTTTTTAATTTGAATGCTTTATACCAATCAACTGTCATTTGGACTGATTTATCAATTGATAATTTAGGTTTCCACTTCAGTTTTTTATAAGTCTTTTTGCTATTAATATTTAAGTGTTTTGACTCAAAAATATCAATTTTTTTATTATGAAACTTTTTATTTTTTTTATTTATTAAGATTTTAGACTGAGAATTTAATTTAATTTTAAATAAGTTTGCTAATTTTTTTACTTTCATGTTTTGTTTTATGCTTGGGCCAAAATTCCAAGGTTCAGAAAAATGACTACCTTTTTTTGAGTATAATTTTTCAGCTAACAATAAATATCCTATTAAAGGTTCAATTACATGTTGCCAAGGTCTCGTAGCCTCTGGGTTTCTTAAAGTTAAAACTTTATTAGAATAAAAGTTCTCCAAAATATCTTTAACTATTCTTTCAGGTGTCCAATCGCCTCCACCAAAACAATTACCAGCTCTTACGGTTGCTATATTGGATTTAGATTTTGCTATAAATGATTTTCGATAACTATGAGCTAGTAATTCACAACATGCTTTACTTCCACTATAAATATCGTCTCCACCTAATTGAGAGTTTTCATCGAAAAATTTTCTATATTTATAATTTTGATAAACTTTATCAGTAGTTATAAGCACAGCAGATTTTATAAACTTATTTTTTTTAATTACCTCTAAGATATTTGCGGTCCCTAGGATATTGGAAACAATTGTATCATGAGAATGTTTAAAACTTTGAATAACGCTTGATTGAGCTGCTAAGTGAAAAATAATTTCAGGTTTACTTTTTTTAACAGATATATCAAGTTTTTGTAAATCACCAATATTTTTTCTAAAATCATTTTGTAAAATTTTTTTTATATTCACAGTATTAAAAAAATTATTATTACCTATAGGATTGAGGGCATAACCACTTACTTTACAGCCCATAATATTTAACAACATACAAAGCCATCCACCTTTAAAACCAGTATGTCCTGTAACTAGAACTTTTTTTCCTTTCCAGAATTTTTGATTAGGTAATTTCAATTTATTTGTAACTTAAATTTAAAATTTCTATACACTATACTTTATAATTTGTCTAAGATATTTTGAAATCTATTGCTAGCTTTAAAGTCATATTTGTAAAAATAATCTCTCTCTAATGACTTGGCTTGAAACTTAAGTTTTTTTTGTTTTAACAATTTCTGTAGTTTATTGCCATCACATGCAAACGGAAATTTATTATTTACCTCATACTGTGGAATAAAGCTTTTTTCATAAATTCTTATTACATTATAATTTTGAATAGCTAGTTCAGTACCTAACTGCGTATCTCCAAAAAGAATAAAGTTACTAATTCTAAATAATTCTTCCCGTGATATTTTGTTTCCTAGTTTAAAATTATGTATCAATTTTTTTTCAAAGTACTTGATAGTCTTGTTTTTCATTAATGGATGCGGCTCAATTAAGATAGTATAATCCTCTAATTTACACTGATTAAGAACTTTAGTTATACTTTTATAATCAGTTTCACCACTTAAAACCGTAATTATCTTATTACTATTTTTTCTTTTAACTTTTAAATAATTTTTAATTACGAAATTTCTTATGTCTGTTTTTAAACACCCTACGTGATAAAGTTTTTGAGTTTTGAATAATTTTTTAAGTTCTTTATAATCTTGATCTCCTTTACAAATAAAAATATCAGGTCTTGGAGAAAATTTACTCGAGTCAGTTGACGAAAAATCTTTGCTTGAAAAATTCCAGAAAATATTTTGTTTTGTATAAATTGCATGGTTTATGTTAACAATATTTTTAACTTTACTTGCTCTAGCAAAGTAATATTGTGACCGTGCTTCAGGATAAAAGCAAAAATAAGTGATAAAATTTTTTGGTTTTATTTGCATTAAACTTCTTTTTAAAGCAATACCTTTAAGTATTTGATCTTGAATAGTGCCAAAATAAGATGAGATTAACTCTGGCTCAAGTATTTTTCTGCAATCCTTATTTGCAATTATAAAATAATTTTTTTTTTTCAAAATTTTTATCGTTTTTACTAATAAAACTAAAGTTTTATAATAAACATAGATAATATCTTTCGTTTTATACTGGGAATTCAAAGTAAAACATCTTACATGAGATCTTTTTAATTTTTTTCTTATTTGAAAAATATTCTTAATTAAAAGTATTCCTGAAGGAACTTCAACAATATAATTTTTTTCATTTTTCTTTTTGATAGTTGTCAAACCATATTGTCGATCCAGGTATTTATTTTTATAAATTACAAGATTATTTACTAAAGTATAAAAACAGTCTTTATTATTATTAAATTTAATATTATTTGGTAAAAATATTCTGATTAAAACATTTGAAATAATTGTTGAAATTAACTTCTTTAAAAATACCAACAAAAATTTTAAATAACTAATTCTAATGACTTTATTCTCTTTTTTATTATTAAGTTTTTTATTTAGTCTAGAATACCAGATGGTATTATTTCTATTATCTTTATTCATTAAATTAGTTATCCACCATAAAGATAAATCTTCAAATTTAATACGCTTAAAGAATTGATTTCTCAGCGTCGTATTTGAAAGCCAATTAATATATGATTTTCTTGTATAGTCCCAATTTTTTAGCATAAATTATCGTTTTAAATACTTTTGCTTTTTAGAAAAATTTTTTTATTTGATTATTCTTCAAAATTTTTAATGTTTTATTTTCTATTATATGAACTTTATCACAAAAATTTAAAGCACTTAGTCGATGAGAGACAACTATAGCAGTTTTTTTAAACCTATTAATAGTATCTAGTACTTTTTTTTCTGTATAATAATCAAGTCCACTAGTCGCTTCATCTAAGATTATTAATTCTGGATTATTTATTAAAGCTCGCGCAATACCAATTCTTTGTTTTTCACCACCAGAGATATCTAGTCCATCTTGTCTTATAATTTGAGATAATCCTTTTTTTGTTTTTTTAAGAAGATGTTGTAACTCTACTCTTTTTATCAACTTTATGAGATATTTGTCTGAAAATTCTTTATTTTTTGAACCAAAAAGCAAATTTTCTCGTAATGATGCATTCAGTATAATAATATTCTGAGGTATATAACCAATAAGTTTTTGCCAATTTTCCAATTTATTATCAATAATTTTATCATCAACTTTTAAATTGCACCCTTTAAAACTTCTAAAACCACAAATTATATCAACTATTGTACTCTTACCTGAACCACTTGGACCTATAATTCCTATTTTTGAATTTTTCTTAATTTGAATTGAAATATTTTTTAGAAGTGGATCTTTATTTTTTTCAAAGGTAAAATTTTTAAACTTAAGTGAGACAGATTTTTTAAATAAAACTTTTTTTATAGAGGTATTTTTCTCTACAATTTTATGTTCACTTTCTTCTATAAGTCTTTTTACACTTGGATATGAAAACCTTATTTGTTGAGCACTTCCTAATATTCTGTTTAAAACAGGGACAATCCTGAAAGCACATAAAGAATAAACCGATAAAACTTGTATAATTTTTTCATTAGAATAATTATTAATCAACAACAAGTAAAGTAAAAGTAAGATTGTAATAAGTAAAATATACTCAAAAATACTTGCGGGTAATGACTTTAAAAAATTCACTTTAAAATTTAAATTGCTAAAGATTTTATTTTGCAATTTAAATTTTTCGAAGAAAAATTTTTCCCTCGACAAAATTTTTATAGTTTTAATTGCTAAAAAACTCTCATTTACATATTGAATTCTTTTTTTTCTGTTTTGAATACTTTGATTTGCCCATGATGAAAGTTTATTTTTAATATTTAAAAAATAAATTATTCCAATAGAAGAAAATATAAATAAAACTAATGAAGTAATGGTTTTGTTAAATACAAATAGAAATATCAAAAAAGCTGTCAAAATTACTAGATTCATGAAAGTCTTGATGACACTTGTAAAAAATAAAATACTGATATTAATTTCCTCTGTAAAATTTCTTAAATATGTTGCGCTATTTTTTTTAAGCAAATTTAATAAATCTCTATTTAAAAAAACTCTGTACATTTTATTTGATATATTTTCTCTCAGAATAGCTAAAAATTTATTTTCTCGATAAGAGGTAAATATTAAAATAAATAGTTTAATTGTGAATAAAATAGTTACATAAATTAAAATAATATAAATAGATATTTGATCATTCTCGGTAGAAATAAAATTTAAAAAATTTTGAATAATCGTTGGGTAGATATTGTCTAGACCTAAAAAAGAATTTATTATAATTATAACTAAGCCTAATCCTAGAAGTTCAAGCAACGAAGCTATTGTCATTAAAAACATCAAAAATATTGATTGATATTTTAATTTTGAGTCTAATAAATCTACAATTTTTCTCACAAATTTTTAATTAATTTAAATGGGTGAAATTTATTTATATTTTTAACTTTTGGAACTTGATTTATCCAACTAAAATAAAGCTTAATTCCTTCTTCTAGAGGGGTAAATTTAAAGTTTTTAAATTTAGATTTTAAGTATGAATTTGAAGCATCAAAACCAAATGAATCTCCTTTAGTATTTTTTTTTCTAACAATTTTTAATTTTTTTTTATTTACTTTTAAAATAATTCCAATCAATTCTTTAACCTTCGTAACTCTTCCTGTTGTTAAATTAAAAATTTCATTTTTATTTAGTTTATTATTTGAAATAGTTTTAAACAAAATACTTACAACATCATCCACATATTGATAATTTCTATACCTGTTCAAAGAACCTTTAACTATAATAGGTTTATTGTGCCATACGTAATTACAATAAATACTGACCATTCCTTTTTTCAAATAATTTAAATTTTCACCTGGACCATATGTATTAAAAATTCTAAAAATCGTGGTTTTAATCTTTGTTTTACCTAAAATTTGATTAATAAACATTTCTCCTGCATATTTTGATATGCCATAAATAGAGTCTGGTTTGATTGAGGTATTTTCAGAAATTTTTTTTTGAGGATTGGATCCATAAACAGCAACAGAACTTGAATAAATAAAATGTTTTATACCAATTTTTTTTGCCAAATTGCTTAGTAAAAAGGTGCCATAACCGTTAGATAAAAAATCATTCTTTGGATTCTCATAAGCACTTTCGGAAGCTGACTGAGCTGCTAAATGGTAAATTATTTTGGGTTTCCAATTTTCAATCTTTTTTAAAACCCTCGCATCTAAAATGTCTCCTTTAATAAATTTACTTTTTGGATTTATGTAAATTATTCCACCTATTGTTTGAAGATTATCTACAACCATTACTTTATACTTTTTATCAAGTAGCTTTTGTACCAAGTGTGCTCCTATAAAACCTGCTCCACCTGTAACTAAAACTTTTTTCATATTGATTGAGCTAAATTGGAATTGATTTATTTTTAAAAATTTTTTTAAAAAAAACAAAATCTTCTTTATTATCGATATCAATATCTGAATATTTTCTTGAAATTATAGGCAGTGGCTTACTATCTAGTCTATCAGATGATATTATATAATTTTCTCTTTTTGAAATAAAAGCAGCGTTATTAACAAAATAAAATTTTTTAAGATCTTGAGTCCGTGGCCATTTTTTTTTGTTATAATTATGTGACAACCAATTTGAATTAGCGTCCATAAAAAATGTAGAAATAGTTGTTGCAGAAAAAGCACTCTTAAACTTTTCTTGTTTGAAAAAAAAATTTATAAAATCCAAGTAATCTTTTGAACAAAATATTGGTGATGTTGTGTGAGTCCATAAAATATACTTTCCAAAACATATTTTTGGAACCTCTTTAATCAAATCTTCTAGGCAATCATCTCTGGTCAAAGATTTCTTTCTTTTAAAAATTTTCAAATTTTTATTTTTATCATACTTATTCAATAATTTATCAGAGTCAGTAGAAATAATAATTTCGGACAAAATTTTTTTCTTTTTTAATAATCTTGAAAGCTTTAATAGTTGTAATATCTTTATTTCAGACAATCCATTTTTAAAATTAGCAATTTTCAAAAAATTCTTATTTTTTAATCTTTTACTTGTTTTTTTTATTGGTAAAAAAATACTAATCATTTACCCAGGGATTTTTAGTTTTTGAGGGAATATATGTTTTAGTGTAGGAAATTACTTCCATCCCAATTTTTTTTAAAAAATTAATGCTGTCTAATGTTTCGTTCATTCCAGCCTCAAGTCCTTGTCCACCTTCAAAAAATGCCAAATTAAGCTTAAAATACCTCACTTTTTTTAAAAATATGCCAGCAATTAATAATGGGTTTTCTGCCACAGAATTTGAATGAAAAATCTTTTTATCTTTAAAAAAAGATAGCTTTTTATTAAAAAAATTTTTTTCAAGAATAATATTTCTTATTTTTAGTTTTTTGATTAACCTATTTTTTAAATTTAATTTATTTATTTCATTCCCTGTTAAAATCAAAACTATTTCATTTTCAAAATGAAAACTTTCATACACTTTAATCAAATGTTCTAAAGTTCTATTGCTTAAAACGATAATAAGATCTGTTTTTTTTAAATTTTTTATAAAAATAGGACCCTTATCTAAACAACTTTGCCCACCCCCAAAAATAAAAACTTGAGATTTTATTTTTTTCTTAATTTCTTTAAAAGATAGATTTGTATCAGTTGTAATATTTATCTCATTTTTTTTTAAATCAAATTGTTTTATAAGATTTGTTGCAAGACCTTGATCTAATCTTCTATTTTGAATTAAATTCATCATTTTAGCTTGTGAAAAACCTCTCATTGCTGAAAAAGCGTAAGCATAAGACGGTCCCCACTCTAACTTTTTCTTCATTGTATTTAAGTTATCTATTAAATTTGAAAGATTAAAAGTATTTTTCACATTTACTTTTAAATATGCTAATAAATATTCTGTCTCTGCATTCCCAGATCCTCTACCCATACCAGTAAATGTAGAGTCTACTCTTTTAACACCATTACTAATAGAAATAATCGTATTGGCTAGAGCAAAGTTGCAATTGTTGTGGAAATGAACACCGTCAAAATTTATTCTTAACTTTTTTACCTTTGTAAAAAAATCTATCATTTCTAATGGTGTTATTGCACCATAACTATCTATCAAGCTGATGTTGTCCGCAGCTTTTCGTGACTCATTAATTATTTTTTTTACATTTCTAAGGTCATTGATCCAGGTACTTGCATACATTAAATTAAAACAATATTCTATTTTAGTAAATTTTTTTTTTAATTTAATAATTATAGGTAAGTATTTTTTTAAATCTTTTGGATCAATTGCAAACCTTATTCCATCAATAAAATTGATATTTTGACTAACCAAATTATCAATATCTCTAAAATTTTTGATTTCTTTAAGATTAATCATTACAAAAATCTTTTGGTTTTTATTTATCTTTTTTTTAAAAATACTTAAAATTTTTTTATTTAAATGATAGAAAGGGCCCTTGTTATCATAAGCGTTAGAAATATAACCTGGCTCTATAATTTTTATAGGTAATTCAGAAACTGCGTTTAAATATTCATCAACTAATTTGAAATCAAAGTCCCAATTAGTGTAATACCCTCCGTCTCTAAGTGTACAATCTAGTATTTCCATTATTTAATTAACTCTCTAATTTTTTTTATAATCTTTTTTTTTGTCATCGATATATCATCATTAATTAAATATTTATTCTTTTTATTAAGCAATTTGATATATTTTTTTTCTGACATATTTACTAGTTTTAATACCCTTTTTTCTAAAGTTTTAAAATTCGGTTTTTTTATTGCACAAATTCCTGTGATTGGAAAATTTGATACTTCGTTTCCTGAGTAATTTACACTTAAAGACTTTCTGCCTAGTGCAATATTTTCTCTGAGCATCGAGGACCATAGCGAAACTGTAAGTTTACTCTCTAACATTTTTTGGTAAGAACTATTATATTTATTGTTTAATCTATTGGTTGAATTATTTTTAATAAATTTTATTTCTTCATCACTTAAATATTTTTCATAAAATAGCATTTCTTTATTAATTTTGTCTTGAAATCTTTTAAAACAAAAAATAAAGTTTAAATTGTGTTTTTTTATTATTTTGATCATAGATTTCAGGTATTTAATCTGCGCTTTTTCTAAACCATTTAATCCAAAACGCTTATCAGTACCAACTATAAAAGCATCCGAAATAACACAAATATCATATCTATTTTTTTGGATTTTTTTTTTTGAAGCTTTAAAATCATCAATTACGTTTGCTAATCTAATACTGCCTATATCTTGTGCTTTATTGATGAAAATATTATTTTTTTTGTAATGATCTATCTCATATTTTCCAAAAGTTAAAAAGTTATCATAAAAAAAATTTTTATTAAGGTTGGTTTTTACAATTTTTTTTTTATGTAAATTATTATTGATTTTGATTTCATATCTGACAGCATTCTGAATGGCTAAAAAATTCAATTTATTATAAAATTTTTTTGTTAGTTTGTTAAATAGCCAAGAGTTATCTACAAAAGTCAATACTAATTTAGGTTTAATCAAACTAATTAATGAAGAATAGTATGCCATAGATAAATTACCTCTATAATTTTTTCTAATTTCTTTTAATAGTGAAAAGTTGAAGAAAATTTTTTTTGTTGATGAATATCTTCCATCTAATAATAGTTTATTTTTAAAAACTTTTAAAATTGGTTCTATGCTTAATAAATCCTCCCGATCAAAAACAATGATATCAATTTTGTTTGGTAATTTAAATTTTAGTTTGACCTTAAATGATAAAATTTTAAAAATTAATAAAAAAAAATTTCCCATTATTATTTTATAATAAAACAACCACCAAGTGGGTTTTTAAAAAAGAAACTATATTTTTTATTTTTAAAAAACTTATCCCAAGCATTTTTAGCACCTGGAAAACCCGTAACATTATAATCATCACATAAAATTACCCCTCCCTTGCATAATTTAGGGTAAAAGAATCTTAAACTATCATAAGTCGGTTTAAATAAATCTACATCAATATGAATTAAGCTAAATTTTTTATTTTTAACTTTGTCAAATTTTTTAGGTATCCAACCTTTATAAGTGGAAACAAATTTAAATTTCTTTAAAACATAATTCCTTACAAATTGTTCATTTGACTGGAAATATCTTTTTATTTTATCTTTTTTTGTCTTGTTGATTAAATGATATCTTTCGTCTTCTTTTGTTGAGTCCGACAAACCTTCGAAGCTATCAAAAATATGAAAATTTATTCTTTTTTTTTTTGCCTTAATTAGTTTTGAAATTATATATGAAGAATGTCCCTTCCAGCAACCACATTCAACAAAATCATAAACTTTTTTTTTTTCCAAAACATAATTTACCATTTGAATTAAACAGTAAAATCTCATTAATTTTGGAAAGTTGTGAGTTTTTGAATTTTTAGATTTTTTTATTCCTTCAAAATATAATTTTATAATTTTATCTTTTACAAAAATGGGCAAAAAATCTCTTGGAAATATATTAACAATATCTTTTTTACTTCTAAGAGTTGTGTACTTAGGTTTCTTCATTGGATATTTATTGTCATTTAAAGACTTTACAAGAATATATAAATTATTGTGTACTATAATTTCTTTTTATGTCAAATATTTTCTTTTGTTTAATAAGCATTTGGAAGATAGTTACTAATTTATGAAAAACCCAATAAGTTTAATAAATATTAATGGTGACCTAAATAAAAAGGTAGTCAATCAAATTAAAAAAAAAAATAATGGAAAATTAAAGTTTATTGGACCGTGGTGTAAAAACGAAGTTAATTATTTTAAAGAAAATTTCAAAGATACTTTGGTTTTAAAATCTCAATTTAAATTAAATAAATACAAAAAAGATGTAGATTTCTTAATTCACAAGTATGAGTTTACACTTAATTTTTTAACAAAAAAACTCAATAAAATTCACAAACTTAATTACCAAAAAAAATATTGGGAGGTGATATTGGGTAGATGGCTAATGACTTGGATAAATCACAATTTTTTTATATGGGATTATGTGAATAGAATTAACAAAGAATTTAATATAAAAAAACTTTACCAATCAGAGATAAGTTTGAGAGATATTATACCTTTAAATACTTTAGACTCTCATTTTAAATGTAAATTAGATGATAATTGGTGTCAATGGACTTTTGAAAAAGTTATTAAATATAAAAATAAAAAAAATATATTGAAATATGTTCATTCAAAAAAAAATAAAAAAATATTAAATCATTTAGATATTAATTCATATATGCCTCAACTTATTTTTTTAAAAAAAAGTAAAAAAATTTTCTTTTATCAGCTTGAATTAGATAAAAAAATTAAAATTAAATTATTCAAAAAATATAGATTTATTTTTTTTCAGTCTAAAAAAAAAATTAGTTTTGATGAGAAAAAAACTGATAAAAGAAAAGAGTTTCACTGGAATTACGATAAGAGTAAAATTAGATGTAGTTTTCAGAATTTCTTATTAAGTAATTTAATTTATTCAATACCTAAAACTTTTCTGGAATATTTTACACAATTAAAATTTTATAATGAAAAAATAAATTGGCCCAAAAATTCAAAATATGTACTTACTTCCTATGCTCAATATTATGATGAGTTTTTTAAAATGTATTGTGCTGATAGAAGAGTTAATGATAAATCATTTAGACTGTGTGTAACTCAACATGGTTATGGAAATTTTTTTGAAAAAAATGATTTTTATAATTCATATCAAGATAGAAAAATTAGTGATATCTACTTAACTTGGGGCAATTTTAAAAAATTTAAAGGAAGACCTTTTTTTTATACAAAATTTGATAAAGATTTAAACAATGAATTTAAAGTTGATAATAATAAAAAGATTCTTTTTTTATCATACTCTTTTTCATCAGGATTACACTATCCTGTAGATGCTTTTGAAAATGGAAATATAATTAATAAAAAAAGTCTGATTAAAATTGATAAATTTATTAAGAATGTAAAAAATAACTTAAAAAAGAAAATCCTTTTTAAGAACCTGAATATCAATAAGATTAATAACTTTGAGAAATCTTTAAAGTATAAAATTCCATCAATTAAATTTATCAATAAAAAGAGTAAATTTCTTGATATTATTAATAATTATAATATATCTATTCATCATTTCTTAGGTACACCATTTTTTGAATGTCTTGCGATTAATAAACCCTCTATTGTATTGTTTGATGATAAAATGCACTTTCCTTTCGATAATAATTTTAGAAAATTTATAAAGGAATTTGAAAAACTTGATATTTTTTTCAGAGATGAAAAAAAAGCAGCACAATTCTTAAATAAAAATTATGGTAGAATTGATGTTTGGTGGAATAATAAAAATTTACAAAAAACTATTAAAAAATTTTGTAGATTATATTGCTATAAAGCTAATAATCCAATGAAAATCATAAAAAACACTTTTGATTAATTATAGTCTATTTTTAGAGAAACTATTTTCTATAATCATAAACAATATTATTTGGTTTTTTTCCCATTAAAATTTTTTTAGCATTTTTTGATGCTTTAATTCTACATTCCTCATAAGATTGAACTGAATAATAAGATACATGTGGATTTATGATTATTCTTGACGCAAGTTTTCTATTATGTAGCCACTCTTTAATAAAATTATCTTTGATAGGTGGCTCGTATGGGAGCACATCAAGAGCAACAGTAAACAAACTATTAGATTTTAATTTTTTATATAGTAAATCCAAATTTTTAATAATTTTACCTCTAGCAGTGTTGATTATTGATGAGCCTTTTTTCATCTTTTTCAAAAAACTTGCATCAATCATATTTTTGGTTTTTTTGGTCAATGGTGTGTGTACTGAAATTACATCTGATTTTGCTAAAAGATTATTCAAGTTATTACACCTTTTTCCGTGACTACATTTCTTTTTTAAATATGGATCAAAATAAATTGTTTCAAAACCACATAAAATACTCTTTTTAATAAATTTAGAACCAATTCTTCCTGCCCCTATTACACCAACAACTGTTTTGCTGGATCTTTTTATTTGTTTTATAGTGGTGTTGAATTTCCACTGACTAAAATTTTTTCTCGAATCATAATTATATTTTGAGACTCCTCTTGTAATCATTAACAAATATGCTAGTGCTGTATCTGAAACTTCATCAGAAGCATAATCAGGAGTATTACATACAATTAAATTTCTTTTTTGGATGTCATTTTTATTGATTTTATCAATACCTACACCATATCTTACAATACCTTTTAAATTAGGAAATTGTTTTAAATATTTATTATCTATAATTTGGTTCCAAACAAGCAAAACTTCGATTTCTTTATTTTTTTTTAAAGAAAAATTTTTTCCAAAAATTTTTCTTTCTATATTCGGATTTACGATATAATCTGTAATGTAGACTTTACCACTCATTTAATACGATTTTTATTTTTGTATATTAGTTGAGCTATTTTAAATTCTTCCATTGTGTCGATATCAAATCCCTCAAAGTTTTTAGTTTCTAAATAATAAGGGTTTTTTGAAATTACATACCTGTTAATTTTAAATTGCTTTAAACTCATCATAAACAATGCACCAGTAATCGAATATAGTTTATTTAAATTTTGTGAGTATGGATGCCATACGCCCCAGGAATAATTTAAAGGCATTTTCTTTTCTGTCACAATAAATCTTTTGAATTTTTCAACTGAAATAAGACCATCATTCTTAAATTTTTTACTTTTGAAAATTTTAATTGCTTCATTATAGCTATCAAAAATTGGCGTAGTAGTGTGACACCACATTAAAATTGTATCATCATCTTCGGGTATAGTATTAACTACTTCAGTGATTACTTCACTCCAAGGTGTGATATTATTACAAAATTTTTTATCTCTCTCTAAATAAGTACACTTATTTTTAGAGGAAATTTTTTTAATCTTGGAAGAATTAGATGATATATATATTTCTGAAATATCTTTACATTTTTTTAACTTATTGATCAAAATATCTAGTAAAGATTTGTTTTTATAAAATCTTCTAAAATTTTTTTTGCTTACCCTCTCTGAAATTTCTTTAACAGGAATTAATGCAATTATTTTCATATAAAATACTCTTTTTTAAAGTTAAATAACATTATAATTGATTTTTTTTCTTTGAAAGAAAAAAAAAATTGTTAAATTAATTTATTATCATATGAAATTTATTCCTTATGGCCATCAATCAATAGATAATAACGACATAAATACCGTTAAAAAGACACTTAGAAATGAACTTATTACAACTGGTAAAGAAGTTGATAATTTTGAAAAGATTTTTTCTAAAAGTGTAGGCTCCAAATATGCTTTAACTTGCTCAAGTGGAACTGCAGCTTTACATCTGTGTTTTTTATCACTGAATATAAAAAAGAATGATATCGTAATTTTACCTATTATTAATTTTATTGCCTCTGTAAACATGTCTTATTTAATAGGTGCAAATATTTTTTTTGCTGATGTTGATGAAATTACAGGGCAAATGACTCCTGATACTCTTATTCAATGCATAAAAAAAAATAAAATAAAAAAAATTAAAGCCGTTGTTACAATGTACAATGGTGGAGCACCTAATAATGCAAAACAATTTTTAAGAATAAAAAAAAAATATAATTTTTTTTTAATCGAAGATGCGTGTCACGCATTAGGGGGGAGATATTCTATTAAAGAAAATATTAAAGTTGGTTCTTGTAAATATAGTGATTTAACAACTTTTTCTCTTCATCCGGTAAAGAGTATTACAACTGGAGAGGGAGGAATGATTACTACAAACAATTTAATATTAAAAAACAAAATAATGGTACTACGAAATCACGGAATAGTTAGAGATAAGCTTAGTAAAAAGAAAAATAATTGGAGTTATAAAATAGTTCGTCCAGGTTTCAATTATAGACTTAGTGATATCTCATGTGCTCTTGGAGCATCACAAATAAAAAGGCTTAGTACTTTCATAAAAAAAAGGGGAAATATTTTTAATTATTATCATGAGTTTTTGAAAAATTTTTCAGATCTTTTGCAGTTACAAATAAAAAATCATGATCAAATTTCTGGGAACCATTTATTCATAGTAATCTTTAAAACTAAAAAACTAAAAGTTTCAAGAGATGAAATAATCCAAAAACTTTTTAGAAAAAAAATAATTTCACAAGTACACTATGCTCCTATTAATCATCATCCTTTTTATAAAAAAAAAATTAAAGGTACTTTTTCTGGAGCTAACAACTATTTTAAAAATTGTTTAAGCTTACCGATTTATCCAGACTTAAAAATTAAAGAAGTAAAATTTGTTTGTGATTGTCTTAAAGATATTCTTAAAAAAAACGTGAAAAAAAAAAATAGTTAAATTTTATTTTTAATGAATGCAAAAAAATACATTAATCTTGGTAAAAAGTTATTTCCAATAAATAGAAGTTTATCTGGTGATGGTAATTTAAAAACTTTAAAAATAATTAAATCACAAATCCCCTATATTAAAATTAAAAGCTTTCCATCAAGAAAAAAAGTTTTTGATTGGATTATTCCTGATGAGTGGAATGTTAAAAATGCATTTGTTAAAGATAAGTATGGGAAAAAGATAATAGATTTTAAAAAAAATAATTTACATCTAATTGGTTATTCTAGCCCAATTAAAAAAAGGATTGATAAGAATGATCTAATGAAAAAAATTTATTCTTTAAAAAAACTACCTAATGCTATTCCCTATATTACCTCATATTATAATAAATACTGGGGTTTCTGCATTACCAATAATCAAAAAAAAATAATTTTAAAAAATTACAAAAAAGATGATGTGTTTGATGTTTTGATTGACTCAAAATTTAATAAAAAAGGGTCTCTTATTTATGGAGAGGTAATATTGCCTGGAAAAAGTAAAAAAGAAATACTCATCTCCACTTATATCTGTCATCCATCTATGGCTAATAATGAATTATCTGGGCCACTTGTAGCTATCGCACTTACTAAATTTTTTAAAAAAATTAAACTTAAAAAAACTTTAAGAATTTTATTTTTGCCTGAAACTATTGGATCTATAGCTTATATAAATAAAAATTTAAAAAAATTAAGGAAAAATGTAATTGGTGGCTATGTATTAACTTGTATTGGAGATAACAAAAGTTATTCATATTTAAGTACAAAATATGATAACGCTCTCTCGGATAAAGCTGCTAAAGATGCTTTCAAAAAACTGGGTATAAAATTTAAAAAATATTCTTTTTTAAAAAGAGGATCGGATGAAAGACAATATAATTCACCAGGAGTAGATTTAAATATAGGTTCTATAATGAGATCTAAATATGGTGAATATAAAGAATATCATACCTCACTAGATAATTTTAATTTAGTAAATGAAAAAGGTTTGTCAGGAGGATACAGGGTAGCAAAACAGTCAATAATTAATTTATTAGAGACAAAAGAAATTCAAAAAAATAAAAAGAAATTAAATAAAACTAAAAATCCAAAATTTAAATATTTATGTGAGCCAAATCTTGGTAAAAGAGGCCTATACAACCTTTTAGGAAGTAAAGAAGTAAATTATAACTCATTCAACAGAAAAATTTTAAATTTTTTACAATTTTGCGATGGAAAGAATAATATTAAGAAAATTTCTCAAGATATTAAATTACCCTCAAATGAAACAAGGAGTATTTATAAATTATTGAAAAAAAATAGATTGGTATTTTAAAATTTTCCTTTAATAAAAATTTTAGTATTATTTTTATGTATATTATCTAGGTCTTTATAAAAGGAATCGTACGAGTATATACAAATTTCCATTTTACCTATATTTTTTTTAAAAAAATATTTTTTATTTTTGATTTTTTTTAATACTTTATTAAAAGTTCCAATAGAATAATTATTTTTCATATTTTTTCTTACAAATGCTTTAAAATTTTTTCCTAAAAATTTATTGTTTTCGTAAACTTTTGTTTGAAATATTTTTTCGTACCTGTAATTAACTTTATTCTTTTGTTCAATGTGATGCATTAAAGTGTTACCATCTTTTAAGGGTCTATTAAAATTCAAAAAAAAACAATTCTCATTTAAAAGTTTATCATGTAAAGAATTTTTGCCAAATGCAGACTTGCCCAAATTTTTAAGAATCTTTTTTTTTTTACCAATTGCAATATATGAAAAGATTGGATGATTAGATCTTACAAATTTTTCATTTTTTAATATATAGTTAGAAAGGAAACCAACTCTTGATTTTGTTTTTTTTACATCAAATATTCCTTTCTTCGTATACGAAAATGCAGGAGTAATGCATGTAATATTTTTTTTAAGAAATAGATTTAAAAATTTTTTAATTTTTTTTTCAGAAAATTTTACATTTTCAAAAAAAACTCTAAAATCTGAATATATATAAACAAAAGTTGACTCATAAATGCCTGATTCAAGAAAAATATTATTAATTTTTTTTAGCATTAGGTCCTTAACCTCAAGACAGCGTCCTTTAAAAAAAAATCATATGTATTCTTATCTTTTTTTAAAATTTTTTCTCTTTTATAAATTTTAATTATCTTAAAACTATAAATAGTTTTTTTTTTCCTTTTATACAAAAAATGTAGTTTTCCCCAATCATTTTCATAAGGGCCAGAGAAACCAGCATTGAACATTTTTTTAAATTGTACAAAAGATAAATTATTATGTATCAATCCAAAATTAGGTATATATTTGGGGTAAGCCATAGCTCTCTTTTTATCATTTCTTTTTAATTTGAATTTTATATTTTTTTTTATCAAAAAAAATAATTTGCTTAGTAGCAACAAATTTATTCTTCTCAATTTAAGCATAGCAGAAAAAAGTGTTTCATCTTTAGATACTTTAATTTTTTTTTGTAAAATAATTTTTCCACTATCAATCTGGTTGTTCATTTTATGTACTGAAATACCAATTTTTTTTTCGGAGTTATAAATTGCTCCTGAAACACAATTTTTTCCTCTATAAAATGGTAATATTCCTGGATGAAAATTATAACACCTGTATTTGAGACTTTTGAGAAAACGTTTTTTTAAAATTATTGATGAATATATACTTAAAAGAATTTTAGTCTTTTTGTTTAATTTTATTATTTCAGTATTTTTTTTTTTAAATTGATTAATTGTAAAAAAATTAATTTTTTTTTCTTTGCATATTTTTTTTATTTGATCATTGTAAATATTGCTTGTACTTACAACATAAATTATTGAAACTAACTTATTTTGATCAAATAGTATTCTTTTAAAACTTTCTAATCCTGTTGACTCACCAATTATGAGTGCTATTGGAATTTTATTAAGCCTTTTTAAATATTTCTTTTTCAATTTTTCCTCTATCAACTTTATTATTTTGGTTTAATGGAAAATTTTTAAAAAAAATTATTTTCTTAGGGATTGAGTAAAGTGGAAGTTTTCTTTTTAATATAGTTATTATTTCATCTAATTTTATTTTTTTTTTGTTTTCAATTGCTAAACAGAGGAAATTAATTTCTGAGATAGAAACTTTGAGTAATAATACATTTGATATATTAAAATTCAGACTTACAATTTTTTCTACTTCACGCGCATCCACCCTATAGCCAGAAATTTTAATGGTGTTATCTTTTCTACCAACAATATGTAAAAGTTTATTATTATCAAAATATCCTAAATCTCCAGTTAAGTATGCTTTTTTTGAATTTAATTTTATATAATTTTTTGAATTTTTATTATGACCAATATAACCCTGGCTTACGCAATCACCAATCATACAAATTTCCCCAATTTTATTTGAAGCTAATTCTTTTTTGTTTTTAAGAATTTTAATTTCCATTAATGGGTTTGATTTCCCTACTGGAATGCTTTTTCCATCTGTTATTTGGATAATATCTTTTTTATTAATCCTATGCATTGTATTTACAATAGAAGTTTCGGTAGGACCCCAAACATTATATATCTCAGTTTTTTTTTGGTATTTTTTCCATTTTAGAATATCTCCTGGAGGAAAAAAATCTCCACCTGAAACAATCCTTTTTAGAGGTAATCTTTTTTTTATCAAATTGTACTTAACAAAATTTGAAAAAAAAGTAGGCACAGAAAAAATTGATGTAATATTATTTTTTTTAATTTCTTTTATACTTTCAATCGGATTTGAGGGATTTCTCATTATGTACATTGGTACATTAAAGTACAATCCAGAAAATAAATCAAACATAGATATGTCAAAAGAAAACTGCGTAGCAATTCCCATTTTTTGTTTCGACCATTTTAAGTAATTTTTTGACCAAATAAGAGTATTGAGAATATTCTTGAATGATAATTTTACACCTTTAGGATTTCCAGTAGTGCCCGATGTAAATAGTAAATAAAAAGTATCATTAAAATTATAGAATTTTTCAATTTTACATTTTTTAGTATATGAAAAATTTATTTTATATTCGTTTAAATAATGAATTTTTTTATCTGAACAATTTATACAGAAGTCACTTTTTAAAGTTTTAAAAAAAAAATTTATTCTTTCTTCTGGAAAATTATTTGAGATTGGGCAGAATATTTTTTTAGATAATATCACTGATAAAATGGCCACTACAGAGTCAATATTTCTATCTACAATTATAGGAACAAATTTAGATTTAATTTTTTTTATCTTTTTAGCGTTAACATGAGCTAAGTTAATTAATTCAAAATAGGTTAATGATTTTTTACTATCAAAAATTATTTTTTTATTTGGATATAATCTAGTATTATTTATAATTTTATTTATTAAGATATTATTTTTTTTTATCATAAGAAAGGAGCTCAGTAAAAAAATTATTTTTAAAAAAAAACATTGTTTTAATTTTTCCACCAAAACAACCAACATTAGTTGAAAAGGATCCTACAAAAAAATAACCTTTTTTTTCCATTATTTTTTTTTGCCTAGTAAGATCATTTACTAAATATCCAAAATGATGAACACCAGGACCTTTTTTTTTTAAGAAATTATATACAGTTGAACTATTGTTTTTTGGAATAACAAATTCCATCCATAAATTGTTTAGTGGGTTATGCTCTATAATTAATTTATTATTTTGATTTCTGTCATTATAGACAAATTTTTTTTTTGGTTTAATGAAATATTTATCAATATCTTTTTCTTTACAAACAATTCCAATATGATGAATTTTCACTGATTTATATTTTGATTAAATCTGTATACTTATTAAATTTTTTAAAATTTTTAGGTTTAGAAATATCTATTCTTTTTTTAGTTTTTTTCCCAATCTCTATGGATAATGTTAAAATATCAAGAGAGTCTAAAATTCCACTATCAACAAGTTTTTTTTTCTCAATATCTTTTAAAACTGATTTGCCTTCTTTCCCAACTAAAAATTTATCTACAATTGATTTTACTATTTTGTTTTTATTCATAAATTTAAATAGTATTTACATTACGTTGATTATTAATCAACAATTTAGTAAAAAGTAAATATTAAAAAATAATGATTTTAGCTATTATTCCAGCACGTGGGGGAAGTAAAAGAATCAAGAATAAAAATATCAAAAATTTTTTTAATAGACCAATTATATCTTACCCAATACAGGAAGCTATTAAGTCTAACATTTTTGATAAAGTAATTGTATCAACAGACTCAGATAAAATTGAAAAAATTTCAAAAAAATTTGGAGCTCAAATTTATTTTAAGAGACCAAAAAAATTGTCTGGAGATAAAGTGAGTGATAAATTAGTAATAAAACATGCAATAAAATGGGTTACTAAATACATCGGTAAAGTAAAGTATGTATGTGTAATTTATCCAACAGCGGCATTAATAAAAAAGAAAGATCTTAGAGATTCATTTAAAATACTAAAAAAAAAGAAATGGAGTTTTGTTTTTTCTGCAAAAAAATATACCTACCCTGTCCAGAGATCATTTTCAATGGAGAGAAATAGGTCTTTAAAAATGCTGACAGAAAAATTTTACAATAAAAGATCCCAAGAATTGAAAACCTATTATCATGATGCAGGTCAATTTTACTGGGGTGAAACAAAAGCCTGGCTGTCAAATAAGATGATTTTTGGAAAAAATTCTTCAGTTTATATACTAGATTATTTTGAGTCCCATGATGTAGATAGCCCCTCTGATTGGAAAATTTTAGAAAAACTTCACTACATAAGAAATTTAAAAAAATATGTTCGGAAAAAAAAATAAACCTTTTTTCATAGCTGAAATTTCATCAAATCATAATGGAAAAATAGAAAATGCGATAAATCTGATTAAGCAAGCAAAATTATATGGAGCTGATGCTGTAAAGTTACAAACTTACAAACCGAGTACGATGACAATCAAATCAAAAAAAAAATTTTTTAAAATTAAGAAAGGATTGTGGAAAGGATACAGTTTGTGGAGTCTCTACAAAAAAGCACATACACCCTACGAGTGGCATGGAAAACTTTTTAAGCTTGCAAATAAAATTGGAATTAAAATTTTTAGTACACCATTTGATGAAAGTGCGGTCGATTTACTTGAAAAATTAAATTGTCCTTTTTATAAAATCGCATCATTTGAAATGACGGATATTCCTTTAATCAAAAAAGTTGCTCAAACAAAAAAACCAATGATCATATCAACAGGAATGGCAAATCTAGAGGAAATAGAATATAGCTATAATAAGGCTAAAGAAAATGGAGCAAAAAAAATAGTTTTGCTCTACTGTGTTAGTAATTATCCATCAAAAATAAATGATTTTAATTTAAATAACATAAAGATATTAAAAAAAAAATTTAATTGTGAAGTAGGCTTTTCTGATCACTCAATAGATAATAAAATTGCTATATCAGCAGTATCAGCAGGAGCAACTGTAGTAGAAAAACACATTGGTCTTAAAAATGTAAAAGCATTAGACTCTGATTTTTCTATAAGTGGAAAGAATATAAGTGATTTCAAAAATGATATTAATAATTTACAGAAAATATCTAAGCAAGATTTGCTTTACAAAAAACTATTAGGGAAGGTAAAATTTTTTAGAAACAAATCTGAGGATAAAAGTAAAATTTTCAGAAGGTCAATTTTTATAGTAAAGAATATCAAAAAAGGTGGTATAATTAATGAGCAAAATACCAGAATAATAAGACCAGGTTTTGGGATTTCACCAATTTACTACGAAGATATTATTGGCAAAAAAACTAAGTTCAAGTTAGAAAAAGGTGAACCTCTAACAAAAAGCTTAATTAGGAAGATAGGAGTCAAAACTTATGAAAAAAAACATTAAAAAATTTAAAATAATTAACCAAATACAAAGGATCAGAGGAAAAAATAATATCAATTGGATGAATCTTTTAAGGCTAGCTTACAAAAAGGCCCCCGATGAATCTGCATCAATAATGTCAAAAATTTATAAGGATGATATTAAAATATCAAGGCTTGTTAAAAAATTGTCAAAAAAATAAATTAATAAGAAGATGAAGTGTTTGTTCCTTGGTTACAACAGAAGCGAAACAAAATTGGTTAGTTTTTTAAAAAAAAAAGGATATTCTGTAAAACAAACTAAAAAAAATATTAGTCAAGAAGCATCAAATTATGATTTAATTATTTCATTTGGATATAGAAAAGTTATAAAGAAAAATGTCCTTAACAGCTTAAAAAGGCCTATTATAAACCTGCATATGTCCTATCTTCCTTACAATAGGGGTAGTCACCCTAACTTTTGGTCTTTCTATAAGAATACTCCCAAAGGAGTTTCAATACATGAAATAAATGAACTTTTAGATGGTGGGCCAATAATATTTAAAAAAAAAATTAATTTTAAAATTGTCAAAAATAAAAGATTCACATTCAAACAGGCCTATAAAAAATCATTTATTGAATTAGAAAAACTATTTATTGATAATTTCGAAAAAATAAGAATGAAAAAATATAAGACAAAAAAAAATTTAATTAATAGTGGTTCAATACATAGGGTAAAAGATTTGCCAAATGAAATTAAACATTTTGATGTAAATATCTATTCTTTTTTAAAAAAAAAAAGCAAATCAATTAAATGAAAATTTTTTTCAGTGCATAAATCAAGCCAATTGAGCTATT